>WBZL01001709.1_pt1 | contig 12698 bp, 10 predicted proteins | sample 5204291 | NCBI WGS metagenome assembly WBZL01 (sample SAMN12344345, study PRJNA552823) | activated sludge metagenome | biome: Activated sludge suspended growth; feature: Nitrification reactor; material: Wastewater; isolation source: activated sludge from nitrification reactor of wastewater...
TGGGTGACATCTGGGTCGTCCAGCGCAACCCGTACCTCGAGGACGACCTGCTGGCCAGCGCCCGGCGTCGCTCGCTGCTGATCGGGGCCCTGCACCACCGCCTGCAGGAGATCGAGCGCCGCCGCAGCGACGACGACGCACCGCGCGATGCGCTGGTCGGCGAGCTGCTGGAGGCCGCGCGGGGCGCAGTGGCACGCTTTGCCGAGCACTTCGACCAGCTGCGTGCGCTGCGCCAGCGCACCCGCGCGGTGCTGGGCCGCGTGACGCGGCGCGACAACATCCGCTTCGACGGCCTGTCGCGCGTGGCGCACGTGACCGATGCGACCGACTGGCGCGTCGAGTACCCGTTCGTCGTGCTCACCGCCGACAGCGAGGCCGAGACGGCCGAGCTGGTGCGGGGCTGCATCGAACTCGGCCTGACGATCATCCCGCGTGGCGGCGGCACCGGCTACACCGGCGGGGCCGTGCCGCTGACCTGGAAGAGCGCGGTGATCAACACCGAGAAGCTCGAGGCGATGAGCGAGGTCGAGTGGATCAGCCTGCCCGGCGTGGCCCAGCCCGTGGCCACGGTGTGGAGCGAGGCCGGCGTCGTCACCCAGCGTGTCGCCGACGCGGCCGAGCGTGCCGGCCATGTCTTCGCGGTCGATCCGACCTCGGCCGAGGCCAGCTGCATCGGCGGCAACATCGCGATGAACGCCGGCGGCAAGAAGGCCGTGCTGTGGGGCACGGCGCTGGACAACCTGGCCAGCTGGCGCATGGTGACGCCCGAGGCGCGCTGGCTCGAGGTGACGCGGCTCGACCACAACCTGGGCAAGATCCACGACGTGCCGGTGGCGCGCTTCGAGCTCAAGCACTTCGACGCCAGTGGCCGCCAGGTCGAGCGCACCGAGATCCTCGAGATCCCCGGCCGGGCCTTCCGGCGCGAAGGGCTGGGCAAGGACGTTACCGACAAGTTCCTGGCCGGACTGCCCGGCGTGCAGAAGGAAGGCTGCGACGGGCTGATCACGAGCGCGCGCTGGGTGGTCCACCGCATGCCGGCGCACACCCGCACCGTGTGCCTGGAGTTCTTCGGCAACGCGAAGGACGCGGTTCCGTCGATCGTGGAGATCAAGGACTTCCTCTTCGCACGCCCTGGCGGCGCCATCCTCGCCGGGCTGGAGCATCTCGACGACCGCTACCTGAAGGCGGTGGGTTATGCGACCAAGAGCAAGCGGGCCTTGGCCGAGGCCCCCGGCAAGAGCCTGCCGAAGATGGTGCTCATCGGCGACATCGTCGGCGACGACGCCGACGCCGTGGCCCGCGCTGCCAGCGAGGTGGTGCGCATCGCCGGCAGTCGCGGCGGCGAGGGCTTCGTCGCGGTCAGCGCCGACGCCCGCAAGAAGTTCTGGCTCGACCGCAAGCGCACGGCGGCCATCGCGCGCCACACCAACGCCTTCAAGATCAACGAAGACGTCGTGATCCCGCTGCCGCGCATGGGTGAGTACACCGATGGCATCGAGCGCATCAATGTCGAGCTGAGCCTGCGCAACAAGCTGCAGCTGGCCGACCGGCTGGAGGTCCTCTTCGCCCAGGGAGCGCTGCCGCTCGGGCGCAGCGACGATGCCGGCGAGATCCCCAGCGCCGAGCTGCTGGAGGACCGCGTCCAGCAGGCCCTGGCTCTGGTGCGGGAAGTGCGTGCGCTGTGGCGGCACTGGCTCGGGCAGCTCGATGCCGTGGCACCCGAGTCCGGCCGCACCGTGTTTGCGCTGCTGCAGGACGGCAGCTGGCGCGCGTCATGGAAGCAGCAGATCCTGCGCCCCCTGCAAGGGCTGTTCGCCGGGGCCGCCTTCGCACCCATCGTCGATGCCTGCCGGGCCGTCCACCGCGAGGTGTTGCGCGGGCGGGTCTGTGTGGCGCTGCACATGCACGCCGGCGACGGCAACGTGCACACCAACATCCCCGTCAACAGTGACAACTACGAGATGCTCCAGACCGCCCATGAGGCGGTGGCGCGCATCATGGCCCTGGCCCGCCGGCTCGGCGGGGTGATCTCGGGCGAGCACGGCATCGGCATCACCAAGCTGGAGTTCCTGGACGACGCCGAGCTGCAGGAGTTCGCGGCCTACAAGCAGCGCATCGACCCCGAAGGGCGCTTCAACCGCGGCAAGCTGCTGCGGGGCCCGCGCGCCGACAGCCTGCCGGCCGACCTGAGTGCCGCCTACACGCCGAGCTTCGGCCTGATGGGCCACGAGTCGCTGATCATGCAGCAGAGCGACATCGGTGCCATCAGCGACAGCATCAAGGACTGCCTGCGTTGCGGCAAGTGCAAGCCGGTGTGTGCCACGCACGTGCCGCGGGCCAACCTGCTGTACAGCCCGCGCAACAAGATCCTGGCGACGTCGCTGCTGATCGAAGCCTTCCTGTATGAGGAGCAGACGCGCCGCGGCGTCAGCGTGCAGCACTGGGAGGACTTCGAGGACGTGGCCGACCACTGCACCGTGTGCCACAAGTGCGCCAGCCCCTGCCCGGTGAAGATCGACTTCGGCGACGTGTCGATGGCCATGCGCAATCTGCTGCGCAAGATGGGGCACAAGAGCTTCCGCCCCGGCCAGGCGGCCGCGATGTGGATGCTCGGCGCCACGCGTCCGCAGACCATCAAGCTGCTGCGCGCGGCGATGGTCGGGGTGGGCTTCAAGGCGCAGCGACTGGCGCACGATCTGCTCAAGCCCGCTGCACGCCGGCAGAGCGCCGCGCCGCCGGCCACGCTGGGGCCGGCGCCGCTGAAGGAACAGGTCGTCCACTTCGTGAACAAGAAGATGCCCGGCGGCCTGCCCAAGCGCACCGCGCGCGCGTTGCTTGACATCGAGGACCGGCACTACGTGCCGATCATCCGCGACCCGCGGCGCACGACCACCGAGTCGGAGGCGGTGTTCTACTTCCCGGGTTGCGGCAGCGAGCGCCTGTTCAGCCAGGTCGGCCTGGCCACGCAGGCCATGCTGTGGCACGTCGGCGTGCAGACGGTGCTGCCACCCGGATACCTGTGCTGCGGCTACCCGCAACGCGGAGCCGGGCAGTTCGACAAGGCCGAGAAGATCATCACCGACAACCGGGTGCTGTTCCATCGCGTGGCCAACACGCTGAACTACCTGGACATCAAGACCGTCGTGGTGAGCTGCGGCACCTGCCACGACCAGCTGCAGGGCTACCAGTTCGGCGACATCTTTCCGGGCTGCCGCATCGTCGACATCCACGAGGTGCTGCTCGAGAAGGGCCTGAGCCTCGGCGCGGACGCCGGGGCCTACCTGTACCACGACCCCTGCCACAGCCCGCTGAAGCTGCAGGACCCTATGAAGACCGTGCGGTCGCTGCTGGGCGAGCAGGTGCTCAAGGCCGATCGCTGCTGCGGCGAGAGTGGCACGCTGGGCGTGACGCGGCCCGACATCAGCACCCAGGTGCGGTATCGCAAGGAACGGGAACTGCGCGAGGACGCCGAGCGCCTGCGCGCCCTGCCCGGGCAGGGCGCCGCGGCTCCGGTGAAGGTGCTGACCAGCTGTCCGAGTTGCCTGCAGGGGCTGTCGCGCTACCGCGAGGACCTGAGCAGCGGGTTGCTCGAAGCCGACTACATCGTCGTGGAGATGGCGCGCCGCCTGCTCGGCGAGGACTGGATGGAGCGCTATGTCGAATCGGCCCAGCGCGGCGGGATCGAACGGGTCCTGGTCTGATTCATGCGGGGGTGGCACCGGGCGTTGCCCTCGTGCACGCAGGGCCGCGATCGCCGGCACGCCGGTCCTGGCGGCGCGGGGCTAGACTTTGCGGTCCGCCCGTCACCGTCCGACGACCTGCCCGAGATGAATGCTCCTGACCAAGCCCCCCATCGTCAACCCACCTCGCTCACCGTGCACCAGGCCTCGCGGGTGCTGGAGATCGGCTTCGACGACGGGCAGACCTTCCGCATCCCGTTCGAGCTGATGCGCGTGTACTCGCCCTCCGCCGAGGTGCAGGGACATGGCCCGGGGCAGGAGACCCTGCAGACCGGCAAGCGCGAGGTGCTGATCACCGACGTGCAGGCGGTCGGCCACTACGGCGTGCAGCCGAGCTTCTCGGACGGGCACGACACCGGCATCTTCTCCTGGGGCTACCTGTACGACCTGGGCGCGCGCCAGGCCGAGTTGTGGGCGCGCTACGAGGAGCGGCTTCGCGAGGCCGGGGTCGACCGTGATGCGCCGATGACGCCGGCCGCCGCCGGCGGCGCCTGCGGGCATCATTGAGGCCGACCATGGCGCAGACGCATTTCGGCTACCAGACGGTCGACGAGCGCGAGAAGGAGCGTCGCGTGCGCGGCGTTTTCGATTCGGTGGCGCGCAACTACGACCTGATGAACGACCTGCTGTCGTTCGGCATGCACCGCGCCTGGAAGGCCTACACCGTGGCCGTGGCCAACGTCCGCCCGGGCGACCAGGTGCTGGACATCGCCGGCGGCACTGGCGATCTGGCGCGGGCATTCGCATCGCGCGTCGGCCCGCAAGGGCTGGTGGTCCACACGGACATCAACGAGGCCATGCTGTCGGTGGGCCGCGACCGGCTGCTCGACGAAGGTCTGGTCCTGCCGACCCTGACCTGCGACGCCGAGAAGCTGCCCTTCGCCGACGGCAGCTTCGACCTGGTCAGCGTGGCCTTCGGGCTGCGCAACATGACCCACAAGGAGCTGGCCCTGGCGGAGATGGCGCGCGTGCTGCGGCCCGGGGGGCGGCTGCTGGTGCTCGAGTTCTCGAAGATCGCGGCCCCGCTGGCCAAGCCCTACGATTGGTACTCGTTCAAGGTCATGCCATGGATCGGCCGGCTGGTCGCCAAGGATGCCGACAGCTACCGCTACCTGGCCGAGTCGATCCGCATGCATCCGGACCAGGACACGCTCAAGCAGATGATGAAGGCGGCGGGCTTCGGCCACGTCGACGTGCACAACCTGTCGGGCGGGGCCGTAGCGCTGCACGTCGGCATCCGCTGCTGAACGACCGCCCCGCGTCGTGGGGCCGTGCGGCTTTCGGCGCGCCACGCGCGGTACGGCGAACACGGTGCGGCGATACGATGGCCCCATGAATCCTTCGATGGCGCGTCTGCGGCCCGGGCTTCGGATGGCCCCGGCACTGGCCTTGCTGGCATGCGGCTCGATGGCCGTGGTCGGCTGCGACGAGAAGAAGCCTGCCGGCGGCGGCACGACGGCCGCGACGGTCAACCGCGAGGAGATCTCGGTGCCGCAGGTCAACCTCGTGCTGCAGCAGCAGCGCCAGCTGCGACCCGAGCAGGCCGATGCCGCCAGCCGTCAGGTGCTGGAGCGCCTGATCGACCAGACCCTGGCGGCGCAGAAGGCCGTCGATCTGCACCTCGATCGCGACCCGCGTATCGGGCTGCAGCTCGAGGCCGCGAGGCGCGAGGTGCTGGCCCGCGCGTTTGCCGAGTCGGCCAGCGAACGGGCCAGCAGGCCCACCGCCGAGGAGATTCACCGCTACTACGAGGACAAGCCGGCACTGTTCCGGGAGCGCCGGATCTACAACCTGCAGGAAGTGACGATCGAGGCGCGCCCCGACCAGCACGCCGCGCTGCGCGAGCAACTGGCCGCCGGCAAGCACATCGGAGAGTTCCTCGAGTACCTCAAGAGCCAGGACTTCCGGTTTGCCGTTCACCAGGCGGTCCGGGCGGCCGAGCAACTGCCGCTGGCCAGCCTCGAGACGCTGTCGCGCATGAACGACGGCCAGGCCGTGCTGGTGCCGGCGCCCGGCGGCGTGCAGGTGGTGGTGCTGGCGGGTTCGCGCCGACAGCCATTGAGCGAGGACCAGGCCCGGCCGGTCATCGAACAGGCCCTGTTCAACGAGCGCCGCCGCAAGGTGGTGCAGGCGGAGCTGCAGGCCATGCGGGCGGCAGCGCGCATCGAGTACCACGGCGTCTTCGCGACCGGCCCGCACGCCGGCCCGGACGGCACGGCGGCGGAAGCCTTGCTGACGCCCGCAGCCAGCGCGCCTTCGGCCGGCGAGGCGGACTCGCGAGGCCCCTCGCGGAAGTAGACCGCACGGCGCGGGCCACGGTCCGTCCGAAGCCCGAATGCCGGGCGCACCCGGCGAGCAGGCCGCCCGAGGGTGAAAAGTACCGCCGAGGTGCGGGAATCGATCCACCCGTCGCGCCGATCGACTGCGCTAGACTTTGTGTGCGCTGCAACGAACGGTATCAGCCGCTCGATGCAGACGCGGTTCTCGCGTGCGCGGAGGCTCAGCCTCGGTGCTTGGACATGTGACACGCCCTGCCGGCTCTCGATCCCGGCGGCCGTACCAGCCAGGTCACTCGATGATGATCCTGCTTCGATCCCTTCTCATCTTCTTGCTGCTGGGCGCTGGCCTGGCGGGACCCGCGTCGGCCCGTCGACTGGCCCTGGTCATCGGCAACGACAATTACCAGCAGGTTTCCCGCCTGGAAAAGGCCGGCAACGATGCCGAGGCCATGGCCAGGGAGCTCGAGCGCGCCGGTTTCGAGGTGTCGCTGCGGCGTGACCTGGGCTACCGCCGCATGGTCGTGGCCTTCGAGGAGTTCTACGACAAGGTCAAGGGTGGCGACGAGGTCGTCGTCTTCTATGCCGGGCATGGTGTGCAGACCGAACGCGGTTCGTACCTGCTGCCCACCGACATCGAAGGCGAGACGCAGTCGCAGGTCGAGAAGATCTCGTACTCGGTGCAGAACCTGCTGGAGGAACTCGATCGCGTCAAGGCGCGCTTCAGCCTGATCATCGTCGACGCCTGCCGCGACAACCCCTTGCGCTCGCGGGGCCGCACCATCGGCATCGCGCGCGGGCTGGCTGCGCCCGACGTGGCCAAGGGTCAGATGGTCATCTTTTCGGCGGGACGCAACCAGAAGGCGCTGGACTCGCTGAACGCAGCCGACCAGAACCCCAACGGCGTGTTCACGCGCGAGATGCTGCCGCGCATGCGCACGCGCGGCCTGAGCGTCGAGAAGATGGCCATCGAGGTCAAGAACGCCGTGGAGCAGCTGGCCTTGTCGGTCAAGCACGAACAGCGGCCCTTGATCGTCAACGATTCGACGGGCGACTTCTATTTCTTCCCGCCGGCGGCCGATGGTGCGGCGGTGGCCGCGGCGCCCGTCACGCCAGTGGCTCCGGCGCCTGCGCCGGTGAACGTGGCGCAGCGCGAGGACAGCTTCTGGGAGGACGCCAAGGCGGCCGACAACGTCCAGGGCTACCAGGCCTACCTGGTGGCCTACCCGGAGGGCCGCTATGCGTTGCTGGCCAAGGCGCACATCACGCGCTTGGCGCCGACGCAAGTGGCCCAGGCCCCGTCGCGCGGGGCGGCGCAGGATCCGTCGAAGGTGGTGTCGCCCGGAGCCGGTGGCGCCGCGCTGCCGGCGTCCCCACCGCCGGGGGCTGCCTCGACGCTACCGGCGCCGCCCACGGGCGATCGTCCTCCGCCCGTGGCGCCGTTGGTTCAGCAGCCTCCGGCGGCCGGCCCACCGGCAGGTGCGGTGGTCCCGGCCAGCCCCCCGCCGGCCAGCCCCTCGCCGACCGGGGCAAAGACCGTGGCGCGCTATCAGTTGCCCAACGGCGACCGCTACGAGGGCGAGGTGGTCGCCAACCGGCGCACGGGCCGGGGCACCTATCTGTTCGCCAACGGCGATCGCTACGAGGGCGAGTTCGTCGACGACCAGTTCCGCGGGCGCGGGGTGATGCATTTCGCCAATGGAGACCGCTACGAAGGGATCTTCCAGGGCACCACGAAGCAGGGCGATGGTGTCATGGTGTTCGCCAACAAGGACCGCTACGAGGGTCACTTCGTCGACAACCTGTACGACGGAAAAGGTCGCTTCACCTTCGCCAGCGGGGAGAGCTACGTCGGCGACTACAAGCATGGCATCAAGCATGGCAAGGGCGTGCACGTCTTTGCCAACAAGGACCGCTACGACGGCGAGTTCGTCAACGACAAGCCCAATGGCAAGGGGCGCTTCACCTTCGCCAGCGGCGACGTCTACGAGGGCGACTTCGTGCAGGGTGCGCGGCAGGGGCAGGGCACCTACCTGTTCGCCAACGGCGACCGCTACGAAGGCAACTTCGAGAACGGGGTCTTCAGCGGGCGGGGCCGCCTCTACCTGGCCAACGGCGACCGCTACGAAGGAACCTTCCAGAACAACCTGAAGGAAGGGCAAGGCACGCACTACTTCGCCAACAAGGACCGTTACGAAGGCGCGTTCCGCGCGGGCGTCCAGCATGGCACCGGGACGCACTACTTTGCCAATGGCGATCGCTATACCGGCGACTTCGTGCGCGGCGTGCGGCATGGCAAGGGCGTCCACACCTATGCCAGCGGCCAGACCCGTGAACTCGAGTACGTGGACGGGGTCGAGAAGGCCCGCTGAGCGCGTCCGGCGTCCGCTCGAGGCGGTTTCGCCACGATCCTGCGGGGGTGCCTCGGCCTGCAATCCCCCCTGAGCAGGTGTATCCGGATGTTAGTTCTGGCCAGCAAAATAGCCAGATCGGGAGGCCAGGATGGCTGGCCATCCGGGGAGGCACGGTGCAGGTCAACATCCTCGAGGCCAAGAACCGCCTGTCACAGCTGTTGAAGTCCGTGCAGGCAGGCGAAGAAGTGATCATCGCCAACCGCGGGCAGCCCGTCGCCCGCCTGGTCGGCGCCGGCGACGCGGTACCGGCTCCTGCGACCGCGGCGCCGGTCGGGTCGCGACGCGGCGACGTGGTGGGCTGGATGCGCACCCATCCGTTGCCGCCGTATGCGCGGCGCAGTCCGGAAGAGATCGACGCGGCGCTGTGCGAGGAGCGCGCGTCCTGGGTATGAGCCGCGGACGGGTCGCACGGTGATCTACGTCGATTCCAGCCTGGTCGTCTACGCCTTCGAGAGCCAGACGCTGTTCGGTGAGCGCGTCCGCGAGGCGATGGCCGCGCGATCCGGGGAGCCCCTGGCCATCTCGCCGCTGGTCAAGCTCGAATGCCTGGCGCCGCCCATCAAGAGCGGCAACCTGGTGCTGCAGCGCTACTACGAGGAAGGCTTGAACCAGTTCATGGTGCTGCCGCTGCCCGAGGCGGCCTACCTGCAGGCGGCGCAACTGCGTGGGCGCTTCCAGATGTCGATGGCCGATGCCATCCACCTGGCCTGCGCCCAGCACCACGGCTGCTCGGCCCTGTGGACGCACGACGACCGGCTGGCCGAGGCGTCGCGCGGCCTGGCGGTCAACGTCCTCGCCGAATCGGCCTGACCCCAGGACCGGCCGGGCAGCCTCAGGACGGCGGCAGGTCGGCCTGCTGCAGGAGCGGTGCAGCAGCGTCCTTGGTGGCCACCAGCGGCGGTCCCGGCACACGCTGCAAAGGCCAATCGATGGCCAGGTCGGGGTCGTCCCAGCGGATCGCGCGCTCGCAATCGCGCGCGTAGACGTCGGTGGTCTTGTAGAGGAAGTGCGTGTCGTCGTCGAGAGCCAGGAACCCGTGGGCAAAGCCTTCCGGGATCCACAGCTGGCGCCGGTTGGCGGCATCGAGTTCGACACCGACCCACTGACCGAAGGTCGGCGAGCCGCGGCGGATGTCAACGGCCACGTCGAACGCCGCACCGCGGACCACGCGCACCAGCTTGCCCTGGGGATGCGGCGGCAGCTGGTAATGCAGACCGCGCAACACGCCGGCGCGCGAACAGGAGTGGTTGTCCTGGACGAACGGCCGGGGAGCCGGCAGGCCGAGCTCGCGCAGCCCCTCGGCAAATCGCCCGGCGTTCCAGCTTTCCATGAACCAGCCGCGATCGTCGCCGAAGACCGCCGGCTCGACGATCACGACACCCGGCAGCCGGGTGGGTAGCAGCTTCACCGGAACACCCTTTCGGCCAGCACCTGCATCAGATACTGGCCGTAGCCGTTCTTGAGCATCGGTTGCGCCTGCGCCTCGACCTCTGCCGCGGAGATCCAGCCCGACCGGTAGGCGATCTCTTCCGGGCAGGCGACCTTCAGGCCCTGGCGCTTCTCCAGCGTGGCGATGAACTGCCCGGCTTCGAGCAGGCTGTCGTGCGTGCCGGTATCCAGCCAGGCGTAACCGCGGCCCATGATCTCCACGTCGAGCTGGCCCTTGTCCAGGTAACGCGCGTTGACCTCGGTGATCTCCAACTCGCCACGCGCGCTCGGCCGGATGTCGGCGGCGATGTCGCAGACCTGTTCGTCGTAGAAGTACAGACCCGTGACGGCATAGTTGCTCTTGGGTTGCCGCGGCTTCTCCTCGATGCTGATGGCCCGGCGACGCTCGTCGAAGGCGACCACGCCGTAGCGTTCGGGGTCGTGCACGTGGTAGGCGAACACCGAGGCCCCTTGCCGGCGCTGGTCGGCGCGCTTGAGCAGGGCCTGGAAGTCGTGTCCGTAGAAGATGTTGTCGCCCAGCACCAGCGCACTCGGTGCGCCGCCGACGAAGCGGCGACCGAGGATGAAGGCCTGGGCCAGCCCGTCGGGGCTGGGCTGCACGCAGTAGCTCAGGTTCATGCCCCAGCGGCTGCCGTCACCCAGCAGGGCCTGGAACCGGGGCGTGTCCTGCGGGGTGCTGATCACCAGCACGTCGCGCATGCCGGCCAGCATCAGCGTCGACAACGGGTAGTAGACCATCGGCTTGTCGTAGACCGGCAGCAGCTGCTTGCTCATCGCCAGGGTGGCCGGATGCAGCCGGGTGCCGGAGCCGCCCGCCAGGATGATGCCCTTGCGTGTCATGGTGATGGTCTCTCGCGGATGGGGTGACGCCGCTCAGCGGCCGGTCACTTCGTGCAACATGCGCTCGACGCCGGCCTGCCAGGGCGGCAACTGCAGCTCGAAGGCCGACTGCAGCCTGCCCGTGGCCAGGCGCGAGTTCAGAGGCCGGCGGGCCGGTGTCGGGTAGGCGCTGGTCGGGACCGGCCGCACGGCGTCAGCCGCCACGCGCACCGGCAGGCCTTGACGGCGGGCCCATTCGATCACGAAGCGGGCGTAGGCGTGCCAGCTGGTGGTGCCTGCCGGCACACAGTGATAGGTGCCGGCCAGCGATGGATCCCGCCCGGCCGCGCGCAACGCGTGCACGCTGACGTCGGCCAGCAGGTCGGCGCCGGTCGGCGCACCGATCTGGTCGTCGATGACCGTGAGCTCGTCGCGTTCGGCGGCCAGGCGCAGCATCGTGCGGGCGAAGTTGCCCCCGCGCGCGGCGTAGACCCAGCTCGTGCGCAGGATCAGGTGCCGGCAGCCGCTGTCACGGACCAGCACCTCGCCTTCGAGCTTGGTGCGGCCGTAGACACTGAGCGGCCCGGTCGGCGCGTCTTCGTCGCGGGCCAGGTCTCCCGAGCCATCGAAGACGTAGTCGGTGCTGTAGTGCACCAGCCAGGCACCGAGCGCCGCGGCCTCGCGCGCGATCACGCCCGGCGCCAGCGCATTGAGTGCACGCGCGAGCTCGGGCTCGCTCTCGGCCTTGTCGACCGCGGTGTGCGCCGCGGCATTGACGATCAGGTCGGGCGCCACGCGACGGATCAACGGGGCCAGGCTGTCGGGCTGCGAGAAATCGGCCCGCAAGTCCGGCGGCGAATCGAAGTCGCAGGCCACCACGTGCCCCAACGGCGCCAGCGCACGTTGCAGTTCCCAGCCCACCTGGCCGTTCTTGCCCAGCAGCAGGATCTTCATGCGACCCGTCCCATCGCCGTCAATGCGTGCCGTAGTGTCGCGATACCCAGTCGCGGTAGCTGCCGCTCTGCACGCCGGCCACCCAGTCGGCATGCTGCAGGTACCAGCTCACTGTCTTGCGGATGCCCGACTCGAAGGTCTCGGCGGGCCGCCAGCCCAGCTCGCGCTCGATCTTGCGCGCGTCGATCGCGTAGCGCCGGTCATGCCCCGGACGGTCGGTGACGTGCGTGATCAATCGTGCGTGCGGCCCGGCCGGGTCGGGGCGCAATTCGTCGAGCAAGGCGCAGACGGTGTTCACGATCTCGCGGTTGGTCTTCTCGTTCCAGCCACCGACGTTGTAGACCTCGCCGGGCCGGCCGCCGGCGAGCACCGCGCGGATGGCCGAGCAGTGGTCCTGCACGTACAGCCAGTCGCGCACCTGCAGGCCGTCGCCATAGATCGGCAGCGGCTTGCCGGCGAGCGCGTTGACGATCATCAGCGGGATCAGCTTCTCGGGGAAATGGTACGGGCCGTAGTTGTTGGAGCAGTTGGTGGTCAGCACCGGCAGGCCGTAGGTGTGGAACCAGGCACGCACCAGGTGGTCGCTGGCGGCTTTGCTGGCCGAGTAGGGGCTGTTGGGCTCGTAGGGGTGCGTCTCGGTGAAGGCCGGCGCAGCGGGCGCGAGGCTGCCGTAGACCTCGTCGGTGCTGACGTGGTGGAAGCGAAAGTCGCGTTTCGCCGTGCCTTCCAGCGTCGCCCAATGGCCTCGCGCCGCCTCGAGCAGCGTGAAGGTGCCTTCGACGTTGGTCTTGATGAAGGCTCCCGGGCCGTGAATGCTGCGGTCGACATGGCTTTCGGCCGCGAAGTGCACGATCGCGCGAGGCCGGTGCTCGGCCAGCAGGCGGTCGATCGTTGCCCGGTCGGTGATGTCGCCGTGCACGAAGCGGTGCCGGTCGTCGCCCTGCAGCGAGGCCAGGTTCTGCAGGTTGCCGGCATAGGTGAGCGCGTCGAGGTTGACCACGGGCTCGTCGCCGGCTTGCAGCCAGTCGAGCACGAAGTTGCTGCCG
>WBZL01004178.1_pt1 | contig 12698 bp, 14 predicted proteins | sample 5204291 | NCBI WGS metagenome assembly WBZL01 (sample SAMN12344345, study PRJNA552823) | activated sludge metagenome | biome: Activated sludge suspended growth; feature: Nitrification reactor; material: Wastewater; isolation source: activated sludge from nitrification reactor of wastewater...
ATATTTGGAGAATCCCCGAAAAAAAAGGATGGGTGGTGGGGGATGGTCATCCCCCACCACCCATCCTTTTTTTTCGGAACTTTCTTCTCTTTCTTATCTGTTTTATTCCAAATCGGTTGTAGCGTCTACTATGATCTCCTGTCAGGGTAGCGTTGACGGATGAAAGGGGACAGATGTATAATACCGCCTGTTAAGTTAAAAAAAGGAGCAACTAACCAGTGGAAACTATACTCAATATTGCCTTAATTATAATCTCGGTCGCCCTCATTGTGAGTGTGATCTTACAAAGCAAAGGGGCGGGCCTGGGTGGCTTGTCCGGTCAGGATTCGGGTGGGTTTTTCTCTGCCCGCCGCGGGATCGAAAAAACCTTGTTTTATTCCACCATTGCCTTTAGCGTTATCTTTTTCACCCTCTCCATTTTGGCCGTGTTCGTTTTTGGATAACCGCTTCAACAATCTAATCATTCCTATCAAATGGGCGCATGGCGCCCATTTTCTTTTCCTATGAAAAAACTTCGTTGGCAATTGCTAATCGTTATTCTTGCATTGGCCGCCATCGCGTTGATCTTGCTCGGCCAACAACCCGGCGTCTTACCGCCTTCTGCCCAGGCCACTCCTCAACCCGTCGCAGGGGGCGTGTACACCGAAGGACTGATTGGTTCCCCCAGTCGTCTCAACCCGCTTCTGGATTTTTACAACCAAACGGATCGGGATGTCGATCACTTACTGTACAGCAGTTTGATCCGCTTTGATGAACGCGGCATCCCCAGCCCCGATCTCGCCGAATCTTGGGGGATTTCACAGGATGGCACCACCTACAACTTCTCCATCCGCCAAACCGCCCGCTGGCACGACGGCGAACCCGTCACCAGCCAGGACATCGTCTTTACGATTGATTTGATGCGCGATCCAGCCCTCCCAATCCCCGAAGACATCCGCGCTTTGTGGGACGAGATCGAAGTCGAGGCCATCAATGAATACCTCGTCCAGTTCCAATTGCCGGAACCGCTCGCCCCGTTTTTAGATTACCTGACGTTTGGCGTCCTGCCCGAACATCTCCTCGGCAGTCTGACCGGTGGAGATATTGTCAACGCACCGTTCAATCTTCAACCGGTGGGCAGTGGCCCGTACCGCTTCAATCAGTTCATCCTTGACGGAGACCAGATTGTTGGCGTTGAACTCCTCGCCTTTGAAGACTACCATCTTCCCCGCGCCTTCATTGACCAGTTGATCTTCCGCTACTACCCCTCTGCCCAAACCGCGCTGGACGCCTTCAAAGCCGGAGAAACCGACGGCATCAGCCAGATTACCCCGGACGTCCTCCCCGCGGCCCTGGCAGAAACCACCCTCAGCCTCTATACCAGTCGCTTGCCGCAATTGACGCTCGTTTTGTTCAACCTGGACAATCCCCGAACCCCGTTTTTTCAGGAGGCCGAGGTTCGGCAAGCCCTCATGCACGCCCTCAACCGCCAACGCCTCATCAACGACCTGTTGGACGGGCAAGCGATCCTGGCGAATGGCCCTATCTTCCCCGGCACCTGGGCGTATCTCGATGTAAATGAACTCCCCAGTTACGATGTGGACGCGGGCATTGATTTGCTCAAAAACGCGGGCTACACCATCCCCGCCGAGGGAGGCGTTGTCCGCGCGAAAGAAACCGTGTTCCTACGGTTTTCCCTCCTCCACCCGGATGATGCCCTGCACACCCAAATTGCCGAAAAAATTCAGGAAAGTTGGGCGCAAATCGGCGTGGATGTGGAACTAGAACCCGTCCCCTACGCGGACCTCGCGAGCGCCCTGTCCGCACGGGATTACGACGCCGCCCTCGTGGACCTGAACCTATCGCGTTTCCCCGACCCCGATCCCTACCCCTTTTGGCATCAAGCCCAAATCACCGGTGGGCAAAATTATGCCCAATGGGATGACCGCGTCGCCAGCGAATACCTCGAACAAGCCCGCGTGACCCTCGATATCGAGGAGCGCGCCCGCCTATACCGGAATTTTCAGGTCCGGTTCGCCCGCGAACTGCCTGCCCTGCCGCTCTTTTACCCCGTGTACACCTACGCCGTTTCCGCAGATGTGCAAGGCGTGCGGGTTGGCCCCCTATTCGACCCCAGTGATCGCCTGGATTATTTGCCGGAGTGGTTTTTGCAGTCAGAAGTTGGGGGCGAGACGCCGGAAACACAAACCCCATAAAACAAAAAAGAGCGAACTCGCCGAGTTCGCTCTTTTTATATTTACACTCGCTCAATCCTCGCCCCTAACCCCTTCAACTTCTCCTCGATCCGCTCATACCCCCGATCAATCTGCCCGACATTTCGAATGGTAGATTTTCCCTGTGCGGCTAGCGCGGCGAGGACCAGCGACAACCCCGCGCGGATGTCGGGGCTTTCCACGTCCGCGGGGTAGAGTTTGGTCGGGCCTTGGACGATGCACCGGTGGGGATCGCACAGGACGATTTGCGCCCCCATCTTTTTCAATTTATCCGTGAAGTACATCCGCCCCTCATACATCCAATCGTGGAAGAGCACACTGCCCTGAACCTGAGTGGCGACGACGATGGCAATGCTCATCAAATCTGCCGGGAAGGCCGGCCAGGGCATGACTTTAATTTCCGGGATCGAATTATCCAGGTCCGGGGAAATGTTCAACGCTTGCCCGGATGGCACCAAAATATCGTGTCCCTCTTCGTGCCAGGTAATGCCGAACCGATTGAACACCAACTTGACCATGTCGAGATACTCTCCCCCCGCGTTTTTGATACGCACTTCGCCCCCGGTCACAATCGCCGCCCCGATGAAACTGACCACTTCCAGATAATCCGGACCGATGGTGAATTCGCCCCCGCCCAACCGGGACACGCCGTCAATTTCAAGGGTGTTGGAGCCGATGTTTTTGATTTTTGCGCCCAACACGTTTAGAAAATGGCACAACTCTTGTACATGAGGTTCGGAGGCGGCGTTGCGGATGACGGAGGTCCCCTCCGCGGTGACGGCGGCCATGATCGCGTTTTCGGTCGCGGTCACACTGGCTTCGTCGAGGAGCATATCGGCGCCGCGGAGGCCATCTGCTTGAAAACGGAAGATGTTTTCGGATCGGTCAAATTCGACCTCCGCGCCCAGCGCGCGTAAGGCGAGAATGTGGGTGTCCACGCGGCGGCGGCCAATTACATCTCCGCCGGGGGGGGGGAGGTGCAAGATGCCGGTGCGGGCGGTCAACGGGCCAGCGAGCAGAATCGAGGCGCGGACACGGCGACACAGATCGGGGTCCAGATCCGCTTCGCGCACTTGACTAGCCTGGATACGTAAGGTGTTCGGTTCCGGCGACTCGATTTGGGTGCCTAAACTTTCTAATAAAGCCCGCATGGCGTACACATCTCGGATTTCCGGCACATTCCGCAAGGTGACAGGTTGATCGGTCAGCAGACAAGCCGCCAACAAAGGCAGGGCCGCATTTTTATTTCCTGAAGGGGTAACGGTGCCTTTCAACGGATACCCCCCGTCGATGATAAATTTCTCCATGGAATATCTCCTTCAAAAGTAAGGTGGGATGCTATAATCCCCGCATCTTCTTTTACCACAACTAAATCCTTTTCGGTATCATTTTTTGGGATCACAAGGCTTTGCCGCTCAAACATGCCTGGCATTCCTGATGCTCCCCGCTCTCTTTTTAGATAACTTATGTCAAACGTCATCGCCGCTCTGATTGGACTTTTATCGGGTCTCCTCGTCAATTATCTGTCGGATATTCTGCCGGTTCGTCGGCGGTTGGCACAGCCTTTATGCCTGAATTGCGGACAGCCGCAACCGTTGGTCAATTATTTGCTTTGGCATCGGACATGTGAAAATTGCCATCGGCGACGGTCTTCACGTACCTGGGTGGTCGAGGCGTTGAGTGTGGGGATGGCGCTTTGGATGTGGAATTCGCCCCAGGTGCAACAGCGGTTGGGAATCGTGTTGGGGGCGGTGGTTTTGATATATTTCGCCGTGATTTTTGTGATTGATTTTGAACACCGTTTGATCTTGAATCCGACGACGATTTTTGGGGCAATTTTGGGGTTATTGGTGGGGGTGGTATTAAATGGGCTGGTCGAGACCCTGATCGGGGGGGCGGTGGGGTACGGGTTGATGTTTGGGTTGTATTATTTAGGGTATTTGTTCACGAAATTAATGGCACGGATTCAGGGGCGGACGATTGACGAAGTGGCTTTAGGGTTTGGCGATGTCAATCTGACAGGCGTTCTCGGGCTGATGCTGGGTTGGCCGAATGTGATTATTGCCCTGTTTATCTCAGTTTTAAGCGCGGGGTTGATAGGGGGATTGCTGATGCTTGGAAAAATCTTTAGTCGAAAATACCGCTCTTTTATGACCGCAATGCCGTACGGCCCATTTTTGCTTTTGGGGGCGTTTTTGTTGCTTTTTCTGCCGATATTTACCCAAAAACTGCTGAGCGCCATTTCCCCCCTGTTTTGATTAGCGTAAGAAAACCAGCACCTGCTCCAGCACTTCATCGGGGGTCAACGCGTCGGTATTGACATAAATATCCGCATGTTGGCGTGCATGGGACAACCGACGAAGTTGTTCCTGATAATCTGTTTCGGGGAAATCCCATTTCCGGCGCAGTAAGGTCGTGGGGTACGACACGTCCAAAAAGATCAACAAATCCGGGTTGGTGATCCGTTTCCACATGTCTTTCACAAACGAATGTTCCTGGGCAATATGCTTGACGCGAAACCCGTGCGCCTCTAATTTCGTCCGCAACAACGACTTCCCCGCGGTACACGGCCCCACCAACCCAATCATAAAACTTTTACGGTCATCTTCGGACATCTTATGAATCCATCGGAAGCGACAGACTGACCCGGCGGATGATATCCCTCGCCTGCGCCAGCACCTGAAAAACAACCACACTGACATCATCCCCGGGGCGGTTTTGGTCCAGTTCCAGGGCCTTGTACAACAACCCATCCGCAATTGCCTGGGCATTGTTTTGGGCATCCTTCAACAGCGTTTGAAAACAAGCCAGCAAATCCATCGGTTTCCCGATCCGCTCACCGGCATGATTCAGCCCATCAGTAAAAATCAAAATAGTCAGCCCCGCTTCAATCGGCATTTGCGTAATGACCGGGCGCGTCCCCAGCCGGGTTCCGATTTCCATACAAGGATCATCCAACGTTTTGACCTCATCCCCATGCGCCACCAGGATCGGGGCGGGATTATTTCGGGTCAGCACCAACGTTTGGGTGGTGAAATCCGCGGACAGGATATTGAGCGTGGACATCACCTTTCCGCCCCGTTCGTGGTACAGAAAATCCGAGACCGCGCGGGCCGCCGCGCCATCCCGAATCCCCTCCGCCAACATCCCCACCACCTTGCCTGCGACCTTATTGGAGATACGTTTCGCGCTCTTCCCCGAACGTTGTCCATCCGCCAACACGACCGAGATACCCCCGCCCGGGCGTTCAATGAACTCCATCGTATCGCCGCTTTCGGACGTGGCATATTTTCGAACTTTGGCAACACCGATTTGAATTTCCATGAGCATTTCCTGAATGTGATTTTTGGGGCGAATTATATTCGGTATTGCGTATTTCGCATTATTTACCTTTTTCCCCGACGATGACAAAAATTTCACTGGATTGAAAGGGGCGGCGTTGCACGGTCACTTCAAACCCCGCGCGTTGAATGGGCACCACAAACCAATCGTGTGCCCGTTGATTCCAATCGGCGGACAGCCCAAACAGCCGAAAAATCCCGACCGCAAACCGTTGCGCGACCCCGCGCGGGGCGACGAGCCGCGCGCCGGGAACGACCACGATCCTGCCCGAGGGGGAAAGCACCCGGTACACTTCCGCGAGGGTCTCCCGCGCGGTGATGTAATTCGTCGGGAAAGTCGCCACGACATGGTCAAAGGTTCCATCGGCAAAGGGCAAATGAAAGGCATCCCCGTTGACCAATGCGGGGTTGTATTTTGGAAACAGGCGTTTTTTCAAACGGCGGAAGGTCAGACGGCTCATTTGCGGGCTTTTATCCAACCCCGTAACCTGAATGCCTTTTTCGAGCAAGGCCGCTTGTAGATGTCCGGGGCCATGCCCCAGTTCGAGAATCCGCGTCCCCGTAAGCGCCGGGACGATGGACAACGCCCACCCTTTCCATTGCCCCGCGGAAACCAGCGCGGCCACCATATCGTAGGTCCACGCCAGTTGGTGATATAAAAATTCTGTCAGGAAAAAGTAAAGACGGCGCATCAAGGAATGATGACTTCCAACTTGGCCGGGAGAATGCGAAATTCAATCTCGTGAATTCCCTCTGTGAACACTTCGCCATCGGCGTGCGCGGGGGTGGAGGTCTCCGATCGCACTTTGAGCCAGGGCGTATTGAATTCGTGAACAGACGGATGCTCGGAAATATTACCCTGATGGGGCTTCATGATCATCGGCATGGCACGCAAGGTTTTGAGACGGGTGGCGATATATCCGTAGATAAATGTTAGTTGCCCGTCATCCGGAGCGGCGTGGGGAACTGTATAAAATACCCCGCCCGTGCGTGCCCAGTTCCCGATGGAGATCAACGAAATCGGCCCGGAATACTGCCCCCCTTCCCATTCCAAGTGCATATTCCACGTTGGGTGGTGCATAATCCCTTGAAACGCGGCGGCAAGATAGCGGGGCACGCCTTGGAGTCGTTTCATCCGCGCTTGCAGAAGGGTGATATACGGCTCAAGCCCCAACCCGGCATTGTTGACAAAATAACGGTCGTTGACTTTTGCAAGATCAATTCGGCGCGTTTTTCCGCCCAAGATGACATCAATCGCTTGTTCAATCTCCCGTGGAATCACCAGTTGATCCGCCAAATCGTTCGCAGTCCCAATCGGAAGAATTCCAAACGGCCCAATCGGTTGATCACTTTCCCGATCCGCCTTCATCATCCCATTCAGCACCTCACTCAGCGTCCCATCTCCCCCCGCCCCGATGATGGGGCCGTACCCGTCTTGAACAGCCTGCGCGGCAAGCTCAATCGCGTGTCCGGGCGCATTTGTCTCGACGATTTCAATCGGCACGCCTTTCGAAGCCAACACTTTTTCGATGACAACTTTATTTTCTTTGGCCTTCCAGCGATTGGAGTAAGGATTGAGGATAATGATCGGTTTCATGTGAGATAGTCCTGAACGAAATGCTAGGGGGAGGAGGTATCCGCCTTTGTCGCCAATTGCCCGCACCCCGCCCGAATATCAATCCCCCGACGCATCCGAATGGTGCAGGGAATGCCGTTGTCCTCAAGAATCTGGCTGAAGGCCTGGGCGCGCGGACGAGTAGTGGCTTTTCCATTGTAGCCGAGGGTAGGATTGAGCGGGATTACATTTACATGGCAGTTCATGCCGTGCAATAATCCAGCCAGGATTTTAGCTTGTTCAGGCGTATCGTTGACTTCGTTAATCAACGCCCACTCAAACGTGATCCGGCGCCCGGTCGTTTTAACGTAATCCCGACAGGCGTCGAGCAAATCGCGGATGGGATACTTTTTGTTGATCGGCAACATCGACGAACGTAGATCATCGCCCGAGGCGTGAAGGGAAATCGCGAGGTTCACCTGCCGTTTTTCCTGGGTGAAACGCCGAATCATGGGAATCAGCCCCACGGTGGAAATGGTGAAGCGACGGGCGCTCATGTCAAACCCCTCATGGTCATTGAGCCGGTCAATGGCGTGCATAGTAGCGTTATAGTTGTGGAACGGTTCCCCCATCCCCATTACGACAATGTTCGTGGGACGTTCCCCCGTTTGCAGGAGCAGACGTGCATAGTAGATGACCTGCTCCACGATTTCTCCGCTGGTCAAGTTGGCACGAAACCCCATTTGACCCGTGGCACAAAAAACGCACCCCATCGCACACCCGGCCTGGGTGGAGATACACAGGGTGTTCCGTTCACTGTACCGCATGAGCACGGCCTCAATCGCTTCGTTGTTCGGAAGGCGGAACAGCGTTTTGGTCGTTTGTCCGTCGGTCGAAAATTGAGTTGTTGTAACGACGAGATGGGAAAACGAAAAATTCTCAGCGAGTTTTTCGCGCAGAGTTTTGGGAATATTGGTGAATTCTTCTGGGGCTTTCCAAAGGTTTTTGTACAGGCCCAGCCAGATTTGTTTGGCGCGGTAGGAGGGTTCGCCCCAGGTTTTGAGCGCTTTTTCTAGTTCAGGAAGATCGAGATCAAAAATCAACGGGTTGGTTGTCATTTTATTTCATCCAGAGTTGCGGCCAGGTCTTCAGTGATTAAATCCGGGGCCGGGGTCCAGGCCAGGGCTTGTTCCCGGGTGGTGACGCCGGAAAGTACCAGCGCAGTTTTGCAGTGCGTATTCTGCCCTCCCAAGATGTCGGTTTCGAGTCGGTCGCCGACGGCAAGGGTGTCTTCGGGAGCCGTTCCGAGACGTTCGAGGGCTTGTTGGTACATGATCGGGCCGGGTTTGCCGACAATGATCGGGGAGACGTCGCTGGCGGTTTCGAGCAGGGCCAGGATCGACCCCGCACCGGGGACTAACCCCGCGGGGGTGGGGAAACTGCGATCCGGGTTCGTGCCCACGAACGCCGCCCCCGCCCGGATCAGCAGGGTGGCCCGCGAAAGTTTATCATACGTCAGATGCCGATCCATTCCGGCGATGACGGTGCAGGCTTGATCGGGGTCGTTCGTAAAGCCTTTTTCCCGGAGGGCCTCGAGCAACCCCGCTTCGCCAACGACAAACACCTTCCCCCCCTCGGGGTGTTGTTGGTGCAAGTATTGGGCGGTGGCTTGCGAAGAGGTGATGATTTGCCAGGGTTCGAGGTGGACACCAAAACCGGCGAGTTTTTCGAGGTAGGAGGCCACGGTACGGGTGGCATTGTTCGTCGCCAGAATAACGCGCAAGCCAAGGCTGGTGATACGGTCAAAGATGGCGGGGAGATCACCGATGGGTTCGTGATCCCGCCAGAGGACGCCATCCATATCCAGGATGAGGCCGCGAATATTGTTGAGGGGCATGAGGTTCTCCGTGTTGAGGGTGGGAGGCTATTATACCCGGTACGTTAAGCAAATCAGCCAGGATTGTTTCCTGGCTGATTGTTTAAGCAAAGGGGGCGGAAAATTACGCAGTGAGTTTGGTTCCGGCGTTTTCCAAAACGTGGTCCACAAGCCCATAGCGGACAGCATCTTTGGCTTCCATGTACACATCTCGATCCGAGTCGCGTTCGATGACTTCCAACGGCTGGCCGGTGTGTCGGGCCAGGACGCCATTTAGCAGGGCTTTTAGTTTCAAAATCTGGCGGGCCTGGATTTCGATATCCGTGGCCTGCCCTTGTGCGCCGCCGAGCGGTTGGTGCATGTGGATGGTGGCGTTGGGCAGGGCATACCGTTCGCCTTTTGTTCCGGCGGTGAGGAGGACGGTCCCGAAGGAGGCGGTCACACCGACGGCGATGGTGCGGATGGGGTTGGTGATCATCTGCATGGTGTCGTAAATCGCCAGTCCGGCGTAGATTTCGCCACCAGGGGAGTTGATGTACATCTGGATCGGGGATTCGGGGTCTTCGCTGTTCAGGTACAGGAGTTGGGCAACGATCAGGTTCGCGACCTGGGCGTTGATCGGGGTTCCGAGGAAGATGATCCGGTTGCGAAGGAGGAGGGAGTAGATGTCATATGCGCGTTCACCGCGACCGGTGGTCTCGATGACCATGGGGATGACTGATTGTGGGTTAAACATGTGCAATTCCTTTTGGTTTATTCAGGTGTTTCTGTGGGACTTTCGGTTTCGACAACCAATGCGGTTGTTTCTTCAGCCAGTTCGGCAGGGGCTGGTTCAGGTGTTTCCGAGGCAGGGGATGCCTCTTCGCCTGAAACGGCTTCGATGGGGGGTTCAACGGGCGCAGAATCGGGTGAACTGGTTTCGGGGGTGGATTCTTCGAGGGCTTCGGGTTGATTTTCAAGTTCTCCGCTTGCCAGCGCCCGCAGGTGCTTGAGGGTGTTTGCAAGCAGGTTGTTGTTGTAGACATTGGCGGTCAGCCCGCGCAGAGCATCATTGTTGAAGGTGCGGCGCGCTTCTTTTTCCGACATCCCGGATAACAGATGACTCAGGGTGTGCTCGATTTCATGTTGGACTTCGTCTTGATTGACCTGGATATTGGCTTTTGCGGCAATTTCCATCAACAACAGGGTTTCTTTGAGACGTTTCTCGGAGCCAGGGCGAAGTTCCTCACGAATTAGCTCTTCGGTGATATTGCGCGCTTTCAGGTAAATATCAAAACCGATCCCCTGATTTTCGAGGCGGTTCTTGAGGCGGTTGAAGACTAGATCCACTTCGTCATCCACCGCGTCCGCTGGATATTTGACCTCGGCATTCTTGAGGAGTTCATCGAGGAGCATTTCTTCGTATTTTTCGTTGTATTCCGTATCGTTTCGCTCAGTGAGTTGTTTGCGCGTGTCGGTATAAAATTCTTCGACCGTTTCATAAGGCCCCATTTTTTTGATGAATTCTTCATTCACTTCGGGGACGACACGGGAACTGACTTTGGACACTTCGATTTCGAATTCAACCGTTTTCCCTTTGAGGGAGATACTCCCTTCTTCCGATTCTTCGTCTTCGTAGTCTTCGGGATAGGTGTAGGTCAGGGATTTTTTATCCTCAGCGGAGACGCCTATCAAGTGTCTGGAAAAACCCGGGAAAGGCCATTCATATTTGGTTTCGGTCACTTCGGGTTCGATGATGACCGGGTAGGATTCGTGGTCGATGTACGGTTTTTCATCTTCGGAATCTGTGAGGTTTCCTGTCAAAATAATGTTGACGAGGTCCGATTCCTCGGCGGGGCGATCCACTTTGGAGACTTCAGCGTACATATCGCGCATCCCTTCGATCGCTTTGGTGAGGTTTTCATCTGTGATCTGTGGCAGTTCATAGGCGAGACGCACGCTTTGATAGTCACCCAACGTTACTTCGGGGGCAAGCGGGATGATGAATTGGGCGGTTGGGGTGGCCTCTTCGAGTTTGAGACTTTCCAACTTTCCGGGGCCGTAGGGTTTTACCCCGCTTTCGTCGAGGACTTTGGGATAAATCTCATCAATCAATTTTTCGACAGCTTCTTCAAGAATGGGGCCTTCACCCAAATGGCGAAGGATCATATGATAGGGAGCCTTTCCAGGCCGGAACCCTGGAATCCGTGTGCTCCGCGCTAATTTTTTCGCGGCCTGCTGTTTTTTCTGTTCTAGTTGGGCAATATCCAGTTCTACGGTGAGGAGAGCCTGGTGATGTTCATTGTGTTCAGTTTGGATGTTCAAAATGGGGTCCTTGAAAATAGAATAAGGTGGGGAAGAAGGGAATCGAACCCTTACGCCTTGCGGCACATGATCCTAAGTCATGCCTGTCTGCCAATTCCAGCACTTCCCCAAGCAGTGGAACTGAAGAAATGTAATCCAAATGCGACGGATACACTTCCCCAGGTTGCGAAATTATACGCGAACGCGATCATAGCGTCAATGAAGCGGTTTTTTCTAGAAAATTTTCTTACAAAACTCCAATAGCCCGCTGAGAAGGGTATAATTTCCGGGACTGGGTAGAATAACGGGATTCTCTCGTTCCAGTGCAATAAATTTGTTATGAGGAGCTATGTTTTGAGTAGAGTTATCAATCCGAATGCTTTGGGGAAAGAACGCGATCAGTTAGTAAAAGCAATTGTTTTATCATTACGTGAATTAGCCCAACAAACTTCCACCGGAGCCCAAACCTATGATTTGGTCGCTTTCATCGTTTTATCCCTGGATTCCATTGCGGAGACGATTGACCCCTCGGTTCAAGCCTGGGAAAAACGCGGTTACTGGGTCAAAGCCGATCGGTTTCGCATGGATTGGATGTGGACGGGCCAGTACGGAAAGGATTTACGAGCGGCTATATTGACAGAAGATTGGGCGCAAGTCGCGATGCTTTCCGCAAAAATCGGGGGAAAATTGAACGCAGTCAAGCTCCCGGCCCGAAATCGGATAGGGCAACCCTGGATAGGGGCGTGGAATAAATTATCCGCTTTGCCATCGTAAAGAACAAACGTAACTACTCAGCCAGGGTAAAAGTAAGCCCGAAAAAAAGGGTGAAAGGGGGATGTACATCCCCCTTTCACCCTTTTTTTCGGGAGTTTCCTCTCTAAGCCTGAGCAGTTACGAACAAACAATAGATACAAAAAAGGTCAGTCGCACAATTAATCATGCGGCTGACCTTTTTTGCGAAACTTCTTACTCTTGGTGAGACAGAAATTTATCTTTGATACGATTCTCGTTTATAAGAGGGAGGCCCTTCGGGGCGACTTGACCGGGTTTTAACGATCACGGCATAAACGGCAATTCCATCTTTCGGGTCGAAGGCGGGATAGCCCTCGATGATTAATCCATCGGCTAATTCCGCAGGATTGCTTGCAATGCGATCCCAATTGCGTTCGGGGATATACACCCGATAGGATGTGTTTTCTGCTGGAGAGGGTAATTCTCGTGGCAGGTTGGGGACACGAAAGCTTACCAGTGTAAAGGCAACATATCCGGGGCCGCGGAAAACATCGGAGGGGACCCCGATCAAGGTGATTTTTGCCGTGGTGGCGGCACCCGCGGGAACCGGTGTACGCCGGGGTTTTTGTGCGGTTGCGGTCCGGGTTGGGGTTGCACCTTTCTTTTTGGGAGGGCGCAATTCATCTGGGATGATGGGC
>WBZL01004180.1_pt1 | contig 12696 bp, 14 predicted proteins | sample 5204291 | NCBI WGS metagenome assembly WBZL01 (sample SAMN12344345, study PRJNA552823) | activated sludge metagenome | biome: Activated sludge suspended growth; feature: Nitrification reactor; material: Wastewater; isolation source: activated sludge from nitrification reactor of wastewater...
CGGTGCAGGAAGAGTTTGCCGTCGCTGCCGCGGATTTGCCGTTCGAGTTCATGCTCAACGCGTTGCGCCTGGTGCAGGGTTTCGACGCACCGCTCTTCGAGTCGCGGACCGCGCTGTCGCTGCTCAGCATCGAGGGCAAGCTGCGACAGGCCGAGCAGGAAGGACTGATCGAACGCCAACGGCAGCGCATTGTCCCGAGCGAGCACGGCCGGCGCTTTCTCAATCGCCTGCTGGTGGGTTTCCTGGCCGACGCGGGGTGACGACCAACTGCGCGCGCTCGGCACCAGGTTGCGCGCGGCGAGCGGTGATCACCATCGAGCGCGGCACATAGGGGCGCGGCATCGGCCGCTGCGCCAGCGGGACCGAGCTGACCCGCAATTCATTGACCGCGGCACGCAGTTTCTTGTGCAGTTCCTCGCTCGGCCGTCCTTCGGCTTCCGCAAGACGAATCTCCTTGAGAATCGCGTCGATTGTCGGCGTGACCGCAGCCGAGCGCGTCGCTTCGCCAAAGCTCTCCTTCGGTGCCTTGACGGCAATCGCGAATTCCTCTGGCGACGAAATCATTTTCGCCAGCCGCAGGTAGTCGTAGCGCATGGCCATGGTCAGTGCCGAATCACCCCAATCGCTCTGGAGTTTCGGATTGGCGCCCGCTTCAAGCAAACTGCGCGCCAGATTCTCGTGGCCTTCACGAGCCGCCATCATCAACGGCGTGGCCCCGTTCGGTGCGCGCGCATTGACATTGGCACCGCGCGCCAGCAGATCGCTGACCACCTTTTCGTGGCCATTGAAGACCGCGTAGTGCAGTGCTCCCCACTGGTTGCCGACACGTTCGAGCGGCGCGCCACGATCGAGCAACCATTTGACGGCCTCCTGATGCCCCCCCCAGGCCGCCAGTTGCAGCGCCTGTTCGCCATGGCGATTGGTCTGCCGCAGATCGGCACCGCGTTCGACGAACAGTGCCATCATGTCGATCTGGCCATACCAGGCAGCGACCATCAGACCCGTCCCGATGTGCGCCGCCTGGTATTCCGGATTCAGACCCTCGTCGAGCCAGCGTTTGACGGTGCGCAGATCACCCCGCTCGACGGCGTATTCAAAAGTGATGGGATCGGGTACCGATGCCTCGGCTGACACCGGCGCGGCCAGCAGGCAGCACAGGAACAAGGCCCAGCAGCCGCGTGACTTGATCAAAGGCTTCACACGCATTCTCCATTCCGACTCGACAGAACACCCTTGCAGAACCTCACGCCCGTGCCTGCCGCACGGTTTTGCTTCACAATGTCAGGCCCATGCTGCCTTGCCTGCCCTTTGCCATCGCTCTCTCGCTCGCCCTGCACGCCGGGGTGCTGTTTTGGGATGCCCGCAAACTCAGCCTGCCGCCGGCACCGCCGCCCATCGAGGCATCCCTGCAGCCGCCAGCGCCTTCCCCTGCGCGCAACAACGCGCCGCTGCTGAAAAATACGCTCATCGATGACCCGGCCCTCGTCAAGGCGGTACCCCCTGCCCCGCCGGCTGCGCGTGCGCTGCCGCCAAACGCCAGAGCGGCGGCCAGGCGCCAGATCGAGGCCGCACAGCGCAAATTGTCGCAGCACCTCTACTACCCGCCCGCAGCCGTCGCCCGCGGCCTCGAAGGCGAAGTGCGCCTGCTGCTGACGATTACCGACGACGGCAGCATCAGCGACGTCGTCATCGCCGCCAGCAGTGGCCATGCCCTCCTCGACCAAGCGGCGGTGAAAGCGGCCTACGCGATGGGGCGTATTGGCTGGGCGAACTCACGCGAGTTCATTCTGCCGGTCATCTTCCGCCTGGAGTGAATCCAGCCGGCGGCGAAATACCAGATCCCAGACGCCGTGCCCGAGCCGCCGGCCGCGCTGCTCGAACTTGGTTTGCGGACGCTGCTCCGGGCGCGGTGCGTAACCGGATGCCGTATTCTCCAGCAGCGTTTCGGCCGAGAGTACGGCCAGCATTTGCTGCGCATAATCTTCCCAGTCTGTCGCGCAATGGAGATAGCCGCCCGGCTGCAGGCGGCTGGCGAGCAGCGCTACAAACGGCGCCTGCAGCAGCCGCCGCTTGTGGTGGCGCATCTTCGGCCAGGGATCGGGAAAAAAGATGTGCGCCCCAGCGAGCGACCCCGGCACAAGCATGTCACGCAGTACTTCAACGGCGTCGTGCTGAACGATACGCTGATTGTGCAAGCATTTCTCGGCGACCAGCTTGCACAGGTTGCCGACACCCGGCGTGTGGACTTCGATGCCGAGATAGTCGTTTTCAGGGTGCAGGGCGGCAATCGCTGCCGAAGTCTCGCCCATGCCAAAACCGATTTCGAGAATGCGAGGTGCCACACGTCCGAACAGCGCATCGAGATCGAGGCGTGCCGCCGCGTAAGGAACGCCAATCTTGGCCATCATCTCCTGATGATAGCGCTGCTGGGCATTCGACACCCGCCCCTGACGGCGAACGAAGCTGCGAATATGCCCGGCCCGCGCAGCCGCATCGGCACCCATGCCCGCGCCCGCATCGACGCCGGCTCCCAGGCCCGCCTGCACGGAATCCTGAACAGCCATGCCTAGGACCCGATCAGGCCGGTCGTCGGTGACGAGGGGTCTGCCGAGTAGTACTTGCGCGGCATCCGCCCGGCGAGAAAGGCCTCGCGCCCGGCCTCGACGGCTTTTTTCATGGCGCTGGCCATCAGCAGCGGATCACGGGCGTGCGCGATGGCGGTATTCATCAGCACCCCGTCACAACCGAGTTCCATCGCAATCGCCGCATCCGAGGCGGTGCCGACGCCAGCATCGACGAGCACCGGCACCCTGGCGTTGTCGATGATCAGGCGCAGGTTCCAGGGATTGACGATACCCATCCCCGAGCCGATCAACGAAGCCAGAGGCATCACCGCCACGCAACCGATCTCTTCGAGCATTCTCGCCTGGATCGGATCGTCGGCGCAGTAGACCATCACCTCGAAGCCCTCCCTGACCAGGATCTCGGCAGCCTTGAGCGTTTCCGGCATGTTCGGAAACAGACTGGTCGGATCGCCGAGCACTTCCAGCTTGCACAGTGCATGCCCTTCGAGCAGCTCGCGCGCCAGCCGCAGCGTGCGCACTGCGTCCGCTGCAGTGTAGCAGCCGGCGGTATTCGGCAGGATCGTGAATTGCGAAGGTGGCAGCACGTCGAGCAGGTTTGGCTCGCCGTCATTCTGGCCAATGTTGGTACGGCGAATCGCGACAGTCACAATCTCGGCCCCGGAGGCGTCGATGGCGGCACGAGTTTCCGCGAAGTCCTTGTACTTGCCGGTACCGACGAGCAGGCGCGAGCGGTAGATCCTGCCGGCGACCGTCAGGCTGTGTGGGGTAGATGGCATGTGTCTTTCGCTTGAGAGCAAGTCAATGAGTCTCAGCCGCCACCGACGGCAACGACGATCTCGATCCGGTCACCATCGGCCAGCATCGTTTCGCCATGCCGGCCGCGCGCAACGATTTCACCGTTGCGTTCGACGGCGATGCGTTTGCCGGCGTGGTTCAAGGTCAACACGAGTTCGGCCACCGTCAGCGGCGAAGAAAATTGGCGGCTTTCGCCGTTGATCAGGATTTCCATAGGGCGGAAATTCTAGCACGCAGAGGCCAGAAGAATTCCAGCGGATGCGCGACTGGGCAAACCAGTCGCCCCGCGCAAGGCACACGGAGCACAACGGTGCACGGTCCATCCCCATGCTACACTCTCGCGCCATGATACCAAGGAGTGCGCCGAGCGCGTTTCAGGAAGGCTCTACTGCAATGGACATGTTTCGTGGAAACTTGCCATGCGATATCGCGATGCCGATTCACGCTGGCGGGCGCCACTGGGGTGCCGGGCTGTCCGGCAGAGGTACCGATCACCCGTCGAGACGGTTGCAGTGCCCGTGAATGAACCCCTGAAAACCATCTTTGCATGACCAATCTACCTGTTCCCGAATACATCACCTCGGTTACCGAGGTGACCTGGGGCATTGTACTGGTCGCCGCGACCATGGTCGTGCATGGGTTTGGCATGATCCTGACGATCGATACAAGCCGTACCCTAGAGCACAGGGCGAATGGCTCGCATTCCTTCCTTTGGGGGCTCGGCAACATCATTCTTGCAAGCTGGCTGATCATGCTGGTGCATCTGCTCGAAATTGCCGTTTGGGCAGCCTTCTTCGTCGTCACAGGGTCCATTCCCAAGTTTGGCACGTCGTTCTATTTCGCGCTCCTGGAATACACGACCCTGGGCAGCAGTATCAATTTGTCTGACGAGTGGAACTTGCTTGAAGGCATGATCGCGATTGCCGGCTTGATGACTTTTGCCTGGTCTACCGGCGTCCTGTTCACCATCGTGCAGGGTTTTCAGAATCGCCAACTCGAACTCATCGAGGCGCGCCGCGAGAGGCGACAGGCGATTCTGGCGTCGTCTGCAGAAAGGCGATCAGGAGAAACGGGCTGGCAGAATACGTCCGGCTTTGATCGGCTGCCGAGCGCCATACAGCGACTGCGGCAAGCCGATCTGGTCGGCGTGCGTTTCGCCGCGCATATCTTTATCGCGAGTGGCACGCTTTGGTTGTTGCTGCAGATGGGTATCGGGACCAATCCGATCTGGGCAATCAGCGCGATGATCGCCGTGAGCGATCCGAACATGCACGAGGCGATGACCACTTTCCGTGGACGGATTTTCAACACCTTGCTTGGCTGTACCGTCGGTCTGCTGTTCCTGGTCGTCGGCAGTACAAGCCAGTGGAAGCTGCCGCTGGCCATGGCGGTGACCGTCCTGCTTTCGACCTACGTCGTTCGCGTACCGGCGATGTGGCGTCAGGCACCGATCACTGCTGCACTGGTGATCGCCTCGGGGCTGATGCATCATTCCAAGGAAGTCGGCATCGAAGACGGCCTGATGCGCGTGATCGAGGTCCTTCTCGGTTGCATGGTCGGCCTGTTTTTCACTTGGCTGATGTCGAGAATCTGGCCAGTGCGCGTTGCCGGCAAGGCAAGCAGTGCGTCAGGACCATAATTGCTTCACCAAGTGACCGGTGATCGGGGTTTAATGTCAAAGTCGCGTCAGCGGCGCAAGAATCTCCCCTCTCCACTCGCGGGAGAGGGGTTGGGGAGAGGGAAATGGTCATGACCTGCATGATCGGGGGCACCTGGAAAAGTCATGACCGTTAGTCACGTTTTTTACCATAAAGGGACCAAGCGAAATGGCGCACCACGAAAACGGCACGCTGCCGAAAACTGACGAAGGCATGGGTCACGAGCGGTTTCTCCAGCTCAAACAGGGCAAGTACTCGGACGGACATCCGCTCGACGAGGTGCAGTATCTCGAGTGCAAGCTGATCCTGAAACCCGATCGTTTCATCGCTGCAAAAGTATTCTTCGAGTACGGAGAACTCGCTCGTCAGACAGCGAAAGAGTTCGGGATTGATTTCTCAAGCAAGGGGATAACCCTCAAGCCACAGGTGCGGGAGGTCGAGTTTTTTGACACCGCCGACTTCCGCCTTTACAACAATGCGTTCATCCTGCGACAGCGCGTCACCTACGAAGACGGTTTTCCCGCAGGAGATCCGGAGATCGTCTTCAAATTCCGTCATCCGGAAATGCAGAAGGCCGCAGACCTGGACGTGCGGCCGCAGATTGCCGGTCACTATCGGATCAAGTTCAAGGCAGAGGCGCTCCCGTTGAAAGATCAGGTCGGGTCGTATCGCTTGCTCTTCTCACACAACGCGCAATTTCCCTTGAGCCAGGAACCCGAAGGCGCACACGCTTTCCTGAGTGGTCTGGTGCGGATGTTCCCGGCGTTGGACTCCCTGAAACTCGCAGGCGACGACCAGTTGGCATTGGTCAACGGCGCGATCGTCGAAGAGATCCTGCAGGACCTTGGAACTTTCGATTTTGGTCACGGGGTGACCGCCGACGTCAATATTGCGATCTGGCGCGAACGCGGTACGCACAAGCCGCTCTGCGGTGAGTTCGCATTCCAGGCCAAATTCACGCGCCGGGACGAACTGCACGAGAAAGCCATGCAACGCTGCCGTCAGTTTTTCATTGCACTGCAAACGACCGGTCGCGACTGGCTGTCCCTGGGAACAACCAAGACCGGTCTGGTCTACCGGATGAAAGGCAATCCGCCACAGGCGCACGAGTGACGGAGCCCATCCAGGCAGGAGAGGGTCATCTGGTGGTGGCCCTGACGGATGACTCCGTATCCGTCATCGCCGGTAGCCTGCCGCAAGCCGAAACGGTTCCTTGACCGCACACATACGAGGCCCCCATGATTGATGACCCCGCACAAGTCACTCCCTTGATCGAGAAAATGAAGGCGGAGTTGCCGATTCCCGCCTTGGCAACTCACCAGATCGTCGGCACGGCTGGCATGAAAAATAAATCTTCAGCTAAAGTGCCTGTCCAGATTACCGACGTGCTGTACTTTGGCGACGAGGGAGGGATTGTATGTGCTCTCAAGGTACCCGATCTGACGAATAGGGCGCTGATCGTTTCGCTGACCCATCTCAGCCTTCCTGGTACACACCCGCTCACCCCCGAGATACGAACCTACCAGATGGCTCGCAGGAAGCGATTGGCCCAACAAAGATGAAAGAAACCGTGATCGGTGTCGTCGGGCTACTCATTTTTGCCGCCCTTGCCGTCACCGTCCACCAGAACCAGCGGCGCTTCCACAAGCCCTTGTTGACCACCCACTACCAGGCGGTGATGCTGACTGACGGCACGCTGCTGCACGGACGAATCGACCATCTGGGCACCGATTTCCCTGTTCTGCGCGAAGCGATGACGGTGCGCGCAATCGTTGACCCGACTTCGGGGGCAATCAGCCACAAGATCATGCTGCGCAAAAGCGAGGACCACGGTGCCGATCATCTGATCCTGCCGGCCACGTCGATCCTTTATGTCGAACCCGTGCAGACCGATTCCACAATCGGACGGGCGATTGCGCAAATTCACTCGCGCTAGCACCTCGTATGGAAAGGGAACAGCCCATGGTCTGGATACTGGCCGCTGTCGTGCTGCTTGTCGTGCTACTGGTAATCCGCCATTTCCGGTCGGCAGGACGTTTTGCAAAAAGCGAGGCCCTGCCCGACGCAGCGGCAAAAGCGGAAGCCTACTTCAAGTCGATGTTTCCGGACCTGCAACCCTGGTACCACCCGCAGAAGCTGGTGGAGTTCGTCTCGGCGCGACGCCGGCGCCGCGCTGCCGCCAGCCAACGCGGCGAGCAATGGGAAAATCCGCCGGGGCTGGGCGTGGCCATGGCGCGGCTGAAGCGTCATGGGGGCCGGGAACGGGTTCGCCTGGCCGACACCAACGGTACGCCACTGACCGAGTTTGTCTATGAGGATCACCCCGGCGGTGGCGTTTTGCGCGTCGGCAAGGGCAAGTTCGTATTGCGCCTGCAGGATGCAACCAACCCCGAGGTCCGCTACTGGCACCCGGAGCGCGAATTCACCTGGACGCGCAAGGGAGGCTGGCGCTTCACGACTCGGGTCGCCGAGCAGTCGTTCGACGCCGACGACCATGGCGTCCGCTGGTCCAACGACCGGGACAGCCGTTCGTCCTCATCGTCGTCGGGCAGCCGCTTCGATGACGACAGCAGCCAAAATGGCTGGTCCAGCGACCGGGAGAGCCGTTCGTCCTCATCCTCCGGAGACACCGCGCGGATCGCTTCCGCCGGCATGCTTGCCGCTGGCGGCGCATTCGGCGGTGCCGGTGCTTCCGAAAACTGGGATCGGAATGGCGCGGCCGAGACCCGTGAGGCGAACGATGCCACAGCTTCCAGCACAGCCTATTGACGACCTGCGATGAACTGATCCAATGAAGGCGTCAAGCGATCCACTGCTGGCACACACCGTCGCGGGCCTCCTGCCAATATGCGACCGGCGTGAACCACTGCGAGTCCTGGTGGCATCGCTGGCGCTCGGGGGGGCCGAGCGGATCGTGCTCGAATGGCTGGGCTCCGAAGCAGCACGAAAACGAACGATCGAGCTGGCCGTACTGCACCCACGACGGATCGGGTGGACGCCGCCCACCGGAATTGCCCTGCGCATGCGCAGCCAGCAGACACCGACCGCATTTCTGACAGAACTGGCCGTGCAATGGCGAACGGCGCGTGCACCGGTATCGGTGCACCTGGTCAATGATGAACTGATCGACATCCTGTGGAACGCCGGGGTGCAAACCGTGCCGGTGGTACACAACGCGCGCGCCGGCTGGCGCAACGACCCGGTGCGCTGGCGGCCGGCACAGGTGCCGCTTGCTGTCGCCTGCGCCGACGCGGTTCGCCAGGAGATGCTGGCCGATGGTTGCCAGGTGCCGGTCATGACGCTGCGCCACGAGCCGGCACTCGACCCGTCGGCAATCGATCCGGCTCTCCGGGCACGGTTGCGCGCACAGTTGCGTGTCGGATCCGATACCCTGCTGGTGGCCGCGGTCGGCGCCTTCAAGGCGCAGAAGGACTACGCCCGTGCGATCGACGTCATGCGCCACCTACGGCGGCGGCGCGAGGCGGTCCTGCTGATTCTTGGCGGGGCGCTGGATGGCGACGGCCTGGCTGAACTCGACCGCGTCGTGTCGCGGGCGTGTGCGGCCGGACTTGTGGATCACTTGCGGCTGCCCGGCTTCGTGCAGCCGATCGGACCCTACTATGCGGCCGCCGACGTACTGCTCAACGTCAGCCGCTTCGAAGGCTTCTCCATGGCGGTACGCGAAGCGCTCGTCGCCGGTCTGCCGGTGCTGGCGACCGCCGTCGGCGGTCAGGGTGAACGGGCGCACGCCGGGCTGCACCTGCTGTCGCCCGACGCGCCCGACGCCCTCATCGCCGCGCACCTGGCCGCACTGCCGGTGCGTGCTACGCTGACCGGCGAGTCGTTGCCGCGCGCACCGCGTCTGTGGTCGCTGACCACGGCCTGGCAAAGGCCCGGCACACGCCGTGTCGAGACGCTGTTCATCACCGCCAACCTGAATGCCGGCGGCGCCCAGCGCTCGCTGGTCAACCTGGTCACGCAGATCGCCGCGCAGCATCCGCTGGCCGTGGCGGTCTGCGGCGAAACAACCCAGACGGCGTTTGCCAACACCCTGGCGCAGCATGGCATCGAGACCTTCCGGCCGGCAGCGCAGGTCGATCCGTATGCGCTCGCCGAATCGCTGCTCGGCTGGGCCGGGGCGCACGCTCTCCGGACCCTCTGCTTCTGGAATGTGGACCCGAAAGTCAAACTCCTGCTGGCGCGCTGCGCACCGACCGAACTGTGTCTGATCGATGTCAGTCCGGGGCATGACGCGTTTGTGGAACTGGACGGCGCAGCCGACTTCGCTGCCGCCATCGACCTCGATGCGGCGGCTTACTACGCGCGGCTGGATGTGCTGGTCCTGAAGTACCACGCAACCGACACGCCGACCTGTCGGCGCACAACGGTCATTGCCAATGGCGTGGCGACCTCCGCGCGCGCAGCGCCGGCACCAGCAGTGCCACGCTTTCTGGTGAGCGGGCGAATCGCGCCGAGCAAGCGCCTGCAAACCGTGCTGGCGGCCTTTGCGCAAGTACAACGCGATCAACCCGCTGCCGAACTGCATCTCGTCGGCCAGGCCGAAGCGCGACATGCCGCCTGTCTGGCCGAACTGCGCGCGCAGGCGTCCGGGCTTGCGGTGCACTTCCGAGGCGCGGACCCCACCACGAGCTACCTCTGCGAACCATTCACCGCCGCCATCGTGCTCGGGACCCACCAGGGATCGCCCAACGCCGTTCTCGAGGCCATGGCGGCCGGTCTGCCGGTCATCGCCAACGCCAGCGGTGGTACCGGCGAGATCGTCCGTTCCGGCGAGACGGGCTGGCTGCTCCCCGAGCACTGCACGGCGGCGGAACTCGCCACGGCCATGCGTGAGTCTTTCGCGCAGCCCGCACGGTCAGCGTTGCTGAGCACCGCCGGCCGCGCCTACGTGCGCGCTCATCATGGCCTGGAGACGATGGCAGCGCGTTACCTCGACCTGCTCAGATCCCCGGCTCCCTCTCGTCCCCGATGAGGTCAGCCGCCTTCGCGACCCCGCCGGCGATCGCGATCGTAGATCTCGCGCCCGGCATCGCGAATGTCGCGACGCAGGTCGCGACGCTCGTCCGGGCTCAGGCGACGCGCCGGTGCGTCATCACCGCGGTGGCCGTCGCGCACCTCCGGGCGGTCGCTGGCGCGCCTCTCTCCAGCCGGCGGATGCCGATCGTAAGCACGATCGGCGTCCTTGCCGGCGTGCGCCGGCAAGGACGCCGCCAGCGCACCCAGCAGTACCCCGGCAATCCGAGTCGCGATGTTCATTTCTCACTCCGCAATGGCCACTGATCGACCCCCCGGCCACGGCAGCGCGCTCGCCTGCCGCTCAGGTGCCCATCAGGCCCTATTCCCCGTGGTAACGGCCGCGCCAGTCGCCGTCGTGCTTCGAATGATAGATGCGCCGCGACGCGTATTCCAGATCATTCTGCAGATCGGCGAACTCCCGGTGATTCAGATAACCATCGGCCAGATACGCCCGCTCCTTGGCCGCAATCGCCCTTTGCCCGGCCATCAGCTCGCGCATCTCGCCGCGGGTCAGTTGGCCGGACTGCCAGCCCTGCCAGATGCGGGCGCGTTGGCGCTCCTGACGAGCGTCGATGTCACCGCCGCGGGAATGTCCACCCCAGGGTGCCGGCGCGGCGGAATAACGCTCGGGCGGGTAATGACGTTCGCCGGCGTACTGGCGAACCTCTCCGATGTGCGCCGTCGGACGGGGCGGATTCTGCCATTCCCCCGCCGTTGCAGGGTTTCCGCCGAGCATCGTGAGTACGGCGAGCAACCCCAGACCTGATGAGCATGATACGTTCATTTTGTGTTCTCCTTTCCAGAGGCACCCTGCGGTGCCATTGATCACTGCAAACGGCAGCGCGACGGTGAGCAGTTTCATCGTTGAATGTAAGCAGACGATGATCCGCCGGCGCCGTTTTGTAAGGAATTGTTGTAAGTTGTTGTAAGTAATTGTTTCCAGCGCATTCGCACTTGCATCGCCACTCTCGATCCGCGTTAGCATTGCATACATGAACGAAAGGAAAGATCGCATCCTGATCGTCGACGATGATCGGCGCCTGCGCGACCTGTTGAGCCGGTATCTTGTCGAGCAAGGCTTTGCCGTCAAGGCAGTGGAAGACGGCGAGACGATGAACCGCGCACTCGCCGCCGAGCTGTATGCCCTGATCGTACTCGACCTGATGCTCCCGGGTGAGGACGGCCTGGCGATCTGCCGGCGGCTGCGCGGGCAGGGAAACATCCTGCCGATCATCATGCTGACCGCGAAGGGTGACGAGATCGATCGCATCGTGGGCCTCGAAATGGGTGCCGACGACTATCTGGCGAAGCCGTTCAACCCGCGTGAGCTGGTCGCCCGGATTCACGCCGTGTTGCGTCGGCGACCGCCGGCGAGTCCACCCGGCAGCCCCGGCCAGGCGGGTGAGGTGCTCGGATTCGGCCGCATCCGCTTGAATCTGGCGACCCGCCGCATGCAGCGCGACGACCAGGAGATCCCGCTCACGACCGGCGAGTTTGCCTTGTTGAAAGCACTCGTCAGCCACCCGCGACAGCCGTTGTCACGTGACACGCTGATGGAACTCGCCCGTGGCCGGGAATACGAAGTCTTTGACCGGGCGATCGACGTCCAGGTATCCCGCTTGCGCAAGCTGATCGAGGACAATCCGGCACAACCACGCTATCTGCAGACGGTGCGGGGTTTCGGTTACGTCTTCATCCCGGACGGACCGGCCAGCCCCACTCCCTGATCATGCGCAACGCTCGATGAGGCTGCCTCCGCGCACCCTGCTATGGCGCGTTTTTCTGCTCGTCGCACTGCTGCAAGTGCTGGCGGTGCTCGCCTGGTCGGCGATCTACCGCCACTTCGCGCTCGAACCACGTGCCCGGCAGACCGCGCAGATGGTGGCCAGTGTGATCAATCTGACCCGTACCGCCTTGCTCACCGCAGCGCCTTCCTTGCGGCGCGAATTGCTGCTCGAGCTTTCGGAACGCGAAGGCATCCGCGTCTACCCGGCGGAAGACGACGACCGCATCGCACCGCTGCCGGACGAGGCCTTGTTGCAACAGATCGCCGTCGAAGTACGCCGGCAACTCGGCACCTCGACCCGCCTGAGCCTTGAACGCGACGAAATGCCCGGTCTGTGGATCAGTTTCGCGATCGACGACGACGACTACTGGATGATGATGCCGCGCGAGCGCCTCGACCAGACGTTCCCTGCGCAATGGCTCGGCTGGGGCGTCGCTGCGCTCGGTTTGTCGTTGCTTGGGGCCTACCTGATCGTCCTGGGGGTCACGCGACCACTGAAACGGTTCGCCAGCGCCGCAGCAACGATCGGTCGCGGCCGCTGGCCGCAACCACTACCGGAACGGGGTGCCGACGAGATCGTGCTGGTCAGCCAGGGTTTCAACCAGATGTTGCGTGACCTGCAACAGCTCGATCACGACCGCAACCTGATCCTGGCCGGCATCTCGCACGATCTGCGCACGCCGCTGACGCGCCTGCGGCTGGGCATCGAGATCAGCGACCTCAAAGCGAGCGACTGCGCAGCAATGAACGAAGACATCGAGGAAATGGACCGGGTCATCGGCCAGTTTCTCGCCTTTGCCCGGCACGACGCAGGCGAGCCCTTGCAGACCATCGA
>WBZL01004182.1_pt1 | contig 12695 bp, 10 predicted proteins | sample 5204291 | NCBI WGS metagenome assembly WBZL01 (sample SAMN12344345, study PRJNA552823) | activated sludge metagenome | biome: Activated sludge suspended growth; feature: Nitrification reactor; material: Wastewater; isolation source: activated sludge from nitrification reactor of wastewater...
CTCGGCCACCAACTCCACTGCCGCCGGCTCGACCAGCCGCTCTTCGAGGATCTCCACCAGCATCGTGTAGTACCAGAGGCTGCCGACTCGGCCGGCGTCCTTGTTGAAGCGAGTCCACAACTCGTCGTCGAGTGCTCGGTAGTCACCGAGGATCGAGCGGGCGTTGTGCAGCTTGTCGGCCGCGGACACGAGGAGCGCGTCGAGCGGCTCCTCAGCCACCCGGCGGAGGTAGGCCACCTTCCGTGGCCACCACGGCTGCTTGTCGGCCTTGCTCTCAGTGAGGCTGTCCGAGCAGGCGTGCACGATGTTCGCCACCGCCTCGCCGAACTCGGCTCGGATCTGGTCGATGCGGTCGTGGCCGCCATGGTCCTCCGCCGAGTCGTGCAACAGCGCGGCGATCGCCTGATCCTCGGTACCGCCGTGTTCGAGCACCAGCGCGGACACTGAGAGGAGATGCGCGAGGTACGGGATCGTGGTGCCCTTGCGCGGCTCGGTGTGGACGATGCGCGCAAGATCGACCGCCCTCGTGTACCGCTCCGTCAGCACAGTCACTGCCTCACCCAATGCGACCTCCCTCGTGGCAACACTTCGACAACGCTCGCGGCTCGGTGCATCGTGACCCGTCAGCCCGGACCCGTCGCCCGCACACCTGGCGCCACGCCGGCTGCGTGGGCGAGCCCGGGTGGGCCGACCAGCGTCAGCGAGGCCACCGCGCGACTGACGCCCACGTAGAGCAGGGTGCGATCGGGGTCGCCCGACATGTCGACAAGCACGATCGCCGTTCGTTCGATGCCCTTCGTACGCTGCACCGTCTCGCAGAGCACGGCATCCTCGCTGCGCTGTTCCCACCGCACCAACGGACAACCCTCGGGCTGGCCCTCCAGCAGCGCATCGCGGGTGTCGGTGCGGGTGGTGAGCACTGCGATCTGGCTGAATGGCAAGCCGTAGTCGTGCGTCAGCCGAGCGATCACCTCGCGCACGCGCTTGCGCACTTCCTTCTGGCCACCTGCGTACAGGTGCTGCACGGCCTCGCCGTACGGGGCGGAGGGCAACGGCGCGGGGCCGCCGAGTTTCTGCACCAGCTTGGCGATGGCCAGGCAGTTGCGCAGGTTGTAGACGAGCGGCAGCTCCACCATGTCCTGCGGTGCCTGCCACGGCTTCACATAGATGGCCTGCGCAGGGTCGGCCACCACGAGCAGGCGGCGGGCGCCGTTCGGGTCGAGCAGCCGCTCGAGCGCCCGGAACCAGTGTGGGTAGAAGTCCTGCCCTTCGTCGACAACGATCGTGTCGAACGGTGTGCCGATGCGGTCGGCGTGGAACTCGAGCGCATCGGTGAAGGAGTCGCGCCAGTACTCGGGCGTGATGTTCTCCCCGATCTTGAAGCCGTGCGGTTCGAGCAGGTGAAGGGTGGCGTCGTGGAACGTGCTCACCATCGCCGGGGTGCCGGCCAGCAGGTGCTGCAGCATCCCTGCGATCGGCTTGTTGAAGCACACGACGAGTGTGCGCTCGTTGCGGGCGAGCGCCTGCTTGGCCCACTTCAGGGCCAGCAGGGTCTTGCCGGTGCCGGCGCCGCCGTTCACCAGCACGCGGCGGTTCGTGTCCAGCCCCGCCAGGTTGGCCAGGTGCAGCCGGGTCTCGTCGTCGAGTTGGCGGCGGGCCCATTGCAGCACTCGTCCCTCGGTGCCGTCGAGTTCGATGTCGGGCCGCAGCGCGCACAGGAACTGTGCGAGGCGCGTGGGCGGGATCGGGCCGTGTTCGCGTAGCACCTTGCCCACTGCGACTTCGGGAAAGGCCAGCTCGGTCTTGCTGAAGACGATCTCTGCGGGCGCATCCGGTCCCAGCCCCTCGGCAGGCACCGAGCCGACGTCGGGAAGGGCGACGATGTGTTGCACGAACAACTGGTCGAGGTTCACGTGCGAGGTTCTCATCCGCTTGACGAGGGCGTGCTTGGCTTTCGTGATCTGCTCGGTGGGCGGTCGCTTCAGCGGGTGGCCGTTCGTGAACCACTTGCCCTGCTCGATGGTGATCGCACCGCCCTTCACCTCGACGACGATCACCCCCTGCGCCGGCGACACGAGCACGACATCGATCTCGGCATCGGCGTTGTCCACCACGATCGGCACGTGGGGCACCACCAACCACGTGTCGTCCAGCCCGTCGAGGAACGATTGGCAGACGCGTCGCTCCGAGTGCTCCAACGAATGGAGATCGAAGTCCGCCGGAAGAAGGCGCGCCATGTCTCCAGTCTTGCCGAGCTACGTAGGTCGGGCGTACCGCAAGCCGTGCGCTCGTCAGGACCTCGAGATCGACCAGACCCCATCGGCCTCGATCACCACGAAGGCGGGACCTCGCAACGGCACGTTGCCCGAATACGTGCCGATCTCGTTGACGGCGAGGTCGGTGTTGTCCGCGCCATAGACCCAGACGACGAAGTTCGATTCACCTACGTGCGAGATCGCATACACCGCGGTGTCGTTGAGGAACAGCACGTCGCTGCCGGTGCCCGTGATGGAGTCGCCCACCCTGCGGACATCGTTCTCGATCGGGAGCAAAGAGATGGTCCACGCTCCGTCCGCGTCAACCTCGAGTGCGGTCGTGTCGCCGCGCAGGTTCACCGGCACGCGACCGTTGTAGTTGCCGATCTCGTTCACCAGGAGGTCGGTCTGTGTCAGGCCGGCGTCGAGCGCCCACACCACGAAGTTCGAGCGTCCGGTGTGAGAGATGGTGGCCACCATCACATCGGTCGACGAAAGCATCACGACGTCGGCCCCACTGCCACTCAGCACCACTGGCTGGGGCGGCGCAGTGGTCGTCGGCGCGAGCGTGGTGGTCGGTGCGAGGGTGGTCGGTGTGGGGGTGGTCGTGGTCTCCTGCGCCGTGGTCAACGCACCTTCCGTCACGGCTGGGGCCAGGGATGGAATGGTGACGGCATCGCCATCACCCTGCGCAGAGCCTTCCTTCTTCTGGTTCCCGCCGGTGACGCCGGCCACGACCAAGATCACGACGACGATCGCCCAACCCCACACCGGCAGCTTCCAGAACCGACGTCGGAACCACGGCTGGGCGGGACCGGCAGTCGACGTGGGCGGGCTGACAACCGGCAGCACCGGCGACGGCGGCTCCATCGAGGGTGGCGGCGGCGGGGGGAAAGAGTTGGGTTGGTCGGCCATGACACGTCCTTTCGTTCGATGCACCGGGCACGGCTGCACTCGCACGCGAACGCAGGACGATGCTCAACGCGTGATCTGCCCTCCGCATCAGGACGCCGCATCACGCACTCCGTGCTTCCGCGCGTTCTCACGGCACCCCCCCCCAGCAAGCGCCGTGAAGGAGCAGCCATGCAGCCCACCGTCAAGTTCGATCGCACGCTCGTCACCGTTCTCGTCGACGAGGTGGTGCATGTGCTGCTCGAACTGGCCGCCCCGCCCGCCGCGCCGGTGGAGCGCGCTCCCCTCGACGTGGTGGTGGTGCTCGACCGCAGTGGCTCGATGAGCGGCGCGCCACTCGCCTCGGTCACCGCGGCGACCGCACAACTGCTGCGCCTCGCGGGCAGCGCCGACCGGATCGGTGTCGTTGCATTCGACGACGAGGTGCAGCTGGCACTTCCGCTCGCCGCCCACGACGCCGACACCGCCGCACGCACCGTGATGGCGATCGAGGCGGGCGGCTCGACGAACCTGTCGGGCGGCTGGCTGAAGGGCCTGGAGATGTTGACGTCCTCGCCGCGCCCCGAGGCTCTGCGGCGCATCATCGTACTCACCGACGGCCACGCCAACGCGGGCATCACTGGCGCCGACCAGCTCGTGCCGCTCATCAAGAGCGGGTACGGGCAGGGCGTCACCACGTCGTGCATCGGCTTCGACAACGGCTACGACGAGCAGTTGCTGGCCGCGCTCGCCGATGGCGGGATGGGCAACGACTACTGGTGCGACGGCCCCGACCAGGCTGCACAGGTGTTCACCGACGAGTTCGGCGGACTGGCTTCCGTGGTGGCGCAGAACGTGTCGGTGGAGATCACTCCCGGGGCCGCGGTGGCCGCCACCGCTGTGCTCAACGAGTTCCCCGTCACCGACGTGCCGGGCGGGATGCAGGTGGCCCTCGGCGATGCCTACGGCGGCGAGCGCCGCAAGGTGGTGGCCAAGTTCCATCTGCGCCCGGTGGCCGCGGCCGGCCCGATCGACGTGGCCACGCTCACCATCCGCTGGGCCTCCACGGTCGGCGACGTCGCCCTGCACACGGTCACCGTGCCGGTGCGCGTGGCTGCCGGCAGCGGCCCCGACACCGGCGCGGACAACGCGGTGACCGAGGAGGTGGTGCGCCTGGAGGTGGCCCGCAAGCGCCGGGAGGCCCGCGAGGCTGCCGAGCGCGGCGACTACGGCACCGCCTCGACGCTGCTGAGCAGTGGGGCCGACGCGATGATGCTGCTGCCCGACGGGCTGAGCGTCGCCCGCGAACTGCGCCGTGACGCCGACGCGCTGCAGGCCGGCAGGTGGAGCGCGGACGACGCCAAGCGCAACTTCTCACGCAGTCGGTCGACGCAGAAGGGCCGCCGCACGGACTACACCGCACCGGAGCCGGAGGAGCCGCAGGCCTGACCCCGGCCCGCGCCCACAGCCTGGCGGGCGAGCCGCGACCTGCACCAGCGGGTCGCGGCTCTCGCCACTTCCGGCCTCGGCCACGGGCTGCCGCTCGCTCGGCGAAACCCTCGCGCACCCCTTGTTCATACTGACCCTTGTCCCACCAACAGCCGCTCCGCTCACGAACGGCCACCCGGAAGGAGCCTCCCACCAACACCACCTCCACCTCTCTCCCCCGTCCCTCGCACCAGCCAGGAGGCCGTCGATGACCGACATCCAGCCCACACCCCGCTTCACCGCCGCCGCCGGCGACTACGCCGTCGCCGTGTTCCGTGAGGTCATGCGCGTGGCCGCCGTCGTGCGCCGTGGGTTCGATGCGGGCGACATCGCCGCCGAGATCAGCGCCGAGGTGCTCGAGAACCCCGAGTCGATCATGGCCCGCTACCCCGATCCGGTGCGCTACGCCCGCCAGCGGGTGCGCCACGCGGGCATCTCGTACGACCGCAATCAGCGGGTCCAGCGCGGTGAGGGCGCCCGGCTGCATCACGGGCCCGATGGCCTGCTGCAGCCCGGCCGCACGTACGTCTCGGGCAACTCCACCGGCCCCGAGGGCGGGCCAGAGTTGTTCGCCGGCGCCCGCGACCATCGCGCCGAGTTCGAGGCCGCGGCCGACGAGCGGATGAGTGCCACGCTCGTACTGCGTCGCTGCTGCCAGGGCCTCACCCTCGCAGAGGTGCACGAGGTGTGGCTGGTCGATGCGTGCGGCTACACCGTGCAGGAGGTCGCAGCCCTTCGTGGCCAGCGGCGCGAGACGGTCAGCCGTCGCCTGAACGAAACCCGCCGCCGCATCCGACAGAATCGTGCCGAGATGTCGGGGAACGAGCTGTCGAGCGCAGGGTCTGTCACGAGCGAGGGCACGGCATGAGCGCCACCGCCCGCGTCACCCTGCGCTACCGGCCCGCGGCCGACGTGCTCACCGGGCAGGTGCGGTGGGGTGACGACGCGGATCTCGCCGAGGATCAACTGATCACGGAGTCGCCCGATGCCGACACCACGCTGGTGTGGGCGGGCGACCGGTTGTCGTCGTTCCAGCTCGTGTTCGCGTCGGCCAGAGCGGGCGGCGATGCCCAGCTGCCGCTGCCGGCAGCGTTGAACCCGGCGATCCAGTCGCTGCTGATCACCGCGCTCCACGCGCTCGACGGCATCGACGATCCAGCGGTCCGCCTGCGGGCCAAGGCCGAGGCCACCACCGAGCTACCTACCGAAGCACTGTCCAGGGGGCGGCCAGCCGAGTTGGCGCCGCGCCAGCAGGCGCTCGATCGCCGAGGCGCTGCACAGTTGGCGCACTCCCTCTCGCGGTTGGCCGATGCCGTCCACACCAGGGTGCCGCTCGATGATGATGTCGAGGCACTTCATACCGATCACCTGGCACGGCTGCTGCGAGAACTCTCCGCCACCATCCAGCACCAGCACGGGCGCACCGCGCCCGGCACCACCGCGGCGACGCGAGTGGCAGCGCGGGCCGGCGACACCTTCAGCGACGGCGAGCTACGCGTGCTCGAACAGGCGCTGACCGAACTCGACGACCAGCGCTCCTGGCCGAACGCGAGCGAATCGCTCGACCGGTTGCTGACCACGCTCGAGCGGTCGCAATCCCACGGCTGATCACGCGGAGGCCTCAGGCCCCGAAGTACCGTTCGGCGAACGTGCGGATCCACTCGCTGTCGCTGGCCCAACGAATCGCGGCGACCACCTCTTCCAAGGTGCGCCGATCGAACGTGGTGCTGTCGGTGAGGCAGGAACGGTAACGGTCGATCGCCCGCGAACACGGCACGTTGGCAACGGGATGCATCACCACGAACTGCCCCGCTGCCCACTCGCCGGTCTGCAGCATCGACAGCGCCAGCAGGTGATCGAGCCAGATCTGCTGGAGCGGCGGCGCAGCGAGCGCTGCACGCTGATCAGGCCGGAAGATGCCAGCGGTGTCGGCAACCTCGTCGTATCGAGGCTTGGGCGTGGCCGGCTTCACCTTCAGATCTTCGTGGTACTTCACCTCGATGCCGATGAACCCGTTGCCGCCACCAGGGCAAGAATGGAACAGCACCACATCGAACGCTGAGCGGTTGTCGAGGTATCGGGCTTCGCCCCTGCCGGGCGACCACTCGAACTCGATCGAGGTGACTGCCTCGACGCGATCGGGCCACAAGATGCGAGCAACCTCCGTCGCCATTGGGAGGTCGGCGCTCAGCTCTCCGAAGAGGTTGAAGCACAGCGGCTGGCTGGAGAGCAGGTCGTCGAAGATTCGCGGCTCGCCGTACAGCTTCCCCTGCGCCTTCGAGCCCTTCTCGCGCTCAGTCTCGCGACGGACGATGTCGCGGATCGTCGGTGTCAGGTAGTTCGTGAGTTCGTCCTTCGCCGCCCGCATCTCCAGGCGCGACCCCAACGGTGCCCCGTCGTGCTGCCCGATCGGCAGCCGCTGGCGTTCGCGCCAGTCCGACTGCAGTTGCCGCAAGCGCGCCTGGTACTTCGAGTCACTCGCGATCACCCGTTGCTCACTCATCTTCGCCTCCCTCACTTCGCGAGCAGCGTAGGTCGGTGTTGTCAGCCGTAGGGACGGGGTCACGCGGCACCGCACGCCGCGCGTTCACCACCCTGATCGCACCGCGCCGCAACTTGCGGCCGGCATCGGCGCCCGCGTGGCCGACCCCCCTAACGTGATCGCCGCTGCGAGTCGTTGTCAGGGCGCTTGTCGGTGCTTGCCAGCAGCGCGCCCCTGAATGGCGAATCGGTACCGACGACTACGGTCAGGTCGTTGACGGCTCTGGTGAAGCCGACATATGCGAGTTTGCGTGCGGGATCAAGTTCGTCCGCGGCGCCAAGCCCGAAGACCACCACCGCTGGAAACTCAAGGCCTTTCGCGGACTTGATCGTGGACAGCACGATCGGTGCGTCAGTCGACCCCGCCAAGTCCTTGTTGGCCTCATGTCCCGGTTCTGTCACCCAGAAGAACGGCAGGTCGGAGTCGGCGAGCGCCTTCGCCACGCCGGTCGCCAGACTCTGCGCACCATCCCCGTGCAACACGGCAATCGAACGAGCCCTGGACCGGCTGCCCATGTACTGCTTCACGGCATCCACCACTTGGGCCACCTCGTCGGCGCGATCCTTCGCCGCGACGACCCGGGGCTCGCTGCCCGACCGCTCTGCGGCCTCGGGCGGGATGATCGCCGCCTCGTCATCAAAGTCGAGCTGTGCATCGCCACCGAGGGCGGCACCTTCAGTGAGGAACGCATAGGCGAAGGACAGGATCTCCTTGGTGTTGCGGTAGTTGACTCGCAGGTACTTGGTTCGCCCTTGCGCGTTGATGCCGGCGCTCTTCCAGTTGAAGTCCCTCCGGAAGATGTTCTGCGCCGAGTCGGCAACGATGATCAGGTCCTGCTCATCGGGGTCTGTCGACTCGAGCAGTCGGACGCAGAACTGCAGTGCCTCCGTATAGAAGTCCTGTGCCTCGTCGACCAGCACCGCACGGAACTTGGGGGAGTTCGGGTTCGCATCCAGTGCCCGAAGCGCTTCACGAGCCACCGCAGAAGGGTCGCTGTAGCCGGGATGCTTGACACCCGCCCGCGACAGAACCTCGCTCATCACCTTGTCGAGGTTGCGAACATCGACGTTCGAGCAGTCGGCGAGCTGGCCACGCAACTGGCTGGCGAGCGACTTGGTGTAACAGGTGACCAGCACCTTCTTCGATGGCAGCAGCGATGCCAGAGTGCGTGCACGGTGGACCAGAACCAGGGTCTTGCCGCTGCCGGCGACACCGCGGATGACGCGGTGCCCGCTGCCCATCGTCTTCGCCATACTCTCCTGCTTGCGGTCCATCACCAGCATCACGTCATCGCTGGTCTGGCTGGCGCTGAACAATGCGCCTTGGATGGGCTTGGCATTGATCACCACATCGGGGTGCACGACGCCGCGAACCTCGTCCACCTGTGCAGCAGTCAGCTCGACGTCAAGCGAGCGGTCGCGGGCCCGATGGAACACACGCAGCAAGCCGGCGCCGCCGCCGTCCTCGCGAGCCACATCGAGATCACGCTTGAACAGGCAGTGGTTGAGGTCGACCACCTTGCCGACACCCATCTCGTCCGCCTGCTCGCGGGTGAGCTTGGGGAAGACGGCAACGGAAGCCACCGGCACGTGCGCAACAGCTGGGCGAGCGTCCACTGCGTCGCGAAAGGCGACGGCGAACTCCTCGGCTCGACGCAGCGGACTCTCGACTTCGACCTCGTCGCCGTCGACGTTCAGGTGCAGCTTGCCGCGGAGTCCACCGAGCACGTCAAAGGTCACCACCTCGACCATCACGAGGCCGACTCGAGGCTCGAGCACCACCAAGTGCGGCCGCTGGTTGTGCAGGTCGAAGAGCGGTTCGTACCAGATGGTCACGTCGTCATCGAGACCCATGTGCAATGCCCCAGCCGCGTGCCGGATCGGCTCGGGCACCTTCTTGTTGGAACGGAGGTTCTCGGGAATCAGGACCGCCATGCAGGCTCCTCGTTCAACGCCAGTCGCCGGGCCACCGCCGCTAGTTCGTGGCCCTTGAACAGCACTGTAGGACGCTCGGGTGACGCGCCACCGAACAGAACCGCGTCGCCCAGCAGCGCCAACGGAGCGGGCGAAGTGGTGCGTAAGTGAAGGCCGGCATCCAGGTGTTCCAGTGAGCCCGCAACCGACGCTGGCGCGTGCACCGCTACGTCAAGGCCCTGGCGGCACATCGACTCGATCGTCTCGACACACAAGGCGCCACCGAACTGATGACTGGGCAGGTGCACCTCAACTCGCTGGCTCCTGGTCGATCCGGCGCCGGTCAGCAACGCCGACCACCACGTTTCATGCCACTCAGCAGTGTCACTCGATCGACCGAGGAGCCCCGCCGCAGCGACGACCGAGGCACCCCTCGCGACCAGTTGGTCGATGAACCGTCGAGTCGGCGAGGAGGGTGGCGATGTGGTGGTCAGGAACTCGAGGTCGACCACCACCAGCAGCTTGCCCCTCGCGCGCGAGATGCCAACGTTGAGCAGGCGCAGCGCCACGTCGTGGTCGGCACCCGTCAGCTGGCTCGGCCCATTCATGGGCGCCGCATCGACAAGGTCGACCAAGACGGCGTCGCACTCGGAACCCTGGAAGCGGTGCACCGTCGCCGCCGTGATGTTTGGCATGGCGCGCAGAGCTGCATGCAGTAGTTGCGCTTGCGCTCGGTACGGAGTGATGACGCCGACGGTGAGATCGGGGTTGGCGGCGAGCTGCTGGGCCAACACCGTGACGACACCTGCGGAGGTGGGGTTGAACCGCGAATACGAGTGCTCGGCCGCATCGTGCGTACAAACCGAACCGAGCGCACTGATGTCGACGATGAGCGCTTCAGTACCTGAAACCGGCTCGTTCAACGCGAGTCGGTCGGCGCGCTGCTTGGCATCGATGTGCGTCGCGAGGCGCCCGTAGTACGCAACCTCACTGACCGCGCCGGCGATGACCTCACCCATTCGGTACTGGGTGCGCAGCATGGCCAGGCGCGGGTCGACCTCGCTGCGCTCGATGCGATCCACGACGCCCGCCGCCATGAACACGTCGCGCCCCAACCAGTGGCGAGCGTTCACATCGTGGGAGATCGCCACGGGTGGAAGCTGCCGGAAGTCCCCGAAGCAAGCGAGCGTTCGAGGTCCGCCGAGCGCTAATGCGAACACGAAGGGGAGACTGGCCATACTTGCTTCGTCGAGCACGACGGCGTCGCGGGGAAGGTCCCACAACGACTGATCCACCACGAGCTTGGACAGGGTGCAGCCCACCACCATCGCGTCGGCAATGAGCTGCCGCTGTCCTGCAACCGCACGCTTGTCGAGCTCGGCCATGGCAGCGCGAACTCTGGCGAGTTGTGCGGCGAGGTCGGGGGCCGGCGCCTCGTCACGTTGACGCATCGCCCCGCTGAGGCGACGGCGTTCCGCTTCGAGCTCTCGCCGCTGGATGGCCAGCTCAGGCGACTGCGCGCTCAAGACTTCAGCGGGAAGGATGGCAGCCAATTGGCGCGCTTCTGGAAGCTGCGGCGTGCCGACGCGAAGGATGCGCCCCTCGTCAAGAAGGGGGTCGTCCTTCATCATCTCAGCGATGCGCACCATGGCGACATCGACGGCCGCATTGGAGTGAGCGACGACCAGCACACGCCGACCGAACTCGGCCATCGTGCGCACGGTTGCCGCGAGTGTGGAGGTCTTACCCGTGCCGGGAGGCCCCCACACGAAGCGAAGCCCGTCTTGCATGGCATGCTCCGCGGCGGCCAGCTGCTCTGCCGAGAGACCCAGGTCGGGTTCCTCGTCCGGCTCGTACTCGTCGTCGAGCTGGTCGTCCTCATCACTCGGGCGCGGCTCACTCGCAGACGGCAGGAGCACGTTCTCAAGGGGTTCGAGGTCAAGCAGTGCTGCCACCATGTCGGCGTGCATCAGCTGCTCCGTGCCCTGAGCAAGTCGGGTGCGGAGGGCTTCGAGGATGAACAATGGTTGAGCGACGAAGGTGGCCGCGTTGACGGTAGGGCCGATGTCGTCGTTGATTGCGAGCACCAGGTCGAAGTCGCCCATCGCTACCACCGTCGCCGTCACAGCCTCGGGGGTTTCCACCGTGAGGGCGCCGGTCGTCTCTGGCTGGAGCTGGGCAAGGCCGTCCGCCTCAAACGACCACAGGTAGGCGGCGTTCGCGCGGCCCATCATGCGCCCACGACGCAGGGCGTGGCGCGTGGTCGGATCGGCCGAGGCCGCGCGAATCTCCTCCGCTACAGCGTCGACCACACCGCCAAGCGCTTCACGGATGAGCGAGTTATTGTCGTCCGGGTCGCCGCCTGAGTCGGCCATTCCGTTACCTGCCTCACTCATCACGGCACTCAGGATTCGCCACCCCTGCCCTCACTTCGCCAACCAGCGGCGCATATCCGACAGCTTCGCACGGATAGCGGTGAGCGGCCGACCCTCCAAATTGAGCGGTGGGTCAAGTAGACCCAACACTTCCGCCTCAAGTTCGCCAAGGCGGTCGGGATCGTCCACCACACATGGCGTCACCTGCATGTGCAGAGCCAACCATGCGCTGAGCCGTTCATTGCTGGCGCCATCGAGGCACCCTCGCCTCGTGGCACTCACCTGCAGGTTGAGCGGCTCGCGCAACACTGACGCAAGAGTTCGGCGGAAGGTCGACGAGTAGGTGTTGCCCGAGAAGTGCTGCCCTCCGATCCGGCTTCTCAACGTCGCACCTGACCGCACACCGGATGGCCACTTCGTCGCCCGGGCCTGGCCGGCGTACACCAGCGGCGGCAGGATGACTCCAAACGGTGCGCCAAGAGCCTGGCGAGCGTCGTCGTCGGCCCACCAGGCATAGAGACCCGGGGCCAGTAGGCCGTCGCCGGCGGAGCGAAACCCCGTCCGGCCCAGGCGGTGGTCTTCGTCCAGCAAGCACGCCACGATGCTGCTCGCAGGCATAGTCACAACGACTGCACTACTCCAGCACCAACGCCGGGAAGCGGTTGACCGCTACCAACGGCCCGTCGCCACTCGACCCGCGGGTGCGCAGACTCTTGCCGGGCGGTGCTTCCACCGTGACCCATTGCTGGCCCCCAGCGTCCAGGTCGATGATCCCGCCCAACTGGGTGAGGTCCATTCCGCAGATCACCTGCTGAGCGCACACGAGCGCCACGAAGGTCTTCTCGGGGTGAGCGCCGTGCTGGTTCAGTGCATCCAGGTCGTTGGTGCCGAAGGTGAACTGGTACTTGCCATCGTGCCGCAACTTGGTGGTGTGCTTGATCAGTACGCGGCGATCGTGATTGATGACATACAACCCGTACTTGTCGGGGTCGCGGTTCAGCGCTGTGAAGCTCGTGCTTTCCACGATCTGAGTGAGTGCGGCACCGTGATACAGGTCTTGCTCCTGGATCTTCATTCCTCAGTTCCCTTCTCGAGCTCGCCAAGTACTGCTTCGAGATCGTCGTCGGGCCCAGACCGAACGGCGCCAAACTCCGTGGGGTCCAGGTCGTACATCTCCACGAGGTGGCGGAGTCGGTAGGCAGTGCGCGCATCCCTCGCCGCGGTCTGCAGA
>WBZL01004183.1_pt1 | contig 12693 bp, 9 predicted proteins | sample 5204291 | NCBI WGS metagenome assembly WBZL01 (sample SAMN12344345, study PRJNA552823) | activated sludge metagenome | biome: Activated sludge suspended growth; feature: Nitrification reactor; material: Wastewater; isolation source: activated sludge from nitrification reactor of wastewater treatment...
TGTTAAACCCGGCGAGCGTGTGCCCATGGACGGCCGTCTCCTCTCCGGCAGTTCGGCCGTCAACCAGGCGCCCATCACCGGCGAAAGCGTGCCGGTGGAAAAACAGCCCGGCGACGACCTCTTCGCCGGCAGCATCAATGGCCAGGGCACACTGGAAATTGAAGTGACTCACCTGCCTGAAGACAACACCATCAGCCGCCTCATCCGGCTGGTGGCCGAGGCGCAAGAAAGTCAGGCTCCCACGCAGCGCTTTGTCGATCAGTTTGCCAGGTATTACACGCCTGCTGTGGTGGCGATTGCCGCCCTGGTAGCCATCGTGCCGCCGCTTTTTTTTAACCAGCCGCTGGTGGTGGCGGCGGATCCGGCCCAGGGCTGGTTGTATCGGGCGTTGGCGCTGCTGGTGGTTGCTTGCCCGTGCGCGCTGGTTATCAGTACACCGGTTAGCATTGTCAGCGCCATCAGCAATGGGGCGCGACATGGGGTTATCTTTAAGGGCGGGGCGCATCTGGAGGAATTGAGCCGCGTGCGCGCCATCGCTTTCGACAAGACCGGAACCCTGACCCAGGGCAGCCCGGCGGTGGTGGCGGTGCGTTCTGTGCTGTGCCACCAACCGACCGATGCCGTTTGCTCTGATTGTGACGATCTGCTGGCGCTGGCCTGCGCCGTGGAGCAGCGCAGCGAGCACCCAGTCGCCCAGGCGGTGGTGGAGGCTGCGGCGCAGCGCAGTCTGGATCGGCAGTATGCGGCCGCGGAGGATGTGCAGGCGCTGATGGGCCGCGGGGTAACAGGACAGGTAAACGGCCGTGCCGTCACCATTGGCAGCCACCTATTTTTTGATGACCATGACGCTCACGCCGCACATTGCGTTGAACTGGAAACGGCCGCCACTCAGGGGTACACCACCATGCTGGTCAGGCGCGATGAGGCGTATTTGGGCTATATTGCCGTGGCCGATACGATGCGTCCATCCGGCCAGACGGCCGTTGCCGAACTGCGCGCCCTGGGCATCGAACACCTGATCATGCTTACCGGCGACAACGAGCAAACCGCGCATAAAGTGGCCGCCGACGTAGGCGTGACAGATGTGCGGGCCAATTGTTTGCCAGAAGATAAGGTAACGGCCGTGACCCAACTGCGCCAACAATACGGCCGTGTCGTCATGGTCGGCGACGGCATCAACGATGCGCCGGCGTTGGCCGCCGCCAATGTGGGTATCGCCATCGGCCACACCGCGCAAGCCCTGGAAACGGCCGACATCACCCTCATGCGTGACGATTTGCGCTTGCTGCCGTTCGCTGTGCGCCTCAGCCGCGCTACTATGCGCATCATTGGCGTGAACGTAGCTCTGGCGTTGGGGCTGAAATTTGCGTTTTTTGTGCTGGTGCTTCTGGGGTTAGGCTCGATGTGGCTGGCGGTTCTGGCCGATATGGGCGTCTCGCTGCTGGTGACATTGAATGGCATGCGGCTGCTGCGGAGACCAAGGATGGAAGAGGTGGAGTAGGGGAGAGGGGGGATTGGTGTAATCTTCAGTCTCTAGTCTAAACCTCTTGGTTCAGTTAATCCGGCAGGTCGTTGAATACATCTTGCAGTTGAGTTTTGTAGGTTTGGAAAGCGGTGCGGCCAACGGCCGTCAGACGTACCATCGAATTGGGCTTACGGTCTACAAACTGCTTTTCAATAGCCACATAACCGGCTTCCTCCAATTTGCCCAGATGGGTGGCCAGATTGCCCCAGGTAAGACCGGTGTGATGCATGAGGAAGGTATAGTCGGCGCTGTCGACTACGTACAGATAGGTCATGATCATTAACCGGGCGGGCGCATGAATCACCCGGTCGAGCTCTATCAGCGGATGCATGGGTATGCTGTCGGGATCATCATTGAGGCTCATATCAATTCATTTCTGGAATGTCATACCGGCGTAGGAATTGCACCAAGAGGAACAGCCCTGCCGCCAGCAGCAGCAGCCCGCCAATCAGATGCGCCCACATACCGGCTGCTTCGCCCCACACTTCGGTGATGAAGATCGCGCCGCCAATCAGCCCCGCATAGCCGTACATGCGGCGGAAATTGAGCAGATAGGCCGTGACCAGGAAAACGGCCGTAACCATCCCGGCCAACGCAATCCCCACCCAGTTTTCCATTCGCATGTCTACGCCCAATTGCGGCAGCACCAACAGCACGGCCGTTGCCACCACCACAACCAGAATAATCACCATCAGCGTGGAACGGCGCGCTTCCCGGTGTGGGCCAAATTTCACGCGCCCCAGCCTCGGTTCAGTGATACGTTTCTTGCCAATTACCATCGCCAAAATTCCGCCCGCCATGAGCAGATAAGCCCATAGGCTGTTGGTGTAAGTGCGCAAGAAGGTTGTCAGCATCAGCGTTGCCAGAAAAATTTCCCATAAGCCATCGGCAAAATAGTCGGTCCACACCTGTTGTTCCACATGTTCTAAATCCACTGTTGGCGCCATGATCTACCTCCCATTCGTTAACTCTCTGTGAAATAGTACTTTGTTTTACAAAGTACTTTGACTACAGTATAAATTACCAGGAGATGGCCTGTCAAGAGATTTCCGGGGGAATCAGGGAGGCGGGAACTGGCTGCTGCCGGAGACGCTGCCATTTTCGAGGTGAGGGATGTTGTGGTCTACCAGGCTGTTGCCTAGAATATCGGTGACGCGGAAGGTGTAGGGGCCAGGTCCCAGGCCGTCGGTTTTGACGAAATAATTCCACAGTTCGCGGGGCACGGCCTGAAAGGAACCATTGGGGAGTTGAACTTCTAATTTGGCGATGGGGTTGCGATGGTTGCGGATTTGCACGGCCGTCCACCATGGATTGCTGCCGTCCTTGAAATGATAGACGATGGGGCCGGTTAACGGCGGGCTGACAATTTGCCAACTGATGGGAACACGGCCGAGAGGAAGGTCGTCGATGAGGGCGAAAGCTTGGGGACTCATGTCGACGTGACCCTGAGCGCATTCGGGGCAGCGATCGACAATACGCACGACGACGCTGCCTTTACGGCCGTCGACGCGGATAAACGCGCCGCATAAATCGGCGTTGCCATAGTCGACATCGTTCATGGCAGCCACCATTAAATTTTCGGGGGAAGCGGGGAAGAGGCAGTTGCCTTCGCCGGTGGCGGCATAATAGGTGGCGATGCCGTTGTGTACGGCGCCAATCGTCGGGTCGCCGCTGACGATGATGGGTAGGTAGGCGACAGGGGGAAAATCGTTGATTTGGGCGACGGCCGTTCCCGGGTTGTTGGCGGTGATGAGCAGGCCTAGAAGGAGAACGGCCGTAAGGCCAAGCAAAAAGTAATGGACTGATTTCATAAAACCACCTGCATGACTTGATCGTAAACAGATTGGCGGCAATTGCCAAATTTGCTCATTGTGTTATACCATTTGGTTTGGTTTTCTGAAGGTTCGGAGCGGGACAAAATCATGCATCCAATTAATTATCCTATCCGGCAAGATATTCTCGAAGTTTTCTGGCGCACGTACCATACGTTGGGCCATGTCCAACCCATCGACGGCCTGGAGCCTGATCCAGCTGTGGTGGCTTCCTGGCGGCGCTGCGCGCCCCGTTTCGACGCGTTTGCGGCGCCACACCCGGTTAAGCTGCACGAACAGGCGCTGCGTCGTATTTTGCAGGCTCAATCCAGCCTGGCAACCTTCGCCAATCCATTTATTGAAGATATTCATCAGTTTATTGAAGGGTCGCGCTGCGCCATTTTGCTTACCGATGGCAGCGGTTGTATTTTGCAAATTGGCGGGGATCCGAGCGCCATGGCCCTCATTCGGGAGAACGGGTTTGATATTGGCGCGTATCTGGGGGAAGAGTATGTGGGCACCACGGCGTTTGGCCTGGCGGCGATTGAGGCGATGCCGATTCAGGTTGTAGGCGCAGAACACTTTTTACAGACTTTGCACCCGTATGTGACCACGGCCGCGCCGATTCATCAGGTGAACGGCCGTATCATCGGCATTATCGGCCTGATTGGACCATTGGCTACGGCCACATCACACACCATCTCACTGGTGATGGCTGTGGGTCGCGCCATCGCCAATCAACTGCAAGCAGATTTGTATCTGGAAGAAGCCAATTACCGGCTGTCCGAAATGAACACGATTTTAGGCGCCATCCAAACAGGCGTCATTTCATGGGATGAAACCGGTAAGATCAACCATATCAATGCGCTGGCGGGGCGGATGTTGCAGTTGATGCCGCAGTCGATTTTGGGACGGCCGTTTCAAGAAATCATCAACATTCCCGAGGATTTACAAAAAGCCATAGACCATCATCAGGAAATGACCGATGTTGAAGCCTCATTGGCGGTTAATAACCATACCGTGGAATGCATGATCAGTCTGCTGCCGGTGACGTACGGTTCGGCAAAGAATACCGGTTTTATTGCCATGCTGCGCCCTATGGAACATGTGCGGCGGTTGGTCCATCAGCAGGTGGGTACACAGGCCACGTTGGTCATGGAAGATATGTCGGTGCAGTCGGCGATTATGCGGTCGGTGATGCGCCAGGCGCGCACGGCTGCCCGGGGCATGGCACCAGTGCTGCTGCGCGGCGAAGGCGGCGTGGGGAAAAACCATCTGGCGCGCGCCATCCACAACGACAGCGAACGCGGCCATATGCCTTTTTTGGCTATAAACTGCCGGGCGATCCCACATGAATTGATGATCAGCGAATTTATGGGGCAGGAGCAAGGTAGTAACGTGGACGGCCGTCCCAGCAAATTCGAGCTGGCCAACGGCGGAACCCTGATGTTCGACCAGATCGAAAGCCTCTCTTTGGAAATGCAGGCGGCCTTGCTCCATGTAATCGAAACGGGGCATGTTATGCGCTTGGGCAGTTCGCGCTCCATTCCCGTTGATGTGCGCATCATCGGGGCAACGTCTGACGACCTGGAAAAACTGGTTGCCGCCGGTCACTTCGTTTCGCATCTTTATTACCGCTTTGGGGTGTTCAATATCACCATCCCACCTATGCGTGAGCGCACAGAAGACATTCCTCTGTTGGCCGAGCGTTTTTTGGCGCGCATTTCCCTGCGAGACGGACGGGCGGCGTGGATTGATGATGAGGCAACGGCCGTGCTGCGCCGCTATCCCTGGCCAGGAAATGTACGTGAGCTAGAAAGCATTCTGGAACGCGCCCTCCACCACAGCAGCGACAACATCATCCATGTCGCCGATCTGCCGGAAACCATTCGCAGCGGCCGGCTTGTCATTGCTAATTCCCCTCAGGCAGAGCCTGTGCTCACCACCATAGAAGCCGAACGCGAAGCTATCATCCGCGCCGGATGGGCTTGCCAGGGCCGTCTAACTGAAATGTCGCAGCAGCTTGGCATTGGTCGTACAACCCTCTGGCGCAAGATGAAGCGATTCAACCTGAGCCCAGGTCAATTCAAATAACAAACAACGTTTCGAAAAGAAACAAAACTCCACTATCTTTGTTTCATTATGAAACATAAAACCCTCATTTGTTGATCTGTTAGCCGCATCGTGTATTATTACACACAGTGTACTGTGCAAATCGACCAAAATTAAGAACAAATAATTATGGCATTTGCATAAATTCACTCATTGGCGACTCTCCTTTATGCTGGCTTTACGCACCTTCGTTTCCCCTCATAATTGTTGCGTGTTAAGCCTGCATTGTTGCTCTCATCAATCGGGAAGAGGTGCAACAGTAAGAAATTATCAACCTAAGAAAAAAGCTTCCCTAGAGTACCTTGATGAGACCGGCGATATGCATTCATCTTGAATGCAACTGCTGCCTTTCAGGAGGCGTTGCTGCATCTCTGATTCTCGCAAGCATTTGGGCTTTGTTGCCAATAAGGAGGTGACCACAGAAGAAAATCCCCTATTGAATATCCGCAACCGCTGATGCTGACCTGGGAAAACCAGGCGACTTCCATTTCTGGGCACTACTGTGCTCACCCGTTTGATTGGTTGTTAAAAACTAATTTCATTTCGAAGAGACAGGTTTATTAAGGAGAGAAAGATGAAACAAAAAGGTTTAACAGGCGAACTGATTGGCGAAATATTCGGCACTTTTGTTCTGATTTTATTGGGCGATGGTGTCGTCGCCAATGTGGGCTTAGCCCCCCGTCTGGCTGGTCCAGCTTACAACTGGAATACCATAACCATCGGCTGGGCTTTCGCTGTTATCGTTGCCGTATATATTTCCGGCGGCGTTAGCGGCGCGCACCTGAATCCAGCAGTGACGATTGCTTTGGCGGCCAAGCGTGGCTTCCCCTGGGGTAAAGTTGGCCCGTACATTGTGGCGCAGTTCATCGGCGCTTTCCTGGGCGCTTTGGGTGTTTACCTTGTTTACCGTGACGGTTTGGTTGCTGCGGGCATGCCCAATGTCTGGTCTACCGGCCCCGGTTCTGTATTCGGCAGCACTTTCTGGGGCGGCACGGGCGAAGCGTCCACCGGCACCTACTCTATGCTTACAGCGGGCATCGCTGAATTCTTTGGCACGATGATGCTGTTGTGGGGTGTTTTGGCCAGCGGCGACGAGCGCAATTTGGGTCTGAAGAACAATATGGGGCCGTTCCTGGTTGGTTTCACTGTTTTGGCGGTTGGCCTTTCTTTGGGTGGCCCCAGTGGTTACTCCATTAACCCGGCTCGTGACTTAGGCCCCCGTATTTTTGGCGCTATTGTCGGTACAAAAGGTCTTTTTGATGGCATTTACTGGCTGATTGTCCCAGTTCTGGTTCCTGCAATTGCCGGCGCCATTGGCGCTTTTGCCTACGATGCTTTTGTTACACCGTTCTTACCTGAAAAGAAATAACGGTCATCGTTTCTAAAAACCGAGCACGGGGCGACTGCTTCACTGCCGCCCCGTGCTCGGTCTGAAAGCAAGGAGAGTCCCATGAAAAAATTGATTAATGCGATTGACGACGTTGTGAAGGAACAATTAGAGGGAATGGCAGTTGCGCATCCCGATATGTTGAAAATTCACTTTGACCCGACGTTTGTTGTGCGGGCAGATGCGCCGGTTCAGGGAAAAGTAGCATTGATTTCTGGTGGCGGCAGTGGCCATGAACCAATGCATGGTGGCTTTGTGGGTAAAGGGATGCTGGATGCGGCTTGCCCCGGCGAGGTCTTCACTTCCCCCACGCCAGACCAGATGTATGAAGCAGCAAAAGCTGTTGATGGTGGCGCAGGGGTTTTGTTCCTGGTGAAGAACTATACCGGGGATGTGCTGAATTTTGAAACGGCCGCTGAACTGGCTTTTGCCGATGGCATTAAGGTTCAGAGCATTCTGATCGACGACGATGCGGCTGTAAAAGATAGTTTGTACACTGCGGGTCGTCGTGGCGTAGGCACGACTGTGCTGGCGGAGAAGATCGTAGGCGCAGCGGCTGAAGCGGGTTACACGCTGGAGCAATGTGCCGATTTAGCACGGAAAGTTAACAAGTACGGCCGTTCCCTCGGTATGGCTCTCACGTCCTGCACCGTTCCCGCTGCCGGTAAACCCACCTTCGAACTTGGTGAAGATGAATTTGAAATCGGCATCGGCATCCATGGCGAACCAGGACGTGAACGCCTCCACATGAAAACCGCCGACGAAATCACCGAAATGATGGCTCTGGCTATCATCGAAGATGGCGCTTACAGCCGCACAGTTCGTGAATGGGACAATGAAGCTGGTGATTGGGTGGAAGTCGAATTGGTCGACCCGCCACTGCAATCCGGCGATCAGGTTATTGCCTTTGTCAACAGCATGGGCGGCACACCTGTATCCGAATTGTACGCGGTATACCGCAAACTGGCGCAAATCTGCGACAACAAGGGCATCACCATCGTCCGAAATCTTATCGGCCCTTACATCACTTCATTGGAGATGGCCGGATGTTCCATTACGCTGCTCAAGGCTGATGAAGAAATCCTGAAGTTCTGGGATGCTCCAGTTGTGACGCCTGGTCTCCGTTGGGGCGCATAATAGTGTTCGACAAATCGTGATCAGAGCCCAGGTAAAGGTCGTTAGTCAATATTGGCGACCACCTGAACACTGTCACAAAGGAAAGGCACTATGGTCACCCGAGATCAGATTGTCCAGTGGCTCGAAGCAACGGCCGTTGTGATGACAGAAAACAGAGAGTATCTCACCCAGCTAGATGCGGCTATTGGCGACGCTGACCATGGCATTAACATGACCCGAGGCTTCAACAAGGTCATGGAAAAATTACCCACAGTCGCCGATAAAGACATCGGAAACATCCTAAAAACGACTGGTATGACTCTTATTTCCAGTGTCGGCGGCGCTAGTGGCCCCTTATACGGCACATTTTTTATGCGCAGTGGGATGGCCTTGGCTTCCAAAGAAGAGTTGAGCGACGACGATCTTTTCAAAATGCTAAAGACCGGTGTCGAAGGCATCGTCCAACGTGGACGCGCCCAACTTGAAGACAAAACCATGTTTGACGCCTGGTCACCCGCTTTGGATGCCATGCAAGCCGCAATCGATAATGGACAAGACACCAAGGGTTCACTGAAAGCGGCCGTTGATGCAGCCGAACAAGGCATGAAAGATACGATTCCGCTCATCGCTCGCAAAGGACGCGCCAGTTACCTGGGTGAACGCAGCAGAGGGCATCAAGACCCTGGAGCTACCTCATCATATCTTATGTTGAAAGCATTGCTGGATACATTGGAAAAATAACCTTAGTATATGAGTAAGCTCATTCGAGCTTACTCCCCACTATTTTCATCCGAAGGAGAAAAAAATGTCAGAAAAATTTGTAGCTGCAATCGATCAGGGTACTACCAGTACCCGTTGCATGATTTTTAATCACGCTGGTGAACCTGTTGGTATTCACCAAATGGAACACGAGCAAATTTATCCCAAGCCAGGCTGGGTAGAACACGACCCGATGGAAATTTGGGCGCGCACGCAGGATGTCGTCAAGGGCGCTATGAAAAATGCCGGCCTCACCGCCGCTGACCTTGCGGCCGTCGGCGTCACCAATCAACGTGAAACCACGGTTGTCTGGGACAAAAATACTGGCAAACCCTATTACAATGCCATCGTCTGGCAAGACACCCGCACCGACAAAATCATCAAAGCCCTTGAAGGCGGCGTTGGCCAAAATCGGTTCCGTGATAAGGTTGGTCTCCCCTTAGCCACCTACTTCTCCGGCCCCAAAGTGAAATGGATGCTGGATAACGTCGAAGGTCTGCGCGAAGCGGCCGAAAAAGGCGACGCTATCTTTGGCAACATCGATACCTGGGTTATTTGGAACCTCACCGGTGGGCCTAAGGGCGGCGCGCACGTTACCGATGTCACCAATGCCAGCCGTACCATGCTCATGAACCTGGAAACATTGGATTGGTCTGAAACCATTGCCAAAGAAATGACCATCCCCATGTCCATGCTGCCCAAGATTATGCCGTCCTCTAAAGTGTATGGCTACACAACCGAATCTGGTCCGTTTGGCGGCAAAATTGCTGTCGCTGGCGACCTGGGCGACCAACAAGCCGCTACCGTTGGGCAAGCTTGCTTCAGCCCTGGCGAAGCCAAGAACACCTATGGCACCGGCTGCTTCATGATCCTGAATACCGGCACCAAGATCGTCCCCTCCAAGAGCGGTTTGCTGACCACCCTCTGCTACAAATTCGGTGACGAACCGGCTGTGTATGCGTTGGAAGGTTCTATCGCTATCACCGGCGCTTTGGTGCAGTGGCTCCGTGACAACTTGAACTTCTTCGATTTCTCCCCGCATATTGAAGATTATGCCAAGTCCGTGGAAGATAATGGTGGCGTTTACTTCGTCCCGGCTTTCTCCGGTCTGTTCGCTCCTTACTGGCGTTCTGACGCTCGCGGCGCTATCGTTGGCCTGACCCGCTACGTGAACAAGGGCCACATCGCCCGCGCCGCCCTGGAAGCGACCGCTTATCAGACCCGCGAAGTCTTGGATGCCATGAACGCCGATTCCGGCGTACCGTTAACCGCTCTGAAGGTAGACGGTGGTATGGTCTACAATGACACCCTCATGCAATTCCAGTCCGACGTTTTGGACGTGCCGGTTGTTCGCCCGAAAGTGGCCGAAACGACAGCTTTGGGCGCTGCTTATGCCGCCGGTTACGCTGTTGGCTTCTGGACCAGCACCGATGAAATGCGCGCCAACTGGGGTATTGCCAAGACCTGGGAACCGACCGAAGGCAGCAATGCCAGCACCACGCTGTATGCCCAATGGAAGAAGGCTGTTACCCGCACTTTTGACTGGGTTGAATAATTCGGTAATCTGAAGTTTGAATTTTGAATTGTGAATGAGTTCCAACGGTGGGACTCATTCACAATTCATTATTTTTGTCTGGGGAGACCCATGATGAACCGTATACAGACAGAAGTTTTAGTGATTGGTGGGGGAGCTACAGGCACAGGCGTGGCCTGGGATGCTGCTTTACGCGGTTTGAAGGTTGTGTTGGTGGAACGACGTGACCTGACACATGGCACGTCTGGGCGGTATCATGGGCTGCTGCACAGCGGCGGCCGATATGCCGTCAAAGATCCACATGGCGCGGCAGAGTGTATTGCCGAGAATCAAATATTGCGTATTACGCATGCCCACTGCATCGAAGACACGAGCGGCTTTTTTGTGGTTTTGCCTGAAGACGAGGGCGAATATCCTGACAAATTTAAAGCAGGTTGTGAGGCGGTAGGCATTCCTTGTGTTGAAATTCCCGTGGCTGAGGCGCTGCGTCGTGAACCGCTGCTAAATCCGCGTATCAGCCGCGTATTTGAAGTGCCAGACGGCTCTTCTGATAGCTTTTTGGCGGCGCATGCCACGGCTCAGGCCGCACGTAATGCCGGGGCGCAGATTCTGACATACCACGAAGTTACCAGCTTGATTATGGTTGGCGGTGAGAGTGATCGGCGTGTGGCCGGGGCTGTTGTACACAATGTGGTCACCGGTGAAGATACAGAAATTCATGCCGATATGACGGTGAATGCGGCCGGAGCCTGGACGGGCAAATTGGCTTTGATGGCAGGCATCGAAATTACAATTATGCCCAGCAAGGGTACGATGGTGGCGATGAATCACCGGTTGGTGAATACGGTGGTAAATCGTTGCAAAAGTCCTTCGGATGGCGACATTATTGTACCCAGCCATACAGTTTGCGTTATTGGAACAACCTCAATTAATGTGCCGGAACCTGAGCCTCTGCGGATTGAGCCGTGGGAAGTGAAAAAGATGTTGGAAGAAGGGGACAAGATGGTTCCCGGATTTGCTCAGGCGCGGGTGCTGCGAGCGTGGGCTGGGGTACGGCCGTTATTCCAAGACACCTACACCAGCGGTAAAGGACGCGATGTCACCCGCAAGTTGGCCCTGCTTGACCACAAAGAGCGGGAAGGGGTTGCCGGTTTCCTCACGATTACCGGCGGTAAATGGACTACATTCCGCCTGATGGCCGAGGCGACGGTTGATGATATTTGCCGGCATTTGGGCACAGAACGGCCGTGTACCACCGCCACCACTCCCGTTCCCGGCGCAGAGCAAGGCAATTACTGGCTCGGCCACCGCCTGCACGAAATCGAAGAACAACATCTACAAAGCGAATTGGTTTGTGAATGTGAACTGGTTACCCGCACGATGATTGAAAACGCCGCCCGACGCAACCCGCTGCTGACCCTGGACGACCTGCGGCGCGATGTGCGCCTGGGCAAGGGGCCGTGCCAGGGTGGGTTCTGTACCTACCGCGCTACCGGCATTTTGCACGAGATGAAAAAAGCGGGCAGTTGGGAAGTGAATATGAGCGATGATGCCAGCAGCGCGGCCAAATGGGAAGTCGCCTACTTGCAATCGCCCGGTCACAATTTAGTTAGCGATGCCGACAGCCATGAGGATAACGGCCGTGCCGCCAATACCGCCGATTCCTTTAACCCCAATTTGCTGCTGCGCGACTTTTTGCAAGAACGTTGGAAAGGGGTCACACCTATTCTTTGGGGACGGCAGCTTAAACAAGAACGGCTGGATGAACTCATCTACATGAGCCTGATGAACGTCGATCACCTGCCAGACAAAGAACTATCCAGCCCGGTTACTGATTTCTATCTGTTTGACACAACGCCAACAGCCGAGGAGGTGGCCGATGTCTGATTTACTCGTCATTGGCGCTGGACTAAGTGGGTTGATGGCCGCGTATACGGCCGTTAAAGCAGGGATGCGTGTCACCATAGCCGCCAAAGGATTGGGTTCCATGCATTGGGGCGCAGGCACGATTGACGTATTGGGTTACACGGCTACACAGCCAGAACTGCCGGTGAAACGGCCGTTAGAACAAATCCAATCACTCATCCAACAAAACCCCCAGCACCCATATGCTTTGCTGACCAATGAACACATCGCCCAAACCCTGGCTACTTTTGTCGCCCTCAGCAAGGATATCGGCGTGCCCTATGGCGGGGCGACCAATCCCGGCGATAATTTACTCCTACCATCGCCCGCCGGCGCCGCTCGTCCCACCTACCTGGCCCCCAAAGCACAGCTTGCCGGCGACCTAAGCCGTTCCGAACCCATGCTGATTGTTGGCTTCGAAGGGCTGCGCGATTTTTACCCGGAGTTGATTGCGGAGAATCTCACCCATCTCGGTTACCCCGCCCGCGCCGCTTTCTTGCCTCTAAAGCTCATCACCAACCGGCGAGACAGCAACACCGTGCAG
>WBZL01004184.1_pt1 | contig 12693 bp, 11 predicted proteins | sample 5204291 | NCBI WGS metagenome assembly WBZL01 (sample SAMN12344345, study PRJNA552823) | activated sludge metagenome | biome: Activated sludge suspended growth; feature: Nitrification reactor; material: Wastewater; isolation source: activated sludge from nitrification reactor of wastewater...
AAGAGCCAACCCATTCGATACAGATCAGTGGGAGTTCCTGGTTACTTCAACCGCTTGGCTTGACAAGGTGTTTAACGATCAGAAGAGTGTAAGACACTCGGTTTTAAGAGAGAAGGGACTAGAAACAATCGGCTTTGAGGCTTTAGCTAAGGCTGTTGAGGAAGCTAAGACCTCCACTTGATGTAAGGTCTCTCTGTAAAATACAAGCAGGGTTTTCTGTGAACCCTGCTTATACCGTTTCCAAGTCTGTCAGCGCCGGTCTATAGTGTAATCACCTGATCGGGCATATTCCCCGCCAGCGCCGTATACAGATCGGGGAAGCAACCCACCTGCACCCCCTCGACCATGTCGGGGGCAAAGTGCGACCGGATCGCGGTCATCTTGATGTGCACATTGCGGCCCGTGCGCGAGATGCCGGTCTCCGTCTCACTCTTCGCGACGTACGGATGTGTGTTCTCGGCGAGCTTGAAGAACTTGACCTGCTTGTCCTTGATGAGCTTCGCGTCGATCGCCTGGGCGTAGTGCGGCTCGCCGATCGTGGTGAAGTCCAGGAGGAGCTTCATCTTCTCACCGGTGATGTCGTACAGCTGTGCCGACTGCGAAAGCTCGGCCCCGGTGGGGAGGAAGCGGTCCTTCGTGATTTTGTTCATCGCGATCACGTACTTGCCGTAGGGCTTCTTCGTGTCGCCGCCGGGGACGAGCAGGTGGCCGATCGAGTAGTAGGTCGGCACGCGGTCCACGACCTTGAAGTCGCTGAAGCACCACTTGACGATTTCCGAGGTGATGAAGACCGAGGTGTAGGCGCACCCCTTGTCGTCGAACTCGTTGTGCAGGGGGCCCAGCCCCGGGTTCTGCACTTCACCGGCCATCACCTGGTCGTACTTGATGACGGGGATGCCTTCCACTTCCTTCTCGAACGCCCTGGCCTCGATCGCCTTCATCATCTTGCTGAAGGAGTGCACCGGGATGACCGTGGCGAGCTTGCCGCCGCCGACGATGTACTCCCCGGTCGGGTCGATGTCGACGCCATGCGGCGACTTCGGGGTCGGCAGGTAGTAGATGCTCCCCGGGCAGTCCGCCGGGAGGATCACCGGCACGGACTTCTTCATCTCGCTCGCGGCCGAGTGCTTGTTGTCGTCGTAGGTGTTGTGGGCGTAGTTCGCCGGCCAGGACTTTGCCTTGCCGCCCGCCTTGCACGCCTCGAGGGCTTTCCAGTTCACCGCGGCGATGTAGTCGTAGTCGTTCTTGGAGGCGTTGACCTCGATCTTCGTGTAGGCCTGCTCGGTGTTGTACGAGGTGAAGAAGGCCCAGCCATGCGACGGCCCCTTCCCGGGACGCCCGAGGTCATAGTTGAACCCGGGCACGAGGAGCTGGAAGGCGATGTCCATCTGCCCCGGCTGGTCCGCCCGGACGAAGGAGATTGTTCCCTTGAAGTTCTCGGCGAAGCTGGTGATCGCCACGTCCTTCTGCGGGATGGGTACGGAGAAGCGCGTGGCGCCGATGACGTACTCCGTGTTCTCGGTCACGAACGGCGAGCCATGGTTGCCCCCCGTATTCGGGACCTCGATCGTCTCGACCGTCTCGAAGTGCGTCAGGTCGATCCGTGCGAAGCGCGGCGTGTTGTTCGCATTGATGAAGAGCCACCGTCCGTCGTGCATCCCGTCCGTCTGGGAGAGCGAGGGATGGTGCGTGTCGTCCCACGGGATCTCGCCGAACGAGGTATTGAGGAGCGGCCGTGTCTCGGCGTTGTAGCCGTAGCCGTTCTCGGCGTTCTGCGAGAAGACAGGAATGACCTTGAGCAGGCGCCCCGACGGGAGGCCGTAGACCCCGATCTGGCCCGAGAAGCCCCCCGACATGAAGGCGTAGAACTCGTCCTGCGTACCGGGCGCCACATAGACGCGCGAGGGGGCGTCTGAGGCGCCCGCCATGGAACCTGATGTTCGTGCCGGGCCGCAGGCGTAGAGGTACCCGACCAGCGCGACCAACCCGGTGCCGACGGCAGCGATGCGGGAGCGACGTGGTGACGACATATGACGTGATCCTCGGAGGGAGGCAGGGAGTGGAGCGTGACCAGCTGCCACAAAGGATCATTTCGGATACCACTTTAGGCCGTGGCGAAATCCCGGATTTCAGATACAGGTATTCGCCCTCGGCAGGTCAGGGATCCCCCCACGCGTCATGGCGCGCGCCTCCATATGGTGCGTCATGCGCCTGACCCGATTTACCGACAATGCCTTGCGTTGCCTGATCTTCCTGGGGCTGAACGCCGACGACACCCCGACGGTCGCCGAAGTGGCGACCCGGATGCACATGTCCGAGGATCACCTGACCAAGGTGGTCCAGCGCCTGGCGCAGCGGGGGTACGTGCAGACGGTGCGCGGGAGAAACGGGGGCGTTCGCCTGGCGAAGGCGCCGGGGGAAATTCGCGTTGGCGACGTGGTGCGTGACTGCGAGGAGGACTTCTCGATCGTTCCGTGCTTCGCCGACCCGGAGAACTGCCCGATTTCCGTTACCTGCTCCCTCGCCCCGATCTGCGACGAAGCGTTGGCAGCGTTCCTCGCGGTCATGGACCGGTACACACTCGCCGACCTGCTCAAGTCACGGGCCTCGGCGCGCGCGAGTTCGGTCGCCGGCTGAAAAGCAGGGGCGCTCCTACCCTGCGACCTGCGACCTGCGACCCGCGACCTGCGACCTGCGACCTGCGACCCGCGACCTGCGACCCGCGACCCGCGACCCGCGACCTGCGCTACTGATACTGGATGTACACCGGCCTCGGCTCCAGCGCGAGCACGTCGGCCGGCTGCATCAAGCGCCATCCCGGTTTCTTCGTGTCGTTCTTGTAGAAGATCTTGAAGCCCGTGAATTGCACCGGCTCCGAGTAGACGTAGTTCACGTAGCTCCCCTTCTTGAGTTCGGGGTTGCCCCAGCCGTCCATCTGGATCACGATCTGCACGCGCGGGTCCAACTTGATGTTGCGGTAGTTGGTCAGCATCGGGCGCGTGAACCGGTGCACGACCAGCACCTTGGGTGGGAGGTTGTGACGACTCACGATCTCCTGCAGGAACTCACTGGCATAGTTGATATCGGCCGCGTCCATGGTGCCGATGCGCTTGCCCGGGGCGTGGCCGGTCTTCATGGAGAACTCGGGGTCGATCCCCAGGTGCACGTTGGGGCGCATCAGGAACTTCTCCAGCCGGGGCAGCTCGGCGCGGAGGTTGCTCTTGCCAACCTGGACATCCAGGAAGAGCAGGGCATTCCGGCGTGCGGCCCAGCCTGCCACCTGCTCGACGAGCGTGTCCTTCATGCGCGCCCGCCACATGCCGTCGGGGCCGGCGGAGCCCTGGGCGACCGTGACGATGAGGTGGAGCGCCGGGATCGCCGGTGTGGTGCTGTCTGCTGCCGTCCACTTGGCCACTTCGCGATCGAGCCGCTTGAGCATCTCGTCCGGGGGGATCTCGCCGAGGATGCCCATCCGCCTGGAGAGCGGATTGCCGTAGTAGGCGATGATCCGCTTGTTGGGGAGGATCGATCCCGGGAGGGGCTCCGGTCCCTTGACCGGCCACACCGGCTTCGGGGCCGCGGGACGAGCCTGCCGCGCCGAATCACGACGGGTCGCGGCGGCGGACGCCTTGCGTGGCGCCGCCTTGCGCGGGGTGGTCTTTCGTGTCGTCGCGGCCTTCTGCTTCGAAGCGGCCTGGGCCGGGAGGGCCCGCGCGGTCGCGCCGACGCCAAGGCAGCCCAGCATCATCGTGGCCATCGCCAATCGTCTCACCACAAGCACTCCTCCTCGTCAGGCACGGCCTGCGTCAGGCGGGCAACCTAATCGTCTCGGGGCCGGGCCGCTCTCCAGGGCCCGCCGACGAGCCTAACGACGCACCAAGTCCGCGGACATGGTCGAACATGAGCCACGTCTCGATGTGTCCCACCTCGGGCCGCGCGATCAGGTGGTCGAGGGCGATGTCGCGCAGGTGACCAGGGTCGCGCGCCATGACGTGCACCAGGAAGTCGTTCTCCCCCGCCATATGGTAGACCGCCACGACCTCGTCGAGTTCCAGCAGCCACGACCGGAAGGCCGCGAACTGGTCGCGGGAATGGCGCGCCAGGCGAATCGCCACCATGGCCTCGATACCGTACCCGAGCGCTCCAGGGTCGAACTCCGCGTGGAACGCCTTGAGCACGCCGGACGAAATCAGTCGGCGGACCCGCTCCAGGCACGAACTGGGGGCGAGCCCCACGCGGGCCGCGAGCTCCTTGTTGGAGAGCCGTGCATTCTTCGCCAGCAGCCCCACCAGGGCGCGGTCGATTCGGTCGAGCGACGGTTCACCAGGCATATGGACGAAATCAATTCGATGGACGTCAGATGATGTCGAATGTAATACTGAGTGGGTCGTAATTGCCGGAGGAACTTCCGTGAGCCACACACTCCAAACACTCGCCGTCCACGCGGGGCGCGAGGACTTCGAACGCCTCGGCGTCCACGCACCCCCGATCGATCTCTCCAGCACATACCCCGTCCGCGACCTCGAGGGCGCCACCCGGGACCTCGATGCCCTCGCCGCCGGAGCCTCGGGCTACGTCAGTTCACCGGTCTACTCCCGACTCCATAACCCCACGGTCGCGCACCTCGAGCGCGCCGTCGCGGTGCTCGAAGCGGCCGAGGAGGCCGTCGCCTTCGCCAGCGGCATGGCGGCGATCACGGCGGTACTCCTGGCCGCCGCCGGCCGCGGCCGCCACGTCGTCGCGGTCCGCCCCCTGTACGGGGGAACCGATCACCTCCTCGCCTCGGGTCTCCTCGGGACCGAGGTCACCTGGACCACCCCGGACATGGTGGCGACCGCCATCCGGGCCGACACCGGTCTCGTGGTCATCGAGACTCCCGGGAACCCGACCTGCACCCTGGTCGACATCGCCGCCGTCGTCGCCCGGGCGGCGCCGGTTCCGGTCCTGGTCGATTCGACATTCGCGACGCCCGTCCTCCAGAAGCCCCTGGCACATGGCGCCGCGTATGCCCTGCACAGTGCGACCAAGTTCCTCGGTGGTCATGGAGATGTGCTTGGCGGCATCGTGGCGACGTCCGCGCGCGAGGCGGCCGGGCTCCGCCAGGTGCGCATCGCCACCGGCGGCGTGATGCATCCCCTGGCGGCGTTCCTCGTGCACCGCGGACTTCCCACGCTGCCCATGCGCGTCCGCGCGGCGCAGGCCGCGGCGACCGTGTTGAGTGAGCGACTGCACGCGCACCCCGCGGTGCTCGACGTCCGGTATCCCGGCCTTCCCGGCGGGGATCCCCATGGCCTGATCGACCGGCAAATGACCGGCCCGGGACCGATGCTCGCCTTTACCGTGCAGGGGGGACTCGCGGGGGCCGCCCTCGTTATGCAGCGCGTGCAGCTCATCACTCCGGCCGTCTCCCTCGGCTCGGTCGACACCCTGATCCAGCACCCGGCCGGATTGACCCACCGCGTGATGGATGATGCCGCGCGCGAGGGCGCCGGCATCGTGCCGGGGCTGCTCCGCCTTTCGCCCGGGCTGGAAGATGTGGAGGACATCTGGACCGATTTGCAGCAGGCCCTCGACGCGCTCGTCGCGACAGGTCCCCGCCCGACAACCGCCGCGGCGATGAGCGCGCTGTAATTCGTCCCGCGGCGATACTTCCGCGGGGCGCTGGGCGTCTGGTGAGCGTGAAGCTGCTTGTCCTCAATTGCCACGAAGCGTGGGTCCACCAGCTCGGCGTCCTCGGCGCCGAGCTGGATATCGTTGTGGGGTTGCCCGGCCGGTATACGCGGACGTGGGACACCCACATGCGCCCTGTCCCGGCGGGGGCGCGACTGCTCGCCCTCGCGGAGGTGCGTGAGGCGCGCTACGACGCCGTCATCACGCACAACATCACGGACCTGCTGGATACCAAACACCTGGATGCCCCCAAGCTCCTCGTCCTGCACGAGACGCTGGAGGGACGAATGGCACAGCAGGGAGCCGACTTCGACGTGCGGGACATGCGCGCGATGCTCAACACCTACCTGGCTTCCGTTGGCGGTCACGCGGTCGCGATCTCGCGCTCCAAGGCGAAGTCGTGGGGCGTGACGCACATGGTCGTGCAGAACTCGGCTGATCCGTCGCACTACCTCGACCCGGTCGGTGATGTCGCGAGCGGCCTGCGCGTGGCCAACCACGTGACGTCCAAGCGGGTGTTCCTCGCCTGGGATTTCCACGAAGAGGCGATGCGCGACGTGCCGTGCCGGCTCGTGGGGCACAATCCCGAGTTGCCCGGCGTCGCGCCGGCCGACGACTGGGAGCACCTCAAGCGGATGCTCGCGTCCCATCGTTTCATGGTGCACACCGCCGACCCGAGGTACGAGGATGGCTACAACATGGCGGTCCTCGAAGGGATGGCCGCCGGGTTGCCGATCCTGGTGAATCGCCACCCCACGACCATCGTGGCGCACGGTGAGACGGGGTACGTCTGCGACACGCCCGCGGCGATGCGTGATCACGCCCGATCGTTGCTGGCGGATCCCGCGCTGGCGCGGCGCCTTGGCGACAACGCGCGGGAATACGTTGCGCGGCACTTCGGGCCGGATCGCTTCCGCGTCGAGTTCACGCGTGCCGTACAGGAAGCGAGGAAGAAGTGGGGCCGGAGGGCCGGACGGCGGGAATTGGTCGGATAGGAAGGAGCACGGGGACAAGAGAGCAAGGGAGCACGGCGGGCGGCCTTGCGGTGCGGGAGCCCGGGGTCGATGCTGAGGCGGACCTGACCCTCGACACCATCCATGCGCCGCTTCGCCCTCCTCACGCTCCTCACCGTTCCCGTGACGCTCGCCGCCCAGCGCGAAGGGGACCACGTCGTCCCGCGCTACCGCTTCGCCGACGGCCAAACGCTCGAAAACGTCCGCCTGCACTACACGACGCTTGGTGAGCCCCGCAAGGACGCCGGCGGCACCGTGCGCAACGCGGTCCTCGTGCTGCACGGCACCGGGGGCACTGGCGCGGGTTTCCTCGGCGCCGGTTTCGCGGGGGAACTCTTCGGTCCCGGCAAGCTCCTGGACACCGCGCAGTACTATGTCATCCTCCCGGACAACGTCGGCCACGGCAAGTCGAGCAAGCCAAGTGACGGAATGCGCATGCGCTTTCCGCGATACGGATATACCGACATGGTGCAGTTGCAGCACGAACTCCTCACGAAGGGGCTCGGCGTGAATCACCTCCGGCTGGTGATGGGGACGTCGATGGGGTGCATGCATGCCTGGATCTGGGGTTATACCTGGCCGGAGTTTGTCGATGGCCTCGTGCCGTTGGCCTGTGCGCCCACGCAGATCGCCGGGCGCAACCGGATGATGCGCACCATGATCCGCGACCAGATCATGCAGGATCCCGAGTGGAAGGGCGGGGACTACACCGCCCCGCCGCGCGGACTGCGCGGGGCGCTCGGCATGCTCTACATGATGACCTCCGCGCCGCTCGTGCAGCATCGACAGGCGCCCACGCGCGATCGGGCCGATTCCACCATTCGCGCCTACATCGACGGGCGCGCGCGTGCGCAGGATGCGAACGACATGCTCTACCAGTTCGACGCCAGCAGCGACTACGACCCTTCGCCACACCTCGAGAAGGTCACCGCCCCCGTGCTGGCCATCAACTCGGCCGACGACCTGGTGAACCCCCCGGAGCTCGGCCTCATGGAGCGCCTGATGCCGAGGGTGGCACGGGGCAAGTACATCCTGATTCCCACGAGTGAGCGGACCCGCGGGCACGGGACCCACTCGCAGCCGGCGATCTGGGGGGGCTACCTGGCGGAGTTCGTGAAGGGGCTCAAGACCGGGATGTGACGCCGACGTGACATGGCGGCGCACCCTGTGACGCAGCTCACAGGGGGCGTGCCCTTCGGTGCCCCCGGATCGTCCTTGTCCGATGGCACTGGCCTTTCTTCCGAATCGGGGGTGTCTTGCCCCCCTGCTCCTGCTGCTGGTTGCGTGTGGAGGCCGCCAGCGGCCCGCGCCGGTGGATGCCGTCCCCTACGATGCCGCCCTCGGGGTCGCCTCGTTCGATACGGCGTGGGCGCGCATCAATCGCACGTACTACGACAGCACCTTCCACGGGATCGACTGGGCCGGCCTGCGCGACTCCCTCCGGCCTTCCGTGATGCGGGCGGCACACCCCGACGATGTCCGGCGGGCGATCAAGACCCTGTTCGACCGTCTGGGTGAGTCGCACTTCGCCCTGGTCCCCGCCGAGGTGGTGAACGCCGTGCGCGCCGACACGGCAACGCCGGCGGAGCCCGGGAGCCTCGGGCTGGCCTTCCGCCTGGTGGAGCGCCGCGCGGTGGTGGCGTCGGTGACCGAGCATTCGCCGGCGGCCCGGGCCGGGATCCACGCCGGGTGGGCGGTGGAACGGGTGGGGATGCGGGATGCGGCCCCGATGCTGGCTGCGCAGCGCGCGCTGACCGACCCGGTTGCTGCGCGGCGGGCCGCGATGCAACTCGTCTTGCGGCTCGAGGCCAATGCGGCGGTGAAGGCGGGGGACACTGTCCGCGTGGTGCTGCGCGACGGGGCGGGCCGTCGCCGGACCTACACACTGGAAGCGGCGCCGGCCCCCGGCGAGGTGGTGCACTACCTGCAGCTGCCGCCGCAGGTGTTCCACCTCCAGGCCCGGCGCTACGCCGATGCCGCCGGGTGCGTGGGATGGATCGCCTTCAACACCTGGATGCTCCCCGTGATGCCTGCGCTCGAGCGGGCGATGGAGACCGTCGGCGGCTGCCGGGGGATCGTCCTCGACCTGCGCGGGAACCTGGGGGGCGTGGCCGGGCTCCTGATGGGGGTCTCGGGCTTCTTCGTCGACTCGGCAATGTCGTTAGGCACCCTGACGGCCCGCCAGGCACAGCTGCGGTATGTGGTGAACCCGCGGCGGGCCAACGGCCGCGGCGAACTGGTACGGCCCTTCGATGGGCGCCTGGCGATCCTCGTGGATCCCCTCTCGGCCTCGGCGTCCGAGCTGTTCACGGCCGGCCTCCGCGACATCGGGCGGGCGCGCGTCTTCGGCGACACGACTGCGGGAGAGGCCCTTCCGGCGGCGGTGGGGCGGCTCCCCAACGGGGACCTGTTCATGCATGTCATCGCCGACTTCCACGCGCCCAGCGGGAGGCGGGTCGAGGCGACTGGCGTCGTCCCTGACGAAGTGGTGCCCCTCAGTCGGGCGGCGCTCCTGCGCGGCGAAGACGCGCCGCTGGTCGCCGCCCTCGCCTGGGCGGGACGCAATGTCGTGCAGGCGGCCGCCCGTGGAACCGTTCCGGTCAGACAACCGTAGAATGGCGCGGAGCCCGCGCCAGACCACGCCGGCTGGATTCCGGTCCGGGGCCGGTTGCGTTGGTTCCCTACCCCTTTCGGAGAAGATTCGCGCATGAAGACGCGTTCGTTGTTGGCGCTCGCCACACTCGTGGCCCTTCCGGGTCGCGGGACGGCACAGCTCCCCGCTGCCAGGGAACTCATTGAGAAGTGGTCCACCGCGGTAAACGCCAGCGGCTGGAAGGGCCACAAGTCGGCCCGCGTCTCCGCGGTCGTCGACCTGCCGGCTATGGGCATGAGTGCGAAGACGGAGTCGATCCAGATGTTCAGCCCGGCCATGTCGCTCCAGAAGACCGACATCCCGGGTATGGGCGAGATGCGGATGGGCTTCAACGGCAAGACCGCCTGGTCGTCCAACCCGATGATGGGCGTCACGATCGTGCCCGACTCGCTCCTCGGCGCGCAGCGCGAGGAGGCCGACCCGGACAACTACGGCCGGATGTCGGCCGCGATTGTCTCGTCGGAAACCGTCGAGAAGACCAAGCTCAACGACACGGAGTGCTACAAGGTCAAGCACACCTGGAAGAGCGGTCGGGTCACGCACGACTGCTTCTCCGTCGCCGACGGACTGATCGTCTGGTCACAGACCCGGGCCACCGGGCCGATGGGTGAGATCGAGGTGGTTTCGAGCTTCTCCGCCTACAAGGACTTCGGCGGGGTCAAGCGCGCCTCCACCACGAGCACCGAGCAGGGGGGACAGCAGATCATCATCACACTCCAGAGCTGGGAGTGGGACACGGTGGACGCGAAGGAGTTCGAGCTGCCGCCCGAAGTGAAGGCGCAGGTCGAGAAGAAGCCGTAGCCGGAAACTCCGAGGCTATCGCTGGTGTCATACCGGGGGGCGGTCGACGTGGTGTCGGCCGCCCCTTGCGCGTCGGGGCGTTCCCTTCGAACCTCCCCCCTGGCCCCTGACCCTCAAATCGCCGGATCGTGACGAAGTCCCGCTGGTTCTTTCCGCTCGCGGGTCTCCTGTTTCTCGCCGACTGTGGCAGCAAGCAGTGGGTGGAGGGGGCCGCGGTTGAACATGTGCCACGCTCCATCATCGGCGACGCGCTGCGTTTCACCCTGGTCTACAACCCCGGAGCTGCGTTTTCGGTGTACCTGGGCGAGTACTCCCGCGTGGTTTTCTCGGTCCTCGCGCTGATCGTCATCGCCATGCTCCTCCGGATGTATCACGAGGCGCCGCCGCATGACCGCCCGATGGGAGCGGCCCTCGGCCTCATCGTCGGGGGTGCGATCGGCAACCTCACCGACCGGCTGCGCTCGGCGCGCGGGGTGGTCGACTTCATCGATGTCGGTTTCGGCAACGCCCGCTTCTGGATCTTCAACGTCGCCGACATGGGCGTGACGATCGGTGCGGTGATCCTCCTGTACCTGATGCTCACGCGTCCCGGTCCCACGACCACCACCGAATCCCCCACATGACGTCCCTCCTTGGTGCCCTGGCGACTGCCGCCCTGCTCTGCGACGCGGGACCGACGCCGACGACGGCCGCAACTGTTGATTCTGCCTACGCGCGCCTCTTCGCCGAGGGGCACACCTTCAGCGAGTTTCTGGCGCGGGCAGAACGGCGCAAGGAGCAATGGGAGAAGAATTTTGCGCGAGCGGTGGTGCCCGATGCACTCCTCGCACGCGCCCGGGCGGTCCAGGGGCCGTGGAAGGTGCTCGTCGTCGCGGTCGATGGATGCTCGGACTCGGTGAACACGATTCCCTACCTGGCGAAGCTCGCCGAGCAGCTGATGGGGGTGGAGGTGCGTATCATCGGGTCCGACCTGGGCCGGGGGATCATGGACACCCACAAGACGCCGGATGGTCGCGGCGCCACCCCGACGGTCATCCTCCTGGACACCAACTACGAGGAGCGTGGCTGCTGGGTGGAGCGTCCGGCGGCGCTGATCTCATGGCTCGACCAGGAGCGGTCGAAGCGTTCCGAGGGCGCCCTCTTCGAGGGGAAGATGGCCTGGTACGATCAGGATGCCGGGGCGAAGACCCTCGAGGATCTCGTGACGATGATGGAGAAGGCGTCGCGCGGCGACCGACGCTGCTGACCCTGTCCCCGCGAAAGCGGGGACCCAGTGTCGTCCTCGCCCCCAGCTACATCGCCCGCACGCCCGCCAGGAAGTCGATCGCGACCGCGCCCAGAGCCTTCATCCCCGGCACCAGGGCCTTCTCATCGGCGAAGAAGCGCGGGGAGTGGTTCGGCGCCACCTTCGCGGGATCGCTCCCCGGCGGCGTGATGCCCAGGAAGAAGAACACGCCGGGCACCTTCTCCTGGAAGAGCGAAAAGTCCTCGGCCGTCGTCGTGGGGCGCGCCTCGACCACCTTGGCCGCGCCAACCGCGCGCTGCAGTGACGGGAGCACCCGGGTGGTGAGCGCCTGGTTGTTGAACGTGACCGGGTTCCCGCGCTCGATCGTCACCACCGCCTCGGCACCATTCGCTGCCGCGATCGACGTCGCCATGCGTCGGAGCTTGGCATGGATGGAGTCGCGCTGGGTCTCGTCGAACGTGCGGATCGTTCCCATCATCTCAACCGAGTCGGGGATGATGTTGAAGCGGATCCCGCCCTTGATGTAGCCCGTCGTGAGGATCGCGGGTGTGGCGGTGAGGTCCACCTGACGGGCCACGATCGACTGCATGGACGTTTGCAGCTGCCCGGCGACGGTGATGGGATCGACGCCGGCCCAGGGCACGGCGCCATGCGTCTGCCGTCCACGGATGATGACCTTCCAGGTGTCGGACGAGGCCATGATGCCGCCACCCCGCACTGCGACCGTGCCGGTTTCGTAGGGGAAAACGTGGAGGCCAAACACGGCCTCGACCTTTGGATTGTCGAGCGCCCCTTCCTCGATCATCACGCCGGCCCCCCCGCGCTCACCGGGCATCCCCTCCTCATCGGGCTGGAACAGGAAGACGACCGTTCCCGGCAGCTCGGCTTTCATCCCGGCGAACGCCTCCGCGATGCCCATGAGGATCGCGACGTGGTTGTCGTGGCCGCACGCGTGCATCACGCCGACCTCCTGCCCGTTGAACATGGTCTTCACGGTCGACTTGAAGGGGAGGTCGACTTCCTCCGTGACGGGGAGGGCATCCATGTCGGCGCGAAGGGCAACGACCGGGCCGGGGCGTCCTCCCTTGAGCACCCCGACCACCCCGGTCTTCGCGACCCCGGTGCGAACCTCCATTCCCAGTTGCTTGAGATGGGCGGCGACCAGGCCGGCCGTCCGGGTCTCCCGGTTGGAGAGCTCGGGGTGCTGGTGGAGGTCGCGACGCCAGGCGACGACCTTGGGCTCCAGGGCGACGAGACGACGCTCGAGCTCGGTGGCGAGGCGGGAGGGCTGGGCCGCGGCGGAGGAGGCC
>WBZL01004185.1_pt1 | contig 12692 bp, 11 predicted proteins | sample 5204291 | NCBI WGS metagenome assembly WBZL01 (sample SAMN12344345, study PRJNA552823) | activated sludge metagenome | biome: Activated sludge suspended growth; feature: Nitrification reactor; material: Wastewater; isolation source: activated sludge from nitrification reactor of wastewater...
GGCGATCACGTTGCCCACCGTCATGGTGAGCACGGCCAGGATGAACATGAACGGGCGGATCACGTCGCTGCGGCCGAAGAAGCCGATGAACACCAGTTGCAGCATGGCCACGAAGCCGGCCGACTTCGACGCCACCGACAAGAAGGCGGTGACCGGGGTGGGCGCACCCTCGTAGGTGTCGGGGGCCCAGTTCTGGAACGGCACCGCCGACACCTTGAAGGCGAACCCGACCAGCGTGAAGATGATGCCCAGGACGGCGACGGGCTTCTGGCCGAACGACCCGGCCACCTGGTCGCCGATCTCCACGATGAGGGTGGAGCCGGTGCCGCCGAAGATGAGCGACATGCCGTAGAGCATCACGCCGGTGGCGAAGACGCCCATCAGGTAGTACTTCATGCCCGCTTCGATGCCGGTCTGGGTGCGCTTGCGCCAGGCGGCCAGCAGGTAGGTGGGGATCGAGAGCATCTCGAACGCCACGAAGATGGTGATGAGGTCGCGCGACGACGACATCACGGTCATGCCGAACACGGCGGCGAGGAGGAGCAGGTAGTACTCGCCCTCGGGGTAGTCGCCCTCGGCGATGTGGTTGGTGGAGATCAGCACGGTGACGTAGCCGGCCAGCAGGAACAGGCCCTTGAGCACCAGCGAGAAGTCGTCGACCACGTAGCCGCCGCCGAACATCACCCCGGCGTCGAGCTCCCGGGCGTGCAGCGTGAACAGCGGCACCATGGCGGCGAGCATGCCGATGCCGGCGAACGACGACGCCGTCCACCGGCTCTCCTCGTCGGTGAAGACGTCGACCACCAGGCACACCACGACGGTGGCCAGCAGCACCAGCTCGGGGGCGAGCGCGTGCCAGTCGATGTCGGGCCGGACGAAGCCGGTTCCGGCGGCGAGCAGGGAGGCCGACATGGATCAGTTCCCGCCCAGGCCGGCGAGGCTGTGGATCACGGCCGCGTCGGTGACCCGGAAGATCAGGTTGGGGTACACGCCGAGCACCACGATGAAGAGGATCATGGGCGCCCACGCGAGGTAGTCGGTGAGGTGCATGTCGTGGATGTGCTCGTGCTCGAACTCCTCGGTGGGCGTGCCGAAGGCCACCCGCTGGAGGAGCCAGAGGAGGTAGCCGGCGGCGAGCACGGTGCCGATGGCGGCCACCACCATGTAGAAGCGGAACAGCTCCTCGCTGAGCCCGTCGGCGGGGTTGTAGGCCGACAGGATCGCCGGGAACTCACCCCAGAACCCGGCCAGACCGGGCAGGCCGAGCGACGCCATGGCGCTGAAGCCGAGCAGCCACCCCATGTGCGGCGCCTGGAGCAGCAGGCCACCCAGGCGCTTGATCTCCAGGGTGTGGAAGCGGTCCTTCACCGAGCCGGCGATGAAGAACAACATGCCGGTGATGAGGCCGTGGGCCACCATGCCGAAGATGGCGGCGTTGATGCCGAACGGCGTGAGGGTGGCGATGCCGAGCATCACGTAGCCCATGTGGGCCACCGACGAGAAGGCGATGAGCCGCTTCATGTCGGTCTGGGCCAGACAGCCCAGGGCGCCGTAGATGATGCCGATGACCGCCAGGCCGCCGATGATCGGCGCCCACCACTTGGCCCCCTCGGGGAGGATCGGGATGGCGATGCGCACGAACCCGTAGGTGCCGAGCTTCAGCAGCACCGCGGCCAGGATCACCGAGCCCTGGGTCGGGGCCTGCGTGTGGGCGTCGGGCAGCCAGGTGTGGAACGGGAACATGGGCACCTTGATGCCGAAGCCCATGAAGAAGCCACCGAAGATCAAGATCACGGTGCTCTTGGCCAGGCCGGCGCCACCCCACTCCGACAGGGCGATCATGGAGAAGGTGTGGCGCATCTCGCCGTCGATGCTGATCTCGGGCGAGAGGAAGTAGGTGGCCAGGATGGCCACGATCATCAGGGCCGAGCCGAAGGCGGTGTAGAGGAAGAACTTGAGCGACGCGTACTTGCGCTGCTCACCGCCGTACACGCCGATCATGAAGTACATCGGCAGGAGCACGAACTCGAAGAACACGAAGAACAGGAGCAGGTCCTGGGCCACGAAGCTGCCGATCATGCCGGTCTCGAGGATCAGGATGAGGATCAGGAACGCCTTGGGGTTGTGCGGTTCGGGGAAGTGGTCCCACGAGTACACGATCACCAACGGCACCACGAACACCGTGAGGGCGATGAGCGGCAGCGAGATGCCGTCGATGCCCATGATGTAGCGGCTGTTGATCACATCGATCCACGCCTTGTCCTGGAAGAACTGCACCGTGGCGGTGTGGTCGTAGTCGAAGTTCGCCAGCAGGGCGACACCGACACCGAACACCACCAGGCTGGTGGCCAGCGCCACCACCTTGTGCAGGGTCTCCTCTGACTTCGGGATGGCCAGCATCACCGCCGCTCCCACCAGGGGCAGGAACACGACGGCGGTGGCACCCCAGCCGTTGAGCAGGTCCTTCACGGTTTCGACTCCCTCGTCCTCAACTAGCGATCACGAAGATGGCGGCCAGGACGGCCGCACCAACGAACAGGTATGCGCCGTAGGCCTGGACCTTGCCGGTCTGGGTCTTGCGCAGGATCTCGCCGGCGCCCTCGGCGCCGGCTCCGGATGCATTGACCGCCCCGTCGACCACACCCTGGTCGATGTAGCGGTACACGAACTCGCCGGAACGGCGGGCGGTGGTGCCCACCAGGTTCACCATGCCGTCGATGACGTTCTGGTTGACCCAGTTGGCGCCACGGGCGATGGGCCCCTTCACCGAGCCGGCGATCCAGTCGGTGTAGAGGATGTCGAGGCCGTACTTGGTCTCGAGGATCCGGTAGCCGGCCCGGGCGAAGCGGTTGCGCTCGGTGAGCCCGTGGGGACCGAGGTCCTTCCAGTACCAGAGGTAGGCCGACCCGGCACCGACGACGATGGCGAACAGCGAAGCGATGGCGATCCACGGCACGAACTCGGGGTGGGTGAACCCGTTGGCGGCCGACGGGAAGTACGTGTCGGTGGGCTCCACGAAGTGCTCGAAGCGCAGGGCCAGGTTCTCGGGCACCGAGATGCCGAAGACCTTCTCGGGCAGGTTGGTCCAGCCCGAGGTGATGGCCAGGAAGGCCAGGACCATGAGCGGCACCACGATGCGGGGGCCGTTCTCGTGGAGCTGGTGCTCGGCCGACTTGCCGCGGGGCTCGCCCCAGAACACGTACCAGATGAGCCGGGTCATGTAGGCGCAGGTGCACACGGCACCGAGCAGACCCATGACCAGGGCGAAGGTGTAGCCGTCGCCGTTGCCGCCGAGCATGGAGGCGCCGGCGAGGATCTCGTCCTTGGACCAGAAGCCGGCGGTGATCAGCGGAATGCCCATGAGCGCCGCCGTGCCGATCATGAAGGTGGCGTAGGTGCGGGGCATGGTCTTGCGCATGCCGCCCATGTCCTTCTTGAAGTCGAAGGAGTGGATGTGGTGGGCCAGCGAGCCCGAGCCCAGGAACAGGCAGGCCTTGAAGAAGGCGTGGGTGAAGAGGTGGAAGATGGCGGCGGTCCAGGCGCCCACACCCAGGGCCATCACCATGTAGCCGAGCTGGCTGACGGTGGAGTAGGCCAGCACCTTCTTGATGTCGCTCTGCACGAAGGCGAGCAGGGCACCGAACAGCAGGGTGATCGACCCGACCACGGCGAGGGCGTTGATGTTGCCGGTGCCGATGGACAGGCCGTTGAAGAACACGCCGTACAGGCGGGCCACCATGTAGATGCCGGCCACCACCATGGTGGCGGCGTGGATCAGGGCCGACACCGGCGTGGGACCCGCCATGGCGTCGGGCAGCCAGGTGTGCAGGATGAACTGCCCCGACTTGCTCATCACCGCGGTGATCAGCGATAGCGACGCCACCAGCAGCAGGAAGTGCCGGATCTCGCCGGCGTTGGCCATGGTGTTGATGTCGACGATGTCGAAGGTGCCACCGGCGGCGAAGTACAGGATGATCATGCCGCAGAGCAGGCCGATGTCTCCCACACGGTTGGTGAGGAAGGCCTTGAGGGCGGCGTCGGAGTTGGGCTTCTCCTCCCACCAGTGGCCGATGAGCCCGAACGAACAGAGGCCCACCAGCTCCCAGCCCACGATCATCTGCAGCGTGGTCGACGAGAGCACGAAGAAGAGCATCGAAGCGGTGAACAGGCTGAGGAAGGCGAAGTAGTGGGTGTAGCGCCGGTCTCCGGCCACGTAGTCGGTGGAGAACACGTGCACCAGCAGCGAGATGAGCGTGACCACCACCAGCATCACGGTGCTGAGGCCGTCGACCATGGTGCCCACGTTGAAGTTGACGCCGCCGCTCTGCAGCCACTTCATCTCTCGGATCACCGGCGGGGTGGCGTGGTGCTCCTCGCCACCCTCCTCGGCGGCGGCCGCGGCCACCGGAAGGCGCTCGGCGTCGGCGCCGTCCGTGGCGGCCGACCCGTGCTCGTCGGTGCCGGCCTCGGCTCCGGCGTCGGCTTCGGTGGTTCCCTCGGCCGCGGGCTCCTCCGCGTGGTCGCCGGAACCACCGCTCTCGGCGCCGTGCTCGTCGACCACTTCGTGGGTGTCGGTGCCGTGCTCGACGGCCGGCGGGTGGTTGACCCGGCCGATCCAGCCCGAGGACACCCCCAGGGCGAGCACGAAGCAGATGGACACCGAGGCGATGCCGATCTCCGAGCCACCCCGGGGCAGCTTCTTGCCGATGGCCAGGATGAGGACGAAGGAGACCGCGGGGATGAGCGGGATGATCCAGGCGTGGGTCAACATGCCGGCGTCAGCCCTTCATGAGGTCGACATGGTCGATGTCGACGGTTCGGAAGTTGCGGAAGATGGCCAGCACGATCGCCAGGCCCACGCCCACCTCGGCGGCGGCCACGGCGATCACGAACAGGGCGAACACCTGGCCCGACACGGCGTTGGTCATGGCGCTGAAGGCGACCAGGTTGATGTTGACCGAGTTCAAGATGAGCTCGATCGACATCAGGACCAACACGCCGTTGCGACGGGAGATCACGCCGTAGACGCCGGTGCAGAACAGCACGGCCGCCAGCAGGAGGAACTGGTTGAGCAGCATGCGTCAGTCCCTTCGGGCGATCACGATGGCGCCGATGAGCGCGGCGAGCAGGAGCACGGAGAGGACCTCGAAGGGCACCAGGTAGACGCCGAAGATGGAGTCGGACACGGCGCGGGTGTCGGTGGGGGCGAGGTCGGCGGGGAGCTTGTCTCGGCCGAAGCCGTCGAGCAACACGTAGACCAGCACGACCAGCATCACCAGCGAGGTGCCGGCACCCACTATCCAGTTGTCACGCGACGGCTTCTCGGTGCCGAGCATGGGCGCCCGGGTGAGCATGATGCCGAACAGGAACAGCACCACGATGGCGCCGATGTAGACCATCACCTGGGTGACGGCCACGAACTCGGCGCCCAGCAGGATGAACTGGGCGGCGGCGCCGGCGAGCACCATCACCAGGTAGACCGCGGCGTGCACCACGTTGGCGGTGGTGACCACCCGGACGGCGCCGAACACCATGATGGCGGCGATGATGCCGAAGGCCACGTTCTGGGCCACGAGCACCGGGGCGTCGGCGTTCTGGGCTGCGGCGAGGAGCAGGCTCATCGGGGCACCTTCTTGACCTTGGCCTCGGACCCGGCCTCGTAGGGCTCGAAGTCGGGCACCGTCTCCATCCACTCACCCAGGCGGGACTTGTCGTGGATGAGGTCGGCGATGCGGGTCTCGGAGTACTCGAACTCGGGGCTCCAGAAGATGGCCTCGAACGGGCAGACCTCGACGCAGATGCCGCAGTACATGCAGAGCGCGTAGTCGATGTCGAAGCGGTCGAGCGCCGACACGGTGCGCTCCTTGCCACCGGCCCGGCGGGGCGGGGCCTTGACCTTGTGGGCTTCGATGTAGATGCACCAGTCGGGGCAGCTGCGCACGCACAGCATGCACGCGGTGCAGTTCTCCTCCAGCAGGGCGATGACCCCGCGGGCCCGGGTGGGCGGGGCTTCCTTCTCGTGGGGGTACTGCACCGTGGCGGCACCCTTGGACGGCGACGGCGGCTGCGCGAACCGCTTGAGCCCCTCGCCGGGCCAGATGGTCTGGGTCATCTCCTTGAAGGTGACCCCCATGCCCTGGATCAGGCCGGGCATCTTGGAGACCTTGTCGTTTCGGGCCATCAGAACGCGACCTTCAGGATGGTGGTGGCGAGGATGTTCACCAGCGAGATCGGGATGAGCACGGTCCACGCCAGCTTCTGGAGCTGGTCCTCACGGAAGCGGGGGTAGGTGAACCGGATGAAGAAGATGAACCCGCCCACCAGCAACATCTTGACCAGCAGGATGATCGGGCCCAGCAGGTTGAGCAGGTTGTTGTCGAGCTCCACCCAGGCGGCGGGCACGGCCCACCCCCCGAGGAACAGGGTGGAGGCGATGGCGGCGAAGGCGCCGGCCGCCGCGAACTCGCCGATGAAGAACAACAGGAACCGGATGCCCGAGTACTCGGTGAGGTAGCCGGTGACCAGCTCGGACTCGGCGATGGGCATGTCGAACGGGGTCTGACCCAGTTCGGCCTGCACGGCGATCATGAAGATCACGAAGCCCACGAACTGGGTGATGAAGAACGGGTTGCCGAGGAAGTCGATCCCGAACATCGAGCCCTGGGCCTGGGCGGCCACGATGCCCGACATGTTCATGGTGCCGGCCTGGATGACCACGCCGACCACGGCGAGGATCATGGGCAGCTCGTAGGCGATGAGCTGACCGGCGGCCCGCAGACCGCCGATGAGGGAGTACTTGTTGGCCGACGACCAGCCGGCGAGCAGCACACCCAGCGAGCCGATCGACGAGACCGCCAGGGCGAAGAAGATGCCGGTGTCGAAGTTGGCGAGGTGCAGGTCGGGACCGAAGGGCACGACCATGTAGGTGAGCAGCACCGTGCCCACCACCAGGAACGGGGCGGCCTTGAACAGCACCCGGTCGGCCCGCTCGGGGATGATGTCCTCCTTCTGCAGCCACTTGCCGACCTCGGCAAGGAGCTGCATGGACCCGAACGGCCCGGCCTCCATGGGTCCGAGACGGCTCTGCATGAAGCTGACCATCTTGAACAGGAACAGGTACACGAACGTGCCGGCGGGCAACAGCACGGCCACCAGCACGCCGACGACCCGGAGGATCGACTGCTGCCAGTAGGCGAGCTCGAGGCCGAGCACGAGGGAGTCGCTCACAGCAGGCCCCCCCGGGGGCGGCACGGACGCAGGACGGGAGCCTTCACCGGTCGATGTCTCCGAGGATGAAGTAGAGCGACGCCAAGATGGTGACCACGTCGGGCACGTACACGCCGCGGCACACCCACGGCACCACCGACACGTTGTTGAACGAGGCGGTGCGGATCTTCACCCGGAACGGACCGAGCCCACCCTGGGACACCACGTAGTACCCCATCTCGCCGAGCGGGTTCTCGGTGGCCACCCAGGCCTCGCCCTCGGGCACCTTGATGATGCGGGGGACCTTGGCCATGTAGGGGCCCGACGGCAGGCCGTCGAGGAGCTGGTCGACGATGTCGCAGGACTCGCGGATCTCCTGGAGGCGGACCCAGAACCGGGAGAAGGAGTCGCCGTCGGGGTGGGTGATGACGTTCCAGTCGACCTGGTCCCAGGCCAGGCCCACCGGCTGATCTCGCCGGAGGTCCCAGTCGACGCCGCTGGCGCGGAGGTTGGCACCCGACAGGCCGAACTGCAGGGCGATCTCGGCGGGGATCACGCCGATGCCGCGGGTACGGGCCTGGAAGATCTCGTTCCCCTCGACCAGCACCTCCATCTGGTCGCAGAAGTCGCGGATCTTCTCCATGGCGGCCTTGGTGTCGGCCACCCAGCCCTTGGGCAGGTCGTCCTTGAGGCCGCCGATGCGGTCGAAGTTGGGGTGGAAGCGCCCGCCGGTGGCCGCCTCGATCTGGTTGAGGACGAACTCGCGGTCCCGGAAGGCGTAGAACGCCGCGGTCATGGCCCCGATGTGCAGGGCCATGTCGCCGATGAACAGCGAGATGTTGGCGATGCGGGAGAGCTCGAACAGGGCGGTGCGGATCCACTGGGCCCGCGGCGGCGCCTCGATCTCCATCAGCTTCTCGGCCGCCAGGATGAACGGCACCTCGTTGGCGAAGCTGCCCAGCCAGTCGATGCGGTTGATGAGGGTGGTGACCTGCGGGTAGGTGCGGACCTCGGTGAGCTTCTCGTAGCCCCGGTGCATGTAGCCCATGACCGGCTCGCACTTGAGCACCTGCTCGCCGTCGAGTTTCAACACGATGCGCAGGGTGCCGTGGGTGGCGGGGTGCTGGGGGCCGAGGTTGAGGGTCATGCCCTCGTCGGTCTCGAACTCCAGGTTCACGCGTCCGTCGGCGGCCTGGGCGTTGGCGTAGGCCAGCTTCTGACGGTCGGTCACGGCGGTCATGCCTCGCCCTCCTCTGCGTCGCCGGTCTCGGTGTCGCCGGGCAGGGGCTCGATGTCGACGATGCCGGGCCACGGCTTGACGTGGCGGGCCAGCAGGGGGAAGTCCTTGCGGAGCGGGTTCCCCTCGAAGGCGCCGGGCAGGTAGATGTTCACCAGGTACGGGTGTCCCGCGAAGGTGATGCCGAACATCTCGCAGGTCTCGCGCTCGTGCCAGTTGGCACCGGCGTAGACGGGGATCCAGGTGGGCAGGCTGAGGTCGTCGTCGGGCACGTCGACCTTGAGGGTGACGCCCAGGTGACGGGTGAGGGAGTGGGCCCGGGCGAACACCTGGAACCGGGTGTCTCCCCCCGCGTAGCCCGAGACGATCTCGGTGCTGAGGTCGGCGGGCTGGTCGGTGGGCGAGTCCTCGCCCTTGCCGAACGGGCTGGGGAGCCAGTCGATGGCCGACAGGAACCCGAAGGCCTTGCAGCCGACGTGGTCGCGCAGCACGAACCCGGCTTCCTGCCAGGCCTCGCGGGCGACGCGGATCCACAGGTCGTCGCCGGGGCGCACGTGGGTGCCGACCACGGCGTCGCCCAGGCGGTCGCGGAACTCGGCGATGACCTGGTCGCGGGCCTCGTCGGTGGCGGGGGCCTCGGGGGCCTCGGGGGCCTCAGGAGACGACAAGGGGCTCACCCTTCCAGCGCTCGGCCATGTCTTCCTTGCCGATCCGCTCCTGCAGCAGCACGATGCCCTCGAGCAGGGCCTCGGGGCGGGGCGGGCAACCGGGGATGTACACGTCGACCGGGATGATCTGGTCGACGCCCTTGGTGACCGAGTAGCTGTCCCAGTAGGGCCCGCCGCAGTTGGCGCACGAACCCATGGAGATCACGTACTTGGGGTCGGGCATCTGGTCGTAGAGGCGGCGGATGGCCGGCACGATCTTGTCGGTGACGGTGCCCGAGATGCAGACCAGGTCGGCCTGGCGGGGGCTCGCCGGCAGTGGGATCACACCGAGGCGCATGACGTCGTAGCGGGGCGAACCGAGGGCGGCACCCATCTCGATGGCACAGCACGCCAGGCCCCACTGGAAGATCCAGATGGAGTACTTGCGAGACGTGTTGAGCAGCGACGTCAGCGGCTTGGGGAGCTTGCCGCTCTCTACGAGACCCATGTCAACAGCTTCCGGACAGGTGGGGAACGGGGCAGGTCACAGCCACTGGAGGACCTTCTTGCGCCAGGCGTACAGCAGGCCGAGGGCCAGCACCACGATGAACACGATCATCTCGATGGCACCGAACCACCCGTAGGCCTCGACCTGGATGGCCCACGGGAAGATGAACACGGCCTCCACGTCGAACAGCACGAAGAGGAGGGCGAACACGTAGTAGCGGACCGGGCTCTGGTCCCAGCCACTGCCCACCGGATCGACGCCGCTCTCGTAGCTCAGGTACTTGTCGCGCTGGGGGCGGACGGGCCGGATGAGCTTGCCGATGGCCAAAACGCCGGCCAGCAGGCCGGCGGCGACCGCCGCGAAGATGGCGACCGTGAGGTAGTCGCGAAGGAACTCCGACACGGTGTCGAACCTTAGTGATGCCGCTCACGAGCGGCCAAAGGCGCCGGTACCCGCCGTCTGCCCGCCTACGGTCTGGCCCCGGACCCGGGTGCGGCACGCCGCCGAAGGGCTCCGGGGCGCCGACGGAGCAGTCGTGGGTCGCCCGACCACCCAGAGCCGACCGACCACACCCAGGGGGCCCACGCCCGTGGCGACAACCCCGACGAGCGAGCGCCGACGCTGGTGGGCCGTGTTCGGTCTGGTGGCGGCGGCCGGCCTGGCGTGGGCGCTCGCCACCCCCCTGTTCACCGGCCCCGACGAGGTCTCCCAGGCCCGCCGGGCCGCGGCGGTGGCGCGCGGGCAGTTCACCGGGCGCCAGGACCAGCCCGACCCCGCGTTGCTGCTCACCGTGGAGGTGCCCGGGCTGTACGGGCAACCGGCCGAGGAGCAGTGGCTCTGCCACCTGGGTCCGCTGGTCACCGGGGCGCCGCAGGAGGCGATGGCGCTGCCCACCCCGCCCTGCCCCGACCTGCGGGCGGCTCCGCCCGGCATCGTGACCGCCGAGACCGTCCAGTACCGGGGCCAACCGTTCTTCTACGCCCTGGTCGGCGCGCCCACCCTCGTGGACCGGGGGCTCACGGGGGCGTACGCCATGCGGGCGGTGGGGGTGCTGCTCACCGCCGCGCTCGTGGCCTCGGCGGCCGCCACCCTGGCGGGCACCGGCCGCCCGGCCCTGGCCGGGCTCGGCCTGCTCGGCTGCCTCACCCCCGGCGTGGTGTACCTGGCCGGGTCCACCAACCCGAGCGCGGTGGAGATCGCCGCCGCGCTCAGCGCGTGGGCCGCGGTGGCGGCCGTGGCCGGAACCGATCCGAGCCGCGCGACGGGTGCAGGCGGCGCGCCGGTTCCGGCACCGGGTCCGGTCGACCTCGACCGACTGGTCCGCCGACTCGGGCCGGCGCTCGTGGTGCTGACGCTGTGCCGTGGGCTCGGTCCGGCGTTCGCGGCGGCGGTCGTGGTGGTGGGCGCCCTGGCCGCGGGGTGGCCGCGCTCCCGGGCGTTGCTGCGTCGCTCCGACCTGCGCTGGTGGGCCGGAGCGGTGGCGGCCGCCACCGTGGCGTCGGGTGCCTGGTTGGCCCACATCGGCCGCACCTTCCCCCTCCCGGACCGCCCCGGCTCGGGCTGGGCCGACGCGTTCGGTTGGCTGCCCTGGTACCTGCGCCAGTCCGTGGGGGTGTTCGGCACCAACGACAGCGCGGTGAGTCCGGCCGCCACCGCGCTGTGGTGCCTGGTGGTGCTGGCGGTCACCGCTGTGGGCGTCACCACCCACCTGCAGGCCCGCCGCCCCCGCACCGCTTCCCTGGCCGTGGCCACCCTGGTGGGGGGCCTGGCCCTCAACATCACCGCCGAGGGGCTCAGCCTCCCGCCCATCGGCTTCTTCTGGCAGGGCCGCTACGCCCTGCCCCTGCTGGTGGGCGGGGTGGTGCTCGCCACCGTCACCGTGCCCGACGCGGGCCTCGATGCCCAGCCGGGATCGCCGCGGTGGCGGATGGCACGCGGCCCCTGGGTGCCGGCCGCGGCGGTGCTCATCGTGGTGCACGCACAGGGGTTCACCACGGTGGCCCGCCACCACGGCTCCCCCACCGGTGCGGCGGCCTGGGCCTGGGTGGCGACCTACGCCGCGCTGATCACCGCCCTCGCCGTCACCCTGGGTCGGCGCCCCCCGTCCCGACCAGCGCGCCCACCCACGTCACCAGGCCACACCTCACCCCCGGTGGGTGATCCACCGTCGTCGGACGACCGGTAGGTTCGGGTCGTGACGACTCCCGCCCGCCGACACCGGAGCCGCAGCGCCCTGGCGGTGCTCCTGGGCGTGATCGCCGTGGTCGCCGTGCTCGCCAGCGTGCTCGGCACCTGGGCCCGGTCGTCCATCTACGACAGCGATGCCGTGGCCCGCGCCGTGGACAACGCCCTGCGGGACCCCGAGGTGATCGACGCGCTCGCCACCCACCTCACCGACCAGCTGATGGAAGCGATCGAGGTGGAGCGCCGGGTGGCCGACCGCCTCCCCGAGGACCAGGCGGTCCTGGCCCCACTGCTGACCGGAGGCGTGCGTGGCCTCGTCCACGACGGCCTCGTGGCCCTCCTCGGTCGCGACGGCATCCGACAGGTGGTGGTGGCGGCGGCGCGAGAGGGGCACGAACAGCTCGTCCGGGTGCTCGACACCGGCCAGCTCACCACCGCGTTCCAGACTGCAGACGGCACCGTCAGCGTGAACCTGCTGCCGTTGATGGGCCGGGGGTTCGAGCTGGTCCAAAGCACCGGCCTCCTCGCCGACGTCGAGATGCCCGAGCTCGAGCGCCGTGGCGATCCTGCCGAGCAGATCGCCTCACTGGAGGACGCCCTCGATCGCCAACTGCCCGACGACTTCGGCCAACTGGTGGTCTACGAGGGCGAGGCGGTGGCCAAGGCCGAGACCGCGGTGGCCCGGGCCCAGCAGGCGATGACGTTCTTCAAGCGGTCGCTCCTGGTGGTGTACGTGGTGGCCGTCGGGGCGGCGGTGGGCAGCGTGTTCCTGGCCCGGCGCCGCACCCGTGCCCTCGGGTACCTGTCGCTCGGGGTGGTGGCGGCGATGGTCCTGGGCCGGGCCGTCATCCGACTGGCGATCGATGCCGCGCCGGGGGTGGCGCTGAACCCCGGCGCCCGGGCCGCCATC
>WBZL01004189.1_pt1 | contig 12673 bp, 8 predicted proteins | sample 5204291 | NCBI WGS metagenome assembly WBZL01 (sample SAMN12344345, study PRJNA552823) | activated sludge metagenome | biome: Activated sludge suspended growth; feature: Nitrification reactor; material: Wastewater; isolation source: activated sludge from nitrification reactor of wastewater treatment...
CACCAACCTCGTGCTCATGGAGTGGGGCCAGCCGCTGCACGCGTTCGATCGCGCCCGGCTGCACGAGGGGCGCGTGGTGGTGCGGCGCGCGAGCGCGGGCGAGCGGCTGCGCACGCTCGACGATCGCGACCTCGAGCTACGGATCGACGATCTGGTCATCGCCGACGCCGCCGCCCCGCAGGCCCTCGCGGGCGTGATGGGGGGCAAGGCCTCCGGCGTGGCGGAGGGCACCACCACGCTCCTGCTCGAGGCCGCTTGGTTCCACCCCTCGCCCGTGCGCAGCACGGCGCGGCACCACCAAGTGAGCAGTGACTCGAGCTACCGCTTCGAGCGCGGCGTGGACCACGGGGCGGGCCTGCACATGGCGGCCAAGCGCGCGGTGGGGCTGCTCGAGTCGCTCACCGGGGCCCGCTGCGTGGGCATGGCGGTGGTCGAGGGGCAGCGGCCCGCGGCGCCCACCATCGCGCTGCGGCCCGCTCGCACCCGCATGGTGCTCGGCATGGACGTGTCCGACGGCGAGGCGCGGCGGATCCTCGAGGGCCTGCAGGTCGAGGTCGACGCCTCCGATCCGGCGCGCTGGCAGTGCCGCGCGCCCACCCACCGGCCCGATCTGCTGCGCGAGGAGGACCTCGTCGAGGAGGTCATGCGGATCCACGGCCTCGAGGATCTGCCGGCGGTCGCGAGCATGCCCACCGGCTACGGCGAGCCGGCGGCCACGGGGCTGCGCGAGCCGGCGGGGGCGCTGTCGCGTGCGCAGCAGGATCGCCTGGTCGACGCGCTCGCGGCCGAGGGCCTGCACGAGACGGTGAGCTTCGCGTTCGCCGATCCCGACAAGCTCGCGCGCGTGCACGGGCCCGCGGCGCTCGAGGGCGCCGTGCGGCTGCGCAACCCCATGCGAGGCCTGGGCGGCGTGCTGCGGACCCACCTCCTGCCGGGGCTGCTCGACGCGGCCGCGCTCAACGTGGCCCGGCACGCGCGGGGCGTGCGGCTGTTCGAGGTGGGGCGCGTGTACCAGTGGGGCCCGGCGCCGAGCGGCGACGGCCCGACCGCGCCCATCGATCGCGTGCTGCCGCACGAGCGCGTGCGAGCGGCGGTGCTGCTGGTGGGGTCGCGGGCGGGCGACGACGCGGCGCCCGTCGACGGTCGCATGCTCGCGGGCACGCTGCTCGACGCGCTGCGCTCGCTGGGCCTTCGCGCCACGCTGGCCCCGGCGTCCGCCGACGATCCCGAGCTCGCCCACCTGCACCCTGGCGTGCGCGGGCGCGTGACGATGGGGGGCGTCGCCGTGGGCAGCTTCGGCGCCGTGCACCCGGCGCTGTGCGACGCGTGGGATCTCCCCGAGGGCCTGCCCGTGGTCTACGGCGAGCTCGCCGTCGACGCGCTGCCCGGCCCCGTGCCGGTGCGCCACGTCGCGCTGCCGCGGTTCCCCGCCACGAGCCGCGACCTCTCGCTCGACCTCGCGATCGAGGTGCCCGCGGCCGACGTGGTCGCGGCCCTCGAGGCCGCCGCGGCGAGCCCCGCCGCCCTCGCGGTGCAGGCCCAGCACACCGCCGGAGATCCGCCGCGCCTGTCGGTGGGCGACGTGGGCCAGGCCGCCGTCGAGGTGGTCGAGGACTACCGCGGCGCCGGTGTGGACGAGGGCCGTCGTGCGCTGCTCTTGCGCCTGGGCTATCGCGCGAGGGAGCGCACGGTCACCGACGACGAGGTGCAGGCCCTGCACGCCGTCCTCGTCGAGCAGGCCCTCGAGGCCCTGCGCCCGCGTGACGCGGGCGCGCGCGCGCGCTAGGAGGAACCGAGAATGGCGCCCACTGCGCATGACGAGAAAGTGCTAGTCGCAACGGACACTTGCGCCCAGGGCTCCTCCTGCGAAAGGATCGGGGGGATGACCAAGGCCGACATCATCGATCGGGTGTGCGAGCGCGTCGGCGGCTTCTCCAAGAAGGAAGCGGCCGACCTCGTCGAGTCGGTGTTCGATGTCATGAAGGCGACGCTGGAGAACGGCGAGAAGATCAAGATCTCCGGCTTCGGCAACTTCGTGGTGCGCGAGAAGAAGCCTCGCCCCGGCCGCAACCCGCAGACCGGCACCGAGATCATGATCGATGCGCGTCGCGTGCTGACCTTCAAGCCGAGCCCGGTGCTCAAGGCCGCGCTCAACGGCGAGGCCTGAGCGGCCGCGGGGCGCCATGGCGGCCAAGGATCGCGGGGCCGACGAGCTCGGCCTCGGTACCGACAAGCTCTACTTCAAGATCGGCGAGGTGGCCGAGATCGTGGGCGTGGCCCCGCACGTGCTGCGCTACTGGGAGACCGAGTTCGCCACGCTGCGCCCGCAGAAGTCACGGACGCAGCAGCGCGTGTATCGGCGCAGCGACGTGGCCACGCTGCTCCGCATCAAGCGGCTGCTCTACGTCGAGAAGTTCACCATCGCGGGCGCGCGCAAGCAGCTGCGCGAGCACGCCGGCGCCTGTGCGATGGCCCCACCCGCCGCGGCCTACGTGGCCCGCCAGTCGCTGCTACGGGTCCGGGCGGTGGTGGACGATCTGGCGGCCTTGCTCGACTCGGCCGATCTCGATCCGGCGGGTGCCGACCCGGCCGCGTACCTGCGCGCCGTGGAGGAGTCCGGCCCCGCCACCCCGAGCCGCGGGCTGGTGGAGCGGCCGGCCCGGCCCTCGCGCTGACGCGGCGCTCGGGGCACCCGCGGCGCTCGGGGCACCCGCGGTGCTCGGGGCACCCGCGGTGCTCGGGGGCACCCGCGGCGCTCGGGGGCATCCGCGGCGCTCGGGGGCATCCGCGGCGCTCGGGCCTCAGGCCGCCGCGGGCACCATCGCGTCGCAGTAACCGAGGCTGCTGGCGTACTGGGTCAGCCGGTCGCGCATGAGCCGGCGGGCGCGGTGCAAGCGGCTCATCACGGTGCCGAGGGGGATGTCGAGGGTCTCGGCGGCCTCCTTGTACGCGTTGCCCTGCAGGTCCACGAGCTCGACCACCTCGCGGTAGTGCCCGGGCAGCGCGTCGAGGGCCTCGTGCACCTCGTCCGACAAGAGCGACGCCGTCCACGAGCCCTCGGGGGCGTGGGCCTCCTGCATGCGCCCGCGGTCGAACAGGTGCTCGAGCAGGTCGCTGCGGGTCGCGGTGGCGTGGACCACCCGCGCGTGGCGGTGGCGCGAGATGAAGGTGTTGACCACGATGCGGGCCAGGTAGGCGCCCACGCTGCCCCCCTGCTCGAAGCGCGACCAGTTGGCCCACGCGCGGCACAGGGCCTCCTGCACCAGGTCGCCTGCCTCGCTCGGCTGCCGGGTCAGGCGCATGCCCAGGCGGAACAGCCGGGGCATGTGGGGGGCAACGAGCGCGGAGAACTCGGCAGCGGTGGTGGTCATGCCCCAGGGGAGAGCAAGTGGGTCGCCAACCGTGGAGCCCAATGATTCTCGGAGTTTGTGGCCGCGAGCGAGATCGCCCGTCACGGCCGGTCGCAAACGCGGTTGCGCTTGCAACGGATGATTGCAAACGCGGCGCGGCGGCTCAGAAGAAGCCAAGCGGGTCGGGGGTGGAGATCTGCACGCGCCGGGGCGCGCGAACGACCCCCTCGGGCAGGCCCGGGACCACCGCCCACCGGTACGACCCCGTGCCCTCGGCGGGCAGCCACAGGTGCTCGCCGCCGGCGTCCACCTCGAGCAGCCGCGGGGGGTCGCGCCAGGGGTAGGGCTCGACCGATCGCACGAAGAAGCCGGGAGCGTCGGGGCGGGGCCCGTCGGGGCGCGCGAGGGCGCGGCGAGCGGCGGCGCGGACCGAGGCCTCGGGGTCGCGGGCGGCGAGCACGGCCAGGCGCGTGGCGGTGGTGGGGTGCAGGCGGCGGGGCTCGACGAGCACGATCGCCAGCGCGGCGGCCGTGCGCACGCGGGCGTGGTCGTCGAGCAAGAGCCCCTCGAGGGGCTCGGGGTGATCCTGCCGCCCCAGGGCCAGCGCGGCGCAGGCCCGCACGCGCGGGTGGGGATCCTCGGCCACGTCGGCCCACGCGAGGGACCGACCCCGGCCGGCCTCGGGCGCGCGGGCGCCGAGGGCCGCGAGGGCCAGGCACCGATCGGCGGTGGCGAGCGCGGGATCGCGGGCCCAGCCCTCGAGGCGCGCGCGGGCCTCGTGGTCGTCCTCGGCCGACCAGCGCGTGGGGCTGGTGGCCAGCGCCAGCGCCCACGCCCGACGGCCCGCCAGGGGGCCGGGGGTGGCGAGGGCGGCCAGGGCGGCGCCGACCCGCCACGGGGGATCCTGCGTGGCGAGGGCATGGGCGGCGTGCAGGCGGGAGCGCTCGTCGCCGCGCTCGAGCCGCGCGCGCCAGCCCGCTCGATCGTCGGCCAGGGGCCAGCGGACGGCGGGGGCGGCCGGCGGTGGAGGGTCCAGGGCGCCCAGCAGCCGCTCCACCTCCACGTCGAGGGGCGGCGGCAGGCCGTGGGCACGCGCGGCCTCGAGGGCGGGGCGGGCCGAGCTGCCCAGCATGAGCAGGGCCGAGAGCGCGGCGGCGCGTCGCGTGGGCTCGTCGAGCCGGTCGACCAGGCCCTGCACCAGCGCGTCGCCCGGGGCGGGGCGACGACCCAGGGCCAGGGCGATGCGCGTCTCGTCGAGCCCGGCGGGCGGGTCGTCGAAGAGCGCCAGCAGATCGACCTCGACGGTCGCGTCGGGCAGCAGCGCGAGCGCCTCGACGATGGCCTGGGTGACCTGCGGCTCGTGGGGCCCCAGCAGGGCCCGGCGTAGGGTCGGCGCGGCGGTGGCATCGCGCTGCTGCCCGAGCACCTCGGCGGCGGCCGATTGCACCGCGGGCTCGGGGTCGTCGAGCAGCCGGGCGATCGCGAGCATGCCGTCGCCCGGGCCCAATAGGCCCAGGCTCAGCACGGCGCGGCGGCGCACCATCGAGGAGGCGTCGGCGAGCTTGGCCAGCAGGGCCGCCCGGGCGCGGGGCCGCGTCTCGGGGGTGAGCGCGGCGAGGCCGAGGTACTCGGCCGCCTGGGTGCGGATCACCTCCGAGGGGTCGCGCAGGGCGTCGATGAGGACGGCGGTGCGCTCGGGTGCGGGATCGAGGGCGATGACCTTGAGGGCCGCGACGCGCACCGTGGGCTCGCCGCCTTCCTCCCAGCGACGCACCGCCCCGGGCACGCACCGGATCACCTCGCGCTCGAAGCACATGCGCAGCGCCTCCCGGCGGACCTGCGACGCCTCGTCGTCGAGCGCGAGCAAGAGCGGCGGGAGGATCGCACCGGTGGCGTAGCGGTCGAGCTCCTGGATGGCGGCGATGCGCTCGCGCTCGCCGGCCAGCGGCTTGTCGCCCATGTCGCGCGCGAGGAAGGCGGCCAGGCGCTCGACCTCCCCGGGCCAGGTGGGCCAGCGCCCCAGGGGCTCGGCCGCCGCGGGGACGGGCGCGACCAGCAGCGCCGCGAGGGGCAGCGCCGCGAGGGCGCGACGCACCGACGAGCAGGAGGCAAAGCCGCGGGCCACGAGCGGCTCGACGCTAGCAGCCCGACCGCAGCGCCGACCAGGGGCGCGTGCCGACGTCAGCGAGTCATCAGGTAGCCCGCGATTCCGATGGCCGCGACGACGACGGCGACGACGACGGTCACCAGCCAGGCCGGGCGGCCCTCGGCGGGGCGGGGGGCAGGCGAGGCCGGCGAGGCCGGCGCCACCTCCCGGGCGGGCAGGCGCTCCTCGGCCGGGCGCGCGCGCGCGGGCTGGGCGTCCTCTTGGCGGCGCCGGTCGTCGCAGGCGCTCCGCAAGGCCGGCACGTCGACCGCCATGGCCTCTTGGTCCGAGCCCTCGCGGCGCAGGGTGTCCACGCTGCGCACGCGGCCGCTGCGGATCATCTGCCCCAGCGCGGAGATCGAGTAGGGGCCGTAGGCCTTGCCGTCGCGGACGACCGACCAGCGCGCGTCGGGGTCGTCGGGCTCCTCGACGGGCCGCGCGGGCTCGTCGGAGAAGCTGCCGAAGAACGTGCCGCTCTGGCTCGGGCCGGCGGCCTTGCGGGCGGTCTCGGTGTCCTCCACGCCGTCGAGCGTGGCCAGGCGCTGCGCCGCGTCCTCGTAGGCGTCGACCTCGAGGCCCAGCAGCGACGCCGAGCCGGAGTCGTCGCCCTCGGCGGCGGGCTCGGCGTCGTCGTCGAGGTCGAAGCGGCTCTCGCCGTCGCCGACGTGCTCGGTGTACTCGGCCACGGCCGAGTCGGCGTCGATGCCCGCGATGCGCCGCGTGGCGCGGTCGAGCTCGTCCATCTGGCGCCGCGCGGCCTCGGGATCGAAGCCGCCGGCCGCCGGGCGCGGCGGCGGGGTCAGGCGCGGCCCAGGCCCCGCGGCCCCGGGCGCGGACGGGCTGGGGTAGGGGTAGCCGGGCGGAGGGTACGGATACCCGGGTGGCGGGTACGGATACCCGGGCGGCGGGTACGGATACCCGGGCGGCGGGTACGGATACCCGGGCGGCGGGTATCCGGGCGGCGGATGGGCGCCTGGCGGGTAGGGATAACCGGGCGGAGGGTACGGGTACCCGGGCGGCGGGTACGGATACCCGGGCGGCACCATGCCGGGATCGCCCGCAGGCGGGGGGTAGGGCTGGCCGGCCAGGGCCCCGGGGTCGGCGGGCTGGCCGTAGCCGGGAGGGGCGGGGACGGGGCCGTCGGCGCCGTGGTACCCGGGAGCCGGCGGGACGCCGATCTCGAGCCGCCCGAGACCGGAGGCGGCGCTCTGGGCCTCGAAGTCGCTCCAGTCCTCGTCGTCGGCGTCGCCCGGGCCGCGGGGCGACGACGCGAGGGCGGCCTCCATCGCGGCGCGCAGGCCCGCGTCGAGCTCTCCGGGCGGGCGGGTGCTCGTCTGCACGCCCTCGGCCCGGAGCGCCTCGGCGAGCTCGGCCTTGAGCTCGCCCACGTCGGGCTGCCGCTCGTCGGGATCGGGGCTGGTGGCGCGCTCGAGGCACGCCATGAGCTCGTCGGAGGCGCGCAGGCCCAGATCGCGCAGGGGCTGGCCGGCCTCGACGAGCGACTGCCCGGTGACGAGCTCGATGAAGAGCGCCGCCACCCCGAACACGTCGGTGGCCATGGTCAGCCGCGGGGGCGAGAGCACCTGCTCGGGCGCGATGTTGGGCAGCAGGCCCCCGAAGCGGAAGCGGCTGAACCCGCGCGTGCGCGGCAGCAGGCCGCCGATGCCCACCGCGCCCAGGAGCACCCGGCCCTCCTCGGTGACGTGCACGGTGTCGGCGGTGACGTAGCCGTGCACGAGCTGCTCGTGGAGGGCGACCAGGCCGTTGCAGACGTGGGCGACGAGGGTGTAGGCGCCCTCGCGATCGAGGGCGTGGCCGTGCTCGCGGCGGCCGCGGGTGAACTCGCGCACCGTCCCGCCGCCGGGCCACGCCTCGGCCACGAACGCGCGCACGCCCGCGGTGCCCAGGCCGTAGCAGGGCAGGAGGTTGCGATGCGAGGCGTGGCGGCCACGCTCGATGTCGCGGGCCAGCTGCGCGCGCAGGTCGGGCTGCGCGACGAGGATCGGATCGAGGACGGTGACCAGCAGCGGCACCTCGTCCTGGCGGGCCTGGTACCAGAACCCGTGGGGGCACTCGCCCAGGCCGCGCTCGATGACGATGGGCGAGCCCGGTCGTGCACCGGGGGCCAGCACGTCGTCCGTGTCGAGGGGCGTGCCCCGGACCAGGATCTCCACGGCGTCACGATACCAGCTTTGGGCCAGGCCCCCGAAGCACCGACGGGCGTGCAGCCGGGGCCGGCGAGGCGTGCTGCCGGTCTACCGGGGCCCACCCAGCGCCGCGTGGGGGAGGCTCACGGGGCCGCGGCGTCGGGATCGGCCCCGTGGCCCTTCTCGATGAGGTCGTCGCGGCCGGCCCGGATGCCCGCCAGCAGCGACTGGCTGCCCTCGCGGACCTCGTAGACCGCCGAGGCGTCGTTGCCGAGCGCCACCAGCCACGGCTCGACCACCGCCCGCACCTCGGGGCTGGTGGCGCGCATCTGGCCCATCGACAGGATGACCTTCATGCCGAGCTTGCGCTCGGGACGCAGCAGCCGCACCTCGTCGTCGGCCCCGTCGGGGCGCATGCCGATGACGATGTTGTCGCAGACCTGCTCGAGCTCGTCGGGGGTGGCGTCGTCGTAGGCCTGGACGAGCGCGAGGTTGGAGCGCTCGTCGCCGAGGATGCCGAGCGCGTGCACGATGGCGCAGCGCACCGGCACCGACGCGGAGGGCAGCCGCTTGACGAGCACGTCGACCACCGAGCGACCCTCGCGCTGGTCGCGGTGCTGGGCGAGGGCCCACGCGGCCAGGCGCTGCGTGTCCTCGTCGGCGGCCACCAGCAGCTCCTCGAGCAGGGGGACCGAGCCGAGCACCTGGATGCTGCCCAGCGCGTAGAGGAGCCGTGGATCGACGCGCTCGCCGGCGGCGAGCTGGGCCCGGATCTCGTCGTGGATGGCGGGGCCCACCGCGCGGTGCTGGAGGCGGCCGAGGGCGATGAGGGCCTCGCGGCGCACCGCGGGATCGGAGGCGCGCGAGGCCTCGACGAGCGGCATGATGATGGGGCGGAGGGTGGGCTGATCGTGGAAGCGCCCCAGCGCCCAGGCGGCCCACGGCGCCGCGGGGCCCCCCGCGTGCAGCGTGGCCATGAGCGCGGGCAGCACGGGGCCGTCGCGACGGATGGACAGCTCGGCCACCGCGGCGCGCTGCTGGTCGGGATCGCCCGAGCGCAGCGCGGCGAGCGAGCGGCCGATGGTGCGGTGCCAGCGGTCGAAGCCGTCGTTGGCGAGGTTGAACAGCAGGTAGGTCAGGCCGCCGCAGACCACCACGGTGGCCGGGAACCCGAGGGCGTTGGGCCGCAGCGACGCGGCCAGGGCCGCGTCGTCGCCCTTGCGCTCGAGGTGGCCGGCGTCTTGGCCCTGCAGGTACTTGCGGCGGAAGCTGCCCCCGAAGAGCAGCTCGTCGACCAGGAAGGCGTCGAACAGCGCCACCAGGCCCATGGCGGTGTAGTAGGCGGCCAGCCACGGCGTCTCGCTGCTGGCGCCGATGTGCCCGCCGCGGATGGCCCGGGCCACGTAGACGGCCACCACCACCCCCGCCATGTTGGCCAGCACGGCCAGGGAGGCCAGCTTGGCGCGCGTGACCCGGCTGCGCCGGGGTGCCGAGGGAGCGGAGGATGGAGGGCTGACCTCGGACATGGCGCCGACACTCATACCGGAGAACGGGACCGCTGCGCAGGGCGACGGTTCCGCCGGCCCCCGCGAAACCGCCGATTTCTGGATTGGTGCCGAGGCCGGAGCCTAGGGTTCCCGGCACCATGGCGGCCGACCCCTCCCCGAGCTCCGAGACCCCCGTACAGGCTACGCCGGCGTCCGGGGGCGCGAGCGCGCCCTCGCCGGGCGCCGCGGCGGCCGGTCGCCGACGCGCGACGGCCGGCCGCGCGGCACCCGAGCGGTCGCGCGGCGAGCGGGTGACCCTCGGCTGGGACGTGGCGCGGCGGCTGGTGGCGGCCGGCGAGGGGCTGGCGATGGCCGGCGCGCTGGGGCTGGCGCTCGTCGAGCTGCACGGCGCGCGCGCGCACGCGCTCGCGGCCGACGAGGTGGTGGCGGGGGTGCGGCTCGGGGGGCAGGACGTCGGCGGCCTGTCGGTCGAGGCGCTGCGCGAGGCCGCCGAGGCGCTCGGGCGCAAGGCGCTCGACCGCCCGCTCACGCTGGCGGCGGGCCCGGCCGAGGTGCAGACGTCGGCGCGCGCGCTCGGGGCCGATCCGGTGGCCGAGGCGTCGGTCCGCGGGGCGTTGGCCGTGGGCCGCAGCGGCGATCCGTGGCTGGATCTGCGCGATCGCGTGGCCGCGGCGCGGGGGGAGGTGGACCTGCCCATCGGCTACCGCCTGGTGGACGGGCCGGCGCTCGACGAGCTGCTCGCGCTCGCGCCCCGGGTGGACCGCCCGTCGCTGCCCACGCGGCTGGATCTCGAGCGCCGCAAGGTGCTGCCGGCCAGCAGCGGCACGGCGCTCTTGGCCTACGACTCGCTGTCGGCGATCGCGGTGGGCCTGGCCGAGGGGGCCGAGCGCATCGACCTGGTGGTGCAGGACAAGCCGCCGGTCGAGGACCCGCTCGCGGGCATGGCCGACGCGCTCGACGTGAGCGTGGTGCTGGGCAGCTTCGACACGCCCTATGCGATGACCGACACCGATCGCAACCACAACCTCAAGGTGGGCAGCCACGCGGTCGACGGCCACGTGCTGCAGCCGGGCGAGCTGTTCTCGTTGAACGCGGTGGTGGGCCCGCGCTCGGCCGAGGCCGGCTACCGCTACGCGACGGGGATCGAGGCGGGCGAGCTGGTCGACACGATGGGCGGCGGCATCTGCCAGGTCAGCTCCACGCTGTTCGGCGCGGCGTTCTTCGCCGGGCTCGACGTGGTGCGGGCGCGCCCACACAGCCGCCCGAGCAGCTACGTGGACATGGGGCTCGACTCCACCGTGGTGTACCCCGACGTGGACCTCAAGCTGCGCAACCCGTTCGACTTCCCGGTGGTGCTGCACATGACGGTCAGCCAGGGCAAGGTGCGGGCCGAGGTGCTCGGGCCGCGGCGTCCCTACCAGGTGGCGTTCGAGCGCGAGCTGGTGGAGGTGCGCCCCTACCAGACGCTGTGGCGCCACGACCCGCAGCTGCGCAGCGGCAGCGAGGCGGTGGCGCAGCGGGGCATGCGGGGCTTCAAGGTCAAGCGCATCCGCAAGCTCTACCAGGGCGGGCAGGTGGTGCGCAGCGAGGACTGGGAGCTGTCGTACCCGTCGACCACCGAGATCGTGCGGCGCGGCACCAACCCCACGGGGCCGCTGCCCGACAAGCCCAAGGCCCCGCCGCTGCGCGACCCCGCGAGCGCGCTGCGGATCGTGCAGTGACGCGCCGTTTTCTTGGGAGGCGGCCGGGGTTGGCGTACGGGTGAGGGGTGGGCGAGCTGCAATCGCTCGCCCCGCGACCCAGGAGCGAAGGACACCGCCATGCGTGAGATGCACAAGTGGAAGGACAAGGTCGAGCTGTCGCTCGACAACCGCCAGATCTTCTTTCTCTTCTTCGGGCTCTCGGTGGTGGGCTGCTTCGTGTTCGCGCTCGGCGTGATGGTCGGGCGCCGCGTGGAGTGGAGCCCCGAGGGCGAGGTGGCTGCGCTGTCGGGCGAGGGGCTGTCGCTGCTCGCCGACGGCGCGGGCGAGCCGCTGACGTTCAAGGAAGGGCTCTCCGATCCCGCCACCGACGACGTGCCGCCGACCCGCGATCCCGCCCTGCCGCCGCGCGACGAGGCCGAGGTGCGGGCCGAGAAGGCCGAGCGCGCCCAGGCGCCCGCGCCCGGCAAGGTCGCCAAGCCGGTGCCGGTGGCGTCGCCCGACGTGCCGTCGGCCGATCCCACGCTCGCGAGCGCCGGCATGACGCCGATCGCCCCGTCGGGCGACGGCGAGAGCAAGAAGTTCACCCTGCAGATGAAGGCGTTCTCCCGCGTGGAGGAGGCCGAGGCGTTCGCCGGCAAGCTGCGCGGCAACGGGCACCAGGTGCGCATCGAGGCCCACGAGGTCAAGGGCCGCATCTGGCACCGCGTGCGGATGGGCTCGTTCGACACCTGGGCCGACGGCCTGGCCGCCAAGCAGGACTTCGAGCAGCGCGAGAAGATGATCGCGTACGTGGTCAAGCAGTAGCGCCGCACCGGCGGCGACGATGGGCGAGGGCCCGGTGGATCCGCGGAGGATTGCCGGGCCCTTCGTCGTGGGCCCGCGTCGGCGCGTCGGCGCGTCGTCGCATCGACGCGTCGACGCGTCGTCGTGTCGTCGCATCGACGCGTCGTCGCGTCGTCGCGTCGTCGCGTCGTCGCGTCGGCGTGCTGCGCCCGGCGACGCGTCAGCGCGCCGCGGCCGAGCCCTGCGTGGCGCCGGCGTGGCACCCGGCGCACGTGGCCAAGAGCCGCCCGTAGATCGCCGCGCGCCCCTCGAGCGACTGGGTGACGTGGCCGCGCCGCGCGAGGCTCTGGGCGTGCTTGCACAGCGCCTGGCCCTCGGCGTCGCCGGCCTCGGTGGTGGCGGTGCAGCCGGGGATCGCGACGAACATGGTGCTGCCCCGGATCCAGCGCTCGTCGGAGGGGCCGATGAGGCCCTCCCACATGCGATCGACGGCCCACTGGTGGGCGTGCATGGCGTCCTCGAGGCGGCTGCCCTGGGCCGGCGCGGGCAGCTGGGGCAGGTCGGGGGTGACCTGGGCGTCGAGGTGGCAGCGCCCGCACAGCATGCCCAGGCGCGCCACGCTGGCCCCGGCGTCGCGCAGGTCGTCGGCGTGCCCGAGGCCCTCGAGCTCGCCCCGCAGCGCGTCGAGGTGGGGGCGCCACGCGGCGGGCACGGACGCGTCGGGGCCCGGCAGCTCGGCGGCGAAGCCCTCGGCCAGCGTGCGCGCCTCGGCGACGTCGCCCTGGATGGTGACCTCTTGGATCGCGCTCACCCACGCGAAGCGCTCGTGCATCGACTCGGCCAGCGCGGGGGACGGCTCGGCCGGCGCGGGGGCGACCGGCGCAGCGCCGGTGGGGGCCGGCGGGTGGAGCTCGAGGGCGGAGCGCACGGGCGGCCCCTCGGGGCACCCGGCGAGCAGGGCGGCGACGGGCAGCACGAGCGAGCGACGCGAGGGCAGGGGGCGGGGCACGGCCCACAGGATGGACCGAGCCGGCGC
>WBZL01004191.1_pt1 | contig 12671 bp, 12 predicted proteins | sample 5204291 | NCBI WGS metagenome assembly WBZL01 (sample SAMN12344345, study PRJNA552823) | activated sludge metagenome | biome: Activated sludge suspended growth; feature: Nitrification reactor; material: Wastewater; isolation source: activated sludge from nitrification reactor of wastewater...
GGCCAGCAGCAGCCGGTCCTGCTCGCCCAAGGAGTTGATCAACGCGCGGTTCATGATCGCCAGGCTAGTGACCCCGGCTCAACCGCGCGACCCAGCCGCTCCCCGAGCACCCCGGGGGACCGCAAACCTCGGCCCGCGGCTCGAAAGTCGGGCCCAGGGGACGTGCCACGCCCGAGGATTGCGGTTGCGGCCGAGGTTTGCGGTCCCCCGGGGCGGCCGTCAGAGGTCGGCGAGGATCCGGGCGGACTTCGTCGGCCAGACCGTGGGGAGATCGCCGCGGCGGGGACCGGACCACGGCGCCGGGGCTGAGTGGATCCGTTCGGCCACCCGGTAGGCGTCCTCCTCGTACTGCGACCGGATCCGCTGGAAGAACCGCCAGGCTGCCTCCCGATCAGCAACCAGCGGGACCCCGACGGCAGCCAACAGTTCCGTGGCTTCGTCGAACTGGTCTCGGGTGAGGGTGCATCTCTCCTCGAGACGATTCCGGGGGTCGGTCTGCCGTGCCCGGTCGCCGTCCATCCGGATCGCTCGGTACAGCGCCTCCGCGCGTGGATGGCCCGCGTTCGGCTCCTGGAAGTCGGGGACCACCACCTCGGACTCCGAGAGCGAGCGCGTCGGTTCCACCAAGATGCGCATCACCCGCAGCGTCTGCACCCCTTCGGCGATGAGCGCCGTCAGGTTGCCGTCGCGACTGTCGGTCGCCACCGCGAGCTCCAGACAGGCGGCATCCATCCGGGCGAGCAGCGTCGTCACCCAGCCCCGCATGTTCCCGGAGGAGCGGAAGTAGACCAAGGTGGGATACAGCGTGTGTGCGACGCGCAGTTGGCAGACCCAGTCGATCCATCCCTCCGCGAGCGGGTCCATCGCACCGGCTCCCCCGAGGCGCCGACGGCACAGGAGTTCCGGCCCCCATGCCGGCTCGCCCGCCCAGACTGTCGACTTGACGACCCCCGCCTCGCGCGCCTGGTACGAGGTCAGGAGGACCAGCAGATAACCGATCAGGACCGCGATGATCACCATGCCCGTGAAGGCCGCCAGATAGGTCACGACGATCTGGCCGGGGTCCGCAACGTGCGTCATCCCCAGCGTCAACAAGCCGGATCCCGCCGCTGTGACCACCTGCTCCACGGATTCTCCGGTCAGTCCGTAAAGAAGCAAGGAGAAGCCGATCAGGAACCCGATGACCGCGATGAACAGGGTGATGATGACGACGAGGGGACCGACCGGCGAGAGGAGCCGGTGCTGGCGGCGATAGGGCCAGTTCGTGGCGGCGACCAGCGAGATGAGGCCTTGGACCAGGAGTCGGATGCCCTTGGTCAGTGCCGAGTTCGCGGGTCGGGGGACCAGGAGATCGCTGATCAGGGCCCGGGCGATCGCCAACACCAACAGGACCCCGACGACCCCCGCCACCCAGCGCAGTGCCACACGGACCTCCCGGTGAGGGGACTGACTGTAGTCCTCGGCACCGCCTCGGGGACCGCAAACCTCGGTCCCCGTCACACACCTCGGGCGCCGAAGGTCCGATATGCCCGAGTCCTGGGCCCGATGCCGAGGTTTGCGGTTCCCCGGGCGGGCGAACGGGGTGGGGGCGGTACTGTGCCTGCCATGACGCAGCACGTGCGTTCCGTGTGGAACCGAACGGTGTATCAGCGGGACGGCGACGGGGTGGCCTTCGACCGTGTCGTGTTCTTCTCCGACGCGGTCTTTGCGATTGCGCTGACGTTGGCCGCGGTCGAGATCGGCATCCCCGAGGTCGACTCGGCCGACGCGGACTCACCGATGGCCCTGTGGAACGCCCTCGTCGAACGAGGTCCCGCGGTCGCGGCCTACCTCGTCGCTTTTGTCTGGGTCGCCATCTACTGGCGCGCCAATCACCGCTTCACCATGACCTTGAAGGCAATGAACGGTCGGTACGTCGCTGCGGTGATCGTCTACCTGGCGCTGATCGCCCTGCTGCCGATCCCCGCCGGCGTGCTGGGCGAGTACTGGCAGAACCCCACCGCGGTCGCCGTCTTCGCCGTCTACGCCTCGGCGGTCAGCGCCATGGAAGTCGTCCTGCTGCTCATCGCCGATCGCGACGGACTCTTCGTCGCGCCGTTGTCACCAGCATTCCGCCGCGCACAGGTCATCGGCTCCCTGTCACCTGTGGTGGTGTTCCTGACGTCGATCCCGCTGGCGTTCGTGTCCACGGGCCTGGCACTGACCTGGTGGGTCGTCGGGTCCGTGGCCGCGGGCTTCACCATCAGCCGACTGCTCCCCGCCGAGCCCCCACCGGATCAACCCGGGTTCGACTCACCTCCCCCATCGGCGGATGCATAGGATCGGCCCGTGACGGAGCCCCTGGCCGCGGCCTTCTTCGACCTCGACAAGACGATCCTGGCGAAGTCCAGCACGCTGGCGTTCACTCGCAAGTTCTACGAGGGCGGCCTCATCCGCCGACCCGATGCGGTGAAGGCGGCCTACGCCCAGTTCGTGTACCTGCTGTCCGGCGCCGATCACGACCAGATGGAGCAGATGCGGCTGTACCTGTCGGACCTGGTCAAGGGTTGGGACGTCGCTCGGGTCAAGGAGATCGTTGCCGAGACGATCGACGACATCGTCGATCCCATCGTCTACGCGGAAGCGCTCGAACTCATCGACGAGCATCACGAAGCCGGCCGCGACGTGATCATCATCTCGTCCTCCGGGACCGAGGTCGTCGAGCCGATCGGAGACCGCCTGGGCGTCGACCTCGCCCTCGGAACGCAGATGGCCGTCGAGGACGGTCACTACACCGGCGAGATCCTGTTCTACGCCTATGGCGCCAACAAGGCCGACGCCATGCAGGACCTGGCCGCCGAACGTGGGTACTCCCTGGCCGACAGCTACGCCTACACGGACTCCCACACCGACCTTCCGATGCTGGAGATCGTCGGACACCCGGTCGCCACCAACCCGGACTCCGAGCTGCGCCATATCGCCAAAGAGCGGGACTGGCCGATCGTCCGGTTCACCAAGCCCGTGGCCATGCGGACTCCGCTGGAGACCAAGGAAGGGCGCCGCGCTGCCGCGGTGGCGATCGGCGGAGCGGTGGCGCTCGGCCTAGCGTGGTACGCGGGTCGACGGTCGGCGACGACCGGTCACTGAGCGTCCGGAGGACGTCGGCACCCACCGGGCAAGCGATCGTGAATTTCCAAAGCGCGCCCGGCTCAAGGGGTTGCTGACGGCCTTGTCCCGTTTGTGCCGCTTGACTGGGCCGAACGGGTTACCCACGATCACGGAGTCAGGCAACGCGGCCTCGCAGGCCGACGTAATGCGGTATGGCCCCTGTCGATGTCGCGCTGCGCACCGCGGCCGCCGTCCTCACGGTGGGGGCGGTGGCAGTGGTGGCCGCCAACCCCCAGTTCCGGGCCGACCTGGCTGCCGACGCGCGCAACCCCGTTGCCAGCGACGCCCTTCAGCGAGAGGCCAACGGCAAGACCAAGGGTTACGCCTTCCTGCTGAAGTCCGACGACAGTCGCTACCCGGGGCGTTGGTGCGGCGGGACCATCCGGTACACGGTGGATCTGACGCGCGCCGACGCCGTCGGGATGGACCGGGCGAGCGAGCTCGCGCGTTGGGATCGGGTGCTGCGCAACTGGGCCCGGGCGTCGAACGATTACTACCGGTTCGACTACGCCGGCGAACGCCAGCTCACGACCAAGGACGACGGTCAGCTCGACCTCGATTCGATCGAACCGGGAACCATCGGCATCACCTATGTGACCGGTTCCGAGGACGTCGGTGACTCGAGATACGGTGCGGCAGCCGTCCGCGGCCGGACCGCCGGAAACGGGGGTCTGCAGGTCACCTCTGATGCCGGGGTGGACGGCGGCAGCCTGGTGGGGGACCGGGGGTTCGTCATGATCGACGCCGAAGACGCGCTGGCACTGAGCGCCGACGGCATGCGCGAGGCCCTGTACCAGCACGAGTCCGGACATGCCTTGGGCCTCGGTCACGTGAACGCGTCCTCGTCGATCATGAACGGGACGCTGAGCGATTCCAGGGTCACGCTGGAGCCCGGCGACATCGCCGGGCTCCGCGCGTTGACCCAGATGCCCTGCTCGGACTGAGCCAGCGGGACTCGGGTCGGACCAGACTCAGCGGTTGGCCCCCACGAAGTGCTGGAGGTCGTAGCCGACGTGATCTTCGATCGGCAGATCCGATTGGACGACATGGGTGAGGTGAGCGTCCTTGGCGTCCCGGGCCAGGAACCCCACCTGAGTGGGGACCTCGATCCAGCCGTCGCCGATGACGGGACGGGGCTTCAGCGAGCGGCTCCAGTCCTCGGTCAAGCCCACGTCCTGCGGCTCGAACGGCAAAGCGTCCAGAAAGTCTCGTTCGACCGGGACGTAGCCCACCACAGATGCGCCGATCAGATCGTCGTAGTCACCGCCCGACTTCCACACGTAGCTCCAGATGCTGTCGACGTTCAGCAGGACGTCCCACACCCCCACGGTGACCTTCTTCGCCTTCGCGGTGATCTCTTCGACCTTCTTGGGAAGTTGCGTGAAGTCACTAGGCAGGTCGGCGGACGCGAACACCGGGTTCATCTTGGCGACCATCATTGTGCGCAACGTATCCATGAACGCCATCAAGGTCTTCTGGCCGCTGAAGTCGCCGTCGAAGGCGAAGGTGACGGTCATGACCAGATCAGGCCGCAGCGGAGTCTTGGTGTCGTAGGCCTGCTCCAGGTCGGCCTGGGAGATGTGCTTCACGGCCATCGTGCCGCCTTCCAGGGCCTGCTTGGCAGCGGTGAAGTGGGCGTCGCCCTGATCATCGGGAACCGTCACCCAGTCGCCGTTGTCGACGCCGGAGCCCAGTTCGCGGGGCTTGTCCGACACCCACGCGGTGCGGGTGCTGCCCTTCACCCCGAGGGTCGTGCGGATCATCAGGGTGACGACGACCGGCTCGTCACCGTTTTGGAAGGTGCCCTGCTCTTCACCGTTCCAGACCTTGAGCCGGTCGGTGGTGATGAGCGGTCCGCTGCCATTCGCCCCCGTGGGCGCGGCGGTCGCCGCGGCTGGCGCGAGCAGGCCGATGCCGACGGCGGCAACGAGCGAGGCGGTGAGAGTGCGGAGGGTCTTACGAGTGGTCATGGTTCCTTCTTTCGTTGCCCCACCTATCCCCGCGTCGGAGAAGGAGTGAACCGATTCGGCGTGCCGGAACGTTTCGGCAGTCCGTCCGCGCAGGCCCCGCGATGCTGCTGTCACCGGGAAACTTGGCGAAAACCTGTGCTGACTGCCAGCGTGTTCCCATGACGCCGCCACTTGCTCCCCCGTCGGAGCCGGATGTACGCCTCGACCGACCGTGGATCGGTCGGCGACCTGCGGGCCGTGGCCTCGTGGGCGGCGCGCTCGTCCTGGGATTGGCGGGCTGCGGCCGGCTCGACGAACTCACCGCCGATCCGGGTGTCACCCCGCAGGAGTGGTGCGAGCAACGGCCCTGTGTGCAGGTGGGCGGCACCATCGTCAACGAACCGCTGGGGACGTTCCTGGTGTTCGCGCTGGCTGCCCTGTGGATCGGGGTCGGTCTGTACTTCCTGTTCGCCCGACGGGGCCAGCGCTCCCGCGGCTGGCTGGGAATCGCGCTGGTACTGGGTGGTCTGGGTGCGGCGCAGGCCGGGATCAGTTATCAGGCGTTCAGTTACGAACTGAAGTGTGCAGGTCAGGAGATCTGCCGATACACCAACGGCTTCGAGGTCGGCTACAGCGTCACGCAGGCCTGGAGCGTGAGCGCCATGGTCGTCGCGGTGGCGTATGCCTGCACTGTGGGACGTGCCCGCACTGCGTTGATCCTCTACGCCGTGATCAACGCCGTCGTGTACTGCGTCGTCGCCGCGGCGGGGGTGTTGCTCCCCAGCAAGTCGCTGCTCTCCTTTGAGGTCCTCATGCTCTTCGCGTTGCCCGGTGTGATCCTGGTGATGATCGTCGCCGGCGCGCGTTGGCGGCGAGCGGAGACCACCACCGAGCGTGGGGCTGCGCGCTGGATCTTCTGGGCGGCGGTTCTGCTGATCGTGGTCCAGGTCGCCTACTTCGCGTACTACGCCGCCGGCGTCACCCAGTCCCTGTGGGCCGATGGAAGTGGCTTCTACTTCTCCGAGAACGACGTGCTGCACGTGGGGATGATCGCCTGGCTCATCGTCGTCGCCGTGACACTGGGTCCGCGGCTGACCGATCGAGCTGCGCGGTCCGAGCCCGCTCCGTGAGGGTCAGTCGTCGGGGAGGTCGGGGACCAACTCCGCGCCTGCCGTCGCCCCGGCGGCCACCCAGCCGGCATGGACGATGAGCCACTGCGCGACGCCTTCCGGGGAGCCGCCGGCATACCCGCGCAGCGCGGTCACGTACTTCGGGCGGCCGTACTGCCGGATGCCGGCCTCGGGGATCGACCAGCCGTCGGGGTCCAATCCGGTCGCCCGCATGACCCAGCGCGTCGACGCCCGGGCGATCAGGCCGGACCCCCACTCGAACGGCTGGGTCGCGGCCAACTCGCCGTGCACCACAGCAGCGAGCGCCAGCGCGGGGGCGGTGGTCGGTGTGGTCAGCAGGTCGGCCAGGGCGCCGAGCCGTTGCGCGCCCGTGCGAGCCTGTACGGCGGTCTTGGTGCGGAGCGGATCGGCCACCTCGTCCGCGGTCCGGGGCCGACCCACCGGGTCACAGGATCCGACGGCCACAATGGCGTGCAGTCGTGCCAGCGCCTGGAGCGGGGCGGTCGTCAGCAGATCGGTGAGTGCGGGAAGTTCGGCGTACATGGCCAGCGTCCGAGCGGCGGTCCGACCGACCGGCGAATCCTCCACCGCGCCGGCCCGCAGCGTTGCTTGGGGGACCTCGGCCCCTTCGAAGGCGGCGTCGGCCCAGGCCCCCAGCAGGGTGGACTCGGCGCTCAACGCGCGACCGCGCCGCCGCGCCGTGCGGTCCCACAGCAACGAATCGACAGCGTCGCGGGCCTGAGTCAGGGCCTCGGGCACGCCGGGCAGTTCTGCCAGGGTCTGGATCGGGTCGGACACGCTATGAATCTAATCGCCCGAGCGGATAGTGTCGGCGCTTAGGCGCGGGGAACGCCTATCCGATCGGGAGCACCACAGTGAGCAACGAAGCACTGGACAATCTGCTGCAGGAAAACCGCACGTTCGCGCCGGAGCCGACCTTCGCCGCGCGGGCCAATGTGGCTGCCGACGCCTACGACACGGCCGCCGCCGATCGGCTCGGGTTCTGGGCGGAACAAGCCGACCGGTTGGACTGGGCCCAGCCCTGGGAGCAGGTGCTGGACTGGAGCAAGGCTCCGTTCGCCCGCTGGTTCACGGACGGCAAGCTGAATGTCGCGCACAACTGCGTGGACCGGCACGTCGCCGCCGGCCGGGGCGATCGCACGGCGATCATCTTCGAGTCCGAGGCCGGGGACGTCCGCGAGATCACGTACGCGGAACTTCAGGTGTTGGTCAGCAAGGCGGCGAACGCGTTGCAGGGGCTGGGCGTGGAAGCCGGTGACCGGGTCGCCATTTACCTCCCGATGATCCCCGAGGCCGTGGTGGCGATGTTGGCGTGCGCGCGCATCGGAGCGCCGCACTCGGTCGTCTTCGCGGGGTTCTCGGCCGAGGCGCTTCGCAGTCGGATCGACGACGCCCAGGCCAAGGCCGTGATCACCGCCGACGGTCAGTTCCGGCGCGGCGGGTCGCTGCCGCTGAAGCCTGCTGTTGACGAGGCCGTCGCGCAGACACCGTCGATCGAGACGGTTCTGGTGGTGCGCCGGACCGGCGCGGAGGTCGAGTGGAACGACCGCGATGTGTGGTGGCACGACGTGGTCGACGCGGCAGCCGAGCATCACCACGCCGAGGCGTTCGACAGCGAACACCCGCTGTTCATCCTGTACACGTCGGGAACCACGGGGAAGCCGAAGGGGATCCTGCACACCACGGGCGGATACCTGACCCAGACCGCGTGGACCCACTGGGCGGTCTTCGACCTGAAACCCGAGGACGACGTCTACTGGTGCACGGCCGACATCGGCTGGGTCACCGGGCACTCCTACATCGTGTACGGGCCGCTGGCCAACGGGGCGACCCAGGTGATCTACGAAGGGACGCCCGACACGCCGCACAAGGGCCGCTGGTGGGAGATCGTGCAGCGGCACCGAGTCACCATCCTGTACACCGCGCCCACGGCGATCAGGACCTTCATGAAGTGGGGCGATGAACTGCCCGAGTCCTTCGACTTGTCGTCGCTGCGGCTGCTTGGGTCCGTGGGCGAGCCGATCAACCCTGAAGCGTGGATGTGGTACCGCCGAGTGATCGGTGGCGACGCGTGCCCCATCGTCGACACGTGGTGGCAGACCGAGACGGGCGCGATCATGATCTCGCCGCTTCCTGGCCTGACCGCGACCAAGCCCGGCTCGGCCATGCGTCCCCTTCCCGGCATCGGCGCACAGGTCGTGGACGATCACGGCGTCCCGGTACAACCGGGCGGCGGCGGGTACTTGGTTCTCGACGAACCGTGGCCGTCAATGCTCCGCGGGATCTGGGGCGACGATCAGCGCTACATCGACACCTATTGGTCGCGCTGGCCCGATGTGTACTTCGCCGGCGACGGCGCCAAGTTGGACGATGACGGCGCCATCTGGCTGCTGGGTCGGGTCGACGACGTCATGAACGTGAGCGGTCATCGGATCTCGACCACCGAGGTGGAGTCCGCGCTCGTGTCCCACCCGGCGGTGGCCGAGGCGGCCGTGGTCGGGGCAACGGACGCCACGACGGGTCAGGGGATCGTCGCTTTTGTGATCTTGCGCGGCACCCATAGCGACGGCGAGGAGTTGGTTGCCGAACTGCGCAACCACGTCGCCCACGAGATCGGCCCGATCGCCAAGCCTCGCCAGATCATGGTGGTGGCAGAACTGCCCAAGACCCGTTCGGGCAAGATCATGCGTCGCCTGCTGCGTGATGTCGCCGAACATCGTGACCTGGGCGATGTGACGACCTTGGCCGACCCGGCCGTGATGAACCTGATCGCCGAGGGGCTGAGCGGGCCGAGCGAGGACTGAGTCGCCGTCCCGCGGCGCCGTCAGCGGGTCCTGAGTTGGTAGTCGCCGTGAGCGGTCATCACCACTCGCCCGGCCGTGTCCTTCACCTCGAGGTCCATGACGAAGTCCGCCTTGCCCTCGGCATCGGCCGTGGCGCGGATCCGATCTGCTTCTGCGCTGTTGATCTCGGCGACGACCGTGACGTCGGTGGTCGCCGGACGCCGATAGTCGACGGTCATGCTCCGGATCACCGGGTAGTAGCGAGCCGGGTCGAACAGCTGTACGGCGATCGCCCCACCGGGCACCTCGGCGATGGCGAACAACGCACCTGCGTACATCGTGCCGACGTGATTGCCGTTGCCTTCGAACGGAACACGCAGCGTCATCGAACCGGCGCCGATCGCCACGACTTCGAGCCCCAGCGACCCCAGCATGGGAATCGCCTGGTGGATAAAGGCGGTGGCAGCGGCCGGCGACGGCCCCGCCGCCGAGGTCGACTCTGAATCACTCACGCCCTCACCCTACCGACGCCTCCGCCCACCGGTCCCCCCGCTGCTCCCGGGGGGACCGCAAACCTCGGGCACGTGCGCGAACCTCGGGCATCCAGGGGCCCACATGCCCGAGCAATGTGTGTTCTCGCGAGGTTTGCGGTCCCCGGGGGCGCACGGCGGGGGCGGGCGGGCGGGTCAGCGGCGTTCCCAGGCGCCGGGCTGGTCGAGCATCGACGCAGGTCCGGCCGGGAGATGGCCACCGGCGATGTCGGCCAGCGTCACGTTCTCGAGCACCGCTCGCATGGACGCCCGCGTGGCCACCCACACATCGCGCAGGTGCCCGGCCGGTCCGGCGTACTCGGTGTCCTCCGGGGGTTCTCCGCGCACGGCCGCCAGCGGTCCCTCCAGCGACCGGATCACGTCGGCCACCGTGATCTCCTGGGCGCTGCGGGCCAGGCGGTAGCCGCCGTCGGCCCCCCGTTGGCTCGCGACCAGACCGTTGCGACGCAACTGGTTCAGGATCCCCTCCAGGAACTTCGGCGGGATCCCCTGTCGGCTGGCGAGCTCCTCGCCTTTGACCATCTGTCCCGGATCTTCAGCGCTGGTCACGGCCAACTCGGCCAGAGCGCGCATCGCGTAGTCGACCCGGGCGGACACCTGCATGGTGCCATCTAACCGGATCGGAGCGGGCGACGCGGGGGTCACACCCGGGGACCGGCTCTCGGTGGACCACCGTCGTGCGTCAGACATCGGCCAACCCCCGGCGGCGGCGCATCGAACGGGCAGCCGACGAGAACAGGCCATCGACCAGCATTCCGATGATCAGGATCACAAGCATCGTGGCCAACAGCTCCGGTGCCTTGGAGAACTGACGAGCGAATTCCAGCGACGCACCCAGCGACGGACGTTCGGCGATGATGACCAACAGTTCACCGGCCATCAGACTGCGCCAGGCGAAGGCCCACCCTTGGGTCAACCCCGACACGTACGCGGGAAGGATTGCGGGAAGCACCACATGGCGATACATCGCCGCGGATCCGAACCCCAGGACCTTGCCCAGTCGGTGGTAGGCCGGCGGGACATGGTCGATGCCGGTGATCACGCCGTTGGCGATGCTGGGTGCGGCACCCAGGATCACCACGAACAGGATCGCCTGTTCGTTGAGCCCGAACAGCAGGATCGCCAGTGGGAACCACGAGATGCTGGGCATGGTCTGAAGCCCGGTGATCAGGGCGCCCGTCGCCATCCGAAGAGGTCGGATTCGGGCCACCAGGATCCCCACGACGGTCCCGACGACCAACGCAAGTGCGAAACCGATCACGGCCCGGGTCATCGTGGTCATCAAGGCTGACCAGAACCGGTCGGTGCCGACCATCTCGAACAGCGCGCTGAGTGTCGTCGCTGGCGACGGCAGGACGTACTCCGGTCGCCACCCGCTCATGACGACCAACTGCCACACGGCGAGCACGATCAGGATCGCCAGCAGTTTGGGCCAGGCCCAGCCCCACGCCTTGGCCCACCATGGAGCGCCGGGGGGCAGATCGACCGGTCGCTCGACGACCGGGGTCAGGACGGCACTCATCGGTCACTCCCGGAGTTCTTGAGGCGAGCGGTCAGATCCGCGGCGCGGGTGGCCACGTCCGCGGAGTCCATGACCCGCGGGCGGCTGAGCGGCACTGGGTGTTCGTGCAGGATCTGGCCCCGAGCCATGAGGATGACGCGGTCGGCCAGTCGGACGGCCTCCCGCATGTTGTGGGTCACGAACAGAACGGTCAGGTTCCGTTCGCGACTGACTCGTTCGATCTCGTCGTGCAAGAGATCACGGGTCATCGCGTCCAAGGCGCCGAGCGGTTCGTCCATGAGCACGATGCCGGCATCCTGGGCCAGGCAGCGGGCCAGGTTCACGCGCTGACGCATGCCACCGGACAGTTCGTGGGGCCGTTTGTCGCCGGTGTTGCCCAAGCGCACCACCTGCAGCAGTTCTTCGGCCTGGTCGCGCCGGTCGGCCCGCGGGACACCGCGAGCCCGGAGCGCCAGTTCGACGTTCTGGCGAGCCGTCAGCCACGGAAGCAGGGTGGCGTCCTGAAACATCAGGGCCACCCGGTCGCTACGCACGATCTGGCCGGCGGTCGGCTGGTCCAGGTCCGCCACCAGATTAAGCAGCGTGCTCTTGCCGCAGCCGGACTCGCCGACCACCGCAACGAACTCGCCGGTGGCGACGTCCAGGTTGACGTTGGTGAGGGCCCAGACCGGTTCGTCCCCGCCGAAGCCCTTCGACACTGCATCCAGCCGGACAGCCGGCACCCCTTGGGGTGCCGGCTGCACGGAGGACTCCCGTGGCGAGGTCCCGATCACGAGACCTCCTTCTGGCCGTCGGCCTTGAGCACCTCGTTCAAGAGAGCCAGGTCGTACAGGTTGCCTGGCAGGCCGCCGGCGGCGTCCACCTGGGCCTTGTCGAGCAGACCGACGTCCTCGGCATGCGTCGCCGACTCCACGAGGGTGTCGGTGAGCGGATCAGCGGTGAAGTCCATCTGGTCCCAGGCCGCGGAAAGGATCTTGGGATCCAGCGACGAACCAGTCAGCGACTGAAGGGAGTCGTTCGCGGCTTCGGACGAACCCTTCGGATCCTTCTTGATGGCGTCAAGTGCAGCGACGTGTCCTTCCAGGAACGCCTTGACGATGTCCGGGTGGTCGTTCAGGAACTCCGTGCGCACCAGGATGTTGGTGGTCACGAACTTGCCGTCGGGCCACAGCGACTTCTCATCGACCAGGACCTTGGCGCCGGCTTCCTCATACTGCGCCACGAAGGGCTCAGGGACCCAGGCGCCGTCGATCTGACCGCTGCTGAAGGCAGTGAGCCCTTCGGAGTTGCTCTGCGGCAGGATCGAGACGTCGCCACCGCCGTTGGTGTCAGTCGTCAGGCCCTGCTCCTTCAGCCAGTACCGGGCCGCCACATCCTGGGTGTTGCCCAGCTGCGGCGTCGCGATCTTCTTGCCCTTGAGGTCCGCCGCACTCTTGATGTCAGGCTTGACCACCAGCGCGGCTCCGCCGGAGGTCGAGCCGGAGATCACCTTGACGGCTTCTCCCTGGGACTGGGCGTAGGCGTTGATGGTCGGGTTGGGGCCGATGTAGGTGATGTCCAGCGAGCCA
>WBZL01004192.1_pt1 | contig 12669 bp, 7 predicted proteins | sample 5204291 | NCBI WGS metagenome assembly WBZL01 (sample SAMN12344345, study PRJNA552823) | activated sludge metagenome | biome: Activated sludge suspended growth; feature: Nitrification reactor; material: Wastewater; isolation source: activated sludge from nitrification reactor of wastewater treatment...
GCACGCAAGCCCTGGAAAGGCCGTCCTAACAGCAACCATTTCCAAAGACTTCATCATCCAATTACCTGAGAATCAGTCAGATCTTGCCGACGTTTATGTCATGGACATCCATGCATTGTCATTTCCTTCCAAAGAAAAACTGGAGCAGTTCTGCCAGCTATTCAGCTTTGATTTTCAAACGATCACCGGCGATTTCACCAAGCAGCAGATGAAACTGGAACTGGATCTTTCGGCCCTCAGGGCAAAGGGTATAACAAAGCAACAGGTTGCCAATTACCTCAAACTGGGCGCCAGAAGGATGGCATTATTCTTTAACAAATCCGACAATTAATCCCTCATGAGAAATTTATTACTGCTTATTATCGTGCTGCTTACCGGCATTTCGGGGCAATCCCAGATCATGGTAAGCAATTCCCTCACCGATGAGGAGTTGATCCAATCCCTGGTCGGCCCCGGAGTAGAGATCAGCAACATTACTGTAAACGGGGCGCCGGGCGCCTATGGTCAATTCTGGGGCGGCCAGAACGGCTACGGAAATGTCCATATCGAATCCGGTGTACTGATCACAACCGGCACCATATTTAATGCGGTGGGGGCGAACAGTTACCCTAACAACCAGACGGGGATCAATTTCTTTCCCGGATACGGTCCGCTGGAGGAAATCGTCCAGGCGCCAACCGGAGATGCCACGGTGATCGAATTCGATGTTATCGTTTCCGGAGATCAGCTTGAATTCCAATACGTTTTTGCCTCGGAGGAATATAATGAATACGTTTATAAAGGTTACAATGACGGCTTTGCCTTCTTCATTTCAGGCCCGGGGATTGCGGGTACCCAGAACCTGGCCATCATACCGGAAACACTCGAACCGGTATCGGTCAACACCATCAACAACGGATATGATGAGGACTGCCCCTCATCCGGCGAAGGCATTGTATACAATTCTCAACTGTTTGTAGAAAATTGCACCGGTACGACGCATCAGTACGATGGACTAACCAAAATTCTGAGGGCGCATGCAGAGAGCCTCACCCCCTGCGGGACCTACCACCTGATCCTGGCGATTGCCGACACCGGCGACTTTGAGTATGATTCCGGCGTTTTTATCGGAGCGGGGACTTTCAGCTCGGTCGGCAATACCGATTTCACGGTCGACATCAACTGTGAGGGCAATTTTTCCGTTACAGCTACGGCTACCGACCCGACGGTAACCCAAAATCACTGGGAGTTATACCAATCCTCCATAGAGGGCGTCACTTCCGGCGGCACCCTCGTCGGGCAGGCGGACGGCGGCTTATCCGTCACTTTCAGCTGGCTGGATATCAGCAAGTTCTACTATATCCGTCATTACAGCGATTTATGCGGTTTGGAAACCATCAAGATCGTACCGACCTTTGCGGGAAATGCAACCTCGGATTTTCATTTTGAAGATGAATACGGTGTCGAAAAGGACGTCTTCTGTGCGGGAGAGGATATTTTCCTGAACGGGACGGCTTCCACCAACTATGACCGGTACTACCTGAATTCACGCCGCCGCCCGATCGGCGATCCGAATGCACCTTATGAAACGCATTGGGAATACGGCTGGACCCTGGCCAATTCGATCGGCGTGCTCAACCTTTCGGAGTTGCTTCCTTCAACGTTGACCTTTGAGCCGGGTTTTGAATACGAGATCCAGCTGGCGCTCGGCAACATCCCGGAATGCATTGCCTGGGTGGATGCCCGACGGACCTTCACGGTCGTATGCTGCGATGTGGATCCGGCCTTCACACTCCTTTCAGAATGCGACGGGGGCAACCGGACAGTAACCGCCCATGCCACTGATCTGACCATTCAGCATCAACTCTGGGAACTCTTTGAAACCCCGGACCACGGCCAAACCACCGGCGGTACCCTTGTGGCCACTTCCCAGGACGGCCCGACTGCGCTGTTCAGCTGGCTGGGCCACGACAAGAATTACTATATCCGCCACTCGGTATGGCTGGAAGGGTGCACCTTTGAAGAACTCAGCCTGCCGGTCCCCGATTTCAGGGACGAGGGCACGCTGCAATATATACTGGTCGACGAATCCGGTCAGCCCAAAGAGACCTTCTGCTTCGGAGAAGATGTTTACCTGCGGCCGATCAATATCAGCAATTTCGACCGGTATTTCATGGCCATTTGGCGGCACCCGATCGGCGGCGGACCAACTGAGTATTTCAATTACGGCTGGACAGCCGCCAACGAGATCGGCATGCTTAACCTGAGCGAATTGTTCCGGACCGGCGGTGAGGACCCCGGTGACATCTTCGAACCCGGCTTTGTATACGAGTTGCAGTTCGCCATCGTTAATCCGCCGAATTGCATTCCCTGGATCGAGGTGCGCAGACAATTCACCGTGGAATGCTGCGACGGTTTCCTGTCGGGGGCATTCAGACTGGATATGATTCAAGGCAACGAAGGGCTGGAACTGGTGGTCCGGGATTTCGACCTGTACGACAACATTGGAGCTATCCATCAGTGGTTTGTCCTTTCCAGTCCAAATCCGGACGGCGGGCCGTATACCCTCGAAGCGGGTTTGAACACCGAGGCATCGGGGCCTTATACCTTGTTCGAAGAAGGCGTTTCCGGCTTATATTATTTCGTCGTCCACTCCGTTTCCACCTTATGCGGCGATTTTTGCGTCGGTCAGCGACGTCAGGGTATTACCGGCTTTACGGACGGCCCCCCGGACGACAGCGGCGAATGTGAACTCTGCGGTTCTATCGACTGCTCCGTGCTGGATAACTTTTGCTTTGCACCGGTGAATGAGTTCGTACGTTGCCGCCCCGGTTACTCCCTGAATGTCGACTTTTACTGGGATCCCGTACCCGGCGCCGATCAGTACCTGTTTGAATATACCCTGAACGATCCTAACTGCTGCGGATCTGGTGATGTTTACAATGTAGTTATTCCTACGAACTCACTGCATATGATCGGGTACTTTTTCCGGAAATACTGCTATACCTGGCGCGTAGGTACGGTATGCGGGGAACAGGTCTCCTGGACGCCCTTACACTGTGCTACCGGCTGTCATGAAATGCCCCCGGGTGAGGCAGGTGGCGGCGACGCCTTCGGCAAAAGCGCTTCAAACCTGGAATTGGATGAATTGACCGACCAGATCTCGGTCTTCCCCAACCCGGCCGACGGCGCCCTCGGCGTATTGATCCCGGAAGAACTGAACGTGGACCTGGTTACGATCATCAATTCCGAAGGCAAGACCGTGTTCGGGCAAAAGCAGCCGGATCGACGGCTGGACATCGACACTTCGCGGTTCGGCAACGGCCTGTACATCATCCGGTTCAATCATCCGGACGGTACCCAGACCACCCAGCGCATTGTCATTACGCACTAATATTTTGATCTTGTGGTTACGGCAGCTGCCATGCACCTTTCGTGCGTGGCGGCTGTTTTTTATGTCAATGGGCCGCTTCGGCAGTCAGTTGGGCCGAACCCAGTTCGTTGAGCAACCCACCCACATAGCCCTGGGTGATATGGGCCTTGCCCTGGTAATCGGGGTCGGTCATTAGCAGACGGTGCAGTTCCGGAAGGTTGTAAAACGGTACGCCCGGGTAGAGATGGTGTTCGAGGTGATAGCCGACCTGGTGCGGTGCGATAAAGAACTGCTCCACCCAATTGGGCTTCACCGAGCGGGTGGAGGTCAGCAGGTGGTCGTAGGCCAGTTCGCCGAAATGCTCGGCTACGCTGCGGATGTACTGGAACATGAAGAAGGTTGACAGGTAAGGAACGAGCCAGAACAAGGCGTAGAATTTCCAGGCGCCGGTGACGGTCAGGGTCGCGAACAGAGCGATGAAGAACAGGACCCTCGGCCACGGGTTTTCCGGTTTGCCGGTCGATTTCATTTCCGGCGCGCTGAACCGGCGCAGAAACCAGACAGCGTCCATGATCCCCTGGTACATGATCAGGTAGGAAAAGACCGTTGTCAGGAATTCGGCACGGGTTTTCGGGAAGGTAAATGCCCGCTTACCCAGCTTGGCTACCCAATCGGGGTCTTCTTCGGTGTTCAGGTGGTTGTGGTGTTTGAAATGGTTCTGCCGGTATTTCTCGATGGAGGTAAACAGCGGGTACATGGTCAGCAGATTGGTGAGCAGGTCGTTCCATTTCCGGTTTTTCAGGAAGCGGTAATGGGTGGCGTCGTGCATCAGGATGGCCAGGGCGTGCATTCGGGCGCCGATGGTGATAACCGCCAGCAGATAAGTAAAAGGATTAAAAACAAGAATACAGCCGAAAATGGTGGCAAAAATAACCGCCCAGTCGAAAGCCATGGCCAGGGCGTGCCGCCGGGCGCTGGTCTTGAACAGCGGTTTCAATTCTTTCGGGTCGATACTCAATTTCAGGTCGTTGGCATTGTGCTGTTGCATGTCCGTTGATTTATGTTATTGAATCGTTGCGCTTGCAAGATGCAGGCAAACGGACGCGAAACGGAAGGCAGGCCGGGTAAGTGGCTGGATTGGCCGGGTAGCTGGCAGGATCGGGTCGGCCGGATGCGCGCGGTTACCAGGCCCGGACTGGTCAGGATTTTGCGCCGGCATGCACACTACTGGACAAAATGAGCAGATTGGGAGACTTAGAGCGGGAGAGAGTGGGTGAAGGCATTGCTTTCACCCACTCTCTCCCGCCCTCGCTCTCCCCGTCTTTGCCCTTTTTGCAAAAATGTCCAGTAGTATGGTCGGCATGATTTTTTGCCCGTTGCAGGTGCTAAAAATCAAAACTTTGCGGCTTCCCGGCTTCACATGAAACAAGCTTACATCCGCCGTCATTACCCATGATAAATTTTTTTTATGTTTTCAATTCCGGATTATCAATTTTGTTATCTTTACCGCATAGATAAAACCATTGAAAATTGGACTAAATAATTAAAGTATGAAAAAGCCGTTATTCAAATCCCTCGCCATTTTATTTGTACTCTGTTTATTCTTTGCTCCTGCTGTTCCGTTGAGAAGTAATGTGGACGAAGCGGACGCAGCCGGGTGGAGCTGCAAGTGCAAGAGTACCGTTCAACCGGACGGGACCTCTACCACCGCCTGCGTGGGCGACCAATACAAAGGAAAGCCCAAGTGCACCTGCAGCAATGCATGCAGTACATCCTCAACTTCCGCTTCCTGATCGTTTTTTCATGATGTGAAATGTCCGATCGTGTGGAAATACCCTTGTATTGCACAATGCAAGGCGGTATTTTCTTTTCTAATAAGCTTTTAAAGGTCCGTGTCCTTCACTTGCGGGTGAAGGACACGGACCTTTTCATCTGATAAATTGAAAGAGCCGGCCGATGATCCCTTTTGCCCATTTCCCACGGGTCCAGCACCTGGTGTTTTTCCTTGTCGCGTTTATTCTTCTGGCAGGTTGTGCAGGAGAGTCCGGTCGGGAGGAAATGCCGGAACAGGCCCCTTTCCACCTGGAGATTGAAAAAATCATCACCTTGAAATTTCCGGACTCCATTCCGGTCCCTTCCGGAAAGGTAAAAATGGTCCGCGATCAGATCTGGGTGCTGGATTACTACCGGACTTCAACCGTCTATGTTTTCGACCGCGAGGGCAATTACCTGCGGCAATTCGGCGGGGTGGGCGAAGGTCCGGAAAAATGGTCGATGAATACGGCCGCCATCGTACCCCTGGAACAAGGCAGGACCGGCATGATCGGCGCAACCGTTACCGACCTGGTCGAGGTCGACCGGAATTTCAAGATCGTCAACCGTACCGCTTTTACCGACAAAAACGGCAGGGACCTGTTGGAGGCGGAACACCTGAAAATCGCCAACTGGCCTTTTCTGGCCTTGTATATTCCCAAAGCAGGCAAGATCGTCTTCCCGCTGGAATCGGCCATTCACAGCGAATTCAGCGACGATTATTACGCCCGGCCCACCGTCGGTATTTTCAACCGGGATGGTAAGATGGAAACCGCCTGCGGGCGTTTCGACCAGATCTATCCCGACAATAAATACATCACTTACCTGAAAGATTACCCCTCCCTGGCGTTCTATCCGCAAAACGGCCATATCCTTTTCGGGCAGCAGGCGCCCCACCAATTCCAGGTGTATACCCTGCAGGGCAAACCGGTAGGCGAATTCGGCCGTAAAGGCGAACATATCCGCAACGACCAACTCTCCCCGCTCCGGGAAGAGGAAGTGGGTAAATGGCTCAATACCTACCGCATGCAGGCGTACAGCTATTTTTCCCTGGCAGTCGATTCGGTCAGCAACCGGCTTTACCGGACGTATATTCCGGACCTTGCGGCTTCAGAGGCGGATACCCTGAGCACCGGATATTATTTCAGGAAAGGTTATCTCCAGATCTACAATGCCGGCTATCAGTACCTGGGAGAAGCGGAATTGCCGCAAGAGACGGCTTTCGACATCCTGGGATCGGCGGATGGGCGGTTATTTTTCAAAAACAAGTACAACCCATTCAATGAGGATGCGCCCATCCGGGTCTATCAAATCCGGATCATTGACGGCGAAAAATCGTCCTCCGTCGGGGAGGAAGATCCGGCCCGGACAGAAAAAAAGACGCAGATGACGGGCTCCCTTGAATTCGAAACCGATCACCTGGATCTCGGTACCATTGAATTCGGACAAATCAGCCTGTACTACCTTTTCCGGAACACGGGAAAGGCGGATGTCACGATCAGTAAAATTGAAAAGGATTGTTATTGTACAGATGTGAAATTCCCGAAAAAACCTATTCCGCCCGGCAGCCAGGATACCATTTTCGTATCCTTTGACCCCTCCTATTCGGGCATTCACAGCCGGTATCTGACCGTCTACTCCAACGCATCCCCCCGCATAAACCGCCTGAGTTTCAATGCCTCCGTAAAAGAGGACGACGGTTCCTAACGCCACCGTCTAATAACGGACATGAACGGCCTTCTCAAAAGCTTCCCAGTGCGCATCGGTCATTCGTTCGGGGGTAAACAGGCAGATGCCGGTCGCGCCGTTCTCCATGGCGCCCCTTACGGCTTCCCCCAACTCCCCAGGCAACAGGCCGTGCCCTTCGGGGTCCTTTTCCATTGATTTGTTGGCCGGGTCCGGACAGATGAACAACCCGCTGTACAACGGGACCCGGTTGCCGATAGCTTCTACGCCCTCCCGGGTCACTGTACCGACCCAGGCCGGCGGCTCCAGGTAAAAATCGTTGTAAAGCATCGGGTAAAAAGCATCCAGGTTCCATTTGTCCCATTCCTGGCGGACGATCTTTTTGGCGACCGAGTTGGGCCCCGGGAAAACTGCGGCGTTGATCTCCTTGCCTTTGGCGTGGGCCATGTCCGAAAGGCGGTTGACAATGCCCGTGATCAGGTCGTACCGGAATTGTTTCCATTCTTCAACCTGGGAAGGATCCTCCACGGCTTTGATATCAATACCAGTCTTTGCCTTGAAATCCCCGACGCATTGATCGCAATAACAATAATCGAATTGCGGGTATTCGCGATCCTGGACCAGGCCGTATTTCTCCCAAAGGCCGCGGGCCAGGATCACGTCCGGAAACCGGATATAATCCAGGTGAATGCCGTCCACTTCCGGCACATCGGCGACGGCGCCGTACAGGTTGGCCAGGAAATCGTAGACTTCCGGCTTGCTGGGGCAAAGGAACTTGTAGTACGGCACGTAGGCGGGCTTGTCCAGGGCGGATTCGCCGTTGCCGTTGATGGCGTACCATTCGGGTTGGATGGTCGAATCGGGGGCTTGCACCATGGTCGGGATCCAGGCGTGAAAGGCCAGTCCGGCAGCCCTGGCCAATTTGCCCACCCGGCTGTAGGTCGCGGGGTCGTGGCCGCCGTTGTACATCAGTCCGTCGATGCCGCGACGCTTGTATTGATTGAATTTGTCCGCCAGTTCCAGATCGGTGCTTTGGCCGGGGCCGCTGGTCCAGGCGTAAACGGGTATTTTGTAGGGCTCCTCCCGTTGGCAGGCGATCAATAAAAGCAAGGCAAACAGTCCGGTAAAAATTTTCATGGTCGATTTCGGTTTAAACGGTTGAGCAAAATAAGAAAATTCCCGGTACCTTTAGGTATTCATCACCTAAACAGCCAATGATGAGCAACACCCAAAACGACCAGCTTCAGGCCTGCAAAAACCTGATCGGGCAGCAGGATTTTGCCGCAGCCGTCACCAAATTGCAGGAGCTTGTCGCCCAACATCCCACCGCAGAAAACCAGGCCACGCTCGGGCTCGCTTATTTTCACCAGGAACAATACGGTCTTTCCGCTTCAGCCTACGGGGCCGCGCTGGCGCTGGACGGCTCCCGAGCGGACTGGCAGGAACTGTACGACCTGGCCGGGCGCAACGAACTGGCGGAAGTCAACATCCCTGTTCCGGACGTTTACCACTTCGACCGGGAAAAATTGCTGCGGCCGCCGACAGTCGAAGCGGGAACCCTGCCCCAACCGCCGGCCTCCCCTCCCCCGGTCGGAGCGCTCAAAAGGATCGGCCTCGCCCTGGGGAACGGGTTTGGGGAGGTCGCCACTGCCGTCATGGAATTCCTGGCCTCCGCCGTGGGCAGGCTGGCCGGTTACCGCGACCGGATCTGGACCAACTGGTACCGCCGGCCCTTCCTGCTGGGCATTCTTACGCTGGCCTATATGCGGGAAAAACTGAATACCAACAACCTCAAATCGACCTATCCGGCGGGCGCCCTGGTCGGTTTCCAGGCGGCCGGCCAGACCCCTCCCGAAGGGGTGTCGCATTTCCGGACGGCCAACGGCAGCTGGAACAACCTGGACAACCCGATGGAAGGGGCCGCCGGCACCCGCTTCCCGCGGAACGTCCATGTAGAGGCGGTGAAGCCAGAGTCCGGGGATCAGCTGATGACGCCCAACCCGAGGGAGGTGAGCCGCAAATTGCTGACCCGCAGCGGGCAGATGAAAGAAGTGCCGTTCCTGAATATGCTGGCGGCCTCCTGGATCCAGTTTGAAAACCACGACTGGATCAATCACGGCGAAAACGCCCTCAACGAACTGCTGGAGATCCCGCTGGCGGAGGACGACCCGGCCCGGTCCAAATTCTGGCAGACAAAAATACTCGTACCCAAAACCCAACCCGATCCCACGCGGCTGGCGGAAGGCGAGGAAACGCCCGTCTCCTTCATCAACGAGGTCACCCACTGGTGGGACGGCTCCCAGATCTACGGCAGCGACCAGGCCACCGTCAGCCGCCTGCGCAGCGGCGCCGACGGAAAACTGCGCCTGAATGCCGACGGTACGCTGCCGCTCAATGACAAGAAGATCGAGGAAACCGGCTTTGTCCGCAACTGGTGGATCGGTCTGGCCATGCTGCACAACCTGTTCGCCAGGGAGCACAACGCCATTTGCGACCACCTGAAAGCAGCTTACCCGGACTGGGACGACAACCGGTTGTTCAACGTGGCGCGGCTCATCAATGCGGCCGTGATGGCCAAGATCCATTCCGTGGAGTGGACGCCCGCCATCCTCGCCAATAAAGTGCTCGACAATGCCCTGAACGCCAACTGGTACGGCCTGCTCACCAACCTGTTCCACAAGGGCAGCCATCGCAAGACCGTTGCTGCGATCAACGTCCGCAATCCTGAACTGGGCGGCGTGGTCGGCAACCCCATCAACAAACACGGCTCGCCGTTCGGGCTGACCGAGGAATTCGTGGAGGTTTACCGGTTGCATTCCCTGTTGCCGGAATACCTGAACATCCGGGAGGTGAACCAGGAAAACGGGGAAGAAGTCCCCTTCGTGGCGACGCGGCAGGCAGGTTCGGGCAAACTGACCCGGCGGGCATCCATGGCGGACCTGTTCTACTCCTTCGGCAATCAGCATCCCGGGCAACTGGTGCTGAACAATTACCCGAAATTCATGCAGGAGCTCAGCATCCCGTTCAACCCCATGTTCGACCTGGGCGCGGTAGACCTGCTGCGGGCGCGCGAGCGCGGGGTGCCGCGGTACAATGCGTTCAGGCGGCAACTGGGGCTCACCGCCATCACCCGGTTTGAAGACCTGACCGATGACGCCGGGCAGGTTGCGCAACTCAAGGAAGTATACGGCAGCCGGCCTGAAGACGTGGAAAAGCTCGACCTGATGATCGGCACGCTCGCGGAAGGGCACCGGCCCAACGGGTTCGGGTTCGGAGAAACGATGTTCCAGATCTTCATCCTCAACGCCACCCGCCGGTTGCAGGCCGACCGGTTCTACACCACCTGCTACACCGAGGAATACTACACCAAAGAAGGCCTGGAATGGATCGACAAATCCAGTTTCAAAGCGGTCATTTTGCGCCATTACCCCGAACTGGCCGACACCGGCCTGGCCAACATAAAAAATGCGTTCGAACCCTGGGATACCGGGGAGCAGCTTGACCCGGCCAGGCACCCGCTGCGGGGCTGGGACAAGGAGCTGAAGAAGGACCCCTGGCGGGGGGATGCGCATCGGCAGGGGTGATTTTGCATTTGACCCCGGTTTGCATTGCAAAATGTAAAAATTCAAAGTCAAAAGTCAAAAATACGGCTGCCAACTTACCGGGCATTCTTGCAAAAAGCGCCCGGGCGCCCGACTTCGCCCAAGCTTCACCGGATGAAAAATGAGTGCGTGGAGGCGTTGCTTTTCACGCTCTCGCTGGCGCTTTGGTGCGCACCCTCTGCCCGCTTTGCCCGGAGCATGTCGCATTTTGCCTGGGCAAAGCGCTCCCAAACGAATCAAAATGCCATCTCAACGATCTTATTTTCAATAATTTGCCGTAAATTAAGCCCATAAAACTCCCTGGTAGTATGAAACACGCTATACCCAACCGGACACTGGTATCCGCTATAATCATATTGAACAGCGTTTGTTTGTCCGGACAGTTCGATCAATTGGCCTTCCAGAAATTAAAGTCCGATCGCCCCGAGTTTTCCCTGATCAGCGTTCAGGACATTCTTCAGGACAAAGACGGATTCCTTTGGTTTGGGACTGACGAGGGGCTGTACCGATTCGATGGCCACGGTTTCAGGGTCTATAAAGAAAATCCCCTTGACCCCAAAAGCCTACCCGACAATACCATATTTGTTTTAGAAGAGGATCTGGACGGCAACCTATGGGTGGGATCTCAAAATGCGGGTATTTTCAGGTATGCCGCCCAAAAGGATGAATTTACCCTTTATACCCATGAGGATAGCGAGCAGGGAGGTCTATCGGACAACCAGATCACGGATATTTTAGTTGCAAGGGACGGCCAGGTCTGGGCAGGAACAAGAAACGGGTTAAATTATTGGGATAAAAAAAGGGATAAATTTTTTCAAATTGATATCCAGTCTGCAAACCCGAATACCCGGATCAGCAATAGCATCAGACAAATAGAACAGGATCTCAAAGGCAGAATATGGATTGGGACAAATGAATCAGGATTAGGTTATCTGGATCCCCAAACTAAAAAGTTCGTCCAGCTTCCCTTCAGCACTACGCCTTTGGACAGCGCCATTTACAGCACGATTTCCTCCTTAATAACAGATTACCACGGAGACATCTGGACGTCGACCGAGGATGGCGGGTTATTCCGGATCAAGCTTGAAAATGAACAAATTGATTTCTACCAGATGTGGCCCCCGGGAGATGCCGCCCCCCAGGCTTACAGAGGCTGGAGACTGTTGCCCGACCCACGGGGCGGGATATGGATAGGCACCCACGGGAAAGGGTTGATCTATTTTAATCCTGAAACCGGTACGGTGAACCGGTTCAATCACGATATCTCAAAAACATTCAGCATCGCTTCAGATATCATTTTCTCATTATACCTGGATAACAATAAGACACTATGGGCAGGCCACGCCGGCGACGGAGTAAGCCAGGCTCAAACCCTTTCCAATGGGATGGAGCAGATCCCATTCAATTTGAGCGATGGACAGTTTCCCAGCATTTTATCCTTTCTGGAAGACTCCAAAGGGAATTACTGGATAGGTACCTGGGGACACGGGCTTTACAGAAAGTCAGGCATTACCGGAGAAGTCAAGATGTTTGTAAACAATCCCGCCAATGACCAGAGCCTTAAAAACAATATGGTGTGGGATATCCTGGAAGGCCGCGACGGCGGCATCTGGCTCGGCACACACAGCGGCTTACAAAAGTATGATCCTCAACGTGGGGTTTTCACCAACTACGGTTTTGAGTCGGGATTGAAATATTTAGCCGTCAAATCGCTCCATGAAGATCGTTCAGGCAGGTTATGGATAGGCACTTTCGGGGGATTGCACTATATGGACGAGCATACCGGTCATATTTTTTATGTTGATACAATAGCTGAAAACCCCAATTTAATCATCAATGACATCATAGAAGACAGGGCGAAGAATATCTGGGTAGCCACCAGCGGGCAAGGCGTTTTCCGGCTGGATGCAAAAAATAATACCTGGGTGAATTTTAAACGAAATAAAAAAGACCTGCAAAGCATAACCAGCAATGAGGTAACGTCAATGATCGAGGATAATGACGGGCAGATCTGGCTTGCAACAGAGGGCGGAGGACTGAATTTACTGGTTCCTGATCATGAACGTCCCGCATTGTCTGCATTCAGGCATTGGAGAACCTACAATTCGGACATTATAAATGAAACCATCTATAAAATCCTACCCGACAACGCCGGAAATATCTGGTTGGGCACAGCAGCCGGGCTGGCTTCTTTCCACATAAAAACGCAAAAAACAA
>WBZL01004193.1_pt1 | contig 12668 bp, 15 predicted proteins | sample 5204291 | NCBI WGS metagenome assembly WBZL01 (sample SAMN12344345, study PRJNA552823) | activated sludge metagenome | biome: Activated sludge suspended growth; feature: Nitrification reactor; material: Wastewater; isolation source: activated sludge from nitrification reactor of wastewater...
ATCTGGGGTATCGCTATGGGTGGGGGCCGTCGGCAGTGGGGTTCACGTTGGCCGGGGTCGGGGTCTGCGCCATGATCGTTCAGGGAATGTTAGTGCGGCCGATTACGGCGCGTCTTGGAGAGCGCCGGACGTTGCTCCTCGGGCTTCTGGCCGGGGCGACCGGGTTTGCGATTTATGGGCTCGCTCCCACGCCGCTCATTTACTGTTTCGGCATTCCGGTGATGGCGTTCTGGGGGCTTGCAGCGCCTTCAGCGCAAGTGTGCATGACGCGCCGGGTGAGCCCGTCCGAACAGGGACAATTGCAGGGCGCGATCGCCAGCCTCACCGGAATTGCCGGGCTCCTCGGCCCGACGCTGTTCACCCAGACCTTTGCGGCCTTCATCGGGCCGCAAGCCGACTGGCACCTGCCCGGTGCGCCCTATCTGCTCTCGACGCTGTTGCTGTTGATCGGGGCAGGAACTGCCTGGCGCGCCACCAGGAACGTGTGATCGAGCAGGATCAGTCGTCGCGCGTTCAGCCTGGATCTTCGTCTAGCCCGCATGATTCATGAGCATGTCTGCTACAACCGCCGATTCACTGCGACGACGGGTCTTCGGCCGGCGGGCTCGCCCCTCCGGTCCGGCCGCCCCACCGACTCGGCGGCGCGCACAGACGTGGCGCTCGTTCTTCATCGCGCCGTGCGCCCCTCACCGTACTGCACGAGTATGCGTCGGGCCCTCCCGGTTCCGCGCGCCGGTCTCGCCGCGTGACTCGGCGCGTTCGCGACGAACCGTCATGAATCATCCGGGCTAGCGGACACCGTGGACGAAGAGTTCCCGGCTGCGATAGATCGCGATGGCCCGTGCATCGGCTTGGTCGGCCTCGGCCTGTTGTCCCAATTGCCGATGGAGGTCGGCAATGAGCGACCAGGCATCGGCCTCGCCGGCGGGGTCCTGGATCGATTGCGCGATCAACAGGGCACGTTTCGCCAGCGCAAGACGATCGGTGAGCGAGTCTTTACCCTCGTCAAGCCTGGCAAGTCGGAGCTTGAGCATGCCTTCGAACGGCAGGTGATGTTCCGCTTCGGCGAGGGCCAGCGCCTCGAGGTAATGGGTCCGCGCGTCACCCATGTGCCCCAGCAGCCAATGGGCGTCGCCGAGTGCGACGGTGGCGGTAAATTGTTGCTCGATATGTCGCCGGTTGCGGGCCTCTTCTGCCGCCTGTTGTAAGGCTGAGAGCCCGGCGTCGGTCTCGCCATCGACTACTTGTAACAGCCCCAGTTGCACCAACGTGTCGTTCCGTCCCCTGGCGTTTCGCACGCGTGTAAAGAGCGCGGCAGCCTGGGTCAGGGCTTCGCGTGAGACCTCGCGTTGCCCCAGTTGCGCTGCCACGCGGCCTGTGGCCAGCAGCGCCTCGGCGTGCGCGGAGCGATCGGCGGTCTGAGCAAACAACGGCACGGCCTCCTTGAGCGAGGCATAGGCTTCTTGGAGCTTGCCCTGGCGCTCCTGGACGCGCGCGATCTTCATCAAGGCCGTGGCGATGCCCTGGGGCTGTTGTTTCTCCCGAAACTTCGACAGGGCCAACTGGTAATAGGTCAAGGTCTCAGGAAAGTGCTCCTGCTGATCGTGGATCTCGCCGATGCGCAGCAATTCATGGCCCGAAAGCTGGTTAGGAGAGGCGGTCGGCGTGCTCGGTGTCGGTGACGCAGCGGACGACGGGAGAGTGGGCGACAGAAGCCAAAGGAGGAGCAAGCAGAAACCGATCATGATGATATCCCGTTGAGATAAGGAACAACCCGCGGACTCACGCAATCGAAGCATCGCTTAACCTTGCACTCGCATCGCATCAACGTCAAGTGAGACGCATCGCGTTGGTGCCGGGCTTGCCCGGTCCGGTTGAGCGGAATAAGATCGAAAGTCCCACCATATCGAGCGGAGGTGCTAGGTCGACGACACGCACAACGCGGGGTCATGGTAGACCCTCGTCGGCCGTGCGTAGTGGGAGACGACGTCGGTGTGAGGGGGCGTCTGTCCTTCCGCGAGCAGAAGAAATTCAGCGGCAGGAATGAGAACCGGTTATACTCTGGGTCCGCCCTCCTCATCAGGGGGGACCGTGGGTCATACTAGAACCGGAAAGGGACGAAGGCTATGGCAGGTGCAACGGTGACTCGGCAACGCAAGAACATTCCGCAGCAGAGTAAGAAGGCGCCTGCAAAAAGAACGAGGAAGGCTCGTGCTCAGGAGCCGTCCGGTGCGGTGATTGTGCTGTCAGGGGCCACGCCGCTGCGTCGACAGAAGGCGGCGGAAGTGTTGGCGGAAGAACTGCAGCTTCATCTGGCCAGCGTGGATCTTGGAGCGGTCGTCAGCAAACACACTCGTGAAACGGAAAAGAATGTGAATCGCGTATTCGATATGGCGAATCGCCATGGGTCGATTCTCTTCTTTGACGAGGCGGACGCGTTGTTCGGGACCGGCAGCCGGGTGCAGGATGCGCACGATCGAGTTGCACAGACCGATGTGTCGTATCTGCTGCAGAGCATCGAGAAGCACCAGGGGCTCGTGATCGTGGCGACAAACGGCAAGAGTCGGATCGAGGAGGCGTTCTCGCCGGAGAAGCCGGTCATCGTGTTGGGTGGAACCGCGAAAAGGAAGCCGTCGAAGACACGAGCCAAGCCGGCTACGAAACCCAAAAAGACGGTGGTGAAAAAGAAATAAGGCAGAAGGGAATCGTGCGGCCTATTCGCCTGACGCGACTACGGAGCGCCTTTCAACAGCGCTTTTTTCGCCGTTCGGTCCAGCGATTTGATGGCGGCCTCACGCTGTAAGGCGGCGCCCTTGCTGTCCAGGAGTTCGGTATACCGCACCGTAAATGGCCCTCGGCGTTTCGTGTATTTTGCGCCCCTCCCGCTGGCGTGCGCCCGCATGCGACGATCCAAATCGTTTGTGATGCCTGTGTAGAGGCTCCCGTCGGCACATTCCAGGATATAGACGGTCCACGTCATCTGTGGTGAGGGTGAGGCGTGCGATTCGCCTCGTTTCATGCGAGGAGTTGGTTGTGGAGTCGGCACGATCATAGTCGAACGCGCGAAGGGACGCGACTACTTGACGCTGAGGTGGAACACATCCAGGCCGAGGTTCGAGAGCAGAGCGGCGAGGAGGAGCGCTGCGGCCACCGCCGCGAGCATAAACTTCCGGTCTTTGCGTGCCGAATCGTGGAAGCGGTACAGGCTGGATTTGCGCATAGGACGAGTTGCCTTAATCCGTTCAAGTGTTGCGGGCGGCGTCGATGACAGGCTGCCGATTTCAAGGGCAGCTCGAATGGTTGCGCTCACTATGCCTGTTTGGTGTGGGGAAGGGAATAGGGGATTCCCTGAAACAGACGGAAATCGTCCTGAGTCTGGTTCGAGGCCTGCGTCACGGCTGCGGTGTGTTGTTGACAGGTCCGACCATACAGCCGTAGCGTGATGACGCATGTCCGATTCTGTACGCATGGATCGAGAGCTCTCATCGGCGAGGGCAGCTTGGGAGCAGGGGCAGGAAGGCAAGGCGCGGGTCTGCGCGAGGCGGGCGGTGGCGTTGGCCGATCGGGCCTGGTTGGCTGCGGCAGGTCACCGGCTGTGGCAGGGAGATACGCTGGCTCACCTGCGACGGATTCAGCAGGAGGTGGAGTTCCCGCTTCCCGTCAGAGAGGCCGCTGAACGATTGACGACATCCGTCACTCGCCGGCACGACACCCCGTTTCCCTGCGATCCGGTCGGCGATGCCGGTCTCATCATCGCCCATCTGACCGGGCATCGTCCGGGCGGGTCACTTTCCTGAGTCCGGCCTCGGCGGTCGCCTCTTCCTTCGCATAGTGCACGCGTACGGTTTGGATCAAACCCTCGTCGTTGACCGTCATCACTTCAGCCGCCAATAGTCCCTGGACGCTTCGATAATAGAGAACCAGGCTGCCCACTCCCGGCAGGACGCGGATGAGGTCGAACTGCAGCGCCGGATAGGCGGTGAGTCCCTTCTGAAAATAGGCCTGCAACGCGTCGCGGCCTCGGATCGTACCGGACGCATCCGCGGATAGCGCCGTGACAAAGGGACTGGTAAACTCGACGTCCGATGCATAGTGACGAAGAATGGCATTGAGGTCGTGCCGGTTCCAGGCGGCGATCCAGTCCTCGGCCAGGCTATGTGCACACTGTTCGTTCATCACGGTGAACCGTTCATCGAGAGCCTATGGTCGGAAGTAGCCTAGGGGAAAGAGGGCTTGGTGAGCAAGCGCGTATCCTCGTCGTGCGGCGGGAATCGGCGGTATGACGGGACAGGCGCCGGTGCGGCACCAGACGAGCCTGGCTCCCATTGCCCTCTTTAAGGTCTTGAAAGGGTTGCTGGTCTTGCTGGCCGGGTCAGGCTTTTCCCGGTGGATCGATCCCGAGATCGAGACCGTGCTCGCTCCCGTTCTGGACGCGCTGCATTTGAGCATTCACACGCGGTTCCTCCAGGCCCTGGCCCTCACGGTGGATTCGTTGCCGGGCCACAGTCTATTTCTGATGAGCCTCGTCAGCCTCTCCTACGCGACACTCCTCTTCGTCGAGGGGTTCGGCTTGTGGAGCGAAACCTCGTGGGCTGCCTACCTGACGGTCATTTCCACCTGTATTCTACTGCCCGATGAGTTTCAGGAGGTCGTTCGGGACTGGTCGATGTCAGGGCTGACGGTGCTGGCGGTGAATATCGCCATCGTGGGGTATCTGGTCCGCCGGTTGGCAGAAGAGACGTTGCGTTAAGGCTCGCGGAACCTGACCGCCTCCACCGACAGCCTCGCGCTCTCGGGAAATCCCTAGCTGGCATCCTGCCTGAAAGGAGATATACCAACCCCAGTACAGAACATGTCAGGAGAGGAGGTCGAGCCATGGCGGACGTCAATTCCATGTATCAGGCCCGAATGAGGAGCGACGACATCAAGGCCCAGATCGAGAAGCTTGAAGGGTTGGCTCATGCGACCGTTGTGCATCCAACCTTCGACGCCTTTGATGGGGAGACGGAAGCGATGCTCGCGAGGATGTTCGGCGGCACCCACCAATACGTCGAATCCTACAAGTACGCCATGTTGGGTGAGGCCGAAGCGATCGTGAATTTGCCTGAATCGGCGCAGGAGCCGCAGACGCGGGATATTCCAAAGAAAGGCCTGCAGCAGCGTCGCCAGCTTCTGCAAAGCATTCTGACCGAACTACAGGGATTGGAAGCGCAAGAGGTCGACGCGCTCACAGGAGAAGATCGCGAAGATCCCCCCGGCCCGAGCTAGTTGCCGTGCGTCGGACGTTGCGGGCCGGAGGCGGCGGTTGGTCGGACTACCGTCCCCCGTCACGAAGCGTCGCAAGGTAGGCGACGAGGTCGCGAATATCCTCATCGCGCAGGAGTGTTTTCGGGTACATTGCCGTGCCGGGGTGTCCGCGTTTGATGGAGAGAAATCGATCTTCATCGTTCTCGGCTTTCAGCGCGGCGGGGTTCCGGAGATCGGTCGGCGGCGCAGGGAGTGCGTCCAACCGTTGAGCCAGGTCCTTCGAGATCGGAGGCCGCCGGTCGAGATGGCCTTCAATGCCATGGCAAATGGCGCAGCCGCCCAGTTCATGGAAGAGTTGTCGCCCCTGGGCTGCATCACCTCGCAGCGGCGAGACTGGCTCAGGCGTGGGAATGGTGCGCGACAGCGTGCCACGGATCGAAGCCAGGTAAGGAAGCAACGCACGGATGTCTTCATCCGACAGGGTGGCCTGCGAGAGCGGATACATGGCCGTACGGAGATGCCCGTGACGGATGATCTCGAATCGTTCTTTATCCGTGGTCGATGTCAGGGTGTCCGCCCGTCGTAAGTCAGGGGGGGCAGGAGTGAGTCGCTCGATGTTCTCTCGGATATGCGCGCTGAGCTGAGGGGGCAATCGGTCTCTGTGCCCGTCGATTCCGTGGCAGGTTGAGCAGAGGCCCTTGCCGTTGAAGATGGTTCGGCCCTGTTCCGCATCATGCGGCCGACCGGCCGCCTTGGGCCGATCCTGAGGGCCGGCCCAGAGAAGGGATCCAGCCAGCAGGACAGCCGCGAACCCCAGCCCGGCGGTGAAGGCCGCGCCTGTACCTTGCCGGTGCGGTGAGATGTCGCAGGAGGAGGGCCGCATCGTGGTGTTCCCGGTTCTGTGCCTGCCTGGCCTAATGGTCTCCATCATAATCGACTGAAGGGCTGCGGCGCCATGCCTCAATCTGCGAGGGGGGGACAGACCGATGCTGTCGGTTGCGGATGTCCGTGTGCTTGAAAACTGAAGCCGCGCTTGCCTACAGTGCCCATTCCGAAAGTCCAATCTCACCAGAGGAGGATGTATGCGCAGGATTCGAGAATGGGGCACGTGGGTAGGAGCGTCGGTGCTGGCGAGCGCGTTGAGTGTGGTTCCGGTCGGCGCTCAGGCCGCCGAGTGGGTACATGAGGGCATGGCCGACGAAGGCAAGATGACCTATGGTTTCCGGGTCGGGCCGAGTTTCATGACGCAGAGTTCCGGACTGGCGACGACCGGTCCGGCGCTCAACTTCCAGGGCATGTATGGCATTAATAAGTGGTTCCGCTTCGGGATGATGCTGGAGTGGGAAAACCATGGCCTGGATGCTCCACGCAACGGGTCGCTCAATACGATCACCCTGTTGCCGGTGAATCTGGAGTATCGCCCGGGACACATCGGCTCTCTTATCCCCTATGTCACCAGCGGGATCGGCGTGAACATCAACACCAAGGATCAGGCGGATTCGTTTGCCTGGCGGTTCGGCGCGGGATTGGACTACCCCATGACGAATTTCTTCCAAGACGCGCCCAAAGGCCTGATGCTTAATATGGAAACCGCCTGGAAGCGGAATTCCGCCGACGGTGACGGCTCCTCGATGGGCTTGCTCTTCGGCGTACGTCACACCTTCTAATTTCAGACTCGAACGTTCCGACAAATCCTCGGACAGGAATCGGCCGGACCCGGCGGTCAGCAGCGGCGCAGCCGTTGTCGGCCGCCCGGGCGGCTCCTGCATTCCCTGCCTTCGGCGATCGTGTGTGTCGCGACCTGGCGCCGCCGATGATCGTGGGCCTGCTCTGCGGACGTGACGGCTGTTCCGTTGATGGGCGAAAGACGCGCGTAGGACGATCTGGTCCCGTTGTCCGCGAGCGGGGAGCTGAGAGGCGGGCCACGGCCGGAATCGGCCTCGCGATCGGCCGCCGGTCGAACCCTAGTGAAGGTACGCGCGGAGCAGGTCTCGCCAGGTCACGATGCCTTCGAGCGCCCCATCTGCAGCGACGACAGGAAGGCAAGAGACGCGATGTTCAAGCAGCAGTCGCGCCCCAACCTCCACGGTCGTGTCGGCTGTGACGGTGATTAGGTTCCGGCTCATGATCTGATGTGCCCGTTTGTTCAACGTCGCCCGGTCGCGATCGGTTTCGGAGAGTGTTCCGATGTTCGGGCTCACGGCCTTCAGGAGGTCGCGGTCCGAAATAATGCCGAACAAGATTTTGCCCTGCACAACCAGCAGGTGATGAAAATGGTGTTCAGTAAACAGCTCTCGGGCTCGAGCGAGGGAGTCGTCCATGGTCACGGTCACGGTTCGTCTTGACATGATGGCACGGATCGTCGGTTCTCCGATGGTCTCGGTGAGGGCTCCAGAGAGCGGCATGTGAGGGGACTGGTCGAAAGCTGGTTGGGCCATGGACAGACCTCGTGGACAGTCAGAGACCGCGCGTGGTGTTCTGCGTTCCCGTTCTGATTCCCTTATCGGCGGCCGGGAGACCGTTCTTGAGACGCCGTGGCGCGGCGTGCACAGGGGCGGGGAGGTCGGGTTGGAGAGGGGATCGTCGATGACTCGTACGCGATGCGATCTCCTCGCGGCTGCATGCGTCCTCCGCCGACGAGAGAGTGCGTGCTGTTTCCTTCGCCCCCAATGTGTTATAAGCTGTCTGTTTCTCTAGCCGGATACTCCTGCCCTCGTGCGGGTGTGTCGTCGAATTAATCCAGACCTTGCCGGATCGTACGATCGTCAGACCGTCAATTCCGAAGGCATTCACAAGGGGGGACTGAAGCAGGATGAGCAAGAAGGAAATCGATGCGGCGCGGCGACTCATGAGCCTGATGTTCAAAGCGCATCCCTGGCACGGGGTGTCCATGGGGGACGAAGCGCCGGATCTGGTGACGGCCTACATCGAAATCGTCCCCAGCGATACGGTGAAATATGAGGTGGACAAGGCCACGGGCTTTCTCAAAGTCGACCGTCCTCAGCGGTTCTCCAACTTTTGCCCGGTATATTACGGGCTCATCCCCCAAACCTATTGCGGTGAGCAAGTGGCGAAGCTGTTCGGCGCCCGTGCCGGTCGGCCGGACATGATCGGTGACGGCGACCCCCTCGATATCTGCGTGCTGACCGAAAAGGCGATTCCCCACAGCGATATTTTGCTGACGGCCAGACCGATCGGCGGGTTCAGCATGGCCGACGGCGGCGAGGCGGACGACAAGATCATCGCGGTGATGCGGGACGATGCCGTCTACGGGACGTTGACCGATCTCAAAGAATGCCCCATGACCTTGCTCGACCGGTTGCAGCACTATTTCCTGACCTACAAACAGGCGCCGGGCTCCACGGCACACAACAAGGTGGAGATTACCAGTATGTACGGACGCGACGAAGCCATCAAAGTCATCCACGCCAGCCACGACGATTACAAAGCTAAATTCCCCGAGTTGGAATTTATGTGGCCCGCCAGCATGAATAGCTAGGACTATCAAGAAAGGTTTAGCCCCTCCTCATGAAACACACCACGACGCCATCGCCGACAGAGCCGGCTGCGAAGGGATTCTCTCCCGGTTTTGCCGCGCTCGGATTAGAAGCCTCGCTGTTGACCACCCTTGAAGCCCTGGGCTACGAAGAGCCCACCCCGATTCAACGTGAAGCGATTCCACCATTGCTGGAAGGCCGGGACCTCTTGGGGCAGGCGGCCACCGGCACCGGAAAAACGGCGGCCTTTGCCCTGCCGCTGCTGCAGCGGATCGCGCACGGCCCACGGCAGCGGCCCACGGCGCTGGTGCTGGTGCCGACCCGTGAGTTGGCCGTGCAGGTCAGCGAAGCGGTGCAACGGTACGGCAAGGAGCTGCGGATCTCCGTGCTGGCGTTGTACGGTGGGCAGGCGATGGGTCCGCAATTGCAAGCACTCCGGCGCGGGGTGGAGGTCATTGTCGCGACGCCAGGACGGGCGTTGGATCATCTTCGGCGCAAGACCTTGAAGCTGGCTGATCTGCAGGTCGTGGTGTTGGACGAGGCGGACGAGATGCTCGATATGGGCTTCGCCGACGACCTCGACGCCATTCTTGAGGAAACTCCGGCGACGAAACAAACCGCGTTGTTTTCGGCGACCATGCCGCCGCGCATTGCGTCCATCGCCCGCCGGCATTTGAAAAATCCCGTGGAAGTCACGATTGCGCGGGAGCCGGTGAAAGCCGGTGCCGCGCCACGCGTGCAACAGACGGCCTATGTGGTGGCCCGCCAGCACAAGGTGTCGGCCCTCGCTCGCGTGTTGGATATTGCGATGCCGAAGTCGGCCCTGGTGTTTTGCCGGACGCGACTGGAGGTCGATGAAGTGACGGCGGCGTTGAACAGCCGCGGGTACCGATCTGAAGCCATTCATGGCGGCATGAGCCAGGTTCAACGGGATCGTGTCATGCAGGCCTTTCGCACGGGGCAGACCGAGCTGCTGGTGGCGACCGACGTGGCGGCACGCGGCTTGGATATTCCGTCCGTGTCGCATGTGATCAACTACGATCTGCCTTCTTCGCTGGAAGTATACGTGCATCGTATCGGGCGCACCGGCCGGGCCGGACGGGAAGGTGCGGCGATGACCATTGTCGAGCCGCGTGAGCAACGGTTGTTGCGCGCGGTCGAGCAACACACCAAGGCGCGCATTACGATCGCGCCCGTGCCGTCGCTCGGGGATCTGTTGGCCAAGCGGCTGGAACGCACGAAGTCGTCGATTCAAGAAACTCTGGAAGCGGGTGGACTCGAAGATTTTCGCCGTGTCGTGGACGCGTTGTCTGCGTCAGCCGATCCGGCGGATATCGCGGCGGCGGCCATCAAGTTGGTCTATCGGTCGCATGGCGGTGATCGGGAAGAGGAGGAGATTCCCGCCGTGCAGATGCGAGCGCCGGAGCCCTACCGTTCGTCACGCCCGTCGTATGGTTCGGCTCCCCAGTCGGGGGATCGCGGTCGCGCGCCGCGAGGCGGGCCTGGTCGTGGCCGGGCAGCGGGAGCGGTGCGCGTGTATATCGGAGCCGGTCGAGCCATGGGAATCAGACCGGGTGATCTGGTCGGTGCCATCGCCAATGAAGCCGGGGTACCGTCGCGCCTGATCGGGGCCATCGAAGTCGAAGAGCGGTTTTCCATCGTCGACGTGCAGGAAGAGGCGGCGCGACAGGTCATCGACGCCTTAAGCCGGACCAGGATCAAGGGGCAGAAAGTGGCCGTGCGGTTGTTTCGAGACTGAGGCGGGCCTGGGCATCCAGGGATGCCCAGGCCCCCGTGCTCACTTCGCCTGCACGTGAATCGTGACCGGCACCGGGTTCGTAACCGTGTCGTAAATCGGCGAGAATTTCGCCAACTCCCGCAACTGTTCGGGGCTCGCGTCCGACCGGACGGTGAATGTGACCCGAATGGCTTGATACCCGGGGCGAACGTGGTCGGACAGGCCGAGAAAGCCCTGCAGATCCACATCCCCTTCCAACGTCGATTCCAGCGACTCAATGTGAATGCCGCGCGCGGCTGCATGGTAGACCATAGACGTGGTCAGGCAGGCGGCCAGTGCGTGCAGCAGATACTCCGCTGGATTGGCTCCATGGTCTTCGCCCAAGAGCACGGGCGGCTCATCCGCATCGAGCACGAACGGCTGGGTGCGCCCGCCGTCCTCCTGCCCTGCGCCGTAAAAGCTCTTGATCGTCGAGCGGTTGTGGCCGCCGTTGATCCACTGGTTCTTCGCGCGGAACCGGAAGTGTGCCAGGCTCGGTTGTTGTTGCACCGCCTGTGCGGTCGCCCCCATTCGGTCGACATCCACGCCGTTCATGGTTCCGGTGATTGTTGTTGGTGACATGGGATTCCTCCTTGGTTGTGAGTGAGTGATGATGGCTTGCCGAATCAACAGCCGGTCGGCATTCCGGCATATCCGTTCCCAATTCATGACGGCACCCGTTCCATCGAGAGTCGGTCGAAAATCGCCCCGCAGGGCGGCGCGGCCGTCTGCGGCGAGAAGAATGTCCGACGCAGCATCGACCAGGTCAGCGGCTGTCGACGATTCCACGGCGCCAAGGAGAGGGTGCGGGCCAGCAGGCAGTACCCGACCAGCACCCGTGCCGTCGTGCCGATGAGCTGGATGATGTGGACCCACTGCAGCGGGGCCCACAATCCGGCCGCGAGCAGCATCACGTACGCCACCCGGACCTGAAGTGGAAACGCCGTTACGTTGCGGACAAGGCGAAACACATGCGCGATCTGGATGAGGCAAAGCGCCATGGCCAACCAGATGCCGGGCGACCATCCCAGCAGTCCGATTCCCAGCAGAGCGACGGTCGCCAGCCAGTACCACCAGCCGATGTCCTGTATCCTGTTCATCGTGTCCCTCCCGCCTTGTGGAAGCATCGTGATCGATGCCAGGCCTATCAGCAGGAGTGATGCCAGGGAGTGGTCGGATGGGTTCCGTTGAAAAATCAGCCGGTTATGCCGGAGAGACTTGGGAGGCGGGACGCGGAATTCCGTGTGTTGTGAAATGTCATGAGCTCCGTCGCGAGATCTCGCGACGGGACAACGGTCAGCGAGGTTTGCGGATGCCCAAGGCCTTCATGCGGGAGGCCAAGGTTGAGGGATTGAGCCCGAGGCGTTTCGCCGCGCCCTTCTCGCCGGCGACGATCCATCCGGTCTCCTCCAGGGCGCGCAGGATGTTCGTTCGTTCCAGCGATTCGAAATCCTCGGCAGTGAGAATTCCGGAAAGCGCTTGTCGTCCGCTCGCTGCGGGTGGGGTCTCTGATGAGGGCACTTCTGGAAGGGCACGATCCAGGTTCAGTTTTCCGTCGACGGCGGTGATCACGGCACGTTCCATCACGTTCTGCAGCTCACGCACATTGCCGGGCCAGCTATACCGCATGAGGCGTTCGGCGCAGTCGGCGGTCAAGGGGGCGAGCGAGCGACCCATGGTGCGGGCACAGCGTTGGGCGAAGGCCGAGGCGAGACGCACGATGTCGTCGCCGCGTTCGCGCAACGGCGGCAGGGTGAGGGGGAAGACGTTCAATCGATAATAGAGATCCGCGCGAAACTGCCCGTCCTTGATGGACTTCGAGAGGTCGCGATTGGTGGCGGCCAGGACTCGCACGTTCACCTTCTTGGTGTGGGAGCTGCCCACAGGGTCGAATTCGCCCTCTTGCAGGACACGGAGTAACTTGGCTTGAAGGTCCAGCGGCAGTTCCCCGATCTCGTCGAGGAAGATGGTGCCCCGGTCGGCCAGGGCAAACCGGCCCTCCCGTTTCTTGGTCGCGCCGGTGAACGCGCCTGACTCGTGGCCGAACAACTCGCTTTCTATCAACGTGGCGGGAATCGCTGCGCAATTGACGATCACCAACGGACGCTCGCGTCGCTGGCCGGCTTGGTGAATCGCGCGCGCGACCA
>WBZL01004194.1_pt1 | contig 12662 bp, 14 predicted proteins | sample 5204291 | NCBI WGS metagenome assembly WBZL01 (sample SAMN12344345, study PRJNA552823) | activated sludge metagenome | biome: Activated sludge suspended growth; feature: Nitrification reactor; material: Wastewater; isolation source: activated sludge from nitrification reactor of wastewater...
GAACCGGTCTCTGCAATAGCCATATTTCCCTATGGCATGTAGGATTGCCTTGTGGGAGTTTGTGCGGAAGGCCATGACGAAGCCACGCTTTGAATAGCGTCCAGACCGTCCGGTTTGCCTATCGAGCGTCCGCGATTCGTATCATCGGTGCCGGTCATTGGCGAAAAGGAAAGGCTGTGTATGAACACGAAAATAAAATATCGAGATGAACCATTGGGCGCGATTCGTATCATTCCGGATTTTCTGCCCTCGCCTGCCGAATTGGCTTTTCGTGATGAAGGTATCAAGGTGACCCTGGCCTTGAGCAAAAAGAGCGTGGACTTCTTCAAGGCCGAAGCCTCCCGGCATCACACGCAATACCAGCCTCTGATTCGCCGCTTGCTCGATGCCTATGTCGAGAGGCAGCCGCAGGACCTTCCTTCACGTTCGCCACGAACGGCTCGCCCGCGTGGGGCTCGTAAGCGCAGTACCGCGTAAGTCACGAATCACTTCCCCGCCACCCTGATCCGCGCATCCACAATGCTGTAGCCCTGTCCCGGCGGAAGGGCGAAGATCGGATTGAGGTCCAGTTCCACGATCTCCGGCACCTCTTCGACTAACCGCGAGAGCCGCAGCAGCAGATCCTGAATCGCATCGACGTCGGCCGGCGGGTGCCCGCGATAGCCTTGCAGTAGGCGATAGCCCTTGATGCTGCGAATGAGGTCGGCGGCATCCAGCTCCGTCAGCGGGGTGATCCGGAAACGCACATCTCCCAGAATTTCGACATGGATCCCGCCGAGCCCGAAGCCGATCAAGGGGCCGAAGGAGGGATCTTGAACCATCCCCGCCATCATCTCGACGCCGCCTTTCACCATCGGCTGGATGAGCACGCCTTCCATCGCGTCCGTCTGCTGCTCTTGAGACAGGCGTGCGGCGATCTCCTCATACGCATGGCGCACCTCGGCCTTACTCGTGAGATTCAGATGCACGCCGCCGATCTCCGTCTTATGGACGAGGGTATGCGAGGCTAATTTCACGGCGACCGGAAAGCCGATCTGCGCAGCAAGTGCGGCGGCCTCCTCGGCGCTGGTCGCCACTCCGCCCGGAGGCAGCGTGATTGCCATGGCGGACAAGACCGCGCGCGTCTCAGTGACCGTCAACCAGCCGCCTCCCCTGGTGGCCAGCACGTCGCGGCAGATGGTCTGAACGGCCGGCAGATCCAGATCGTCGAAGTCGGGCACCATGCCGAGCGGGCGATCGCGCCACTGGACGTATCTGGCGATGGTGCCTAGGACACGCGCGGGGAGTTCAGGCAGGCCGAACGTCGGAATGGTTTCCCCGGGCAGGGATAATCGGCGCTCGCGATCGGACTCCACCATCCAGCCCACATAGACCGGCTTCTTGATCGGCTGTGCCGCCCGCGCCGCAGCAATCCCTCGGGTGATGCCTTCCGCAATCGGATCGACGTCGGTGCTGGTGACGGCGATGTACAAGATGATCAAAGCGTCGATGTCGTCGGAGGTCAGGAGCGTGTGGATGGCCTCATGGTACTGCTCAGGGCCGGCCGAAGCGATTAAGTCGACCGGGTTGCGCAGCGAGGCGGAGGCGGGGAGAAACGGCGAAAGCCGCGTGATCGTCGCCTGAGACAACTCTGGGACCTCCAGGCCGGCCGCTTCACAGGCATCCGCGCAGAGAATGGCCGGCCCGCCTGCATTGGTCAGGATGCCGACCCGTGTGCCTTTGGGCAAAGGCTGCTCCGACAGAGCCGCCGCGAGCGCGAACATATCTTCCAGCGTATCGGCCCGCAGAATGCCGGTTTGTTGAAACAAGGCCTCGACCGCGACATCGTTGGCGGCCAGCGCGGCGGTGTGTGAGCCGGCGGCACGTTTGCCGGACGATGTCCGGCCCGCTTTGAGTGCGACGATCGGTTTGTTGCGGCTGACTCGCCGCGCGATGTGCGCGAACCGCCTGGGGTTCCCGAACGATTCCACATACAACAGAATGACGGTTGTGGCGGCATCGCTCTCCCAATACTGCAACAGGTCGTTCACGGAGACATCCGCCTTGTTGCCGACGCTGACGAAGGTCGACAGGCCGAGTTGCAATCGTCGTGACGCCGCGAGCAGGGCCAGTCCCAAGGCGCCGCTTTGCGAAGACATCGCAATCGAACCGGCGAGCGGAAAGGTGGAGGTGAAGGTGGCGTTGAGCTGCACCGACGGGTCTGTATTCAGGATGCCGAAGCAGTTCGGCCCGACCATGCGCATGCCATGCTGCCGGACCTTGTCCAACAGTTGCGCTTGCAGTCGACGCCCTTCCTCGCCGACCTCGGCAAACCCGGCAGTGATGACCACCAGGGCGCGGACTCCGGTCGCCGCGCAGTCGTCCACCACGGAAAGGACCGCGTCTTTGGGCACGGCAATGACCGCGAGATCGGCCGGTTCCGGCAGGGCATGGAGCGAGGGAAAGGTGTCGACCCCCGCGATTGTGGATGCATGCGGGTTGACGGCGTAGCAGCGCCCGCGAAATCCATTGCTGTGGAGCGCGTCGAGGAGGCGATACCCGATACTCTGCGGAGAGCGAGAGGCGCCGATCACGGCGACGGTGCGGGGATGGAAGAGGGGACGCAGTGAGGCGGTTGTGGCGACCCGCTCGCGCCATTCCGATTGCCGCACGCTCTCATCGGTTGGGGTCAGCGATAATTCGACCTCCATGTCGCCGCCGTCAAGATGTTCTTCCATGGTGAAGCCGGATGTGGCGAACACCTCACGCATCGCCAGATTGTCGGCATGGGTGATGGCCCAGAGTTTGGTGAACCCGTGCCGGATGGCGAGTAGGGCCAGACGTTCGAGCAGAATCGTGCCGAGCCCGTGCCCATGGAGCCGGTCGTCGACGGCCATGGCGACTTCCGCCTCATGCGGGTTTCGCGCATGGTACGACCCTGAAGCGATAATGCTCAGCGTATCGTCCTGGCGCCGGAGAGCGAGCAGCGTGAGGCTCCGCTGTGGCTGCGACGAATCGCAGAGTGTGCGGATCACCTCGGCGGGGGGAGCGGTTTCCGAGAAAAAGCGATGGCGCGTTGCCGCCGGAGAGAGACGTTCGACGAAGCGTTGCAACTCGTCGGCGTCGCCTGGTTGCGCGATCCGCAGCAAGGCCGTGGTGCCATCGCTCAGGATCGTGTGCCCCGCGTCGGGTCCATCGTCCCGTAGGGGGGGTATGTGGCGCGGGCGAAGACGTTGCATCGAATCACCTCGTCAGCAGGCTCGGTTTCACGATCAGCAGCAACCCCAGTGCGATCATGACCGCGCCGCTGAGGAGTTTCAACCACCGGCCTTCGCGTTCGTCCAACTTGCGGCGTCCCAAGGTGACGACCGCCAGCGTGACCATCAGCGCATCGTCGGCGATGTAGGCGAGATTGTAAAGCCCGAGGTAGGCATAGTAATGCCAGGTTGGCAGATGGTAGGTGCTCAACACCTGGGTGTAGAGGGCGGGGAATCCGGCCGTGCACAGTAACTCGACGAGGTTGACCAAGCCCGCCAGCACGATCACGCCGACCAGGGCGCCGGTTCGATGTTCAGCCTGGACGACGCGGCGGATCCTCGCATAGAGCCCAGGCTTGGCGGAGTCCGGAATGCTCAAGGAGAATCCCCGCCGGAACGCGAAAAAGTCTTTCACGTTCACCAGGCCGATCCCTATGGCCAGCGCTCCCAATATGAACTGGACGGCATGGGACAGGCCGATCAGCAGAAACAGGTTCAGCCAGGCCGCCATAAAGGCAAAATAGATGAGACCGCTCACCAGCACGAAGGTGCCGGAGATGAGCACCATGCCGAAGCGGTCGCGCAGGGTCGCCAGCAACGACAAGAGAAACAGGAGGACCCACATCGCACAGGGATTGAAGCCGTCGAGCAGGCCGATGGCGAGCGTGAACAGTGGAAGGCCCAACTCAGCGACGCCGACGCGGCCCACCCACGGCAGCACGATGGTATCCGCCTCAGCCGTGGCTTGGGCTTTGGCCTGGCAGTCCGGCTGGGCCGGGCGGCAGGCGGCAAACGGTTCGACGGCGGGCCTGGCGGGGGGACGATCGAGCATGGCGAGGAGACGGGCGCCGGTGCTCTGATCATCCTGGTATCCGACAATCAGTTCCCCGTTCAGGTAGAACGCCGGCACTCCGACCACCGGGAGGGCCTGGTCTTGCGCGAGCCTGTGCAGTCGTGCCAACGCATCGCGGTCGACTGCGATGTCGTGAAACAGGATGCGGAGGTCGGGATGAGTCCGTCGAAGCTGTTCGAGAAAGACTTTCGCCGCCTCGCAATGGGGGCAGCCGGTACGGACGAACACTTCCACGTCGGAGGCCGGCTCCGAGGTCATGCCGACTGCCGGCCTTATGACCAGACAGAAGAGTAGCAGGAGCAGGCCGGTGCCCACGTGTCCATACCGAACCATGCGGCCTCCGGCCCGTCGGCTAACTCACAAATTCGGGTGCCGCGACGGAACGGATATAGGACAACACGTCCAGCATTTGTTGATCCGTCAACTTCCCCCGATAGCCGTGCATGGGGCTGAACAGGGCCCCGTTCGCAATCGTGATCAGCAATTCCCAATCGGTTTTCACCCGCGAGTTGACCGACTGAAAATTCGCCGGCCGCACGATCAGATACTGCCCATCCGGTCCGTTCCCGTCCAGTTTGTCGCCATGGCACCGGAGGCAGTTTTTTTCATAGATGGCCTGGCCGTCGCGAGGATTGCCGCGATTGGTCTGGCCGGCGGCCCAGGTGCTTCCCAGGATCACGAGGCAAAGAGCGCAGAGAATACTGAAGGTTTTCATGCGGGACTCCTTTATGGTTCGACGATGATTCGATGTCTTCCGAAAGATTGCCGCTCACCTCATCGTACCAACAACACGGGACAGGGGACCTGGTGGAGCAGTGCGTGAGAAATACTCCCCAGAAGAAACCGCTCCAGTCCTTTCCGTCCGTGTGAGCCGATGATCAACAGGTCTGCCGATTTGGCGCGTTCCGTCAAAATGTCCGTGGGATCGCCCACACTCACCTGCGTCCCGACCGTATACCGGTTGTTCATCACCGAGGCGGCGAGCTGTTTGACCAAATCTTCCGCCGAGCGTACGGCGATGCCGGTCCAGTCTTGAAGCGGAAAGAGGCTGAAGGGATCGGTGGCGGGAATGGGCCGCACCACGCTCACAATGGTGAGATCGACCGGATTTCTAAACGGGTGGGCGAGCAGCCAGGATTTGATGCGCTCGGCGTCCTCATGTCCTTCGACGGCCACCGTGACTCGCTTGACCGGTCCCTCCCGTTCCTTCACGATCAACGTCGTACAATCCGCATGCAGCGCGACGCGATGGGAGACACTGCCCAGGACGAATTCGCCGACACGCCCGCGTCCCCGCGCGCCGAGCACGATCAGCTCCGGACGAAGATCCCGCGCCTTGTCCAGAATCAGCGATGCCGGTTTGGCGAACTCACAGACGCGGGTGATGGACACTCCCTTCGCGGGCAGGAGCGTGGTGGTGTGATCCAGGAGCTGCTCGCCCGCCTTCTTCATGGCAGTGCGGAAGTCGTCATAGCCCTGCATGCTGCTCACTTCCGCGACGATGGGATATTGAAACATCCCGAGGTCGATTCCATGCAGCAGAACGACCTCATGCAGATCGTAGAGATACGAGGCTTCTCGAACGGCCGCAAACGCCTGCTCCGACCAGTCCAGTGCGATCAGAACGCGCATAGGCCTCCTTCCTTTAGAACAACGGATGCGGCGACGTGCCGAAGGGCATCAACCGCGGGGAATCGCCGACGTTGCCTCGAATGCGCCACTGTCCGTCTTCGAACGTCATGTAGTGAACTTCTTCATACCAACTATCGATCGGGACACGTAAGCCGCCGGTCTTTGAGCGTCCGGACAAGCTGCCGGTGCAGGTGACTTCGATGATAGTGTTCGAGCCGCTGCCGACCTTGGCCAGCCTTGAAAAGTGATGGGTATCGGTGAGGTCCTGGAATTCATCGAAGAGATTGGCCCACACCTTCCGCATGTCGGATTTCTTGAGTCCGTGATAGTCGTACTGCTCGGAATAGAGGGCCATCACGCCATCGAGGTCGCGTGCGCGGATCGCCTCATCGGCCGCGCGAAAGGTGCGCATGACCGCCTCTGTCGTTGCCTGATCCAGCTCAGTCGCCGCGTCCGGCAGCATCCGCACCTCGGCTCTCGCTGCCGGTAGGATGGCGAGTAGAACCAGGATTCCACCGATCAGCAATCCGCTCCATTGTAACCCTCTCCGCCGCCGTTCCCCCATGACCCCCTCGCCTCGACCGTTCCGATTGCTGCGTGCATCCGTTGCATCCTGGTCACGCCGGGTACTTAGCCGGTCCAGGTGATCCGGACAAACTCTTCGTCCTGATCGTATTGAATGTCCAATTCTCCATGGTGTGCATGTTTGAGCGCTTCGCCGATGCGCCGGGGCAAATGGGCGTCGGTGGTGAGGACGACCAGCCCCTCGGTCCGGTCTTCGATCGTCATGATGCGAGCCATGGGGTGGGAGTTCTTTTCCTGCGCCTCGGTATTGTGAATCAGCCCCATCACCTGATCGCGATGCTGGGTCGTATATGGCCCTTTCAGGGTCACGAATCCCTTGGGATTCTTGTCCTGGATCCGCAGGCATGCGGGACAGGTGATTGGCTCGGCATCTGCCGGTTTGGCTTCCCAGGTCCAGCGACCTTTTTGGTAGAGGGCGCCGCACGTGGTGCAGACCGTCGGCTCCTTCAACTTGCCCGGCATCTTGTACGAATCGTGTTTATATTCCTCAACGAATCGATCGCGGCGCGCGCTGTGGCCGCCTTCCGTCTGTTTGTTCATTGCCATACGCCCCTTTCCTGGCCGGAGCGCCGGTTCGTGGCGCTCTCCCGGCGCTTATGACCTGCTCACAAATGCTTCTTCTGCGAGGTTGAGATACTGCAACACTTCTCGGTCTTCGACCTGTTCGAATTCCCGGTAGAAATTGCCGACGGCATAAAACGGGTCCGGTGTTCGGAGCACCACCAATTGATCCACGATCGCCCGCGCCTGTTCCACGGTGCTGTGCGGACCGACCGGAACGGCCCCGATGACACGGCGGGGATGCGCCTGACGCACCGTCGCGACCGATGCAAAGAAGGTGGCGCCGGTTGCCAGTCCGTCGTCCACGAGAATCACCGTCCGGTCCTTGAGTGAGGGGAACGGCCGCCCCTGCCGGTAGAGGGCCACACGCCGGGCGACTTCCTTTTGCTGCGTCTGTACGGCGGCCGCCAGGTCTCGATCCGTCAATGAGAGGCCGGAGAGCGCCTCCCGATTCCAGTAGACCGCTCCCGTTTCACTGACCGCCCCCAGCGCATATTCCGGATTGCCGGGCGCGCCGATTTTACGTGTGATCAGCACATCCAGAGGCAGATGCAGCGCCAGACTCAATTGATAGGCTACTGCCACCCCTCCGCGCGGGAGCGCGAGCAGGATCGCCGCAGGATCGTTTCGGTATGCGGCTAATTCCTGTGCGAGCAGTTCGCCGGCTTCTTCACGGTTCTTGAACATGTCGCGTGCCCCTTATTCGCCTGTGTCGCACGGTGTGTCAGTCTTGTGCTGTCTACCAGAGCCCGCTGGTCACTCCCACGCCGATCAAAAAGAGTGCCACAACAATCATGAGGAACACCAACCACCGGTGATGGTGCGACGACCCCTCAGGATGCCAATGCATTTCCCAGGGAATATCCAAGTACCGAGGATGTTTGAACATGGTCTGCTCCTTCCGCTCAGGAGACCTTGACCTCGATGGATTTCGGTTTGGCCTTCTCCGATTTCGGCAGATGGACCTTCAGCACACCGTCTTTGTACTCCGCCGCGACCCTGCTGCCATCGGCATCTTCCGGCAGCGTGAAGCTCCGCAGAAAACTGCCGTAGGCGCGCTCCACCCGGTGGTACTTCTTGTCTTTTTCTTCCTTCTCGTATTTCCGTTCGCCGGAAATGGCGAGCACATTGTCCTGCACGGTCAGCTTCACGTCTTCCTTTTTGATCTCCGGCAGCTCGGCTTTGATCAGATATTCCTTGTCGTCCTCCGTGATATCGACCAGCGGAGCCCATTCGGCTACCGAGATCGCTTCCTTTTGTCCTTCGACCTTCCCCTGGGGCCGTCCCCAGAGTGCCGACAGACGCTTCTCCACATCTTCCAGTTCTTTCCAAGGGTTCCACTGCGCGCGAAACGGTTCCCAGCGTGTCAGTCCACTCATGATGCCGTCTCCTTTGTGCAAGCCTGTGGATGGTGCATCTGCGCCTGACCATCGACCATTCGTTCGTCACGCGCAACTGCTTCCGGACTATTGCAGGCCCGATGCCAGGAAGAAATCCTGCGATGGCCGCATCCGGGAGTGGCGAAAGTTCACTCGCTTAGAGCAATCGGCGAGGCGTCCTCCCGGTTGTCAGTGCCGGAGGGTGGGGCGATACGGGGCAGCAGCGCGGAGCGGCAATGGTGCCAATTACCTCATTGATTCCAGGCCGACCGTGCTTACATGAATAGGTGAAGGGAGGTGGAGCCAGGATAAGGTCGACATCCCCGCTTCCGTGCAGCGAAGAGTTGGTTCGGGGATTGCGTCTGTGCCGGTTTCGGGATCAGTTCTGAAGGGACGCGCTTCCATCTCGGTGCCAGTATGAGGCACGGCTCCAGTGGGAGCCCGATGAACGGGAGGCGCGGGACATCCGGCGTGAGCGTGGTGCCGGGGTGTCCGGATGGATCTCGCTCGGTCGGCAGGCCCGATCTCCACACGGAAGCGGGTTTTTTTATGTTCGCGCTGCCGGTCGTTCGGTCGCTAACGCAGAAACGCCTTCCGCAGTTTGAGCAGGTATGCATCGGCGAGGTCCGGGCGCGCCTGTTGCGTGCAGGTGCGAAGACGGCGAGCGGCCTCTTCACTCCAGTACTCCCCTAGATCGATGACTTCACCGGGCCGGTACTGTCCCGACTTGATCCGACGCACGACTTCGCCGACCGGAGTTTCCGAAATCCTGATACTGAAGCTGCCGCGTTCCAGCAACTCGCAGAGATTAAACAGCACGCGCACGTAGGCCGCGGCGTATTTTGCCGGCCTGCCGTCTTTTTTCTCCAACATCTTCTTGCGCTGGTTCTCGCAGTAATTGAGAAAGGAGTCATAGGCGGTCTGTGCGGACCAGAGACGGGGGAAGAGTTGCCGGAGCTCCGTGCCCCAGTCGTCCATCGTGACGACCGGAGCGACCAGCGTTTCCAGCACCAAGGGATGGCCCTGCAGCGCGAGCTGGAGAAAGTGCCCGATTTCCCAGGCGGTCTCGTCGTCTTCTTCCTTCATCATCCTCGTGCCTTGGTATTTGAAACCTACACGAAACAATTCAGCGGTGGGCAGCACGAACACGCTGCGGAAATCCTTGTCGCTGTCCGGTCCGGCCAGGCCGTGCGCATGCGAGCCGACGACGACTTTCAGGATGCAGGTGTCGCTTGCTGGCAAGTGGGGGTTGGTCATGTTCGCGATGCGGCAACCTGGGCGACGCAACCGTTCAAGGTCATGTATTTGGGATAGTCGGTTTCAGGGATCTCGATGTGGAAGGCCTTGTGCAGTGCGACCACGAAGTTGAGGAAGTCCATCGAGTCGAGGTCGAGCTGGTCTCGAAAGCTGACATCGGGGTTGAGGCCGGCCAAGTCTGCCTCGGGGGCGATCTCGCCGAGAAGACGGAGAATTTGCGCGCGGGTGTCGGCGTCGGATGGTGTGGTCGTCATAACGATTGAGGCTCTTGTAGAAGACGATCGATTTCAGCCAGAAACAATCCGCCGCGATGGCCGTCGCTGACACGGTGATCCGCGGACAACGACAGGGTCACGACCGGTCGTGGGACGACCTGCCCGTCGGCCACCCAGGGCCGTTCGACCACCTTGCCGAATCCGACCAACGCCACTTGCGGAGGATAAATGACTCCGAACACGGTTTCCACCCCTTGTTCGCCAAGACTGGTGACGGTGATGGTGGCGTCCGACAGTTCCGAACTTCGTAACGAACCGGCACGGGCCCGTTTGACCAGGTCCTGGAACCGTTGCATCAAGTCGCCGAGGTCGGCGCGGTCGGCGTCGTGCAGGGCCGGTGCGACGAGCCCTCCCTGGCGCAGAGAAATGGCCGTGCCGATGTGAATGCGCTCGCTTCTGACTGCATCGCCGTCCTTCCACAGGGCATTGAGCTCGGGTACCTGCCGAAGTGCGAGGGCGACGGCCTTGATGAAGAGGACGCTCGATAACAATCGTTCCGTCACCGGGCGACGCTGATTTTCCGCTGTCAGCCAAGCCAAGGCACGGCTCATGTCGATGGTGGTGCTCAGGTAGTAGTGCGGGATCTCGCGTTTGGAGCGAGCCATGGCGGCGGCGATGGTTTGCCGCATGCGCGCCTGGCGCTCGGCCATGGTGAGTGGTGCGGTGACCTTGACGTCGCTCGCGAGCGCACGGGTGACATCGTCCAGCGTGATGGCCCCTTCCGGCCCCGTTCCCTGAAGGCCCGCCGGATCAATCCCTCGCTCGGCGGCCAGCGTTCTGGCTGCGGGAGAGATGCGCAGGCGGGTACCCGGCGACGATGCGGGAGCAGTCTTGGCAACGGGCGGGATTCTGGAAGGAGTGACCGGCTGGGGCGCGATGTGCTGTGGCTGGACCGCGGCGGCTGCCGGTTGCCCTGCTTCGCGAATGATCGCCATCACGGTGCCGACCGGGACTTTGTCTCCGGGTTTGGTCAGCAACTGTTCGACGATCCCGCTGGCATGGCATTCGACCTCGATGGCCGCTTTTTCCGTATCGACCTCTGCGATGATCTCGCCCTTGGCGATCCGGTCGCCGATCCGCTTTTTCCATTGCACCAAGGTCCCCTCGGTCATGTCCGCGCCGAGGGTGGGCATGACGAATTCAGCCATGAAAGAGACTCCCTGAAGCGTGAAGCGCGAATGGTGACACGGAGAATGGAACGGCCGATGCGTGACGGAGCAACAGCCAAGCCAACGATTATCCCAGCAACCGGCGAACCGCCTGCACGATGTTCTCCACGGACGGCAGCGCCGCCTCCTCCAGATGTTTCGGATAGGGAATCGGGACCTCTTCACTGCATACGCGCGCGACCGGGGCATCCAACTCGTAAAACGCCTGTTCCATGATCACGGCGGAGATTTCCGCGGCGAAACTGCCGGTGCGCCAGGCTTCGTCGATCACGACCGCTCGGTGAGTCTTTCTCACCGACGCCAGAAGGGTGTCGCGATCAAGCGGGCGCAGGACCCGCAGATCCACGACTTCAGCCTCGATGCCTGCCTGCGCCAGTTGTGTGGCGGCGGCCAACGCTTTCCAGAGGCTGCCGCCGAAGGTGAGCAGGCTGACATCCTTTCCAATGCGACGGACGGCCGCATGCGAGATCTCGACCGGAACCGGGCCCTCTTCCAGAGTGCCTTCCATGGAATAGAGGTACGCATGTTCGAAGATAAACACCGGGTCCGGTTGTTCGAGGGCGGTGAGCAGCATGCCACGCGCATCCGTCACGGTCGCGGGCGTCAGGACGGTGATGCCGGGAATATGCGCATACCAGCCCTCCAGACTGTGGGAATGTTGCGCGGCGACCTGCCGACCGGCTCCGGTGGCCATACGGACGACGAGCGGCACGCTGAATTGTCCGCCCGACATGTGCCGGAGCGTGGCGGCATTGTTCATGATTTGATCCAGTGCCAGCAGGCTGAAGTTGACGGTCATGACTTCCACGATCGGGCGCATGCCCCCGAGCGCCGCACCGATGCCTGCGCCCACGAACGTGCTTTCGGACAACGGCGTATCCCGAATCCGTTCAGGGCCGAACTCGTCGAGCAACCCTTTGCTGCACGCATAAGTGCCGCCGTACTTGCCGACGTCCTCTCCCATGAGGAATACACGAGGATCGCGCTGCAGGGCCTCCCGCAGGCCGCTTCGCACCGCTTCTCTGTAGGTGATGTTCATGAATTCAACTATAACTCCACAGCGTTCAGCGATCGGCGTTCAGCTTCTGGCTGATGGCTGACTGCTGATTGCCGACCGCTCGGCTGTCCACATCCTTGGTGAGATCGTCGACCGGCTCCCACGGCCCCGCTTCCGCGAAGGCCACGGCATCCTCCACTTCGGCGGCAATCGATGCGTCCAATTGCGCCCGATCCTCATCGTGCAAGAGCCGGGCGGCGCGCAAGCTCTGTTCGAAAATGGCGATCGGGTCTCGCTGTTTCCATTCGTTCACTTCATCTTTGGTGCGATAGAGTTCGGCGTCATACATGGAGTGGGCACGGAAGCGGTAGGTTCGATATTCCAGAAAACAGGGCCCGTTGCCCTGTCGCACGAACTCGACCGCGCGCCTCGTGGCGACCTCGACTGCCAGGACATCCATGCCGTCGACCGTGTGGGCGGTCATCGCGTAGGCTCTCGCTTTTTCCGCAATGTCCGGTTGCGATTGGTGTCGGGCCAACGCGGTGCCCATGGCGTAGAGGTTATTCTCGCAGAGAAACAGCACCGGCAGCTTCCACAGGGCGGCAAGGTTCAAGGATTCGTGAAATTCGCCTTCGGCCACGGCGCCGTCGCCGAAATAGCAGGCGGTGACGCGCGCACGGCCTTGCAGTTTGTCGGCGAGCGCCAACCCCACCGCCAC
>WBZL01004197.1_pt1 | contig 12658 bp, 11 predicted proteins | sample 5204291 | NCBI WGS metagenome assembly WBZL01 (sample SAMN12344345, study PRJNA552823) | activated sludge metagenome | biome: Activated sludge suspended growth; feature: Nitrification reactor; material: Wastewater; isolation source: activated sludge from nitrification reactor of wastewater...
GCCACACCAGTCGTTCAAACGGCTGCGCTGGCTGGCTCTGGCGAATACCCGCGAGTTCCGCAGACGTCAGCCGACGCCAATCCGCGCGTTTCATCGGCTGGCGGCAGTAGCCCTCCAGTTTGGCCAGCGGATCCGGCGAATGGAAGCTGGCGTTCTTAGGGTCCAGGGTCAGCACACCGGATCCCGCCCAGGCAATCTGCACGGGACCGGCAATCAGATGACCCTTGAGGTAATCGCGAAGGCGATGCCCAGCCGCAAGGTCGGTGTCGATCTTTTCGGGCGGCAAAGCCGAGCGCGCTGCACCCTGCTGCGCAGGTGATACGCCCTGCAATTCGCGCTCGCGATCAGAACGCGCTTCGCTGCGGCGGGTGTGCTCGCCGGTTGGCTCCAGCCGCGTTGAATCATCCAGCATGGAAGGGTTGAGATTGGTGTACGGATCCGCCAGCGGATGGCCACGGATGAGGTCGTCAAGACCTGGCGCGACGTCCTCATCGACGAGTCGCTGGGCTCCGGTTTCGTCGAAGACAAGTCCATCTTCGTCGGCCAGCAATCCCGCACGCCTCAGGCTGGCTTCGAAATAGTCTTCGACAGGCGCCGGCTTGTGGGCTGAAACCTTGCCGGCATCCGATACCTGGTTCAGCACGTCGATGACATTTTCGAGCTTGAATGGCCGGTACATGGCTGGCTCGCCTTCCGTCCCGCCCCCCGGCTCGACCACCAGGGCAACGCGCAAGCCCGATACCTTGGCACGCGATCGCGCCATTTGTCCGGCGAACCCGTTGACATCGATCACCAGCAGATCCGCGTGGGTTTCCGATCCCCAGCGCCAGGACTGCATGAGTTGATCGGAAGCCTTGCGCATGAGCAGGCGCAGGCGCGCAATTTCCTCGTCGGAAATGCCAACTGCCGCTATGACCTTCTCTGCCATCTCCTGATCCGCCTCCCCGCGTTGGTTCCCAAGGCAGGCCCCTGAACGGTTCGCGATATTGGCGCCATCCCGTGGCTAGCCTGCAACTTTGCAGCGCGCAATGCAACGAATTGCCGTGGATTTCAGGCTTTTTCCGTTCTGCTGGCCGATGCCGGTCGGCGTTTGGGTTTCAACATCGTGCCGATGCAGCCCGGATGCCCGCAACGGCAGGCCCAAATCTGCTTGAGACGGGGCGTCAGGCGCTCTTCCAGGGAAATGCCGTAGTCGTAGGTCAACTCCTCGCCTTCGGCAATTTCGCGCAGGGTCTCGATCAGCACGCGATCCTGCTTGCGCTTGCCTTCCTGGTTCTCCTCGATGACCGCGCGGCAATTGGGAGAACAACTGTGGTTGATCCAGCGCGCCACGTTGCCTTCGACATTGGCATCGATCACGTAACGCTCGTTGAGCGTGAACAGGAAGGTATGCCCGTTTTCGGTGGTGCCGTCGTAAATTCGATTGGCCTGTGCATGAGTGAGCAGGCGACCGCGGTACTGGACGAGTTCGGTTTCCCCGGGGATCCTGGCCGTGGCAAAAACACCATTGCCGTGGATGGGAGAACGGCGACGCTTGAATGGCTTGGACATGGATGAGTGCAACAGGATTTTCGAACCGCCAATGATAGCGATACCGGATGGTTTCCTGATAGCGTCATGGGTCCTGCAAGGTTGAAGCGGATCGATTCATGCTCAAGGCGCGCCATGGGCGATTGCTGGTGACCATCCTGGCCCTGGCCTTGCTGGCCGCACTCGCGCGCTGGCTGGAAGACTCCCCCACTCCGCACAACCCGAGTAGCGCGGACCGGCAATCCGAGACTTCCTCGTTCGACTACTACCTGATCGCCTTGTCCTGGTCGCCGACCTGGTGCGAGGACAATCCGCGAGATCAGGAGCAGTGCGGCAGCCGCGGCTTCGGCTTCATCCTGCATGGTCTATGGCCGCAACACGAGCGCGGTGGTGGACCGCAGCATTGCGCAGCCGGGAAGGGGCCCGACCACGTCACCCGCAATCGCGCACTGGCCTTCATGCCGAGCCGAAACCTGATCGAGCACGAATGGCGTGCCCACGGCAGTTGCTCGGGACTTGATGCGACCAGCTATTTCGAGTTGGCCGATCGTGCGTTTGCCAGCGTGCGCATCCCGCCGTTGCTGCAAGCCGGGGTGAAGCCGCCCGCCATGACCGCCAACGCGGTTCGCTCCGCATTCGTTGATGCAAACCCCGGCATGCAGGAAGACATGCTGGGTGTCAGTTGCGACGGTCGCGATTTGTCCGAGGTGCGCATCTGCGTGGACAAGGAACTGAATCCACGCAGTTGCGGGCGCGGCGTGCGCATGTCCTGCCCACGAGAGCGGACAATCCGCATTCCTGCCAGTCGCTGATCGAGTGCCTTGATTGTGTTCATGGTTCGACTGGCTCACCACGAACGGAATCAGTGGCGTGGCCCGGATGAAGCGCAGCGCACTGCGTAGGCAGGATGCCGTAGCGAACATGCGCGAAGCGCTGGCCCGAAGGGCAGGCCGGGGAACCGGCCTGTCATCCGGGACAGGTTTCGCTCTTGGCCGCTCGAAGAATGCGCGGAACTTGGCACGAGCCCGTTCATGGTTCCCTTCGACAAGCTCAGGACAGGCTCTGGCTCACCACGAACGGAAGGGTTGGGAGCCGTTCATGGTTCGACGGGCTCACCACGAACGGAATTTTCTTGCGCAGAGCTGGTTGACCTGCACCATGGAATCGCACCACGAACGGAAACTTCCTGCTCGAGCTTGCCCTGACGCAGCGATGGCAACGCAGGCTGGTTTTCACTGGCCTGCCAGGGAAACTCTGAACAAGCACGGAACTCATTCGTCGCGAGCAAGCTCGCTCCCACAAGATCAAGCAATGGTGGGAGCGAGCTTGCTCGCGACAATACTTGATCAGACCTTCCCTAGCAGCAGCCGTCTTCGCCCTTGTGCGTATGCGCGTCGGTAGCGGCCACACCACGGGTCAATCCAGCCAGACCGGCCTGGTAATGATCCGCAACCACCTTGGCGACGCACGCACTGACCCGTTTGCCGGTCGGGATGTGCAGGAACTCGTTGGGTCCGTGCGCATTGGAATGCGGACCGAGTACGCCCGTGATCAGGAACTGCGCACCCGGGAACTTCTCACCGAGCATGCCCATGAACGGAATCGATCCGCCTTCGCCCATGTACGCAGGCGGGGGACCGAAGAAGGTTCGCGATGCCTCGTCCACCGATTTTTCCAGCCACGGCGCCAGCGCAGGCGCATCCCAGCCGCTGCCGGCCTTTTCCAGGGCGAACTGCACCGACGCACCGTATGGCGGATCGGCCTCCAGCAGTTGCTTGAGGAACTCTCCGCACTTGGGCGCGTTGGCCGTGGGCGGCAGGCGCAGGCTCAGCTTGACGGCACTGAACGGCCGCAACACGTTGCCGGCGGAGTCCAGCGACGGCAAACCGCTAACCCCGGTGATCGACAGCGCCGGGCGCCAGGTGCGATTGAGCACGAGCTCGCTGAGGTCGGTGCTGACCGGCTGCATTCCCTGATGCAAGGGAAACTTCGAGTAGATGGCATCGCCAAGCACATCGGCGGAACGCTTGGCTTGTTCGCGTCGCTGCGGCGGAATTTCCATGTGCAGGGATTCGGGCTTGATGTGCCCGGTATTCTCATCCTCAAGCCGCGAAAGCACCTGGCGCAGGATGCGGAAACTGGAAGCCACCACACCCGAGGCATCTCCGGAATGCACGCCCTCGTCCAGCACGGTAACGGTCAGGTTGCCGCCGGTCATGCCACGCAGCGAGGTGGTCAGCCACATCTGCTCATAGTTGCCGCAACCGGAATCCAGGCAAACGATCAGGGACGGCTTGCCGATGCGACTGGCCAGGTGATCAACGTAGTAGGGAAGATCGTAGCTGCCGGATTCCTCGCAGGCTTCGATCATCACCACGCAACGCGCATGCGGAATCTTCTGCGCTTGCAAGGCCAGGATCGCCGCCAAGGATCCGAAGATCGCATAGCCGTCATCGGCACCGCCGCGCCCGAACAACTTGTCGCCTTCGATGACCGGCTTCCACGGACCGAGGTGTTCAGCCCATCCCGTCATTTCCGGTTGCTTGTCGAGGTGACCGTACAGCAGCACGCAATCGTCACCCGTGCCCGGGATCTCGATGAAGATCAGCGGCGTGCGCCCTTCCAGCCGGACCACCTCCAGTTGCATGCCAGGAATCGGCTGCGCGCGCGCCCAGCGCTGCATCAGGTCGACGGCCTGGTCCATGTAACCGTGTTCGGCCCATTTCGCATCGAACATCGGCGACTTGTTCGGGATGCGGATGTATTCGACCAGTTGCGGAACGATCTGGCTGTCCCAGAGATCACCGACGAAGGAGCTGATGGCACGTGGATCCATGTTGGCCTCGATGTGGCGCGTCGCATGTAAGCGGCAGTCCTGCAAGTCTAACCCGTCCAGCGCGATCGCCTGTAGGAAAAAGCCGACATCTGCCGCCGCCGCGCACTTACATCGGGTCGCAATGGATTGCCATGTCGCGGCAGGCGGGCGCCGTCCAGACTTTGCACACCGGGGACAAAGGGACCCGGTCCCATCCATCACCAAGGAGTATCGCCATGAACATCCGCACCATTCTCAGCAGCCTGGTTCTTTCCCTCGCCCTGTTTGCGCCGGCCTTCGCCGCCAGCCCGGTCGACATCAACAGCGCCGACGCCCAGACCCTCGCCGACGGCCTCAATGGCATCGGCATGAGCAAGGCCCAGGCCATCGTTGCCTATCGCAATGAGCACGGACCGTTCAGCAATGCCGACCAGTTGGCCGAAGTGAAAGGCATCGGCCAGGCCTTGGTGGAAAAGAACCGCGACAGCATCGTGGTCGGTGGCAAGGCCAAGGCAAAGGCAGCCCCGGCAGGTTGATCGATTCTTGTTGACCGGCGCAGGCATCCGCCTGCGCCGGATTGCCGCTGCTCAGCGGCCGAGCGAACCCGGCTCGAATCGTGGGTGCCTTCCCGCCTGAATCGGGCACCCTGCCCCCGCGTGCTAGACTTCGCGCCCCTCGTTGGTGCGACCATGATCCTTCCTCGCTATCACATCGGCGCGTCTGCAATTCCAGGCGCAGGCAAAGGCGTGTTCATTGACGACCCGGTGCCCAGGGGCGGTGTGTTGATCGCCCCCGATGCGATTCCGCGCACCTGGAGTTTCGAGGAGATCAGCGCCCTGCCGAATGCAAGCGAACTGCTGCCGGCGACCGTGCGCTGGTTCGAGAATCGCTACACCATCAGCGATGACTGGCCGGACGAGTGCTTCGTCAATCACTCCTTTTCGCCGACCGGGCTGTGGCACCTTGGCTTCATCTTTGCATCGGCTTCCCTGCATGCCGGCACTGAAATCACCGTTGACTACCGCCACCTGCTCGCCCCTGGGCAGGAGGAAGACTTCCACGATGCGCAAAGCGGCAAGCGCATCGTCGGATACAACTGGAACGAGAGTCTCAGAATGTCCTCGCAGGCATTGCTGGAACTCCTGGCCTGAATCCCGCCATGCTTGACATTCCCGTGATCGAAACCGAACGACTGCGCCTCTCCGCGCTCGCGGAGCGCCATTTCGAGCAGTATTCGGCCATGCTTGCCGATCCCACCAGTACGCGCTTCGTCGGCGACGGCCAACCGTTGGACCGCATGAACGCATGGCGCTCGATGGCCATGTTGATCGGTCATTGGGCCTTGCGCGGTTACGGCATGTGGGCAGTGGAACTGAAGGACAGTGGCGAGTTCATCGGCCGCATCGGCCTGATGAATCCGGAAGGCTGGCCCGACCTCGAAGTTGGCTGGATGTTGCGTCCGGATTTCCGCCACAAGGGCTATGCAACGGAAGGCGCGCAGGCCAGCCTCGACTTCGCCTTCCAGCGACTGGGTGCGGAGCGCGCAATCAGTCTTATCCGTGCCGAAAATTCCGAATCCGAGCGTGTCGCGCGTCGCCTCGGCGGACGTCAGTCGACGACCATCGATTTTCTCGGCAGCGCAACCCTCGTCTACATCTACCACAATCCGGATCGCTCGAACTGACCCCCGATGGTCGCGATGCAGCTCCTTCGACCGCACGACTACGCGCGCACGCGCTGGAAGAACGACGGTGGCTGGACCACCGAGATCGCCAGCATGCCGTCCGCGCAATCCGAATGCGGATTCCGCTGGCGCGTGAGCATCGCCGAAATCGAATCCGACGGGCCCTTCTCCTTGTTTCCTGGCGTGGATCGCGACCTGCTCCTGCTGTCCGGCTCGGGCATGGAACTGGACATCAACGATGCCCCGGCCATCCGCATGGAGCGCAGGTTCCAGCACATCCACTTTGCCGGCGAGGATCGCGTCATGTGTCGCCTGCTGGCCGGACCGACCCGCGACTTCAATGTCATGTGCGATCGCAGTTCAACGCGTGCAGAGGTGCACGCCCGACCGCTGATTGGCACCATGCTGATATTTGCCGAACCCGGGGCCTCATGGTTGGTTCACGTATTGGGCGGCAGTTGCGGCTTTCGCGGCAACGAGCAGTCACTCGCAGCGGAAAGCGGCGATTCCACCCTGATCGAGTCCGCGGCGCATCAGCGCATTGTCATCGAGGGCAGCGGTGAATTGATCCTGGTGAAATTCACGCAGCTCGCCACCGTTTGAGGTGCGCGGCAGCACAATTCCTCAGCCGATCAGCGGTCGTCGCGTGAATATACCCAACCATCCTCGACCTTGACCGGAAATTTTGCGGTCGGCAGATAGGCGGGTGGGCACAGGGCCTCGCCGGTACGCACATCAAAGCGTGACCCGTGCCGAGGACATTCCACCTCGTAGCCGTGGATCGGTCCGCCGGTCAGCTCGGCACCATCGTGCGTGCAGATATCCTCCAGCGCGTACAACTCGCCATCGACATTGAACACCGCAATCGGCGTGTCGCCGTCGTAACCGGTCTGCACCTCGCCGGGCAGAAGTTCCGCCATGTGGCAGATGCGCACCCAATCGCTCATCGCGCGCTTCCAAGCAATGCATCACTGGCGATCAGCTGACAGATCTTCTGCACATCACCGTCCATGGCCCGATCACGACGCATGAAATCGATATGCTCGCGAATGCGCGCGTGGGCATTTTGCACGGCCGATCCAGCGTGGAATCCATCCGTCTTGCACAGCGCATCCATCAGGCCGCGCACGTCCTTCTCGAACACAGTCCATTCCGCTTGATCTTCGCGCGGCGCACCAGTGATTTTCGCCGCCATCGCTTTCCAGTCGCCCCGTTCGGCCAAGGCGCGTGCGGCGTTCAACATGTCCTGACGGTACTCCAGCGCTTGCGCCGCGGTGTACAGCTCAAGCGCCAACACATGGCCGAGATCCTCGGTCATGTCCAGCACATGGCGCGCTTCGTTGGTGCCCATCGAAACATGATCCTCGGCGTTCGCACTGGTCGGGATCGAATACACCGAGGCCGGATGCGCACGCGTAGCCAGGTCATTGACCAGCGCGGCGGCGGTGTACTGCACGATCATGAATCCGGAATCCGTTCCATCCTCGTTGCCAATCAGGAATGCCGGCAAGCCGTCGTTGTTGGCCGGGTCCACCAGCTTGTTCAGGCGCCGCTCGGAAATCGATGCGAGCACGGGAATGGCAGCCTTGAGGTAACTCATGGCCAGTGCCAAGGGCATGCCGTGGAAATGTCCGGCCGAGATCACCTGGTCTTCGATGTGGCTCGGATTTTCGGCATCCGGAAACACCAGCGGATTGTCGGTGACCGCATTCAACTCGACATCGATGACCCGACAGGCCTGCATCCATGCATCGCGAACGGCGCCGTGAACCTGCGGCATGCAACGCAGGCAGTAGGCATCCTGCGGCTGATGCTTCTTGCCGCCCTTGAATGGCAGGAAACGCTGGTAAAACGCCTCGCGGCCGTGGCGCTGTGCAAGCGGTACATAGTCCCAACCGATGTCGAAGCGGCGTTGCTGGTCGTGTGGATCGCTCCACGACGCGGCGTTCCAGGTGCGGAAGCGCGGAACCAGGTGATAGGGAATGTCGATAAGGTTTGAACCATCCAGCAATTGCCGGATGTTGCGGGCAGTTTCCACTTGTCCCGGATGCGGACGCAGCGCATGCACTTCCTCACGCAGCGCTCCGCTGCGACCGGCGAAGGCATCAAGACTCATGGCTGCGGCCAGGTCCGCGGTAGCCAGCAGCTTTTCCGTACGATCCAGGGCAAGCACTGCCGTGGCCAGCATCTGCGCCGTGCCGTTGTTCAGCGCCAGGCCTTCCTTCAGCGACAGGCGCACCGGCTCGATGCCGATCCGCCCGAGCGCTTCGCCACCACTGACGCGTTCACCCTTGTGGAATGCCTCACCCCGGCCAAGCAAGACGATGGCCAGATGCGACAGCGGCGCCAGGTCACCACTCGCGCCGACGGAGCCCTTGCCTGGAATCACCGGAATCACGTCCTTGTTGAGCAAGGCGGTCAGCGCTTCCAGCGTGCTGACGCGAATACCCGAATGCCCACGCAACAAGGTGTTGATGCGGATGGCGAGCATCGCCCGCACCACTTCGATGGACAGTGGCTCGCCCACGCACACGGCATGCGTGATCAACAGGTTGTTCTGCAACTCCTCCAGCAGGCTGCCCTGGTTGTGTTCAGGATTGCCGCCCGGCAATTCATCGCGCACGCGATGGGCACCGAGCAATTTGTCGGCATTGCTGCCAAAGCCGGTGGTGATGCCGTACACCGGTTCGCCGCCCGCGACTTTGCTGGCAAGAAAGTCCGCTGCACGCTTGACGCGCACCAGTGCTGCTGCCGACAGCGAAACATCCTCGCCTTCGCGCGCAATCGCACACACCTGCAGGCGGGTCAGCGAGGTTCCATCCAGCATGATGGTCATGGCCTTGCTCCCGAATTGCCGGTCTGCGACATCCTGGATTTGAGCGTCGCCAGCAGGTCTGTCCGCGCCACTTCAATCTGTTCTTCGGCACGCAAGTCCTTGAGCATGACCGTGGCCTTGGCCAGCTCATTCTCACCAAGCACCAGAACGAAACGGATGCCGGCGCGATCCGCGTACTTGAACTGCTTGCCGAGCTTGGATGCCTCCATCACCACCTCCGTGTTGATGTCGGCCGCGCGCAACTCGGCAGCCAGCGCGAGGTAGGCCGGAAACTGCTCGGCATCCATCTGCGTGACCAATACCTCAACTGAACTCACTGCCTTGCCAATCAAGCCGGCCTCACGCAATTGCCAGAAGAGGCGCGTCGCCCCGATGGAAATGCCGACGCCGGGCAGGCTCGACTTGGTGTAGTTGCCGGCCAGATTCTCGTAGCGGCCGCCGGAACAGATCGAACCGATCTGCGGATGCTCATCCAGCGTGGTTTCGTAGACGGTGCCGGTGTAGTAGTCCAGTCCGCGTGCAATGGAAAGATTGAGGGCGAAATCCGATTCCGGCACGCCCAGGGCCTTGATGGTCGTCAACACCTCGCGCAATTCCGAACGACCCTGCTCGAAGACTTCGCCACCGTTGCCGAGGGAGTCGAGCTTGGCCAACGCATCGGCCAGCGATGTTGAACGCAACTGCACGAACTCGAGAATGCGATCAACCATCGTCGCATCCAGGGAGAACGGTTCCGCGCACAAGGTGGCGCGCACTGCATCCATGCCCCGCTTGTCGAGCTTGTCGACCTCGCGCAACACGGCCATCTGCATTTCACCATCGGCAATGCCGAGGCCCTCGAACCAGCCGCGCATCAGGCGCCGGTTGTTGAGCTGGATGGTGAACGGGCCAATGGCCAGATCGCTGAACACGGCATGGATGATGGCGGGAATCTCGGCGTCGTAGCGCACCGACAGGGAATCCTTGCCGATCACGTCGATGTCGCATTGGTAAAACTCGCGAAAGCGCCCGCGTTGCGCGCGCTCACCGCGATAGACGCGCTGGATCTGGTAGCGCCGGAACGGAAAATTGAGTTCATGCTCATGTTCCGCCACATAGCGGGCGAGCGGCACGGTGAGGTCGAAGCGCAGGGCCAGTTCGGGCTTGCCGCCCTGCTCCATGGAACCGGTGGACTGCACGAAGTACACCTGACGCTCGGTTTCACCGCCAGACTTGGTCAGCAGGACATCGGTGAATTCCATCACCGGGGTTTCGACAGGCAGGAAACCAAAGCGCTCGTAGTTGCGACGGATCGTATCGAGCATGCCCTGGAACGCGATCTGGTCCAGCGGCAACAGTTCCAGTACGCCAGGCATGGTGCGGGCGGGGGTCAGGGCCATGGAAGTCCTCGGGAAAACGGCGTCCGCAGCGCGATTGCGCGCCCCGGAGCGGGCCGCCTAGGTTATCAGAACACCCGGTTTGTCTCGATCAGGCGTTGCACCTCACCAGCGCCACGGCTATCATTCGCGGCCCGCTCGCAGCGGGCCGGTATCGGGGTGTAGCTCAGTCTGGTAGAGCGCTACGTTCGGGACGTAGAGGTCGTAGGTTCGAATCCTGTCTCCCCGACCAATTTTCATGCACAAAGGCCACCCTCGCGGTGGCCTTCGTGTTTCCGCGTCCGCGCAAACCGGAATCCCCAGGCAGGTCGTTGAAAAACGTCGGCGAGGCAGCCAGTGCAAGGCAAAAGCAGGCGAATAAGCGCAGTTTACGGCGTGTAAATGAGCATTTTGAACCTCGCTTTTATCGCAGCGATGGCAACGCAGACAGTTTTTCAAACGCCTGATAGCGCGATCACCGCATCCCGGCAACGCGAGGCCAGGGCCATGCGATCGGCTTGCTGCAATCCGCAGGTTTGAATCAACTCCCCGGCACGAATCCGGATGACGCCAGGACGCACCTTGAAGCCACGCACCGGCAGCACCTCGCCGCTGCCTTCGATGGAGACCGGCAGGATGGGAATGCCGCAGTCGATGGCAAGCTTGAAGATGCCACCCTTGAATGAACCGATGTGTCCAGGCTTGCCGCGCGTGCCTTCCGGGAACCCACACACGCTGAGGCCCTCCGCAAACAGCTGCGCTGCATTGCCCAGTTGCCGCGTAGCCGCACGCGCCGCCTGGCGCTCGATGAATACCATGCCCATGGCACGCGCATAGGTGCCGACCACCGGAACCCGGGCCAGTTCATCCTTCATGACGAAGCACAGCGGAACCGGCAACACGCGGAACAGCACGCAAATATCGATCATCGACTGGTGATTGGCGACCACGATGCATGGATTGGAGAAATCAAGCGTGTCGAATCCACTTGCGACCACGCGCGCCCCGGCGCCGGTCAGCAAGCCCGGTGCCCAGATACGCGAGGCCATTCGCAACGGCCAGTGTCGTCTCCCACCGCACAACAGCAGCACCAGCAGGGCGAACGGCAGCAGAACCGTCGTCCACGCGATGGTGAACAGCAACTGCAACGCATTCAGCACGCGCCAGCCGAAACCGCTCAATGCGCCAAAACGCATGGATGTGGAGGTTGCAGACATGGAAGATCCCCAGGAACGGCGCAAATGATAATTCAGGGCCGACCAATGCCCAAGCCGGCCCAGGCCGGGGAATCCCTGATTCGGCTCGTCATTCCGGCGTGCTCAGGAGTCCAACCCGATCCACGCCATGCAGCGAAGGTCGCAATGGACCCTGGCGTCCGCCGGGGCGACGATCACGCCCCTTGTTCGCACAAATGCTGGTGCCGATATCAGCCCTCGGGTGCGTGTTCAGTTGCGGTCGCTGCAAGCACATCCATCCAGCCGCGCGCATCGTGAATGAAAAGCCGTTCACCTTGCCGGTGGATCTTGCAGAACACCTTGTGCAGCAGCGGCTGACCTTGCAGGGAAAGGTCAATGTGATCGCCATGTCGATGCGCCACGAACCGCAGTGAAGCGTTGCCTTCAAGCGTGATGTCCCACGCTGTGCCCTGCACGGCGTCGCGCAGTGGCAGTACCCGTCGGGCTACGCCTGCGCTCGTGACCAGCACCAGGACCAGGACATGCGCCTTGCCCCAGCCGCGCATTCCAGGCAACGGCATGCGCCAACGAGCACCCATGCAGGCCTTCAGCGGAACGCTGGCTGGTACCGGCAAGAAGCACTCCTCGCGCTGCGCATAGCGCAGCATGCGCGCCCGGCTCAGAACCAGCTGGCTGGTGTGCGCCAGGGTTGCATCTTGTTTGCGTTGCACCTGTTCTGCATTGAGTGTGAGCGCCCGATACGAAGTCTCTGCACCGATTCCGTGCACGCGGAAACCCAGCCTTCGACAGGGCGCCACATCGGCCTGCGCCAGCGCCAGCTCCAGCATCACCCGCAGCGCGCTGTGATCGGGATGCGTGTCTCCCAACACCGGCGCAACCAGCACGCTGGGACGAAAGCGGGTGATCTCCTCGGCCAGACATGACTCGCCATCGGCGTCAGCAAGCAACCTGTCGGTCAATCCCGAGTCCGGCCAACCGAGGAAGCGCACATCGGTATCCGCCACGCCAAGACAAGAGAGGGCCGCCAAGCCTTCTGCACGTCGCCGTCGACCCCAGCGTTCGCGCGCCGTCGCATCAATCCGCCAGCGTTTCTCCACCCAACGCTGCGGCCAGGGATTGTTGTCGCCATCGGTCGCCACGATCACGCGCAAGGCCGCACCCGCGGCCAGCGCTTGCTGGATCAGACCACCCGTGGCCAATACCTCGTCATCCGGATGCGGCGCGAGCACCAGCACACGGTCG
>WBZL01004198.1_pt1 | contig 12657 bp, 11 predicted proteins | sample 5204291 | NCBI WGS metagenome assembly WBZL01 (sample SAMN12344345, study PRJNA552823) | activated sludge metagenome | biome: Activated sludge suspended growth; feature: Nitrification reactor; material: Wastewater; isolation source: activated sludge from nitrification reactor of wastewater...
GCCAATTCGGACGCGATACCTTGCGCTCGGGAGCCAGTGGTACGGCACGGCGGTGGGGGATGCGGTCGGAGAACCGGTCCCCGCGCTATACGACCCGGTGGGACGAGTTGCCGGAAGTGTCCTGAGACGGTTCACCGACGGCAGCGCGGCTCCACGACGTCCAGGATGTCAGCGGAAACTGGCGCCATGCTGGTCGATGGCATGCATGTCGTTCGCGTGACGCCGGATAGCCCGGACAGTAGCGCCCCACCAATACCCCCCCGTTTCATCACCCGACCGCCCGAGGCACCCGCCTTCGGCGGTCTTTCTTGCATTGGAGATTCACCATGCCAGAACCCACCAGTAGTGGTGTCGCCGGAGCTGCCGCCCTCGAGGCGGCCGCTGGCGCAGCAACGGACGGCACACTGCTCTCGACCATCGTGGTGATGCCGATGACGTCACCACGAACTCATCGGGAGTGGGCGGTTGGCTGGGTTTTCAACTTCATCGAGAAAAACCGGAATACCGGAATCGATGATGTCGCCCAGGTGAGCCTGCACTGGTGCGAACTACTCGACGTCACCGCAGATCAAGCGCATGCGGATGCCGCAAACGCCTTCTGCCGTATTCACCCTGATGACTTGCCGTGAACCGGTGTCCTTCGAACAAACGCGCAGGATGGTGAGATTTCTGGCTACGGTGGGTCACACGGTCAATCGCAAGCGGGTACAACGCCTGATGCGGCAGATGGGGCTGGTGGGTATGGCGCCGGGACCCAACACCAGCCAAGCACACCCGGAGCACAAGGTCTATCCGTACTTGCTGCGCGGGGTGGCTGTGGTCGGGCCCAACCAGGTACCGCAGGAGGCGGTGAGGAACGCAGCGCACCCTTCGTGCTGGTAGCCTTGACGGCGCGTTGCGCTCAACAAGGCGCCTCGCGGCCGGACTCCGGCGGCATCAACGCGTAATGCGTGCTGCGTCCACCGGCATTTGATCTGACCAGGACGCCTCGTTGCAGCAGCTCGTGGATATCCCGCAGCGCCGTATCGGACGAGCACTTGGCGATCGCCGCCCACTTGCTGCTGGTCAGCTTGCCTTCAAAGCCATCGAGCAGCCGGTTGAGCAGTTTGATTTGCCGCTCATTCATCGGCGTACCCGCCCAGCGCTGCCAGAAGCTGGCCTTGGTGAGCACGGCGGCCAGCGTCTCTTCGGCAGCGTCGACGGCCCGCAGCAGGCAGCCGACGAACCATTCCAGCCAGTCGGTGACCTCCAGCGTCCCCTTCTGAGTGCGTTCGAGCCAATCGTAGTAGTCCTGACGCTCGCGTTGCATCTGGGCCGACACGCTGTAGAAGCGCTGCGTCGACCGCTCGCCCCGTGCCAGCGCCATGTCGCCGACGGCTCGGGCGATGCGCCCGTTGCCATCTTCAAAAGGATGGACGGTCACCAGCCACAGGTGAGCCAGTCCCGCCTTGATCACCGGGTCGGCGGACTGATCGCCGTTGAACCAGCACAGGAAGTTCGACATTTCGCCAGCCAGCGAATGGGCTGGTGGTGCCTCGTAGTGCACCTTCTGTCGGCCCAGGGGGCCGGAAACAACCTGCATCGGTCCCAGTGTGTCGTCACGCCAGGCACCGACCCTGATCCTCGATAGCCCGCTGTAGCCGGTAGGAAACAGTGCGGCATGCCAGCCGAACAGGCGCTCCGGGGTCAGCGCGCTGGCGTGCTGCCGAGTGGCATCCAGGACCATGTCGACGACACCTTCGACGTTCCGGTCGACCGGAGCCAAACCGCCGATGTCCACACCCAGCCGGCGCGCGAGCGACGAGCGAACCGAATCGGCGTTGAGTTTTTCGCCCTCGATCTCGCTGGTTTTGAGCACGTCTTCGGTCAGTACCTGGAGCGTGGCCTGCTCGCGCAGCCCGACGCCGAGCTCATGCAGGCGCCCGAGCAAGCGTCCCTGCGATTGGTGCACCTCAGCAAGCGGCTGCGCCAGCCTCTGGTGGTCGAAACGCCAGTTTGGCCAATCGCCCTGCTGCCAGATGAAGCGCTTGTTTCCGTCATTCATGCGGTAATTGTGTGGGCCAGTCTCGGCAAGGTCAAGATAATCGCCGCATAAAATGCGGTGATTGGCAGCCGGATTCGCCGCATTCCGTTGACTAACGGCCGCATGGCAAGAGAAGGTCTGCCGACTTCACCGCCACCGGCGGCACTAACGCAGCTACCTTCCCTCCAATTGCCTGATGAAATTCAATTGATTATTCCGTCCAAGGCAATTCCCAAAGGTGGCGGCAATACCGACGAGCCTATTCGCACCCGCGGCTGGATCCACTGGCACCATCTCCTAACGCCGCGGCCGTTGTTGATCATCAAGGTCTTAGCCGAGCAATCCGGAGCCTTGTCGAATAGCAGGGAGAAGACCGCGGCCAATCTGCTCGGCGCTATCTAACTGGAGTTCCTGACTTTGTCTTTGGCATACGGGTCTCGCTCACGATAAAGGCAAAGATGTGTTCAGCCACCAAGCTGAACACACTCTTCAATTACTGGTGGAGCCGCAATCTCGCCCGCCACATGTCAGACAACGGTTTGCAGATGCTCATGTTCCCTCATCAAAATAACGGCGGAGGAAGTCGGCGAGGAACTGCGCGATGCGGATTGATGTTGCCTCATCTTACGTAATCCCATCCACCCCCCATCGCCTTCGCCAGATCGATCAGTGCAAAGCGCACGTCGCGCGCGGCCAGGATCTGCAGGGTCTGCGCCTGGAGGAGCTGGCGCTGCGCGTCGAGCACCTCGATGTAGCCCGAGTAGCCGGAACGGTAGCGCAGTTCGGCGAGTTCGAGCGAGGTTTTCAGCCTCTGTGCGCGCTCGCTCTGCGCGGCGAGTGCGTCGCGGGTGCTGCGGTTGGCGATCAGCGCGTCGCGCGTTTCACGAAAGGCGCTCTGCACGGTCTGCGTGTAGCTGACCACGGCGGCTTCGCGGCGGGCGGTCTCGGCTTCGATGTTGGCCTCGATCGCTTTCAATCCGATCAGGGGCTGCAGCAGCGAGGCGCCGATCCCCCAGGCGAGTGCCGGCGTGGAAAACAGCTTGGCAAGCGCCGCCGACTCGGAACCGTAAGAGGCGGTCAGTGACAGCGACGGAAAATACTGCGCGCGCGCGGCATCGATGCGCAGGCTCGCGGCGGCGAGCTGGGCTTCGACCTGTCTGATGTCCGGCCGGCGTTCGAGCAGATCCGAGGGTAGCCCCGACGGTACCTCCGGGACATCAAGCAGGCGGACCTGCGTCAGGTCGCGGGTGATCTTCGCCGCGAAGACCTCGCGCGGCGAACGGCCGACGATCGCCGCCAGCGCCGACTCGTAGGTGCCGACCGCGCGCTCGGCGACGGCGACGTTGGCGGCCACGGCCGCACGTTCGGCCTGCGCGCGCTGCAGATCGTAGTCACCGATGAGGCCGGCCTGGTGGAGATCGACCTGCAGGGCGACCGTCTCGTCGCGCGACTGCAGCGTGTCACGCAGCATCGCCAGTTCGGCGTCGGCCGCGAGCAGGCCGAAGTACGCGCGCGCGGTCTCGGCCGCGACCGCGGTGCGTACCGTCTGGCGTGCGTATTCGGTCGCCAGCAGCTCGCTGCGCGCGGCGCTCGCCCCGTTGCGATAACGTCCCCAGAGGTCGACTTCGTAGGCAGCGCGCAAACCGACGAGATAATCATTGTTGGTCGGATTGAAATTCTCCGGCAACGGCTGCGAACCGACCAGCGTCATGCGGTTGCGGCGGGTATCGATACCGAGGTTCATGCTCGGGTAGAGGTAGGACTGGGCGAGCAGCACGTTCGCGCGCGCCAGATCGACGCGCACCATCGCCGCCCGCAGGTCGAGGTTGTGGGCCAGCGCCTCTTCCATCAGCGCCGTCAGGGTAGGATCGTTGAAGGTCGTCCACCAGCGTTCGAGATCTGGCGCGGCGGTCGCGCTCGCCGGTGGCAGGTCGAGCAGCGGCGGTGTGGTCGGGGTCGACTGGCAGGCGGCGAGCGCGAATGTCGTCACGGTGACGAGAGCAAGGGCGCGTAGCGTCCGGCGGGGGTCAGTCATGTTCGCCTCCTTTCGCGAGCGGTTCCGGCGCCGGGGGGACGACCGGGATGACGTGGTGCAGGTGCCGCACCTCGTCGAGCAACTCGTCGTGCGAGCGCGTTTCGCGAATGCGCCGATCGTAGAGTACCTTGAAGAACAGTGGCACGTGGAAGACGGCGAGCAGGGTGGCGGCGATCATGCCGCCCATCACGCCGGTACCCACCGAGTGGCGCGCGCCGGCACCGGCGCCGGTCGAGATGGCGAGCGGCAGGACGCCGAGGATGAATGCCAGCGAGGTCATCAGGATCGGCCGGAAACGCAGGCGGGCCGCCTCGATCGCCGAGGCCGAAGCCGACAGACCCTCGGCGTGTTTCAACACCGCGAACTCGACGATCAGGATGGCGTTCTTGGCGGCGAGGCCGAGCAGCGTCACCAGACCGATCTGGAAATACACATCGTTGGTCAGCGGTGTCGCATGAAAAAATGGCCCGATGAGATTTTTCGCCCAGATCGCGACGAGTGCGCCGAAAGTGCCGAAGGGCAGCGCCAGCAGCACCGACAGCGGCAGCGACCACTTCTCGTACTGTGCGGCAAGGATCAGAAAGACCATCACCACCGCGAGGCCGAGTGCGAAGGTCGAGGCGCCGCTCGATTTCTTCTCCTGGTACGACGAACCGCCCCAGTCGAAGCTGAAGTCCGGCGGCAGCACTTCTTTCGCGATCTGCTCGACGCGCGCGATGCCCTGACCGGAACTGATGCCGGGCGCCGTCTGGCCGATGACCTTGACCGCCGGCAGATTGTTGAAACGGTCGAGCGAATCCGGTCCGGATGCGTGCTTGACGTTGACCAGCGCGGACAGCGGCACCATCTCGCCCTTCTGCGAGCGCACATAGAGTCCCTCGATGTCGTCCGGGCGCTTGCGGTATTCGGGTTCGGCCGACATCAGTACCTGCCAGGTGCGTCCGTACTTGTTGAAATCGTTGACGTAGTAGGTGCCGAGCGTCGACGACAGCGCGGCAAACACCTCGTCGATCGCGACGCCAGCCTTCTTGGCCTTCTCGCGGTCGACGTCCACGAAGAGTTGCGGAACGCTCGCGCGCCACAAGGTCTGCGCGCCACCGAGCTGCGGGTCGCTGTTGGCGCGCGCGAGGAATTGCTGCAGCACTTCCTGCAGGCGTCTGGGCCCGCCGTCACCGCGATTCTGGATGAAGAATTCGTAGCCGCCGGCGGTGCCGAGACCGAAGATCGCCGGCGGATTGAAGGCCAGTACCAGCGCTTCCCGGATGCCCGCGGTTTTCATGAACAGTTCGCCAACCAACTGCTGCGAAGTCGTCTGGCGCTCGTGCCAGGGCTTCTGGGTCACGAACAGGGTCGCCGCATTGTTGCGAAAACCGCCGCCAATGAAGTCGAAGCCGGCGAAGGCCACGACGTCCTGGTTGTCGGGATTGCTGCGTACCGCCGCCTCGACCTGTTCGACGACCCGGGTGGTGCGTTCGAGCGTCGCACCGTCGGGGAGGATCACCGCGCTGATGAAGAAACCCTGGTCCTCCTCGGGGACCAGGCTGCCCGGCGTCGTGCGCCACAGGAAGGCGGTGATCGCCACCATGCCGGCGAACAGCAGCAGCACCCGCGCGGCGCGCCGGATCATCCAGACGACGCCGTCGAGGTAGTGCCCGGTGACACGGGCAAACCAGGCATTGAACCAGCGGAAGAAGCGGTTCGGCGGACGGTGGCCGTGCTTGAGCATGATCACGCAGAGCGATGGCGACAGCGTCAGCGCGACGATTCCGGAGAGCACCACCGAGATCGAGATGGTCACCGCGAACTGCCGATACAGCTCGCCGGTCAGCCCGCCGAGGAAGGCGATCGGCACGAACACTGCGGTCAGCGTCAGGACGATGGCGATGATCGGGCCGGTCACTTCGTGCATCGCCTGCACCGCCGCGTCACGCGGCGGCAGGCCTTGCTCGCGCATGATCCGCTCGACGTTTTCCAGTACGACGATGGCGTCGTCGACGACGATGCCGATCGCCAGCACCATGCCGAACAGGGTCAGCGTGTTGATCGAATAGCCGAGCAGGTAGATGCCGGCGAAGGTGCCGATCAAGGACACCGGGACGGCGGCGAAAGGGATAATCGCCGCTCGCCAGCTCTGCAGGAACAGGTACACCACCAGGAAGACGAGCAACATTGCTTCGCCCAGGGTCTTCAGCACCTCCTCGATCGAGACCTTGACGAAGCGTGTCGTGTCGTAGGGGACTGCATAGCTCAGGCCTTCGGGAAAGCGCTGCTGGAGCTCGTCTACGGTGCCCAGCACACTTTTCGCGACGTCGAGCGCGTTCGCGCCGGGCGACAGGAAGATGCCGACGAGGGTGGCCGGCTGGCCGTTGTAGCGACCGTTGAACTCGTAGTCGCGCGAACCGAGTTCGACGCGCGCGACATCGTCGAGACGCACCGTCGAACCGTCGGGGTTGGCGCGGACGATGATCTCCCGGAACTGCGCCGGGTCGGCGAGGCGACCCTTGGAAGTGACCGTGTACACCAGGTCCTGGCCCTTGCTGATCGGCGACTGGCCGACCTTGCCGGCGGCGAACTGCGCGTTCTGTTCGTTGATCGCACTGGCGACGTCGCCGGGGGTGAGCTTCAACTGCGCCAGGCGATCAGGCTTGAGCCAGATGCGCATGGCGTAGTCCTTGGCGCCGAAGATCTGCACATTGGTCGTTCCCGGCAGCCGCTTCAGACGGTCGAGAACATTCAGCGTCACGTAATTCGAGGTGAACAGGTCATCATAGCGGCCGTCGGGCGAATAGAAGGCGAGCACCTGTAGGAACGCCGAAGAGCCTGGCTCGACGGTCACGCCCTGGCGGCGTACCTCCAGCGGCAGCCGCGATTCGACCTGCTTGACGCGGTTGCTGACATTGACCGCGGCGATGTCGATCTGGGTGCCGATCTCGAAGGTCACCTGGATCTGCGTGAGGCCGTTCGACGATGAATTCGACGACATGTAGATCATGCCGGGCAGACCGTTGATCGCGTTTTCGAGCGGCGCTGCGACGGTCGATTCGAGCACTTCGGCCGAGGCACCGGGATAGGTGGCCTGCACCGTGACCACCGGCGGTGCGATTTCCGGGTACTGGGCGATCGGGAGTGAGCGCATCGCCGCCAGGCCGGCAACGATGAGCAACACCGAGATGACCACCGCGAAGATCGGGCGGTCGATGAAGAAGCGAGAGAACATCGGGACGTATACTCCGCTTATCGGGTTGCTGGGTCGGCGGCCGGCGCTGCGGCAACCGGCGGCTGGCCGGGGAGGGACGTGGTGGCGGGCTCGCTGATGCGTACCGGCGAGTTCGGCATCATGATCCGCGCCAGCCCGTCGACGATCACGCGGTCACCGGCGGCGAGCCCCGATTCGATCAGCCAGACGTTCGTACCGTCGCTCCGGGACCAGTCGCCGACGATCACCGGTCTCGGGACGGCAATGTCCTTGCCGTCCTGGTCCTTGCCGGCGACGTAGACAAACTTGCCCTGCGGTCCTTCGAGTACCGCCACCTGTGGCACTGCCAGCGCACCCTGACGCTGTGCACCCTTGAGCGCAACGCGAACGAACTGGCCCGGCTTCAGCGCGAGGTCGGCATTGGTGATCTCGGCGCGCATTTCGTAGGTGCCGGTCTGCGGGTTGACACGCGTGTCGGCGAAGTTGATGCGGCCGCTGCGCGGGAAGGTCGAGCCGTCGGAGAGCTTCACCGAAACCTCGAAGGCATTGTCGCGCGGCAGCGTCAGGCGACCGTCGGCCATCGCCTTGTTCAACCGTAACTGCTCGTTGTCGGAGACGCTGAACAGCACCCAGATCGGGTCGACCTGCGAGACCGTCGTCAGCAAGGTCGTATTGGCGTTGGCCAGGCTGCCTTCCGATTGCTGGGCGCGGCTCGACAGACCGTTGATCGGCGCCACGACGCGTGTGTAGGCGAGGTTGAGCCTGGCTTCGGTCAGCTTCGCCTGTGCCGCCTTGATCGATGCGGCGGCGAACTCGGCGGCGGAAGCTGCGTCGTCGGCTTCCTTCTGGCCGATCGCCTTGCGCTCGGCGAGTGGCTTGAGCCGAGCGGCTTCGCGGTCGGCCTGGGTCTTCTGGGCCTGGGCACGCAGCAACTCGGCCTCGGCGGACGCCAGTTGCGCCGCGAAGGGTTTGGCGTCGAGCAGGAACAGCGGCTGCCCGGCGCGCACCGCTGCCCCTTCCTGGTAGAGTCGTTTCTCGACGATGCCGGTGACCCGTGCCCGTACCTCGGCATCCTTCGATCCGGCGGTCTGCCCGACGTATTCGAAGGTCACCGGGAATGATGCCGGCTGGACGTTGATCGTCGTCACATCGGGGGGCGGAAAACCACCCATGCCGCCGGGCGCCTGCTGCTGCCCGCAACCGGCAGCGGCCGCTGCGGCGAGGATCAACAGGAGCAGTGAAGGAGAGAAAAGACGGGCAGGGGAGGCTGACATGAAGAGTCCTTTATTACTATGAAAGTCGCGAGCGACTCACGAATCTCCACTTCCCCTTGCGGGTGAAGGGTCGGGTGAGATGGGGAATTCGCAGAGCATGCTCTGCGCCCATCGAACGATTCCGGCGCGCAAGCTGGCATGCGCCCTGCAAGGGAGTGAAACGGTCATGACTTTCATCATCGAGGGGTGTCTTGCAAAGTCATGACCGTTTGGCTCGCATCGCGTTTCGGGATAACACGACTTGCAGAAGGTACGAATTTTACGTACATTCAAGAATGTTTGTAAATAGTCTTGATGCAGGGGGACAGAAGAAATGGTGAGAAGGACGAAAGACGAGGCGTTGGCGACTCGCGAAGCGTTGCTCGATGCCGCCGAGCGGGTGTTCTGTGCCAGCGGCGTGACCAGCGCAACGCTGGGCGACGTGGCAAGCGCCACTGGTGTCACCCGTGGCGCCGTCTACTGGCACTTCCGCGACAAGGGCGAACTGTTCGGCGCGATGTGCAGCCGCGCCACGCTGCCCTTGCAAAGTCGCCTTGAGCAGGCGGCGGATGGCGACGGTGACGACGCCATCGCCACCCTGCATGCGGTGTCGGTGCAGGCCATGCGCGAGATCGCCCTGAACCCGCGCACGCGCGCGGTGCTGGAGATCCTGCTCTGCAAGTCCGAACGGCTGCCCCAACCGGCTGACGGGGCGCCGCAAATCGACGAAATGGATCGCCAATGTGCCAACGCCCTCGAGCGCATCATCGTCCGTGCCATCGTGCAGGGCCACCTGTCCGCCGACACCGACAGCCATCTCGCGGCACACTTGCTGCAGGCGTTCTTCCACGGGGTGATCCAGCACTGGCTGATGCATCCGGAAGCCTTCGACCTGAACACCGCGGCACCGGCGATGGTGGACACGATGATCGCCGGTCTGGTCGCGGCGCCGCCGCGGCGGGGTGCTGGCGAGGGGCCGGGATCGCCTTGCGTTCGCGACGAAACCTGACGGTCGTGTGTGCGCTCCGCCTGTCAACGTTCCATCCATCCGGCTCTGATCTCTTCGTCACCGGCAATGCTCAACTTGTTTCGGTGATTTTGGATAAATGGCTTGCCTATGTTCGACGCTCCGGACGAAGTCCCGAAGTCTGTTTCGAGCGGGTGTGCCCGCGATAGACCAGCCAGCCGTACAGGGAACAGTTAACGACGATCACCACGGCGCCCAGAGTGAACTGCATGCTGCGTGTGAGTTCGGCAGGATAGATGATCGGCAGCAGGTAATGCTCGATGAAACTGCCGCGATAGCCAGCTTCGCCGGCAGCCTGTCGCCAGCGATTTTCCAGTGGCGTCAGCGGACACTCCCTGCCGGTCAACTCGACCAGGGCGCCCCAGCAGACGGCCGGGAGGTGGGCCAGCGCCAGCCGTGGCCAGCGCAGTACCAGCACGCCTCCGAGAACGACGAAGACGATGAACAGCAAATGGACCAGAACGAGGGCGTCTGCCAGGAGTCGATCGCTCACGCGGCATTCTCGTTGAAGCCCCTGATCTGCCGCCGCGCCTTCTTGGTTGGCCGACCACGCAGCTCGCTGCCGGGAACCGGCGCCAGTTGCCGGGCTTCCCGGGCCGCCGCGCGCCGCGCGCGGCTCTCTGCACTTTCCTCGTAGAGTTGCTGCGCTTCGCTTGCCGGGCGGCGCTGTTCGTTGAGGCCGCATACGACGATGCTCCAGACGACGTCGCCGATGGCGATTTCGAGGCGGTCGGTACAGCGCAGCTCGCGTGCCGCCTTGACGGTGTGACCGTCCATCTTGACGTGGCCGGCGGCGATCGCCTGCGCTGCCAGCGAGCGCGTCTTGTAGAAGCGTGCCGCCCACAGCCATTTGTCGATGCGCATGCGCTCCAGTACAGCTTGCGTAGGTTCGGTCAAGGCCATTCCTCCAATCCCCTGTTTCCTGTTTCCTGATGTTCCTGTTCCGGCGTCTTATTCCCGGCTCGGACGTTTGCCGAGCTTGCGCTGCAGCGTGCGGCGGTGCATTTTCAGGGCGCGTGCGGTGGCCGAGATATTGCCCTGATGCTCGGCCAGCACGCGCTGGATGTGCTCCCACTCGAGCCGATCGATCGACAGCGGTGAGCCGGCAACCGGAATCGCCGAATCACCGCTGTTGCCCTTGTTGAGCGCTGCAACGACGGCATCGGCATCGCAGGGTTTGGCCAGGTAGTGGACAGCGCCGAGCTTGATGGCCTCGATCGCGGTGGCGATGCTGGCGTAGCCGGTGAGCATGACGATGCGCGTGTTCGGGTCGAGTTCGATCAGTTTCTCGATCAGCACCAGTCCCGATGCGCCCGGCATCTTGAGATCGATGACCGCGTACTCGGGTGCCTGGGTCTGGGCCTTGGCGATCGCCGTGGCGACATTGGCGGCAACGGTCACGGCATAACCACGACGGTCCAGGGCACGTCCAAGAACGCGTCGGAATGCGTCGTCGTCATCGACCAGCAGCAGCGTCGACCGTTCGTCGTCTGCCTGATTTGCTTCGGGAGTGGCAATCATGGCATCAGCCTTTCAGGCGGTGCAGGGGCAGGGTGACACGGGTGCGGGCGCCACCATGCGCATCATCGCGGTTGCAGAGTTCAACCCTGCCACCGAAACGTTCGATGGCGGCGTTGCTGAGGAACAGGCCGATGCCGATACCGCGTGGTCGGTCCTGAGCATCGACCTTGGTGCTGAAAAAGGCTTCGCCAAGGTGTTGTGCCGTTGCTGCATCGAGGCCGGTGCCACGGTCGAGTATCTCGACGAGCAGTTGCCCGGCATCCCAGCTTGCGGAAAATCGGAGTGCTTCCGGGCTGCTGCCGTTGGCATCGGCAGCATTGTCGAGCAGGTTGAGGATCGCCTGTGCGAGTGTACGGTCGGCGGCGATCAGCGGTGCCGGCTGCGCACCCTGCAGCGTCACGCTGAGCCGTGCGTGCGGACGGATGATCTGCCATTCGTCGAGTAGACGGTGCAGGTAGGCGTCGAGCGGCAGCGAACGCAGGCTTTCGTCACGCTCCTGGCCAGTCGCAGCGAGGATTTGCGAGATCGTCTGTTTGCAGCGATCGACCTGCTCACGCAACAGTTGCAGGTCTTCCTGCCATTCGGCCGGGTCTGTGTGCTTGAGTTCGAGTTCGCGGATCACCACGGCCATCGTCCCGAGCGGCGTCCCCAATTGGTGCGCTGCGCCGGCGGCGAGGGTGCCGAGCGAGAGAATCTGCTCGTTCCGCAGCGCCTCTTCGCGGGCAGCGGCGAGTTCGCGTTCACGCTCCTTGAGGGCGTTGGCCATGCGCGTCAGGAAAAAGGCGACGACGCCGACACTGATCACGAAATTCAACCACATGCCCAGTACATGGAGGGCAAAGCCGCTGCCGTGCGCGGCATGTTCGCCGGCACTGCCGGTGGCGCGTGCAAGCAAGGCTTCGAACTGCGCGAGATCGCCTTGCGGGGGAGGCAGCGGCAACTTCCAGAACATCAGAAAAGTGTAGGCAACCAGGGTCATCCCCGCCATCGCCCAGGCCTGCCGTGCCGGCAGCATCGCCGCAGCCAGGGTGGGTGGCAGCAGGAACAGCGAAACGAAGGGATTGGTCGAGCCTCCGGCAAAGTAGAGCAGCAGCGCGAGGATGCCGACGTCGATGGCCAGATGGGCGAAGATTTCGCTTTCGGAACAGCGGCCACCCTTGTGGATGCGCCATTGAGTCAGCAGATTGACAGCGGCGAGGAGGGCGATGGCGGCGCTCATCGGTACGACATCGAGCGGGATTTTCAGCCAGGTCACGGCCAGGACCAGGACCACGGCCTGGGTCAGCACTTCAACCCGGCGCAGGGCCAACAGGCGTTGCAGCGGGTTCGCCGGGTGCAGGCGCACAGCTCCTGGCAGCGCGTGATTGGTGTGAGGCATGAGTTGATGCGACCTCTGGCAGCCGTCAAAGGACGACATTTTACGCCGGGTGCACTTTCCTGGGCGCAGACGGGTCGCCCAGGGGGAGAACTGCAGAATTTCGGGTGCGATCGAAAGTGTTGGGAGGTGGAACATCGATTTTATGCTGCTCTGCGTAAAGGCTCTGCCCAGCGCTTTTCCCAGTAGGCTTCCCACAGTTGGTTATGTCGCATGACACGCAGGTT
>WBZL01004199.1_pt1 | contig 12656 bp, 7 predicted proteins | sample 5204291 | NCBI WGS metagenome assembly WBZL01 (sample SAMN12344345, study PRJNA552823) | activated sludge metagenome | biome: Activated sludge suspended growth; feature: Nitrification reactor; material: Wastewater; isolation source: activated sludge from nitrification reactor of wastewater treatment...
CGACCGGCGCCGGCTCGGCGGCGGCCTTCCTGGCGGCGCGCTTCGTGGCCGGGGCGGCGGCGGGCTCGGGCTCGCCTGCGGAGGCCGCGGCCTTCTTGGCGGCGCGCTTCTTGGCGGGCGCGGCGGGCTCGTCGGCGGGGAACAGCGTCTCGGCGGCGGGCTCGGCGGCGGGGGCGGCCTTGCGGGCTCCGCGCTTCTTCGCAGGCGCCGGCGCGGCCGGTGTCTCCTCGACGGCCGAGGGGGCCACGGCCTCGACCGGAGCGGGGGCGGCGGCCTTCTTGCCGCGGCGACCACCACGGGCCGGGGCCTCGGCGACGACCGGTTGCTCGACGGGCTCGATCGCCACGGCGTCGTCGGCCTTGGGGGCCTTGCTCGCCTTGGCGGCCTTCGATGCCTTGGTCGCCTTCTCGCCCTTCGAGGCCTTCACCGGCTTGTCGGCCTTCGCGGCCTTCGCCGGCTTCTCGGCGGGCGGCTTGGCGGTCGACATGCCGACGACCGCGAGATCGATGCTGCGTCGGGCGGCCGCGAAGCTGTCGACGACGAGCGTGATCGCGTCGCCGATCTTCATGAACTCGCGGGCGCTGCGCGGCGCCGGGTCGGCCATCAGCCGCAGGGGTACGTAGCCCTTGACCTCGCCGACCCGCACGTAGGCACCGTGCGAGCTGTAGCTCTCGACGACGGCATTGACGCTGCTGCCCACCGGATGGTGCTCGACGAACGACAGGAACGGCAGCAGGTCGTTCACCGGGTGACCGGCCTTGGGGGCCGCGGCCGCCGGCGCGACGGCAGCCGCCGGGGCCGGGGCCGGTGCGGCCGCCGGCTTCTGACCCTTCACCCGAGCGCCGGGCGGCGGCGCCTTGGGCACCGGCATCGGCTGGCTCGCCTCGGGCGAACCGATGCGTGCCGTCCCGCGGTCGGCGCCGGCCTTCTTGCGCTTCGCTTCCTTCATCGCGCTGCGGCTCACCGGGCCGCGCACCGGGATACGCGGCACGAACACCCAGCCGATGTGCGGCACGGGCTTGCCGCCGATGAGTCGCCCTTCGTCGAACAGCCACGAGTACTGGCCGTGGAACTCCTGGAACGAGTCGTTGGTGAGGATGGTCGCGTTGACCTTGTTGGCGATCGACAGCACGAAGGCGTCGCCCCGACCGACCGCGCCGGCGGGCGGTGCGACGAGCTCGTTGTTGGCGATCGCCTCGTCGAACTCCTTGACTTCCTTCGCGTCGATCCGGTGTCCGAACGTGGCGTCGACCACGACCGTGATCAAGGCATCGGGATGCTCGGCCATGAAGGCGAGCACGGCGTCGTTGAGCTGGGCCAGGCTCGGCATCGAACGCCCCTCGGTGGCGATGTTCGAGCCGTCGACCACCACGTGGTGAGGACCGTGATGAGAGGCGTGGTGCGGCATAACGGTCCTCAGTCAACCACGATGACGACCCGAACCGCCGGATGCCCGTCGCCTACCATCGGCCGACGTGCCGACCCACGACTCCCCCATCACCGCCGTCCTGTGGGACTTCGGTGGCGTGATCCTCTCGAGCCCGTTCGAGGCGTTCAACCGCTACGAGCACGATCGCCACCTGCCGCCGGACTTCATCCGCGGCGTCAACGCGACCAACCCGCACACCAACGCGTGGGCGCGCCTCGAGCGCAGCGACATCACACCCGAGGAGTTCGACGCCGAGTTCGCGGCCGAGAGCGAGGCGCTCGGTCACCGGGTGCCGGGCGGTGACGTGCTCGCGCTCCTCAGCGGGTCGGTGCGACCCGAGATGGTGCGGGCGCTCGACCGGGTGATCGAGGCCGGCTACCGCACCGCATGCCTCACCAACAACGTGGGCGGTGAGCACATCTCGTCCGAGCGCGGCGAGCTGATCGCCTCGATCATGGACCGCTTCGACCAGGTGGTCGAGAGCAGCAAGGTCGGTTGCCGCAAGCCCGAGCCGCGCTTCTACGAGATGGCGTGCGAGCTGCTCGACGTCGCACCGCACCAGTGCGTGTTCCTCGACGACCTCGGGATCAACCTGAAGCCGGCCGCGGCGATGGGGATGCGGACGATCAAGGTGCTGGCCGCCGACCAGGCGATCGCCGATCTGACGGCGATCCTCGGCATCGACCTCAGCTGACCTCAGAGCCCCTGGAAGGTCTCGTCCATCAGGTCGGCGAGCTCCTGGTCGTGGATCGCCTTCGACCCGGTGGCCGGGCTGCCGCTCTCGACCCGGGCGACGTGGCGCAGGTCGTAGCCCCGCTCCTTCACCCGCCACACGCGGTGCTCGACGAAGTGCCAGGGACCCATGTTCTCCGGCTCCTCCTGCAGCCACACGACCTCGCGGGCGTTGGGGTACTGCTCGAGGATGTCGAACATCTGCTGCTGCGGGAACGGGTAGAGCTGCTCGACACGGACGATCGCCGCTGCGGCGCCTCGCTTGTCGCGCTCGGCGAACGCGTCCCAGGCGACCTTGCCCGAGCAGAACACGACGCGGGTCACCGACGAGCGATCGGTCACCCACGGGTCGTCGAGCACCTCTTCGAACGAGCCACGTGTGAAGTCGTCGACGTGGCTCATCGTCTCCTTCATGCGCAACGGTGACTTGGGTGCGAACACCACCAGCGGCTTGCGGATCTCGCGGCGCACCTGGCGACGCAGGAGGTGGAAGTAGTTGGCGGCCGTGGTGGTGTTGACCACCTGGATGTTGTCCTCGGCGCACAGGGTGAGGAACCGCTCGATGCGGGCCGAGCTGTGCTCGGGACCCTGGCCCTCGAAGCCGTGCGGCAGCAGCAGCACGAGGCCGTTCTCCTGACCCCACTTGTCCTCGGCGGCGACGAGGTACTGGTCGATGATGATCTGCGCGCCGTTGACGAAGTCGCCGAACTGCGCTTCCCAGAGCACGAGCGCGTCGGGGTTCGAGTGGGCGTAGCCGTACTCGTAGCCGAGTGCGGCGTACTCGCTGAGCAGCGAGTCGTACACCCACAGCTCGGCCTCCTTGCCGGGCAGGTGCTGCAGCGGGATGAAGATCTGCTCGTTCTCGTAGTCGACGAGCGCGGCGTGCCGGTGACTGAACGTGCCGCGACGGCAGTCCTCGCCGGCCAGTCGCACCGGGTTGCCCTCGAGCAGCAGCGACCCGAACGCGAACGCCTCGGCCGTGGCCCAGTCGACCATGCCGGTCTCGCCGTACTGCTTGGCGCGCGCGGCGAACTGGCGGCCGAGCTTGGGGTGGACCGTGAACCCCTCGGGGTAGCTGGTGAGCTGGGCGAAGATCGCGTCGAGCGTGGGCCGGTCGACACCGGTGGGCACGTGCGGCAGCACCCCGCGCGGTGCGGGCGGCTTGGCAGCCTTCACCTTCTCCGGCGCGTGGGCGCGGGTCTGGTCGAGGGCGACCTGCAGCTTCGACTGGAAGTCGTTGAGCGCACTCTCGGCCTCGTCGAGGGTGATGTCGCCCCGCTTCACCAGCTGCTCGACGTAGAGCTTGCGGACGCTGCGCCGCTCGGCGATGGCCTTGTACATGAGCGGCTGGGTGTAGCTCGGGTCGTCGCCCTCGTTGTGACCGTGGCGGCGGTAGCACACCATGTCGATGACGACGTCCTTGTGGAACTCCTGGCGGTACTCGAACGCCAGTCGGGCCACGCGGGCGCACGCCTCGGGGTCGTCGCCGTTGACGTGGAAGATCGGCGCCTGCACGGTCTTCGCGACGTCGCTGCAGTAGATGGACGAGCGGGCGAACTGCGGCGAGGTGGTGAACCCGATCTGGTTGTTGATGATCAGGTGGATCGTGCCGCCCACGCGGTAACCGCTGATGTCGCTCATCGCGAGACACTCGGCCACGATGCCCTGGCCGGCGAACGCCGCGTCGCCGTGGATGAGCAGCGACAGCGCGGGGAACGAGTTCGGGGGGTCGATCTGGTCCTGCTGCGCGCGGACCATGCCCATCACGATCGGGTCGACGGTCTCGAGGTGGCTCGGGTTGGCGGCCAGCTCGATCTTCACGCTGGCGCCGTTGGGCGACTCGTACTTGCCGCTCGCGCCGAGGTGGTACTTCACGTCGCCGGAACCCTGCACCGACGACGGGTCGACGTGACCTTCGAACTCCTTGAAGATCTGGTCGTAGCTCTTGCCCATGATGTTGGCGAGCACGTTGAGGCGGCCGCGGTGCGCCATGCCCAACACGGCACCCTCCATGCCGGCGTCGGCCGACCGCGACAGGATCTCGTCGAGGATCGGGATCGCCGACTCGGCGCCCTCGAGACCGAAGCGCTTGGTGCCGACGTACTTGGTGGCGAGGAACTTCTCGAACGCCTCGGCCGAGTTGAGCCGCTCGAGGATGCGGCGCTTCTCGTCCTTCGTGAGCTCGAACGCGACGTTCTCGAGCTTCGACTGGATCCACCGCTGTTCCTCGGTGGACTGGATGTGCATGTACTCGACGCCGATCGTGCGGCAGTACGCGTCGCGCAGCACGCCGAGCAGGTCGCCGAGGGTCATGCGGTCCTGGCCGCCGACGCCACCGGTGAGGAACTCGCGGTCGAGGTCCCAGATCGTGAGGCCGTAGGTGGCGGGGTCGAGCTCGGGCGGCAGCTCGGGCTGGCGCCACCGCAGTGGATCGAGGTCGGCGATGAGGTGGCCGCGCACGCGGTGCACGCGGATGAGCGTGGCCACCTGCATCTGCTTGTGCAGCATCGCGTCTTCGCGGTTGATCGGGTTGACGTCGGGCCGCCACTTGACCGACTCGTACGGCACGCCGAGGCTCTGGAACACGCTCTCGTAGAAGCCGTGGTCGCCGAGGAGCAGCTCGTGCACCCGCTTGAGGAACAGGCCGCTCTCGGCGCCCTGGATGATGCGGTGGTCGTAGGTGCTGGTGACCGTGACGACCTTGCTGATGCCGAGCGAGCCGAGCGCGTGCTCGTCGGCACCCTGGAACTCGGCCGGGTAGTCGATGCTGCCCACGCCGACGATGACGCCCTGGCCGGGCATGAGCCGCGGCACGCTCTGGACGGTGCCGATGGTGCCCGGGTTGGTGAGGGTGATCGTGGCGCCCTGGAAGTCGGACACGGCGAGCTTGTTGTTCTTGACCTTGCGGATCAGCTCCTCGTAGGCGCCGAGGAAGCCGGCGAAGTCGAGCGTGTCGGCGTCGCGGAGCACCGGGACCACGAGGGTGCGCGATCCGTCGGCCTTGCTGACGTCGACGGCGAGGCCCATGTTGACGTGGTCGTTGCGCACGAGGCGCGGCTTGCCGTCGGAGCCCTCGACATAGGTGTTGTTCATGCCGGGCACGGCGTCGGCGATGGCGCGCACGATGGCGTAGCCGATGAGGTGGGTGAAGCTGACCTTGCCCTGGCCGCTGCGGCTTCGGTAGCCGTTGATGACCTTGCGGTTGACCTCGAGCAGCTTGGCCGGCACGTTGCGGAAGCTGGTGGCGGTGGGCACCGTGAGGCTGCGCTCCATGTTGGCGGCGATCGCGACGCCGGCGCCGCGGATCGGTTCGCCCGGCTCGTCGCCGGCGGGTGCCGCAGCCGGTGCGGCAGCGACAGGTGCGGCGGGTGCGGCTGCAGCCGTCACGTCCGCGGCGGGAGGGGCCGCGACGGGCGTGGTGGCTGCGGCGGCGGCGGGGGCGGGCGCGGCCGGCGCGGCAGGTGCGGCGTGACCGAAGGTGGCGGGAGCCGAGCCGCGGTAGTCGCTGAAGAACTCGCGCCAGCTCTCGCTCACCGACTCGGGATCGGCGACGAACTGGCCGTACATCTCGTCGACGAGCCAGGAATTGGTCCCGAAGTCCTGGCTCGCGTGGTCGGTGGCAGTCATCGGGTTCGATGGTACCTGTCGCTCATCGCGACGATCGTGCGTTGCGCCGGGCAATCCGCCAGGAAGCGGGCGTGTCGGACGCCACGGCGCGGCTCGCGAGGAAGTCGCCCCACGGTGGTGTTTTTCGCAAGCGTTGACTTGTATTATTCACGCCCATGAAGACACGAGCGTTCGCCTCAGCGCTCCTGGTCGGGACGTTCGCCCTCGCCGCCTGCGGCGGCAGCAGCAGCGATTCCGGCTCGGACACCACCGTCCCCGCCGACCTCACCGTCACCGCCGTCGACGGCCTCCGGTGGGACGCCACCGAGTACACCGCCACCGCCGGCGACGTCACGATCGCGGTGGTCAACGACTCGACGCTCCCGCACAACCTGCACATCGTGGCGCCCGACGGCACCCAGTTGCCCGAGATCTTCGACATCCCGTCGAAGGGCACCGAGGCGAGCGACACCGTCGCCCTCACCGCCGGCACCTACACCCTCATCTGCACCATCGCCGGCCATGCGAGCATGAAGGCCACGCTCACCGTCAGCTGATCCCGCGCACCCGACCCCATCCGATCGAGCCGCTCCGCGAGGAGCGGCTCGATCGCGTCCGGGCCATGTGCCGCGAGGTCAGCCCACCGCCAGGACGTCCGGGATCGCTCCCGGCTCCGCGAGCCGGCACAGCGACCACGCGACCCCGGCGAACCCGCCGAACAGGCTCGGGGCGCGGAACGACACTCCGTCGTGGAAGTGGAACGGCTCGTCGCCCTCGATGCGGCGCCGCCACCTGTCGACGATCTCGTCGATCGTGCCGTCGATGCGGGCGCCGAGATCGGCGGTGTGCGACCGGTGGGTCACCAAGGCGTCGACGTCGCCCGCCGCACCGCAACACAGGTGATCGCGGTCGTCGTCGCCGCGGGACGAGGCGAGGTGTTCGATCGTGCGCCGGACGTGCATCGGATCGGTCACCTCGGCCAGGACCGGCTCGGTCCGCGAGAGCAACCAGCCGGCGCCACCCCAACACCACCCGAGTCGCGGACGCATCGCGCCGCCGCTGCCCGCGAGCGCGGCCCCGACACCGTCTCGACCAGCGACGCGCTCCTCCTCCGCGAGCGTCATCCGCTGTGCCAACGCCACGGCCTCGGCGTGGCCGGTGATGCGCCCGGCCGACCCGAGCGCGAACGCGACGCCCGTGCCCCGGTGCGCGAATCCGATGTAGCGCAGCAGGCGACCGTCCGCAGGATCGTCCCATGCTCGTGCGACGGCCTCGTGGTACCGGCGTGTGAGCGCGACCGCGGCCGCCGTCACGTCGTCGCGTCGCGTCGCCTCGGCGAGCGCGGCGGTGACGCGCACCCAGCCGCCCGCGTGCGTCATGAGGTCGAGGTCGGCACCGCTCCAGGCCGGCCCGGCGAGCACCTCGGGCACCAGGTCGAGCACACGTCGCACGCCCTCGTCGACCAGCGACTCGTCGCCGAGCAGCCGTCCGCAGTACCACCGTGCGTACGCCTGGCCGGCCGGACCGGTCGGCCAGCTCATCGCTCGTGACTCGTCGTCGTCGGGCAGCGGCGCCCACAGCGCGGCGCGAGCCGACTCGTTCCATCCGCCGTCGGGGTCGAGCGCGTGCAACGCGGCGAATGCGAGCGCGATGCCCTCCGCGCCGTTGTACACGTCGGACAGACCGGTGAACGGCCGGGCGATCGCCACGAGCGGGTTCTTGTCGATGTCGAGCCACCCGCTCGTCGAGCCGAACGGCAGCGCCTGGTCGCGGAGATGACGGCCGACCGTGCGGGCGAGGTCGAGCGGTGAGCCCTGTGCCGGGCCGAGCCGACGACGGCCGGTCACCAACTGCCGGCCGACCGATTGCTCGACCGCCAGGGTGATCACCTCGTGTTGCAGCCCGGCTGTCGCCACGCCGGCACGACGACGGAGCCGGTCCGCGGCCGATGCCGGAAGGGCGGACGGGATCCGGGCGCCCTCCGCCGACACCAGATCGCACCTCTCGGCACGGAACAGCGGCACGTCGAACGCGGCGAGCGCCGCGGCCTCCGCTGCGTTCACCTCGTCGGCGACCGGCGCGAACCAGTCGCGCTTCCACGACGCCACCTCGGGAAGGTCGGCTGCCGCACGGGCGAACCCGTCGGCGTCGGCGAGGAGCACCGGTGCGCCGAGCTCGTAGAGCTTCGAGGCGTACACCTGGGTGCTCCGCACCAGCACCCGTGGCGAGGCCGAGTCGAGCGCGCGGAGCAGCGCCCCGACGTCGACGCGATCACGGGCGACGTCGAACCCGCGCAGCAGGCGATGGAGGTCGGGCGCAACGGCGCTGCCGTCCGCACGACGGGCGACGTTCGAGGCAGCCTCGATCCGCCCGAGCCGCCGCACCAGATCGATCGTGTCGCCGCCGAGACCCTCCCACGAGTCCACCCATGTGCCCGAGGTACGGCCCCGCTCACCGAACAGCCCGCACGTCTCGACGCCGAGGGGGCCGGGGACGCCGTACCAGCCGGGGAAGAGCCCGGTCGACAGCACCGACTCGGACAGGTGCGCGGACGGGTCGGTGTGCCACGGCTGGTCGGCTGCCCCCCAGCACTCGAGATCGACGGGCACGGCGACACGTGGGCCGGCGATCACGTTCTCGCCGTGCAGGTCGGTCACCCCCGCGGCGTGCAGGACAGCCAGCACCGCGCCGGTGCGCTCCCAGAAGCCCGCCTCGTCCTCGACGGGCCCGGGCCGCACGTACGACGTGAACCCCGCATCCCCTGCCTCGACGATCCGGGGGAACGGGTCGCGCTCGCCGATCAGGTCGGCGAAGACCTCCCAGATCGCACCCTCGGCACCGAGCGAACGCGGCTTGTACACGATCGGCTCGCCCTGCTCGGCGCGCAGGCCCATGGTGACGCGACCGCCCGCGTGGCGGTCGCCCAACGGGGCGCGGACCTCGACGATCGCCGGAAGTGGCCCGGCGACCCCGGCCAGCCGGGCGAGATCGCACGCGTGGTCGGCGACGAGGGTGTCGAGCTCGCGGCAGACGTCGATCCACTGATCGGTCAGGCGTTCGAGGGCCGCTGCGAGGACCGGCCAGCGTGCGGCGAGCTCGGCGCGTCCCGCACGCGTCGCGACGTGGGCGACGAAGGTCTCGTAGCTGCCCGCCGCACGGTCGGCGTGACGTTCGGCGTACCACTGGAGCAACGCCCGCCCGCCGACCGTCGCGAGCTGTGCCACCAGCGCCGACGCCAGGTCGGCGACCGCTGTGACCGCCCACCGGTCGGCGGGGAGGTGCACCTCGCCGACGAATCGCTGCCGCCACGGGTCGAACGCCGACGCGAACGGCAGCCAGGGATCGTCACGGCGCGCGTCGACCACGGGTCACCAGCCCCCGACGAGGCCTTCTCCGGTGCAGTGCGTCTGGCAGCACGACACCGACGTGTTGCAGGTCGTCTCGGTGCCGTCGGTGGTGTTGTCCGAGCCCACGCCCTTGAAACGGCCCGGCCGCACCGGCACGAGCCGCACGTCGAGCCAGTTCGCACCGAGCGAGGCGAAGCCGACGGTCTCGGGCTCGCCGAGGGTGACGACGAAGTGGGCGGTGCGCGGCGTCTGGACGTGCACCTGGATGTCGGTGCTGCCGAGGTCGAGCTCGCCGTCGTCGCCGAGCAGCTGGGCGATCATCGGGGCGATCGTGCCCTTCGGGTCGAGCACGAGCCGCTCGAGGAAGCCGGGCTCGCTGCCGGCTCGGTGGGCCAGGGCGTCCTGCACGGCGTCGGTCAGGGTCGTGGTGGTGGGCTGGGTGGTCATCGTGGGTCCTCCTCGGGGTCCGTGTCGGCCACCGTGGCCGAACGACGGTCAGGACGGGACCCGACCCCCGCCGTTACACAGCTACCCGGGTCCCCGCGTCCGGCCCGGGACGCGGACGAGCCGCCCCTCGCGGGGCGGCTCGTGCGGCGTCGGACGACGAGTGGGTCCGGTCGGACCCACGCGGCTCAGAACTTGAAGAAGATCTCCGTGAGGACGAGGAACACCACCCAGAGACCGAACGCCGCCACCAGCGGGTTGCGGACGCCAGGGCCGTCGTACAGGACGTTGAGGCCCTTGTTCGGCTGGGTCTTCCACGGCATCAGGCCGAGGCAGTTGAGCTCGAGCACGACGATGAGGATCAGCGTGATCAGCCAGAACGTGCCGACCTTGCCGCCGCTCAGCTCGGCGCCGGTGGTGAGCGCGTGGCTCTTGAACACCATGAAGAACAGCATCGAGACCGAGAAGATGACGTTCTGGCGGCTGGCCATGAAGGCACGGCGGCCGGCGGCCGCGGCGTTCGGGTCGGCCTCGCCCCCGGCGAGCAGGTTGGCGGCGTTGGCCAACACGACCTTCTGGTTGCGCCAGATGACGCCCCACACGTTGAGCATCATGATCGTGCCGAGCAGCATGCCGGTGCTGATGGCGATGCCACCGGCCGACTTGCCGAAGCCGTCGGAGAAGTAGTTCTCGGTGACGACGGTGATGAGGATGCCGGTGACGAAGGTGCTGAACGCGGCCCAGCGGAACCACCACAGCGCCTTGCGGGCCACCTTGTCGATCGCGATGTTGCGGGCCTTGGCCTCGTCGCCGAAGGCGGCGAACGCCGGCACCTGGACGAAGTTGAAGTAGTAGAGCAGGCCGATCCACATGATGCCGGCGAGGATGTGCAGCCAGCGGAAGCCGAACGACCCCAATCCGTTGCGGCTGAAGAAGCCGAAGTATTCAGCGAGCATTTCCGTACCTCTCTCTTGTGAAAATCCGACGGCTGCCGAACGTAGCACCCACCCCGGAGGGCTCGCGCCATTCGGCACGAAACCGCAACACGTGCTGAGCGCACCGGACCGGCCGACGGTCGGCCAGTAGCCTGGTCCACCGTCATGGCGCACGAATTCATCTACACCTGTTACAAGCTCGCTCGGCACTACCCGCCCGACCGCACGGTGCTCGAGAACATCTCGCTGTCGTTCTACCCGGGGGCCAAGATCGGCGTGCTCGGCGCCAACGGCGCCGGCAAGTCGAGCCTGCTGAAGATCATGGCGGGCCTCGACGACGGCTACTCGGGCGAGGCGCGCCTCAACCCGGCGTTCACCGTCGGCTACCTCGCGCAGGAGCCGCAGCTCGATCCCACCAAGGACGTGAAGGGCAACGTCATGGATGGCGTCGCCGCGGTGCAGGGGATCATCGACCGCTACAACGAGGTCATGGCCATGTGGGCCGACCCCGACGCCGACTACGACAAGATCGGGGTGCTGCAGGCCGAGCTCGAGGACAAGATCGCCGCCGCCGACGCCTGGAGCCTCGAGCGCAACGTCGAGATCGCGATGGACGCGCTGCGCTGCCCGCCCGACGACGCCGACGTCACCAAGCTCTCGGGCGGTGAGCGTCGCCGTGTGGCGCTGTGCCGCCTGCTCCTCAGCCGCCCCGACCTGCTGCTGCTCGACGAGCCGACCAACCACCTCGACGCCGAGAGCATCGACTGGCTCGAGCGGTTCCTCCAGGAGTACGCCGGCACCGTCGTCGCGATCACCCACGACCGCTACTTCCTCGACAACGTCGCGAAGTGGATCCTCGAACTCGACCGCGGCCGCGGCATCCCGTTCGAGGGCAACTACTCGAGCTGGCTCGAGCAGAAGCAGGAACGCCTCGCCCGCGAGGAGAAGAGCAACGAGGCGCGCAAGCGAACGCTCGAGCGCGAGCTCGAGTGGGTGCGCATGTCGCCGAAGGCGCGCCAGTCGAAGGGCAAGGCCCGTCTGTCCGCCTACGACAAGCTCCAGCAGGAGGCCGAGGCCGCGGACCGCGGTCCCGACAAGTTGGAGATCACGATCCCCGCGCCGAAGCGTCTGGGCGACACGGTGATCGAGGTGCAGAACCTGCGCAAGGGCTTCGGCGACCGGTTGCTGATCGAGGATCTCTCGTTCTCGCTGCCGAAGGCCGGCATCGTCGGCATCATCGGCCCGAACGGCGCCGGCAAGACGACGCTGTTCAAGATGATCACCGGCCAGGAGCCGGTCGACGGTGGGTCGATCACGGTCGGTGACACCGTCGACCTCGCCTACGTCGACCAGAGCCGCGACTCGCTGAACCCCGACGCCACCGTGTTCGAGGAGATCACCGGCGGCGTCGAGCACATGAAGATCGGCTCGAAGGAGATCCACGGTCGGGCGTACTGCGCGAGCTTCAACTTCAAGGGCAGCGACCAGCAGAAGCGCGTCGGCGACCTCTCCGGCGGCGAGCGCAACCGCGTGCACCTGGCGAAGCTGCTGAAGAGCGGCGGCAACGTGCTGTTGCTCGACGAGCCCACCAACGACCTCGACGTCGACACCCTGCGGGCGCTCGAGACCGCGCTCGAGAACTTCCCCGGCTGCGCCGTGGTGATCAGCCACGACCGCTGGTTCCTCGACCGCATCGCCACCCACGTGCTGGCGTTCGAGGGCGACAGCCAGGTGCGCTGGTTCGAGGGCAACTTCAGCGAGTACGAGGCGTGGCGGCACAAGGAGCTCGGCTCGTCGGCCGACCAGCCGCACCGCATCAAGTACAAGCCGCTCGCCCGCTGACGCTTCCCCGCCACCGCCGTCGCCCCTCACACCGACACGCTGGGGCGACGCGCATCAAGACATCGTCAATCCCGTGCCCCGACGCGGTCGGTCCGGACCGTCTCGGTCGATGGGCCACGTCGAACGGACGGACGAGACGTCGTCTCGCGCGCGCATCCCTCGCGGCTTCCGCTCGCTGTCGGGCCGCCTGGTGCTGCTCCTGCTCATCCCGCTCGTCGCCGCGCAGGTGCTCACGGCCAACACCCTGAGCGATCGGCGGGCGGCCGCGACCGGGGCCCGCGAACTGGCCGACGAGATCGACCTCGTGGCCGTCGTCGGCAC
>WBZL01002235.1_pt1 | contig 12652 bp, 11 predicted proteins | sample 5204291 | NCBI WGS metagenome assembly WBZL01 (sample SAMN12344345, study PRJNA552823) | activated sludge metagenome | biome: Activated sludge suspended growth; feature: Nitrification reactor; material: Wastewater; isolation source: activated sludge from nitrification reactor of wastewater...
GAAGCCAAGGTCGACCTTGGCTTCGGGCCAGTCCGGCAGCAGGAACTGGAAGGACGAGGCGACATACTGCTCGCCGTCGGGCCGGTCGATCAGGGTCAGGCCGGGTGTCGACCGCAGCCCCGCCTCGACCGTCCGGTAGAGCGCGTTCCAGCGCGCGCACTGGCGCGGCAGGTCGGCAAGTTGCGGGCGCAGGATCGCGGCGCGCAGGTTGTCCATCCGGCCGGAGACGTTCGGGGTGACGTATTTCACCGCCTCGAACGCCTCCGGCGGCGGGGCGGCGCGGTGGCGCGGGTAGAGCATGTAGCTGCCCGAGAGGATGATCGCCTTCGCCATGAGGTCCGCGTCGTCCGAGACGATGAGCCCGCCCTCGCCCGAGTTCATGTGCTTGTAGGTCTGGGTCGAATAGCAGCCCATGACCCCGTGCCGGCCCGAGGGCACGCCCTTCCAGGCGGCCCCCATCGTATGCGCGCAATCCTCGATCACCGGCAGATCAGCCTTGTCGCAGACCGCCATCAGCCGGTCCATGTCGCAGATATGGCCGCGCATGTGGGACAGAAGCAGCGCCTTCGCGCCCGGCGCCTTGCCAGCGAGGTCGTCCATGTCGATGGTCAGCGCCCCGGTCGTCTCGACGAAGACCGGCTCGGCCCCGAGCGCCGCGATGGCGCCCGGCACCGGGGCGAGCGTGAAGGCATTGGTCAGCACCCGGTCACCCGGCCCGATCCCCAGGGCGCGCAGCGCGCAGCCGAGCGCGTAGCCCCCCGAGGCCACTGCAAGGCAGTATTTCGCGCCGGTGAAGGCGGCGAATTCCTCCTCGAGGAGCGCCGTTTCCGCGATCTCGCCCTCGGCCGTGTTGTAGCGGTGAAGCCGCCCGTGCCGCAGGACGTTCAGCGCCGCCGCGATCCCGGCCTCGGGGATCGGTTCCTGCTGGGTGAAGCTGCCGGTGAAGGTCTCGGGCTCGCCGCGCTCTCTCATGCTTCCCCCAGCGTCCGCAGGGCCAGCGCCGGCAGGTCGTCGAACCGTTCGAGGAGCGCTTCCGGCGAAAGCCGCGCCACCCCCCGCCCCTCGGGTCCGAAGGTGACGAGGGCCACCGGGACGCCGGCCGCCTCGGCCGTCCGGCGGTCGGTCTCCGTGTCGCCGATCAGCATGGACCGCGAGACGGCTCCGCCCGCGCGTTCGACCGAGGCGCGGTAGGGCGCCGGATCGGGCTTGCGGACGGGCAGCGTGTCGGCGCCGACGAGCGAGCCGAAAAGGTGGCGCACCCCCAGCCGGTCGAGCAGGATCGCGGCCAGCCGCTCGGGCTTGTTGGTGCAGATGCCGGTGACGAAACCGGCCTGCCGCAGCGCCTCCACCGCCGAGACGGCGCCGGGATAAAGCGTCGTCTCGCGGTCGATGGCCGCCTCGTAGAAGGACAGGAGGCGCGGGTATTCGCGGTCCACCGAGGCCTCGCCGGGGGCGCCCAGCCGCGAAAAACCCAGTCGCAGCATCGCGCGACCGCCGTGGAAGGCGGTCAAGGCATCGTCGACCGGATCGAGCAGGTCGCGGTGGCCGAGGTCGCGGAAACAGGCGTTCGCCGCCGCGATGAGATCGGCCGAGGTATCGGCGAGGGTACCGTCCAGATCGAAGATCACCGTGCGCATGCGGCAGAGAACCCGTGCAAAGTTTCTATTGTAACCTGCCGTAAGGATGATTGATGCTCACCCTCTTCCCGGCCCACGGGCCCTTGGTTAAAACGGGCCGACGTTCGAGGAAAGCATATTCATGGCCACAGCGCTCATCATTCTTGCCGCGGGACAGGGCACGCGGATGAATTCGGACCGTCCCAAGGTCCTGCACGAGGTCGCGGGCGCACCGCTTCTGGTTCACGCGATGATCGCCGGGGCGAGCGTCACTCCCGAGCGCACCATCGTCGTCACCGGCCACGGCGCCGACGCGGTCTCGGCCGCCGCCCGCGCCCATGACGAGACGGTGGAAATCGCCCATCAGGCCGAACAGCGCGGCACCGGGCACGCGGTCGCCGAGGCGCTGCCGCTGCTCGACGGGTTCGAAGGGCGGGTGATCGTGCTCTTCGGCGATACGCCCTTCATCCGGCCCGGCACGCTGGGGGCGATGCTCGCAGCATCCGCGGACGTCGTCGTTCTGGGCTTCGAGGCCGCCGATCCGGCCCGCTACGGGCGGCTCGTCACCCATGGCGGGCAACTCTACGGCATCGTCGAATGGAAGGACGCGAACGAGGACCAGCGGTCGATCACGCTGTGCAACAGCGGCGTCATCGCGGCAGAGGCGGCGCTGTTGCGCCGGCTCGTGGCCGGACTGGACGACAGGAACGCCGCGGGCGAGCTCTACCTGACCGACATCGTCGCCGCCGCGCGCGCCGCAGGACTGACGGCCGAGGTCGTCACCTGCTCCGAGGCCGAGACCCTTGGCGTGAACACGCGCGCCGACCTCGCCGCAGCCGAACGCATCTTCCAGGCACGCAAGCGCGCCGAGATGATGGAGGACGGCGTGACCCTGACGGCACCCGAGACAGTGTTCTTCGCCTTCGACACCGTGGTCGGGCGCGAGACGGTGATCGGGCCGAACGTCTTCTTCGGCCCCGGCGTGACCGTGGAATCGGAGGCCGAGATCCTTCCCTTCTGCCATCTCGAAGGCTGCCACATCTCGCGCGGTGCGCGTGTCGGGCCCTTCGCCCGGCTGCGTCCCGGCGCGGAACTGGCCGAGGATGTCCATGTCGGCAACTTCGTCGAGATCAAGAACGCGATCCTCGACGAGGGCGTCAAGGTCGGCCACCTCAGCTACCTCGGCGACGCCCATGTGGGCGCCCGCGCGAACATCGGTGCGGGCACGATCACCTGCAACTACGACGGCGTGATGAAGCACCGCACCGAGATCGGCGAACGCGCCTTCATCGGCTCGGACACCATGCTGGTGGCGCCGGTGCGGGTTGGCGCGCGGGCGATGACGGGGTCGGGCTCTGTCATCACCGAGGACGTGCCCGACGATGCCGTCGCGATCGGCCGCGCGCGGCAGGTGCTGAAACCGGGATTGTCGGCGAAATTGTTCGAAAAGTTGAAGGTCATCAAGGCCAGCAAGCGGAAAGAGACCGAATAATGTGCGGGATTGTCGGGGTGCTCGGGCACCATGAGGTCGCGCCGATCCTCGTCGAGGCGTTGAAGCGGCTGGAATACCGCGGCTACGATTCCGCCGGGATCGCGACGGTGAACCATGGCCGGCTCGATCGCCGGCGCGCGGTCGGCAAGCTCGTCAACCTCTCGGACCTCCTCGTGCACGATCCCCTGCCCGGCAAGGCCGGCATCGGGCATACCCGCTGGGCCACGCACGGCGCGGCGACCGTGGTCAACGCCCACCCGCACCGGTCCGGCCCCGTCGCCGTCGTCCACAACGGCATCATCGAGAACTTCCGCGAACTGCGTTCCGAACTCGCCGCCAGGGGACTGACCTGCGAGACCGAAACCGACACCGAGACGGTCGTGATGCTGACGCGATCCTACATCGACGCGGGGATGGCGCCGCGCGCGGCTGCGGTCGCGGCGCTGAAGCGGCTCGAGGGAGCCTTCGCGCTTCTCTTCCTCTTCGATGGCGAGGAAAACCTGATGGTCGCGGCGCGCAAGGGTTCGCCGCTCGCCATCGGCTATGGCGAGGGCGAGATGTTCGTCGGCTCCGACGCGATCGCCCTTGCCCCCATGACCGACCGGATCACCTACCTCGACGAGGGCGACTACGCCTTCGTCACCCGCGAGGGGGTGGAAATCCACGACGCTGCCGGACGGCACGCCAACCGCGAGGTTATGCGCATCCAGCTTGACCAGGCCCGCATCGAGAAGGCCGGTTTCAAGCATTTCATGGCCAAGGAGATCGCGGAACAGCCCGTGGTCCTTGCCGACGCGGTGAAACACTACACGGCCGGGGGTAGGCTGAACCTGCCACAGGGCCTCGACTTCGGCGGGCTCGACCGGCTGACACTCGTGGCCTGCGGCACGGCCTCCTATGCCTGCCTCACCGCGAAATACTGGTTCGAGAGCCTCGCCGGCCTGCCCTGCGAGGTCGATATCGGATCGGAGTTCCGCTACCGCGAACCGCCGCTGCCCGAAAACTCCTACGCGATCTTCGTCAGCCAGTCCGGCGAGACTGCGGATACGCTGGCGGCCTTGCGCTATGCTGCCGGAAAGGTGGCGAAGGTCCTCGCCATCGTCAATGTTCCCACCTCCTCCATCGCGCGCGAGGCGGACGTGGCGCTGCCGATCCTCGCCGGCGTCGAGGTCGGCGTCGCCTCGACCAAGGCCTTCACCTGCCAGCTTCACGTGCTTCTGCTGCTCGCGCTTCAGGCGGCGCGGCAGCGGGGCCGGATCGACGACGAGGCTCTGACGCGGCACCTCGCCGATCTCGCCGCGCTGCCGGGTCTGATGAACCAGGCGCTGTCGCGCGAACCGTCCATCGCCGTGGCGGCCGCGGCCGTCGCCGAGGCGCAGGACGTCCTCTTCCTCGGCCGCGGCGCGATGTTCCCGCTGGCACTGGAAGGCGCGCTGAAGCTGAAGGAAATCAGCTATATACACGCCGAAGGCTATGCGTCGGGCGAATTGAAGCACGGCCCCATCGCGCTCATCGACAAGACCGTGCCGGTGATCGTTCTGGCGCCGCGCGACCGGCTCTTCGACAAGACCGTGTCGAACATGCAGGAGGTGATGGCGCGGCACGGCAAGGTCGTGCTTGTCACCGACCCGGCCGGGGCGAAGGAGGCGGGCGAGGGCACCTGGAAGGTCCTGACCATGCCCGAGGCGCCCGCGCTTCTCGCCCCGATCCTCTACGCGATCCCCGCGCAGCTTCTGGCCTATCACGCGGCCATCGCCAAGGGGACGGACGTCGACCAGCCGCGCAACCTGGCGAAATCGGTGACGGTGGAGTGAGCGTGACGCCGGAATCCGCGCTGGCGGACCTGCGGGCGCTGGCCGATCCCGGGCGGGCGGTGGGCGCGGCGGCCTATCACAAGGCTGCGCGGGAATACCTGGGCGTGCCGGTGCCGGCGATCACCGATCTGGCGAAGGGCTGGCGCGCGGCGCTTGATGTCCCCGGTCGCGTGGCGCTCGCCGCGGCGCTCTGGGACACCGACATTCACGAGGCGCGGATCGCCGCCGCCAAGCTTTTGACGCAGGCGCGCATCCGCGACGACGAGGCGGCCTGGCGGCTCATCGCTTCCTGGGTGCCGGACTTCGACGGCTGGGCCATCGCCGACCATGCCTGCGACGCCGGCGCGCGGCGGCTTGTGGCCGATCCCTCGCGCCTCGACGAGGTGGAGGTCTGGACCCGCGCGCCGCACCTCTGGACGCGTCGCGCCGCGCTGGTCATCACCCTGCCCTGGACGAAGCAGAACCATCCCACGGCCGCCGACCTCGCCGCCCGCGACCGGGTGCTTGGCTGGGCGGCTGCCTATGCGGACGACCGCGACTGGTTCATCCAGAAAGCCGTCGCCTGGTGGCTGCGCGATCTTTCGAAGCACGACGCCGACCGCGCCCGCGCCTTCCTCGCCGACCATGGCGCCCGGCTGAAGCCCTTCGCGCGGAAGGAGGCCGGGAAATACCTCTGAGCCCTTGCGACCACGTGGGGCGCCCTGCGCCCCTTGCCGGTCCGCCCGTCGGGGCTTACCTTGTCCCCATGACACCGCTCATCGATCCCTTCGCCCGCCCGATAACCTATCTGCGTGTCTCCGCCACGGACCGCTGCGACTTCCGCTGCACCTATTGCATGGCCGAGCACATGCAGTTCCTTCCGAAGAAGGACCTCCTGACACTGGAGGAACTGGACCGGCTCTGTTCCACCTTCATCCGGCTTGGCGTGGAGAAGTTGAGAATCACCGGGGGCGAGCCGCTGGTCCGGCGCGACATACTGACCTTCTTCCGCTCGATCTCGCGACACCTCGAAAGCGGCGCGCTGAAGGAACTGACGCTGACGACGAACGGCTCCCAGCTTGCGCGCTACGCCGGCGATCTCGCTGCTCTCGGGGTACGGCGCGTCAACGTCTCGCTCGACACGCTCGATGCCGCGAAATTCACCGCGATCACCCGCTGGGGGCGGCTCGATCAGGTCATGGAGGGTATCCGTGCGGCCAAGGCGGCGGGGCTGAGGGTCAAGATCAACACCGTGGCGCTGAAGGGCTTCAACGAGGACGAGTTGTTCCCGCTTCTCGATTGGTGCGCCGGCGAGGGCCACGACCTGACCTTCATCGAGGTCATGCCGATGGGCGAGATGGGCGAGGAGATGCGGCTCGACCAGTACTGGCCCCTGAAGGACCTCCGGGCGCGGCTCGCCGAGCGCTTCACCCTCACCGACCTCGCCGAGCGCACCGGCGGCCCCGCCCGCTACGTGCGGATCGAGGCGACGGGCCAGAAGGTCGGCTTCATCACCCCCCTCACCCACAATTTCTGCGAAAGCTGCAACCGCGTGCGGGTGACCTGCACGGGCGAGCTTTACATGTGCCTCGGGCAGGAGGACATGGCCGATCTGCGCGCGCCGCTTCGCGCCAGCGAGGGCGACGAGCTTCTGGAAGAGGCGATCCGCGCGGCCATCGCGCACAAGCCGAAGGGCCACGACTTCGACTATTCCCGCCAGAAGGTCGCGGGCCAGGTCTCGCGCCACATGAGCCACACCGGGGGCTGAGGATGCCCGACCTCGCCCGGTTCCACGATGCGCAGGCGAAAAACTTCGCCACCGCGCTTTCCGAATTGCGCTCCGGGCGCAAGGTCAGCCACTGGATGTGGTTCATCTTTCCGCAACTGAAGGCGCTCGGCCGTTCGGCGACGGCGCTCCACTATGGCATCGCCGACCTCTCCGAAGCGCACGCCTATCTCGCCGACCCCGTGCTCCGTGAGCGGCTCGACGCCTGCGCCGACGCCATCCTGGCCCATGCGGAAGAGGCGGCGGAGACGATCCTCGGCCCCGTGGACGCGCTGAAGCTCCGCTCCTCGGCCACGCTTTTCGCGCTTGCGGGCGTCGGTACCGAAACCGGCGCGCGGATGCGACGGGTGCTGGACGTCTTCTATGGCGGGGAGCCCTGTGCGCTCACGCCCGGGCTCCTCGCGCGAGAGACGGCGTCAGGCTAGGCGGCGTCCCCTACCCCCGCCCCCGCCTTCACGCGGCGGGCATCCGTGCCTCGACCATCCCGGCATACCAGCTTGCCCCGAAGGGGATCGCGTTGTCGTCGAAGTTGTAGGCCGGATGGTGCACCATCGCGGTGTCGCCATTGCCGAGAAAGATGTAGGCGCCCGGCCGTTCGTTCAGCATGAAGCTGAAATCCTCGGCCCCCATGAGCGGCGCCGTGTCGGTATCGACCCTCCCCGAGACCGAGCGCGCGACCTCGGCGGCAAAGCCGGTATTCTCGGGCGCGTTCATCGTCACCGGATAGCCGCGACGGTACTCGATCGAGGCCGTGGCGCCGAAGGCGAGTGCGGTCGCCTCGCAGATCGCCTTCACCCGCGTCTCGACGAAATCCTGCACGCCGTGGTCCATCGTCCGCACGGTGCCCTTCAGGTGCACCGTCTGCGGAATCACGTTGTAGGCCTCGCTTTCGGTGCGGAAGGTGCAGACCGAAACCACGACCTGCTTCAGGGGATCGACATTGCGGCTGGCGATCGACTGGAGCGCGATGACGATATGCGCCGCCACAAGCGTCGTGTCGATGCAGTCATGGGGCTTTGCGGCATGACCGCCCTTGCCGGTCACGACCACGTCGAACTGATCGGCCGCCGCCATCATCGCGCCCTCGCGGATCGCAAAGGTGCCGACCGGGATTCCGGGCATGTTGTGCATCCCGTAGACCTCCTGGATGCCGAAACGGTCCATCATCCCGTCCGCCACCATCTCGCGCCCGCCACCGCCGCCTTCTTCGGCGGGCTGGAAGATCACCACCGCTGTGCCGTCGAAGTTGCGCGTCTCGGTGAGGTATTTCGCCGCGCCGAGGAGCATCGCGGTATGGCCATCATGGCCGCAGGCGTGCATCTTGCCCTGCGCCTTCGAGGCATAGGGCAGCCCCGTCTGCTCGATGATCGGCAGCGCGTCCATGTCCGCCCTGAGCCCGACTACCCGGGCCCTGGTATCTGTCCGGCCCCGGATCACGCCGACGACGCCGGTCTGGCCGATCCCCTCGACAACCTCGTCGCAGCCGAAGCCGCGCAACAGGTCAGCAACCTTTCCGGCGGTGCGATGGACCTCGAACAGCAATTCGGGGTTCTCGTGGAAATCGCGGCGCCAGGCGGTGATTTCGGGCAGGAGTTCGGCGAAGCGGTTCTTGACGGGCATGGATCGGTCATTCCTGTGAGTGATGGCGGGCGCAACGGCGCATCCGCGGTGGATCGTCGGCCAAACGGCACGGCTCTGCAAGGGGGCTCAGGCCCGGTCGCTGAGGCCGTACCAGGTGTAGGCGAGCGGCAGGACCAGCCGCCGGAGCGCGCCGAAGGGAAAGCGCGCGGGCGGGCGGGACATCAGCGCCGGGGCCTGCGCCTGTCCTGTGGCGAGCCGCGCCAGCAACCGGCCCGACCAGGTGCCGAGCGCGACGCCGTTGCCGTGCCAGGCAAAGCCGGCCCAGGCGTTCGGCCAGTCGCCGATCAGCCCGACATAGGGCGTGAGCGGCCGCGTGAGGCAGACGAAACCCGACCAGAAATGCGGGGTTTCCACCGTTGCCCAGGCCGGAAACATCGTCTCGAAGTCGGCCCGCGCACGGGCACGCATGGCGTCCTGCGCGGCGGGGCTCGCGCTCGTGCCGCCGCGCAGGCCGAAGAGGAACCGGCGGTTCGGCATCAGCCGGAAGTAGTGGAGAAGCTTGCGCGTGTCGTAGGACATGGTCTGCGACGACCAGCCCTGCGCAGCGATCTCCCCCTCAGTCAGTTCGCGGGTGACGAGGATCGCCGACTGCGCCGGCAGATAGCGCCCGGCCATCCAGTCGGGCACGTCCTCCGACGAATAGCCGTTCGTCACGACGATGAGCTTCTTCGCCCTGAGCCGCCCGCGCGCGGTGCGGAGCACGTAATCCACCCCCTCCCGCGCGATACCCTCGACGGGTGAATTCTCGTAGATGCGCACACCTTCGGCCCTGGCGGCCCGCCCGAGGCCGAGGACGTATTTCAGCGGGTTGAGCGCGAAGCCAAGCTCCATCCTCAGCCCGCCGTGAAACGCCGTGCCCCCCATTCCGATCGCGGCAAGTTCGGAGGGCCCGAAAAGCTCTGCCTTCACGCCATAGTCGCGGGGAATCTCGACGACGTCGTCCTTCAGTATCTCGAATTCGCGCGCCGAATGGGCCAACGCCATCTCGCCTTCGTGGGAATGGGCGTCGGCGTCGATCCCGTAGCGGGCTAGGATCTCGCGCACTGCGTCGGGCGTTTCCTTCTGGACGCCATGCCACTCGTCCAGCCCCGCCTGTCCGAAGCGGCGGCGGAGGGTGGCAGCGCTGGCCTTGGTGCCGCCGATGGAGGCAAAGCCGCCGTTGCGGCCGGATGCGCCCCAGCCGATCCCCTCGGCCTCCACCACCGCCACGTCGGCGCCCGCGTCGCGCGCCAGATGAAGCGCGGCCGAAAGGCCGGTGAAGCCCGCGCCGAGGATCGCGACCTCGGCCCGGATCTCGCCCTCCACGGCCGCGCCGCGCGGCGGGCGCGGGATGGTCGTGTCCCAATAGCACCGCTCCACCGGGCCCTGGGTATAGGCGTGGGGTTCGTAGATGCGCCGCATCGTGCCCCCTCACGTCGTCCGGACCGCGGCCTGCTCCTCGGCCCGCTGCCGCGCGATCGACCGCTTGGACAAGAGCGAGGCGGTGACCACCCCCACCGTGACGATGCCGATCATGATCGTCGAGAGCGCGTTGATCTCGGGGCTGACGCCGAGGCGCACCGAGGAGAATATCTTCATCGGCAGCGTTGTGGACGAGGGACCGGCGGCGAAGGAGGCGATCACCAGATCGTCGAGCGACAGCGTGAAGGCGAGAAGCCAGCCCGAGATCACCGCCGGTGCGATGATCGGCAGGGTGACCGAGCGGAAGGCATCGAAGGGCGTGCATCCGAGGTCGAGCGCGGCCTCTTCCAGCGACTTGTCGAAAGTGACGAGGCGGGAGGAGACGACCACCGAGACGAAGCACATGGTGAAGGTCGTGTGCGCCAGAACGATCGTGGTCACGCCCCGGTCGAGCCCGATGGAGATGAACAGGAGAAGCATGGCGAGGCCGGTGATGACCTCGGGCATGACGATGGGCGCATAGACCATGCCGGAGAAGAGCGTCCGTCCCGTGAACCGCCCTGCCCGCACCAGCACGTAGGCCGCCATCGTGCCGAGGATCGTCGCGAGGGTGGAGGACAGCACCGCCACCTTCAGCGTGACCCAGGCCGCATCGAGGAACGCCTGGTTGGTCAGAAGCTCGCCATACCACCTTGTCGAGAATCCCGCCCAGACGGTGACGAGTTTCGACGCGTTGAAGGAGAAGATGACGAGGATCACCATCGGCAGGTAGAGGAACGCGAATCCGAGCGTGAGCGAGGTCGCGTTGAACCAGGAAAAGCGGCGGTTCACAGCCCGGCCTCCCTCTGCTTCTGTTCGTTGCGCTGGAAGAGAATGATCGGAACGATGAGGAGGAGGAGGAGCACCACCGCCACCGCAGACGCCACGGGCCAGTCGCGGTTGGCGAAGAACTCGTCATAGAGCGTCTTGCCGATCATCAGCGTTTCGTTGCCGCCAAGGATCGAGGGGATGACGAATTCGCCGAGCGCGGGGATGAAGACGAGGAAGCATCCGGCGATGACGCCGGGCCGCGACAGCGGGAAGGTGACGAGCCAGAATGCCTGGATTCTGGTGCAGCCGAGGTCCTCCGCCGCCTCGATCAGCGAGATGTCGAGCTTTTCGAGCGCCGCGTAGATCGGCAGGATCATGAACGGCAGGTAGGCATAGACGATGCCGATGTAGACCGCCGTGTTGGTGTTCAGGATGGTCAGCGGTTGGCTGGTGATGCCCGTCCACATCAGGAACTGGTTGAGGAAGCCCTCGCCCGAGAGGATGCCGATCCAGGCGTAGATGCGGATCAGGAACGAGGTCCAGAAAGGCAGGATCACCAGCATCATCAGCGTCGGACGCCATTCGTCCGGCGCCTGCGCCATGCCGTAGGCGATCGGATATGCGACGAGGAGCGTGATGGCCGTTGAGATCGCCGCGATCTTCAGGCTGGAGAGGTAGGCCTTGATGTAGAGCGCGTCCGAGGCGAGGAAAGTGAAGTTCTCGAAATCGAGCCCGTCGAGGAACTCCCGAATGCCCGCCCAGCCCTGCGAAAGGTCGAGCGTCGGCGTGTAGGGCGGGATCGAGATCGCATAGTCCGAGAGGGCGATCTTGAATACGATCCCGAAGGGGATGAGGAAGAAGAAAAGGAGCCATGCGTAGGGCGTGGCGATCAGGAAGAGCCGGCGCAGGTTCATGGCCCCTCCCCCTCAGTGCAGCAAGAGGACGCCGGCCGTGTCCGTGAAGGACAGGAAAACCGGATCGTCCCATGTGATGTCGCGCCGCGCGATCCGCCGTTCGTTGGCGACCTGCGCCTTGATCATGCGTCCGCCGGCGACCTCCACCTTGTAGGTGGAGATATTGCCGAGGTAGGCGATATCGCTCACCTTGCCCTCGATCACATTCGCCCGGCCCTCGGGACGCTCGCGCGCGATGGCGACCTTCTCGGGCCGGATCGCGAAGAAGACCTTGGTGCCCTGGTCGATCCGCTCGGTCGAGGATGCGATGATCTCGGGCTGGCCCTCGGCCCAGGCAATCGCATACTTGTCGTCGCCTTTGCGGGTCGCCCGGCCCTCCACGATGTTCACATCCCCGATGAAGTCCGCCACGTAAACCGAGTTCGGAGTTTCGTAAATCCGGCCGGGCGTGTCGACCTGGATCATCTTACCGTGGTCCATGACGGCCACGCGGGAGGCCACCGTCATCGCCTCTTCCTGGTCGTGGGTCACGATCACGAAGGTGGTGCCGGTCTTTTCCTGGATGTCCATCAGCTCGAACTGCGTCTCCTGCCTGAGCTTCTTGTCGAGCGCGCCCAAGGGTTCGTCCAGCAGGAGAAGCTTCGGCGCCTTGGCGAGCGAGCGGGCAAGCGCCACACGCTGGCGCTGGCCGCCGGAAATCTGGTGCGGCTTGCGCTTGGCAAACTTCTCGAGCCGGGTGAGGCGCAGCATCTCCTCCACCCGGGCGGGAATCTTCTCCTTCGGCATGGCGGACCGCTTCAGCCCGAAGGCGATGTTGTCCCAGACCGTGAGATGCGGGAAGAGCGCGTAGCTCTGGAACATCATGTTTGTTTCCCGCTTGTTCGGCGGGATCGGTGCCTGATCCACCCCGTCAAGCAGGATCTTGCCTTCCGTCGGCGTCTCGAATCCCCCGAGCATCCGCATCAGCGTGGTCTTGCCGCAGCCCGAGGGCCCGAGCAGCGCGAAGAACTCGCGCCGGAAGATGTCGAGCGTGACGTCGTCGATCGCGACGAACTCGCCGAATCTCTTCGTCACGTTCCGGAATTGGATCAGCGGCTTCTGGTCGGGGTCGAGCCAGGGGGCGAAGACAGGCCGGTTGGCTGGTTGCGCCATGATGTTCCCTCGTCATGTGAAACGCCCCGCGCCGTGGGGCGCGGGGC
>WBZL01004201.1_pt1 | contig 12652 bp, 7 predicted proteins | sample 5204291 | NCBI WGS metagenome assembly WBZL01 (sample SAMN12344345, study PRJNA552823) | activated sludge metagenome | biome: Activated sludge suspended growth; feature: Nitrification reactor; material: Wastewater; isolation source: activated sludge from nitrification reactor of wastewater treatment...
CCTTGCCAGGCCTACTCGCTCGCCGGCCGCTCGCGACGCACGCGCGAGTCGTTGGAGAAGTTCGAGAGCGACGAGAAGCACTTCCTCTACCGAGAGTATCTGCGGATCATCCGCAGACACAAGCCGGCCGTCTTCGTCATGGAGAACGTGAAGGGGATGCTCTCCTCGCAACACGGAGGCTCGCCCATCTTCGACCAAATCGTGACAGACCTCTCGAAGCCGGGCGAGGATCTCGAATATCAGATTCGCTCGCTCGTGAAGCCGGGCGTGGCCGGCGAGATAGACCCGCACGACTTCGTCGTCGAGGCGGAGCGCTACGGCGTTCCTCAGGGGCGACACCGAGTCATTCTGTTCGGGATTCGCTCGGACGTCGCGCGCTCCGTTCCAGAGCTATCCTCAAAGCCAGAGGAGTTCGTACTGGGCGGCGAGAACCAGAGGGTTTTCGTCGGAGAGGCTCTCTCCGGCCTCCCGCCTCTCAGAAGCAGGTTGTCGAAGGAACCAGACGGACACGAGCAGTGGCTCTCGGCTCTGAGCCAGACAGCTGAGGAGCTTCGATTCTATCGCTCAGAGACTTTGGAACCCGTCTTCGAGGAGATAATCCGAGCCGTCGAGGCGGCGCGTCATCACGTATCCGTCGGAAAGCCATTCCAGTCCTTCGACATGAGTCAGCACAAAATGCGCGACAGGCTGGCGGATTGGTATTTCGACGGGCGTCTGGGCGGCGTGATTCAGCACGAGACGCGCTCACATATGCGCTCCGATCTTCACCGCTACCTCTTCGCAGCCGCCTACGGACGAGCGAAAGGCGTTTCGCCCAAGATTGCCGACTTCCCTACCCCCCTGCTTCCCAAGCACGACAACATTTTGTCCGAGAATGTGCCGTTCGCCGACCGCTTCCGGGTTCAGTTGGCTGGTTCTTGGTCGTCCACCGTCGTCGCGCACATCGCCAAGGACGGGCACTACTTCATCCATCCCGATCCGTCGCAGTGCCGAAGCCTGACAGTGCGGGAAGCCGCCCGTCTTCAGACCTTCCAGGACAACTACTTCTTCGCCGGCAACCGTACCGAACAATACACGCAGGTCGGGAACGCAGTCCCTCCCCGCCTCGCGCGCAAAATCGCCGGCGTGGTATTGAAGTTCATGGACGCGTGGAATCGGAACAGAACTCCCCGCTGAGTTCCGAGCTGTCGATCCAGCGGCGCAGTAGCTCGGGCAGGGCCTCCCTCGTTTCGACCGACCGCGTCGCGCACTCCCAGACCACCAGTACGCGCCACCCTGCGAAGAGCAGAGCTTCTATCGCTCGCGCGTCCCGCTCGACATTCGCCGCGAGCTTGACCTCCCAGAACTCCCTGCGCGAGGCGGGGGTTTTCGCATAGCGACAGCCCCGATGAGCGTGCCAGAAGCAACCGTGCACGAACACGGCGACTCGACGGCCCGGCAGCACGACGTCGGGGCGGCCTGGTAGATCCTTGCGGTGCAGACGAAACCGGAAGCCTGCGGCGAACAGGGCCTTTCGGACGACGATTTCCGGCTTCGTGTTCCGCCCGCCGATGCCGGACATCATCCGGCTTCGCGTCGCCGGGTCGACGACGTCGGCCATCGACTCAGCCCCGGCGAGCCTCGGGAACGTCCACGGACGGCGGCGAGAACGGACGGGCGAACATCGCCTCTCTGCACTCGGGCCGCTTGGCCCACTCGGAAATCATCTTGCCGTTCGCGGTCTCGTGCAGGCGCTCGTTCACCTCCCGCGCCCATATCTCGACCTGCTCCAGAAACTGGTACGAGACGCCTTGGTTGCGCCAGACCTTCTCGAGATCGAACGCGTCGCGGTAGGAGAGCGCGACGACGGCGACCGTGTAGGCGGCGACGTTCGCTAGGAAGGCGGAGACGAGTGGCCGAGCGGTCTTGTGGACGGCCTTGAATACCAGAGCCTTGGCCACCAGCGCCTTGAAGAAGGTCGGGTCCGGCACAACGGGCGTACCTGCCGCCTCAGCCTCGGCGAGACCCGTCATGAAGCGGTCGAAGCATTTCTGCGTTCCGAGGCTGACGACGTCGGGTCTGGCATCCCAAGCCATCAGGTATTTCGCCAACTCCGTCTTGGTTATCTTGCGCGAGGCCGGCACGGATTCCTTCAAGGCTTTCAGGCGGGCCGGGGTCGTGCCCTCGCGCGACAGAAGGGTGTTGTAGCTTCCAGCCGCCCGCTCGTAGAACCAGCGACCGACGCCGTCGGGACAGTAGACCGTCAGGGAGAGTCGCTCGACGTCCACGTGGAAGGGCTTGTTCGCCGACAGGTCGGACTGCCGCACCGCGTTCTGGGAGTTCGCGTAGCGCGAGATGTCGGAGACCAGAGCCTCCTCCTTCGCCGGGTCCTCCTCCTTCATGACGATGATTTTCGCGGGCACGCGGACCTTGCTCAGGTCGGTCTCAGGATACTTCTTCTTCGCGAAGTAGATGGACGCCGTCGTCTGTCCTCCGTTCACGATCTGCATGCCGCGAAGCCAGACGATGCCCGGCGAGCCGTCCTCGGCCCTAGCGAGCTTCATCTCGTCGGCGACCAGCACGATGCCGTTGTTGAAGGCCATGAACCGCTCGGGCGCGGCGCGAAGCGTGCCCTGGATGCCGGCGTTCACGCCCTTGGCCTTGACGCTCAGGAACGAGCGCACGTTGGCTTCCAGCAGTCTGGGGCCGAACTTCTCGTAGACGTGGCGCAGCGCCTCGCCCGGGACGGCGGTCAGCGCGTAGTCGTAGTCGCCCGTCTCGCCCGGAACGAAGACGCAGGGCAGCGGCGAGCCTGAGACCTCGTTGAAATCGACGACGAGCTCGTCGCGCGGCTTGCCCTCGGAGCGATGCCGGAAGAGCCGCTCGATGTCCATGACTTCGAGACGGATCGACTTGCCGCCGACGTCCCTCGGCTTGAAGCTCTTCGACTTGGCGACCCCGTCCATGAGGACGAACACGCGCACCTGCTCGAGGCCGTCGTATATCTCCCGGATGGTGAGCGCGAGGGAATGGGCGTCACTGGACGGGTCCAGCTTGTCGGCGAGCCGCCCGGCCGCGCAGAGTTCCAGGAAGCGCACGCACTGCTGCGCCGCCGTCTTCGAGTCCTGATCCTGAACGGGCGTCAGGGCCTCGAATCCCTCGTACAGACTGACGAAGAGATCAAGTTGGTCGGCGTCGTCGGAGATGGCGTAGCCGCTGAGTCGCAGATTGGCGTTCCCGACCTTCCCCTGAAAGTGGCAGACGACGGGTTCGAAGGTCATACCCGCGTCCACGAGGTGCTGCATCACCACCTCGCAGAAAACCAGTTCGGCGAAGGGAGAGCCTTCGCTCATCTGGGCCGCTATCTCGGCCCGCGTCTCAGCGAGGAAGTCGTCGAGAGTCATTCGGTTGCTCCTAGTTGCGAGAGGACCTCGTCGAAGTCGCGCAGGAAGTCTCCGGCGTGGTCCAGATTGATTTCGTAGACGGCGCGAGTCACGCCGGCCGGGACGACTCCCGGCGTCAGACGAGGAAAGCCCTCGGACACCGAGAGCACTCGCCTGTCCTTCGGCTCGAATCTTCGGGAATACTGGCCGGCGTGAGCCTCCGAGAAGCCCGCGACCATGAGACGCTCCCGCAGGAAGTCCGCCGCGCCGGGTTCGCCTTCGAGACGACGCTCGACCTCGGCGACCATCTCGGGAAGCGTCGAGCCGCCCTCTCCCGCCGCGAATCTGACGGCGGCGAGAAACAGGGGGGACGCGACGGCGTCGTCCAACTGTTCGAGCGAGCCGATCTTCACCGGGAAGCCCGACGAGGACATCGTCGCCTTCACCTCGATCGCCCCGTCCCCGATGAGGAAGTCCTGCGGCGCGTCGTCCGGGCCGACCCAGCCGCTCAGGACGCTCTCGTGCGAGACCCCGGCGTCGAGAAGCCGCGCCATGAAGAAGAGCTCCCCGGCCAGTCCTAGCTCCGCCTCGGGGCTGAGAGGCCCCGTCCCGCGCGACATGAACTGCTGCCACATGCGCACTCTGCGCAGCATGGTCTTGAGAACGGAGGCCTCTCCCTCGGGAGCGGCGGCGTCCATGGCTCCCGCTACGTCGCCCACCATCTCCGCGAAGAGCTCGGGACTGCCCGACTCCTTGCGGGTCAGGGCTATCCAGGTCATGCCGTCACCGAACGGGTCCGCACGGACGACCTCGAAACCCTTTCCCTCGGGAAGACGGTCCGACGAGCCCGGGCGAGCCGTCGGGAAACGGGCGAGCAGCGCCTCCTCGTTCCCCGGGAAGCGCCTGGCCGCCATGAGTTCGCAGGCTCCCGCGCGGGCCACCGGAATGCCGCGCCAGCCCGCCTCCGCCCCGCTTCCGGAGAGGGCCTCCCAGGCGGCGACGAACTCGTCAATCGGCCGGGGCATATTCGGTCTCCCATAGAAGATGATCCACCTCGTACTTCACGGTCGTCGTCGAGCGACTGGCTGGGAAGCTGACCCCGAAGCCGACCACGGGCGGCACGCCATCGGGCAGTTCCGCGCCCTTCGGGTCGATGGGATACAGGAGCAGAAGGCCGCGCTCGGGATGAGCGGGAACGCCTTCGCCCCCCAGTCCGCGCACCTGACGAACCCAGACTCCCCCTGGGTATTTGGGCGGCTCCCTGCCGGTCTCCTCCGTTCCCCGCCCGGGGTCCTTCGCCCGGTCCTCGAGGGTGAGCCTCATGGCGGCGCTCCAGGATTCCTCGTCCATGTCGATCGCCTCGTCTCTGGGCGACAGAAGCCGCCCGATGGAGTAGTGCTCGGTCTTGGAACTCTGGTTTCGGGTAATCATGTGCTCCAAGGCATATTTGCCGCACAGGGAGAAGGACGCCCCGTCCGTGCCGTCCTTGCCGCCGATCACCGCCACGGTCCAGGAGGTGAGTTCTCCCTTCGCAGCCATCGCCTTCACGAAGTCGGCCAGCACCGCGCTGTTCACCTTCCGAGCCGCAGGATGCGTCAGGTAGGTCGAGAAGAAATCCGCCACGTGCTCGGCAGGCACGCCCTCCCACAGGAATCCCTTCCACTCCTGCGTTCCCGAGCCGCGCCTGCGAACGACGACGCCGCTCTCGGACGGCGCGCCGGCAGCCTCCAACAGCCTCTCGGTCGCCGCGAGGTTGCGCTCCACGATCGACGGGTCGCGATGGAAGGCGACAGTTTCGAGCACGGAGCCGCTGAACGACACTTGCAGGGTTTTCGCGCTGCGCATCTTGATGGGCGACGTGACCATCAGAACGGGATGCGACTGCACCTTCATGCCGTAGGTCTCGGGCGTCGCGTGGATTTTCGCCATGGTGTCGAACTCCTGGTGAAGCTCCTCGGCCGCGTCGGCGATGTGGCCAAACCACTCGACGAGGTCCGAGGTCGTGTAGAGACGGCAGAGGTCGAGGTAGCCCGGGCGATAGCCGAACCAGCGGCCGATCTGCATCAGGGTGTCGTACATTTTGGTGGACCGGACGAAGTAGCTGACGCAGAGTCCTTCGAGCGTGAGGCCCCGGGCGAGCTTGTCGCCGCCGACGGCGATGACCTTCAGGCCGGTCTCCTCGCGCTCGGCGTAGTCGAGCACGTCGCCGGCCGACCCGTTGATGGCCCTGACGCCGTTCGCCAGATCGTCGAGCACATCGGGAAGGACCGCCTCGACGTCCTCCCATTCGGGAAGGTTGAACTCGCCGGCCGACTCGTCCATGGCCGTCGCCACGGCGGCCGAGGTCGGGATGAAGTCGTCCTCCCAGAGCTCGCGCCACTCGGCCAGCAGCGCGTCCCGCTCGGCCGCGCCGAATCCCCGCAGACGCACGCGGAAAGTCTTAACGAGGTCGTCCACCTGCTGGCGGACCTCCTCCTGAACGGCGGTGTAGCGCGTCACATGAATCAGCATCGAGCAATGCCTGGAACCCTGCCCCCTAAGAACCCGCACCGCGCAGCAGAGCACGAAGGCCAAGAGCGCCTCCCTGAGCGAAGGAGGCACCTCGTCGCGCCCCTGAGAAAGAGGGACGTGGGTCTTGTCGTGCTTGGGAGGCATCCAGCCGTCCTCGCCCGTGGAGTCCGTCTGATCGTCCATCTCCCGGATCAGAGGCAGTCCGCCGACTCTGCCCTCGGTCGAGCGCAGGCCGAATACGCGCGCGGGGCCGACGTAGTTCGAGGGAGCAGAGATATTGACGATGAAGGACTGGGGGAACAGGTCCGGTCCCTCCTCCTTCGTCGCCTTGCGGCGATCGATGAAGATGTTCGCAAACGGCGTGGCGGTGTAGCCGACGTAGGCCTTCCTGGCGAAAGAATGGAGAATCTTCCGGATGCGGCTATTGATGGCCTTAGGCTGATACTCGTCGTCCACCGAGCCGTCCTTGTTGACGATCTGGTCCCCTGTGTCGACGGAGGCATGGTCGGCCTCGTCGTCGATCAGGAGCAGCGGTAAGCCGGAGACAAGAGGACGTCCGTCGGAGTCCTTGGCGTCGGCGACGTGGTTGCGAATCCATTTGAGCAGACGTTCGAGCACCGTCTTGTTCTTCTTGACGACGAAGAGCCACGGCCGCTGCTCAGGCGAGATGGCGAGGTGCTTCGCGACCTTGGTGTTGAAGTCCCCGTTGTCCGAGCGATTCGTCGCGCAATTAGGGCGAATCTCGGCGTCGCGGGCGTTCTCGCCGACCCCGATGTAGCGTACGACGTCGTTCTTCGCAGACGTCTCGTAGCCGAGAAATCCTTCCTCGAGGCGAATCTGGGTCTGCGAGCGCAGATTATTGTGCAGGCCGGCGAGGACGATGATGATTTTGTAGCCAGCGTCGGCTGCCTTGCAGATCAGGCCCGTGTAGTTGCCCGTCTTGCCCGACTGGACGTGCCCGACGACGAGTCCGCGACGATCCCAGACGCCCTCTCGCAGAGGGTCTTCGAGCAGTTCGAGAATCTTGTTCGTCGCCTCGTCCAGAGCGTCCACCGCCTTGACCGACATTTTGCTTTCGAGGAAGTCGCGGTAGCGCTGCCAGTAGCGCCAGTCCTTGCGCCGGGAGGCGTTGAGCCAGTCTTTGTGGCCTGTCTTGTCGGAGAGCGTCGTAGCCCCGCCGATCCACAGACTGAACCGACGGATTAGCTCGGCGACAGCCTCCTTCCGATCGACGACCTTCCCCGGATAGAGGTTGTCGGCGACGAAGTCGACCTTCTCCGCGACAAGGGTCGGGGTGACCGCGCCCTTCTCCATGTCCGCAGCGAGCGTCGTCTGGACAATGCTGACGAGACCCTGAAACACTTTGCTCTGCTCTTCCGTCATCCTGCGTTTCCTTCGTCGGACTTCGTCGCCTCGGGAAGCCCTGCGACGAGTTTGGGATAGTTCTGAAATGGCTCGGTGGAGGACAGCGTGCGGACGGCCGCCTCGGGCGTCATGCCGCGACGCCCGACCATGTCCCTAAACAGGGTCAGAAGAACCGTCCTGACGCCTTCTGGAGCCGTCTCCGGCTCTCCGGAGAAGCCCGTTTTCGGAGTGTCCTTATTCTCGGCAGTGTCGAGCCAGATGCGCTGGACCGGCACGGTCTCCTCCACCACTCGAAGCATCGCTCTCACGAGGTCCTTCCGATCGCCGCAGGCGTCAATGACGGCAGCGACGGCGGGATGTCCCTCGTCGATGCGATAGCGGGCGCCGCTGCGCAGATGCTCGACACGCCAAGCCTGCTCGATGGGCGCTCCGCCGGGACCCGGCGTAGGCGATCCTCTGAATGCGAAGACCTTTCGTGCCTTCTCTCGGGTGTTCTCGGCCAGCCCCGTCAGCCAGGAGCGGACGAAGACGGGCGGTCTAGCCGTGGACTTCCTCACGTCAATCTTCCAGTCTGCGTCGGCGGAGTTCGGGATGTCCACCCTGATCCGAGCCAGACGATGCGACTCCTCCCGATTCCATGCCCTTCCCCTGCCGAGGCCGAGCCATCCTCCGGCCAGCAGGAGGCGCTTGTTTCGGTAGACGTAGAAGCCCTGCTGGGACGTCCAGCCTTCTGGGCCGCCGGCCTTCGAGAAGTCCTCCTCGGACAGCTTGTCCTTGTGAGGAAGCACGTGGCACTGCGCCTCGACGGGACCGGAAGCGGTCGAAACACGGGCGACGGGGGATTCCCAGGGCTTGGCCGGATGCCCGGTCATGAAGGGGTCCCACGGAGCTACGGCCCTGTCGTTCAAGAAAAGTCGGAAGTCGGGCCTGTGCCCCTCAATGAGACGATGGAAAATCATCGCGAGTCGCGACTCGACGTCGATGGCGAGCTCGGCGAAATGGTCGAAATTGGAGCCGGCCGTGACCACGCGATCCATGCGCTCCCAGAGGACGAGCGTCCCCGAGCGCAGGGCCGCGAGAGGCTCAAGAAAGCGCTCTGACCCCTCGGCGGGACCTTCGAACATGCGCCATCCGCACTCTCGGTTCGAGGCTATGGCGTCGAGGTCCCAGCGCAGACAGACGAGCGGCCCTCCATCGCGCTTCGAGGCGACGGTGAGACTGCGGCACTGTGAGAAGGAGGCCGTCTTCAGCCCGAGCCCGAAGCGTCCGAGGTCGGTCGGAGCACGCTCGTCCAGAGGATTGATCGTCCCCAGCGTCATCGCAGCTTCAAGCTCAGGGTCGCTCATGCCGCGACCGTCGTCCAGAATCGAGATCCGACTGGCCTGTCCTTCCCAGTCGAAGCGCAGACGAACCTCGGAGGCCCCGGCGGATATCGAGTTGTCCACGACGTCAGCTAGAGCGGCGGCGGTCGAGTATCCGAGACCCCGGAGGGCCTCCATCATCGCGCCGGCCTTCGGCGGGGCGTGTCTTGTTCCCTGAGTCATTTGGCGAATACGTCCCTCTGGATCTTGCGGAAGCCCGAGGCTAGAAGCCTACGGCCGAACGCCCTTATGTTCGGGGGCGAGGCGAACGGCGCGACGATTCTCAACTCGCCACCCTCGGCGCGTCGATCCTCGACTCTGAGTCCCAGCGCCCTAGCCTCGTCGGCGATTCTGGACGTCCTGTCGTCCGGGAGCGCGGGAGCCGGCGTGCTCGGGATTGCCTCGTCTGAGACGGCACGCTCCGTTCCCCGAACGGGAATCGGGTTCGCGGCGCGCGGAGCCCCCGGCTTCGGTCTCGGAGGCGGGAAGGACGGGGCCTCCCGCTCGACGACGGGCGCCGGAAGCTCGTGGTCCTCCTCTTCGAGAGCGACCTCGTCGTCCGAAGCGGAGGACGCCTCCGCATTCTTCCGGTCGGGCGAAGGCGAGCGGCGCGGCGCGTATACCTCTCCCATGAAGGGCCACAGAATATCCCGCTTGTTCGGATGAGACAGCCTTCGCATCGTCTTCGACTCGATCTGACGGATGCGCTCGCGCGTCACGCCGAAATGCTGGCCGACCTCCTCGAGAGTCATCGCATCGTCGTCCGCGAGACCGAAGCGCAGAAGAATGACCTCCCTCGCGCGCTCGTCGAAGTCTTCCAGCATTCCGAGAAGGGTCCTGCGCAGCGAGGCTCTCTCGGCGGCGTCCGCCAGGTCCGAAGTCCTTTCGTCAGCGAGACCTTCCGCTCTCGTCATACCCGAGTCGGGCTCGACTTCGTCCAGGGAGATCGCATCCTCGAACATGACGAGGAGCATCCGCGTCTTGGCGAGAGACATGCCGATTCGTCGCGAGGTCTCCGACTCCGTCTCGGGGCGACCAAGACGGGCCTCTGCGGAATCCCGCTCGCGCAGAACCTTCCGAGCCGTCTCCTGAATGTGGACGGGAGCCCTGACGACTCGACCCGTGTCGGCGATTGACCTCGATACCTGCTGGCGAATCCACCAAGTCGCGTAGGTGGAGAAGCGGAACCCTTTGCGCCAGTCGTAGCGCTCGACCGCCTTCATGAGGCCGATATTGGCCTCCTGGACGAGATCGTCGAACGGAATTCCCGACCAAAGATGCTTCTTGGCGATGGACAGAGCGAGCCGGAGGTTGCAGAGAATCATGCGCTCCCGAGCCTTCGCCTGGCGAGCGAGAGCCTCGACGAAGTCGCTCCCGGCCAGGTCTGCGCCGGCCTTGTCGGCCAGTTCCATGAGGAAGCCGCGCGTCAGCCGAGCCTCCTCCAAAGCCTCCGCAACCCTGCGAGCGTCGCCTCGGGCTGATTTCGCGGCGGCGACGGAGCTCACGAAGAAGGCGGCCTCCTCGTCGAGTTCGGACTCGTCGTCCTCGTCCTCCGCCGTATTGATCGAGCGCGAGCCGGGCTCCTCGTCAGACGAAGGCTCCGGCCCCGCAGTGAAGGACTCGGCGTCGGCCTCCCCTGCGGCGACCCGGTCGGCGGCGTCGAACACGGCGGACAGACCCTCGGGCCATGCCGCGAGAGCGGAAAGAGCCGCTCGACCTGCCTCCTCCATCTCTCTTCCCAAGGCGATTTCCTCCTCGGCCTCGAGAAGGTCTCCTCGAATACCCTTCGCGAAGAACCTGAACGGGTCGTTGCGTCCGGAGGCGAGGTCCTCGGCGAACTCGGCGGCCTCCGTCAGAAGGCGGTCCTCCTCCATGGAGGCGTCCGACATGAAGGGTTCCTCGTCCGAGCCGGTCCATTCGACGACGGTCGCACCGAGTTCTCCCGCCACGAAGGCGAGAAGCCTCTCGGCCTCCTCGTTTCGGCTGCCGTCGGCGTTCGAGCAGACGTCGATGAGCCGGGCCTCCGAGACCATTCCCTCGCGCAGAGCGGCGAGCAGCAGGTCTCTGACGGTCCCGCCGCCCTCGTCCCGGACGAGCGGAGCGGCTCTGACCGGCAGGTGAAGATCGACGTCCCCCCAGTCCTCGTCGCGATCCACGACTTTGTGGCGTCCGATGGCTTCGTGAACCTGTCTGGCCGCCTCGGCGACAGTCTCGTCGCCCTCCGGGGCGGATACCTCCTCCTCGGCCTCCCAGTCGTCGGCAAAGAGCTCTTCCAGAGGCTCGTCGTCCAGCGCGAGGACGTCCGTTTCTTCCCCGGACGGGGGTTCGGTAAGCGGATCGTTCGAAATCTCGGGCGTGCCGACGGAAGACTCCACGAACTCCGTCGGCGGCGGGTCGTCGTCGGCCTGAGCGAGGGTCTCGGCAACCTCTTCGGAAACGTGCGGGGATTCGGCCTCGGACGTTTCGACCGTCGGAGGTGGAGCATCGGGCTCGACGTCAGGAACGCTCTGGACCTCCTCGATGATCGGCGCGGCGAGACGCGCGACGGCCTCCTTCAGAACGGCGATGGTCTCTGGGCAGCCGCCTTTGAGGGCGTGAGCCAGCGCGTCCATTCCGCTCAGGTCCGCGAGCGTCGGGTTTGCCCCGGCGTCCAGAAGCAGCCTGACCGCTCCCTTTCTGCGTCTGCCGGCGGCGAGGATCATGGGTGTCGCGCCCGAACCGTCCCGAGCGTCGAGGTCGTCGCCCCGGCGAATGTGCAGCTTGATAGCCGTCTCGACGCCCGATATGGCCGCGAGACGCAGGAGCGGGTTGAGCTTCCTCACGGGACTATCCACGGCCGGAATCCTCCGGGAGATAGCCAGGGGCGATGGACGCGCTGTCCACGCCATCCAGCGCGGAGCGATTCCGCAGCCAGAGGCGATACTCGGGGCCGCGCAGGGAATGGCTCTCGGAGCAGTCGACGCTCCATCGTCTCAGGACGTAGCCCGCCAAGGCGGCCTTCGCCCGAATGCGCAGCACCCCGTCCGTCATCGGATAGTCCAAGGCGGCGAGTTCGGGACGCGGAAAGTCGGGATGTGGAACGACCTCCATCTCGACCTCGCGGGACCACTGGGCGTCGCTATCGACTGACTCCTCGGGCAGCGGGCAATCGGACAGGACGCGAACGCCTCTGACGCGCGTCAGGACGAAGTCCCGAAACGACGAGGTTCTCCGGTCGAAGGCTCGGACGTGCCACCGCTGACCGTTGTCGGCCAGAGCGAGCGGAACGATTTCGCGCTCCGTCGCCCCGCTGGAGGACGAGACGTAAGACACGGACAGAACGCGCCGTCCGGCGATGGCTCGCGTGACCGCCGCCAGGACCTCGATGGCGGGCCGGTTTATCGGGGCGGGATACTCGCATGGGACCAGACCGCTCGCCGAGCCTCCCAGCCCGTCCCCGAAGCCCTTCGACAGGGCCGACAGGGCGCGGTCCAGGGAGTGCTCGAACAGGGGCCTGAAATCGTCGGTCGCGCGATAGGTCTTGGAGCTTCCGTCGAAGCGTATGTTGTTCGGGGCAAGTGTTCGATAGCGCGCGAGATCCCGCGTCGCCACGGCCGGGGCGACGTCAAATCTTCCGGAGATGTCCGCGCGGGACACCTCGCCGAGAAAGAACAGTCTGAAATCTACGTGGGCAAGCCGTTCGCGCTGCGCTCGCCCCGCCTCCTGAACGTCCGTTTCCAACGGATTCTCGCGGTTGTCATGATGACGTTCGATTCTACAGACGGAGCGACGGCATGTACACTTGCTAATTTTTTGATCACCATATGAGCATGGCATCTATTCAGCGGCTTCCTGGAGGCTAGCGGATTCCCTGCAGCGATCGGCACGGAGGGATTTTGAAAGGGGTCAGCATATGCTCGCCCCCGCTGTCCGATTACTTTGGGACCACCCGAGTTCGACACTTTTCGCGTGCCAAACGCATAAACGGGGCTTCGGTCGCAATAAAAACAGGGAGTTGGCGCGCAGCCGAAAATTTGTTGTAGTGACACGCCTTGCTTAGAATCCTATTGTGAT
>WBZL01004202.1_pt1 | contig 12646 bp, 11 predicted proteins | sample 5204291 | NCBI WGS metagenome assembly WBZL01 (sample SAMN12344345, study PRJNA552823) | activated sludge metagenome | biome: Activated sludge suspended growth; feature: Nitrification reactor; material: Wastewater; isolation source: activated sludge from nitrification reactor of wastewater...
GGGTTTTGTACCGGTAAAAGTGTATGTATTGCCGCAGCGAAAGGGGAACAGCAGCCAGCAAATGGGCAAATTTGGTCGGGAAGCCTTAAGAAAAAGTATTACCATTTGGAGAAAACCGTGATGCCCCTGCGAGTTCCACGCAACACAGAAGTTGAGCATAAAGCCTGGCTACTGGATCAACTTGCCAAAAGCGAATTCTTTCATGAAAAGCTGCATGAATGGCGACTGCTAGAGATTATCAACGAGCTTGAAACAATCCCCGGTGAAGATTTGTCTTGGGATTTGGATCAGTTGAATATTTCGGCTGTAGCCTGGAACAAGATTATCCATCGTGGAATCAAACCAATTATCGTATTTGCTCACCCCACTGTTTTGCAAACAGTAGATCGGACAGTTGGATATTATCGCATGTTGTCCATGGTCTCACAGAAGTCCATGAGTCGCGTCGGCTTGCCGATCAGTCGTGAATCAGGGGAGGTAAAGCCTGAGTTTGATCGCGCCCTCGCTATTGCCAATCATTTAAACCAAATTGTAAGCAGCCTGATTGAAGCCGATAAAGTGGTTAATGTACGAGAATTTGACTTATGGCGAGGTATGGCGGCGGGAACACAAGCGCAAGGGAGCTGGCAAAACCTGAAAGGCAGTCGCATAGAGGCTCAAGTTAGAGCGATTATACGCCAGCGAATTAGAGAGACGGGGGGTGTCGTTGCTGAATCGGTGCGTGGTATTGAATTGCAAAACGGCCGTTTTCTTGTATTCGGTGATGAACCAGATGTGGCAATTTACGATCAGGATGTGATCCAGGTTGCAATGGAAATTAAAGGTGGCATAGATACAGCCGCTATTCTGGAACGTATTGGAGCCGCAATCAAAAGTTTGAGTCGTGCGAAAGAAGAAAATGCCGAGGCTCATACGATTCTCCTTGTCCAGGAAGTATCATTGACAAAAACAGCCACATCCGATCTGGAAATCAATCGCCTGGCTGTTAACCATTGGTTTACGATTGAGTCTTTTTTGGGAGATACCAGGCAACGCGAAGCTATCTTTCAATTGATGGGATTGTGATCCTTTTATTTTCAGCAAGCGTGTGTTTGCACTTCGCAAATGCACCAGACCCGCAAGAGGAGAAAACATGCAGCCCAATTTTGACCTCACAGGCAAAGTTGCCCTTATCACCGGGGCCTCACGGGGGATCGGCCAGGCCATTGCCGAAACCTATGCCGCCGCCGGTGCCAAGGTAGTGCTTGCCAGCCGCAAGCAAAGCAGCCTTGAAGAAGTAGCCGCCGCCATTCGCGCCAACGGCGGCGAGGCTCTGCCCATTGCCGCCCACACCGGCAGCGACATAGCCGTGGCCGAACTGGTTGGTCGCGCTACCGAGGCCTATGGTGGCATTGATATTGTGGTCAACAACGCCGCCACCAACCCCCATTTTGGCCCCATCCTCACCGCCGAGGATAGCCACTGGCAGAAAATCATGGATGTCAACGTCATGGGGTATTTTCGCGTGGCGAAGGCGTGTGCCGCCAGCATGAAAGCGCGGGGCGGCGGCAAAATCATCAACATCGCCTCGATTGCGGGCAAAACCCCGTCACCTGGCATGGGCATTTACTGTGTTAGCAAGGCGGCCGTATTGATGCTGACCGAGGTGCTGGCGGCGGAGCTGGCGGCCGATAATATTCAAGTCAACGCCATTGCTCCCGGCTTTATCAAAACCCGCTTCAGCCAGGCCATTTGGGACAATCCCCAGCTAAATGAAGCCGTTGTCGCCTCCATTCCGCAGAAGCGCATGGCCGATGTGGAAGAGCTGAGTGGAATTGCCCTTTATTTGGCTTCCCCGGCTTCCAGCTTTATGACCGGCTCGACGCTGATCATTGACGGCGGGCAGTTGGTATCAAACGTCATTTGAGCTTGGATCGGTAATCAGTAAACAGTAATCAGTAGGTCACTGATTACCGATTACTGATTACCGATTACCGATTACTGGACGAAAAATGGAACCACAAGTAATAGAGAAAGTACTCGACACCATGCGCCAGTTTGTGCGCGAGGAGATTATTCCGCTGGAGGCCGAATTTCTGGCCAAGGGGTTTACGGCGATGCTGCCGAAGCTTCAGGAGAAGCGGGAGATGGTGCGGAAGCTGGGCTTTTGGTGCCCACAGATACCGGAAGAATACGGTGGGATGGGGTTGTCGCTGCTGGAGCATGGGTTGGTGAGTGAGGTGCTGGGGCAAACGCCCATCGGCCACTTTGTCTTCAACTGCCAGGCACCGGACGCAGGCAACATGGAGATTTTGATTGACCACGGCACGCCGGAGCAGAAAGAGAAGTTTTTGTTGCCGCTGGTGCGGGGGGAGATTCGCAGCTGCTTTTCAATGACGGAGCCGGAACATGCGGGGTCGAACCCGGTGGTGATGAGCACAACGGCCGTTAAAGAAGGCAACAGCTACATCATAGACGGCCACAAATGGTTCACCAGCGCCGCCGACGGAGCCGCCTTCGCCGTTGTCATGGCCGTCACCGACCCCCACGCCGGTGTTCACCAACGCGCCAGCCAAATCATCGTCCCCACCGACACCCCCGGCTTTGAGCTGATTCGCAACATTTCTGTCATGGGTGAGCCAGGCGAAGGTTGGGCCAGCCACGCTGAGATCCGCTACAACGAGGTGCGCGTGCCGCAGGAAAATTTGCTGGGGCAGGAAGGCCACGGCTTTGCCATTGCCCAGGAGCGGCTGGGGCCGGGGCGCATTCACCACTGTATGCGCTGGCTGGGTATTTGCGAACGCGCCTTTGAGCTGATGGTGAAGCAGGCGATGCTGCGCGAGCTGGGACCGGGGACGGTGCTGGCCGATAAGCAAACCATCCAGAACTGGGTAGCCGAAAGCCGGGCGGAGATGAACGCGGCGCGGCTGATGGTGCTGGATGCAGCCAACAAGATTGACAAAAATGGTGTCTATGCCAGCCGCAACGAGATTTCGATGATCAAATTCTTTGTCGCGGGCGTGCTGATGCGCGTCCTTGACCGCGCCATCCAGACGCACGGGGCGATGGGGATGACCGATGACACGCCCTTGGCCTACTGGTACCGCCACGAACGCGCTTCCCGCATCTATGATGGGCCGGATGAGGTTCACAAGATGGTGGTGGCGCGGCGGATTTTTAAGCAATATCGGTAATCGTAGAGATTGGAGATTGGAGAGTGGAGATTGGCCGTCACGGTAGCCCGAATCTCCAATCTCTAATCTCCTAATCTCCCAATCTCTTCCCATGATTCCAAACAAAGGCAACGACATCATCGCGGTGCGGCCGGATGAGCGGTTTGATGAGGGGCGGGTGGCGGCGTTTTTGCGGGGGAAGCTGGAGGGGGCAGAACGGCCGTTAACCGTCCAACAGTTCGGCGGCGGTGCAGCCAACCTCACCTACCTGCTCGACTACGGCAGTCACCAATACGTCCTGCGCCGCCCCCCGCTTGGCCCCGTCGCCAAATCCGCCCACGACATGGGGCGCGAATACCGCGTTCTTTCGGTGCTACACCAGCAGTTCCCCTACGCCCCCCGCGCCTTTCTCTTCAGCGACGACGAAAGCATCATCGGCGCACCCTTCTTTGTCATGGAGCGTCGCCACGGCGTGGTCGTGCGCCGCACCATTCCCCCCATCTATGCCGACATCCCCGATGCCCCCCGCCGCATGAGCGCGGCCTTGGTGGACGCGCTGGCCGCGTTCCACGCCGTGGACTATGCCGCTCTGGGGCTGGACGATTTGGGGCGACCTGAGGGGTTTGTTGAGCGGCAAATTGAAGGGTGGTACAAGCGGTGGCACGCCGCCAAAACCGACGATCTGGCCGATATGGATCGCGTTTACGCCTGGCTGCGCGACAATGTGCCGCCCACCACCGGCCACTCCCTCGTCCACAACGACTACAAGCTCGACAACGTGATGCTGGCGGCCAACGACCCCGGCCAAATGGTCGCCATTTTTGACTGGGACATGTGTACGCTTGGCGACCCGCTGTGCGATTTGGGCGCACTGCTCTGCTACTGGACAGAACCGACCGACCCGCCCCATTTCCAGCAAATGGCGATGATGCCCAAGGGCGACCTCGGTTTTATGACGCGGGCGGAGCTGGTGGCGCGGTATGCGGAAAAAAGCGGCCGTGCCGTCCACAACATCAACTTTTACCACGCCCTGGGGCTGTATCGGCTGGTGGTGATCATTGCCCAAATTTACATTCGCTATGTGCGCGGGCAGACAAAAGACGGCCGTTTTGCCGGCTTCGGCCAAATGATCCCTCTCATGGCACGGGCGGCGGCGGACGTGGCGCAACTGTAGGGCAAGTTTGCAAACTTGCCCTACACGCAGTTTATGACCTACCAATCCATCTTCCGGCCTGGCCTGTTTGCTGGGCAAACGATTATTGTTACCGGTGGCGGCACCGGTTTGGGGCGAGCAACTGCCCATGAACTGGCCTCGCTGGGGGCGCATGTGGTGTTGGCGGCACGCAAGTTGGAAAATTTGCAGAAAGTGCAGGATGAAATTGTGGCGGCTGGGGGGAGCGCAACGGCCGTTATTTGCAACATTCGCCAGGAAGAATCCGTCGTTGCCCTCTTTGACCAAGTACTGGCCGAACGGGGCGCCGTGCATGGCCTGGTCAACAACGGCGGCGGCCAATTCCTTAGCCCCGCCGAACACATCTCCCTCAAAGGGTGGAACGCCGTTGTGGAAACCAACCTCACCGGCACCTTTCTCATGTGCCGCGAAGCGTACAACCGCTACATGGGCGCACACGGCGGGGCGATTGTCAACATGCTGATGGACAACGAGCGCGGCTTTCCCGGCATGGTGCATTCTGGCGCGGCGCGGGCCGGCATTGAAAACATGACCAAAACGCTGGCGGTGGAGTGGGCCAAGTCAGGCGTGCGGCTCAACGCCGTCGCCCCCGGCGTGATCGATTCCAGCGGCCTTGACCATTACCCACCCTGGGTGCAGGCCAGCATTCGCGGCTTTGTGCAAAACATTCCGGCCAAGCGGATGGGGACGGAAAGCGAAGTAGCCGCCACCATCGTCTTCCTGCTTTCCCCCGCCGCTGCCTACATCACCGGCGTGTCGGTGAAAATTGACGGTGCCAGCTCCCTGTGGCGCAGCAACTGGGAAATTGATAACCACGACAACGCGCCGCCGCCTTATGATGGGTTTGGTAGTGCAGGTTGAGGAGAAAATGATGTCTACAGTAGAACAGGTTACTTCAATTTGTGGTATTTGTGATGCCGGATGCGGGGTGGATGTGCATCTGGTGGATGGCAAAATCAGCCGTCTAACGCCGCTTAAGGATCACCCTCTTGGTATTGTTTGTCCCCGTGGTGCTCGCGCTGCGGAGATTGTGTATTCTGAAGACCGGCTGCTGTATCCACAGCGGCGGGTGGGTGAACGGGGAAACGGCCGTTTTGAGCAAATTAGCTGGGATGAAGCCTACACGTTCTGGGTCGAAAAGCTGCACGAAATCAAGGGGAAGCACGGCCCGGAGGCCATTTGCATCTACACCGGGCGCGGCAATTTTGAATTTGGCGTTCAGGAAACCTTCCCGCCATCCGGCACAAGTGAATCCTCCGCCAGCTCCATCCTCTTCCCCTTTGGTTCTCCCAACAGCACCGGCGTGGGAGCTTTGTGCTTTGTTGCCTATGGCATGATCGCCCCCCAGGCCTGTTTTGGCGAGCAATATCGCAATTTGAGCGATGACCTGGACAACGCCGATTTGATTTTGGTGTGGGGGGCAAACCCGGCCACCGACTCGCCGCCGCTGAAGCTGAAAAAGATTACCCAGGCGGCGCGGCGTGGTGTTCGGGTTGTTGTCATTGACCATCGGCGCAGTGAAACGGTCAGAGCCGCCCGTGCAGAGTGGCTGGGGATTCGGCCGGGCAGCGATGGGGCTTTGGCGTTGGGCATTATCCACGTCATGATTGCCGAAAAGCTCTACGACCGTGCGTTTGTGGAGAACTGGACGCATGGTTTTGCTGATTTGGCGCGTTATGTTGAGTCGTTTACCCCGGAGCGCGTGGCGGCTATCACGGGCGTTGCCGCTGAATCTGTTGTTGACCTAGCGCGGGCGATTGGTGCCGCCAAGGGCTGCTCCATCTTGATGTATACGGGGCTTGAATATAGCAATAGCGGGGTACAGGCGATTCGCGCTGTGCTTTCCATTCAGGCGTTGGGCGGTCATATTGACGTGCCGGGTGGCAAACTGTTTAAAATGCCGGATCGGATTCAGCACAACCGCACGACGACCGACCCGCCGCTAAAGGGAAAACGGCCGTTTGGTGCCGAACAATATCCCCTTTACTATCAATTGCGCAATGAAGCCCACGCTGTGGAACTGCCCAAAGCCGTTCTCGAAGATGACCCCTACCCCGTGCGCGGGTTGATTGTCAGCGGGGCGTCCTTGCTCACGGCCTGGCCCGACCCCGCCCTGTGGCGGCGAACATTGGCCGCGCTGGATTTGCTTGTCGTGGTCAACCGTTTCCCCACGGCCGATGCCCAGTTTGCTGACCTGCTGCTGCCGGCCGCAACCCCGTTTGAAACCACTTCCTATCAATTCTACGATGATTGGGCGCAGCTTCGTGCGCAAGTTATTGACCCCATCGGCGAGGCTCGCTCCGACTATCTGATTTTTACCGAGCTTGCCGACCGTCTGGGTTATGGGGACCTGTGGCCGAAAACTGAGGAGGAGAAGGTCAGGCGGGGTTTGGAAGGGACGGGGGTGACGCTGGCGCAGCTACAGGCTAATCCGGCCGGCGTGCCACTGCCGTCGCTGCCCATGCGCTACCGCAAATATGAAACGGGTGAACTGCGTGAAGACGGCCGGCCGGGTTTTGCCACGCCAACCGGCAAGTTTGAATTTGCCTCTGAATGGTTCCGCCAGCATGGGTATGAGCCACTGCCGTGCTACACCGAGCCGGAAGAAGGCCCCATCGCCACGGTCGAACTGGCACAGGCTTATCCCCTCGTGTTTAATTCGGGTGCTCGGATGCAGTCTACTTTCCGTTCGCAGCACCTCAACATTGACGAATTGAGAAAGCTGCAGCCCAAACCGCTGGTCTGGCTTCATCCCCGTGATGCCCAGGCGCGGGGCATTGCACAGGGTGACGAGGTGATGGTGCAATCGCCACGAGGGCAGATTCGGCTCTGGGCGCACGTGACCGAGGATATTGTGCCTGGCGTGATTGAGGCCAACATGGGTGGCGGCGGCCCACTAGGGCCACAGGAATGGCAAGAAGCTAACGTGAATACGCTGACCGATCACCACAATCGTGACCCCATTTCCGGTTTCCCGGTGTACAAAGCGTTGCTGTGTGAGGTGGTGCCAATTAACCGGTGCGCCGAACGGCGAGAAGGCGCATGATGGATTTGCCAAAGGTGACGTTGACGACGGTGGAGGTGGTGGAGCCGGATGCGCGGTGGCCGGAGCTGTTTGCTGAGGCGGCGGCATGGCTGCAGGGGGTGTTTGGCGAGAATTTTGTGCGGATTCACCACATTGGCAGCACGGCGATTCCGGGGATTCGGGCAAAGCCGATTATTGATATGCTGCTGGAAGTGGCGGATATTGAGCAGGTGGATGGGTTGAACGAGGTGTTGGCGGCGGCGGGGTATGTGGCGTATGGGGAGTTTGGGCTGGCGGGGCGGCGCTATTTTCCGCGCACGATAAACGGCCGTCGCAGCCACAACCTCCACATTTACCAGCACGACAACCCGGCCATTGTGCGCCATCTGGCGTTCCGCGATTACATGATTGCCCACCCGGACGAGGCGCAGGTGTACAGCGAGCTAAAAGCATCGCTGGCGGCGCAGTTTCAGCATGATTTCGAGGCATACATGGATGGCAAGAATGTCTATATCAAGGAGATGGAGCAGCGGGCGTTGCGCTGGTGGGAAGGGGGAGAATAGGACGCAGATTTTCCTGATGAACCTGATAAGAATCAGGAAAATCAGGTAAATCTGCGTTCCATTTAGAGATTGGTCATGAGACGCTGGTTGATTGTGGTGTTCATAGGGGCTGTGCTGACGGTTGGGGCTTATTTGGGTCTTGGCTATTCGCTGTATCATGAGCTGGTGGATATTAACGGCCGTTGTTTCCGCCACCTTGCCAACAGCCCCACCCAATTTACTGACCTCGGCAACTTTTGGCCGGCCGGGTTTGATTACACCCCCTACTTCATGCCCGAATACAAAACGGTCTCCATCCCCAGCCGGGACCCGGCGGTGACGTTGGCCGGGTGGTACATCGAGGCCGCGCCCGATGCTCCAGCGGTGCTGATTGTGCATGGGTTTGGTAGCTGCAAAAACAGCCACACCGAACTGGTTCCCGCCGGGATGCTCCACAAGGCGGGTTTCTCGGTTCTCATCATTGATTTGCGCGACGCGGGCGACTCGACCCAGCTTGATGGGTACACGGCACTGGGGAATGAGGAGTATTTGGATGTGCTGGGAGCGTGGGATTGGTTGGTGACTGAAAAGGGGATTCCGGCCGGCCGGGTGGGTATTTTGGGCAATTCGGTGGGCGGAGCGGTGGCGCTGGTGGCGATGGGGGAGGAGCGGGGAATAACGGCCGTTTTTGCCGACTCACCCCCCTCTGACCTCACCGTCTATCTGCCCGACGAAGCCCGGCGCAACAAATTCCCCACCTTTATGCTGCCCATCTCCCTGTGGTGGTCGCGGCAGGCGGGGGGCGTGGATTTGCTGGCGCACCAAGCCAAGGACGCGCTGCCCCGCTTTACGCCGCCGCAGCAGTTTGCCGTCATCCACAGCCGCGCCGACATTTTTGTGGACGTGGCGCAAACGGAGCGGCTGGAGGCGGAAAGTGTGCGGTTGGGGTTAAACGGCCGTTTTACCTACTTCGACAACGCCAGCCACATGGCAATCCCCGCCTTTTACCCGGCGGAATATGAAAAGGAACTGGTCACGTTTTTCCAGCAGGCGTTACAATAACCTTTTTTAGAAATGTTCACGCCAAGTCGCCAAGTTTTTTTGCGGCTTTGCGCCTTTGCGTGAGATAAATGATTTTATGAGCCATACACAAACAGTTGAACTGGTTCCCAACCAGGGTTGGGACGAACGGATTTTAGTTTGCCGCAACGGGAAGTTGGTAGACGTATTCATTATCATTACCGAGCGGTATGTGGTCCTGGTGGACACGCTGATTAACGGGGCCACGGCCGAAAAAGTGATGCAATTTGCCGCGCCCCATCTGGTTAACGGCCGTTCCCTCCTCGTCATCAACAGCCACGCCGACTATGACCACGCCTGGGGCAACCAGCTTTTTGCCGGGGCAAACGCGCCGTACCCCGCCCCCATCATCGCCCATGAGCGGTGCGCCGAGGAGTTTGCCGTATGGGCGGCGGATTTGGTGACGATGCGGGACAAGGAGCCGGATGTGTTTGGTGATGTGGTGCTAACGCCGCCAACGCTGCTGTTTAACGGCCGTTTCACCATCCACGGCGGCGATCTCACCCTCCAGCTCATTCCCACCTTCGGCCACACCCGTGACCATGTTTCCGTCTATATTCCCGAAATCCGCACCCTGCTGGCTGCCGATGCCGCCGAACAGCCCTACCCCATGCCCCGCCACCCCAGCGGCATGGGCGACATGCGGCAATCATTGGCGCAACTGGCCGCGCTGGAAGCCGAAACCGTGCTTTATTGTCATGCCCCCGTCACGATTGGCGGCAAGCTGCTCCACGACAACATCGCCTACTTTGATGCTCTGGAAACCGCCTGCCGTCGCGCTTTGGCGGCCGGCATCTTGCCCGAAACCCTCAGCGACGACGACGACCTGGCCGCCCTCGTCGGCTGCACCTTCGCCCAGGCCATGCCCCCCAACTTCGACCCCGCCACCGTCCACCCCTACTATGCCGGCAAAGGGCATAATGGACAGATTCGGGCAATGGTGGAGTGGTTATTGGAGATTGGAGATTAGATCCCTCAATCTCCAATCTCCAATCTCCAATCCCCAAAGTTTTATGCAACCAACGATTTACAGTGCCAACAAACGGCCGTTTGCCACCTCCCCCGTGGCCGTGCAAGCGATTATCGTCAACGACCAGGAGCAAATCCTGCTGCTTTCCAGCCCGCACCGCAACCGCCCCAACGAGTGGCAGACGGTGAGTGGGGCGTTGGAGGCCGAGGAAACCATTCTTGCGGCCGTGCTGCGCGAGGTCAGTGAGGAAGCCGGGGCGAATGTCTGCGTGCGGCCGTTGGGCGTTCTCCATGCCCGCACCTTCCATTATGATGTCAACGTCCGCTACGCCATCGGCATTTACTACCTGCTGGCCTATGAAGGCGGGGCGGTGGAGCCGGGCGACGACATGCGCGACAGCCACGCTCGCTGGTGGTCGCTGGCCGAACTGGTCGAGGCCGACATTGCCCTCCACATTTCTATCAACCAACCTTGGCTTTTCACTCGCGCCATTGAACTTTATCGCCTGTGGCGCGATCAAGACCCGGTGCTGCTGCAAAAGCTGCTGGATTAAATTACAGGAGATTGAGATTGAGAGATTGAGAGACTGGGAGACTAAGAGACTAACCAGTCTCCCAGTCTCTCAGTCTCTTAGTCTCTGCTTTAAACCTATGAACCCTATTCGCATCGAACTCCCCACCCCCTTTGACGTTGGCTCCGTCAACGCCTTTTTGTTTACCGAGCCGGAACCCGTTCTGGTAGATACCGGCGTGCATTCTGATGAAAATTGGGCGGCACTGGTGGCGGGGCTAAACGCCAACGGCGTGGCACTGACCGATTTGCGCCGCATTGTCATCACCCATCCCCACGTGGACCACTGTGGCGAGGCGGGGCCGCTGGCGGAGGCAAGCGGAGCGCAGGTGTGGGTCTCGGAAGTTGCCCAAAGGTGGCTGGCAGATCCGGCGCACATGTGGCAGCGGCGGGTGGATTATTATGCCCACCACTTTTTGCCGTTTACCGGGCTGCCAGAACCGGCATTTCAGGCGGTGGTTGGCTCGATGAGGCGGGCGGCAGAAACGGCCGTTCCCGTCCCCCGCCACCGCCTCACCACCTTCCCCCTCGACGGCACGCTGCAAATGGGCGGCCTGCCCTGGCAAGTCCTCCACATGCCCGGCCACAGCGACTATCAAACCTGCTTCTACCAGCCCGACACCCGCCAATTCTTGGCGGCCGACATGCTGCTGGCAAAAACGCCCACGCCGATTGTGGAACGGCCGTTAGACGACACCCTCACCCGCATCCCCGCCCTGCCCAAATTCATGCGTTCGCTGGACCTTGTGGAAGCACTTGACATCGAAACCGTCTACCCCGGCCACGGCGACATTTTTACCAACCACCGCGCCCTCATCGCCCAGCAGCGGCAGCGGATTGTGGCGCGGAAGGAGGAGTGTTTCCGGTTGGTCAGAAACGGCCGTTATACCATCGCCCAACTCACCGAAGAGATGTACAGCCACATCCCCCTCCGCTTCCGCTTCTCCGGCCTCTGGATGCTCGTCGGCTACCTCGACCTGCTGCAAGCCGAAGGAGCCGTCACCGAACAACTCCGCGACGGCATCTGGCACTACATACCAGCAAACCAGTAGGGGGGCAACATGCCTCTACAGCTACCAAATATTTGGTGCTATACTTGCAGCACTTATGCGCTAAAGTGACCAAACTGCCCAGCGAACCAAACTAGGGCGATTATCATCGGACAAGTTAGCAAACTTGCCCTGCATTTCCACAGGAGAAGAAAAACCCATGAATGGCCTGATGATGGATTACCAACTGACCATTGACCGCATTCTGGAACATGCCAACCGCATGTACCCCACCAAGACGGTTAAAACCATGCTGCCCGATGGCTCCATGCACGTCTATACCTATGCCGATGCTTACAAGCGGATTAAGCGATTGTCCAAAGCATTGGTTGGCTTAGGTGTTGACATTGGGGATCGGGTTGGCACCTTTGCCTGGAATAACTACCAGCACCTCGAACTGTATTACGCCATTCCCGGGGCCGGAGCCGTTTGCCACACCCTCAATATCCGCCTGAGTGCTGACCAACTGGCCTACATCATCAACCACGCCGAAGACAAAGTGGTTTTTATTGACGGTACCCTGTTGAAGCTGTATGAGCAGGCTGCGCCGCTGGTGCAATCTGTGCAGCATTATGTGCTGTTTAACGCCCCGCGTGATGTTGCGACAACGTTGCAAAATGTTGTTTTTTATGAAGATTTGATTGCGGGAAGCGACGAAGATTTTGTCTGGCGTTCTACCGATGAAAAAATGGCGATGGGGATGTGTTATACCAGCGGTACGACGGGCGACCCGAAAGGGGCACTTTATTCGCACCGTTCCATGTATCTCCACACGCTGGGGTCGAACCAGGCCGGGGCGTTGGGGATGCGGGAAACGGATGTGGTGCTGCCGGTGGTGCCGCAGTTCCATGCGATGGCGTGGGGGACACCTTACTCTTGCATGGCTGGTGGGGCAAGAATGGTGATGCCGGGGCCACATTTGCAGGCGCAGCCGCTGGCGCGAATGATTGAGGAAGAGCGGGTGACGGTGGCGGCCGGTGTTCCCACTATTTGGACGGGGCTGTACCATGAGCTGAAAAACAACCCCCGCGATATTTCGTCTATTCGGGCGATGGTTGTTGGCGGG
>WBZL01004203.1_pt1 | contig 12646 bp, 3 predicted proteins | sample 5204291 | NCBI WGS metagenome assembly WBZL01 (sample SAMN12344345, study PRJNA552823) | activated sludge metagenome | biome: Activated sludge suspended growth; feature: Nitrification reactor; material: Wastewater; isolation source: activated sludge from nitrification reactor of wastewater treatment...
CCCAACCCCAAATTCATTCACTAAATAATATACTTCTATTATAAATCAATATAAATCTATAAATAAGTAATAATTATCTGTCTATTTAATTAATCTATTAATTAAATTTTAATTCAAAAATACCATTAGAAAAATCAAAATAATTACATCACCATTATTTTTCTTTCATTCATTTTCAATAAAAATAAATTAGTTTTCTAATTTATTTTTTATTCATTTTCTACAAAATTTCTATTTAAATAAATAAACAAATTATTAACTAAATTATAGATTTTATTTCTAAAAAAATAAATAAATAAATTTCCCAAGAAGTCAAATTTGGGCACTGAATTAAAAAGGAAAGTAAAATCAAAGCGCTGAATTAAAAAGGGAGTAAAATGTGGGTACTAAATTAAAAAGGGGAGCAAAGTCAAAGCGCTAAATTAAAAAAGGGGAGTAAAAGTGGTGAGTATTAAACCCCCAACCCCCATTATTTACCAACTTTCTCTCAGCTTGCATTTTTTTATCTAGAACTAAAAAACCAATTTTTTTTCATCTTTATTTAGCACCAAGCAGGCGTCTACTTATATATTTTTTTATTTTAAATTTTAAATTTATTTAAGCACAAGGTTGCCCCAGACTTAACAGGCAGTGGCTTGCCGCCTACTATTATTATTATTATGTATCGCCTCTTCTTTTCATGCTTTTTTTTTTCTAAGACGACAGATTCGTTTGCAATATTAAATAAGTTCTTGTGGCGATATTTTCATTTATATTTATATTAAATAAATTATCATTTAAGAGCACGGCTGTTACTAACGAAGCGAGTTGCTATCTTGGAGAATAAAAAACTAAAAAATTTTGAGCAAAATATCTCCATACAACAAGAGATATTCAATTCCTCACTAAAACAAGGAATTGGCTCCGAAAAGTTTTAGGATATGAGCTCTATCCATCCACCCATAAGAAGATAGCAATCTGCCTGGGGAATTAAAAAAATAGTAAACGAGGCAGTATTTGAAGAAAGTCCCGGAAACCTTCTGCAAAATAAACATGCTTTTAAAGTTCAAGGCGCAAAGGAAGAATTTTAGGGCTTTAAAATTTTAAATTTAAGTTTAAATTATTTAGGCTAATTATTTTTTGTGTTTTTGTGGCTGCTGCTAATTAAATTCAAAAATTCAAAAATTCAAAATTTGTGATCAGCAGCCACCAAATTATTTTAGTACCTAAAGAAGCCTTTCTGTTACTACTACTACCACCACCACTTCTTCTTCTTCTTCTTCTTCTTCTTCTTCTGAATAAAAGTAGCAACCCAAACAAAAAATGGAAGAAGAGCAAAATAATATTAAGAATAATTATCAGCAAAAGATTGTAATAGGGATCATGGTTTTTAAAAATAAGAAGAGCGCCAAACAAAGCCGAAATTATTTATTGTAATGGCGAGAAGGCACCACTTGGTAAGGCTTCCAAAAACCCTTCTTTCGCATCGTATAATAAAAAGTCTTGTTAGTTGAACTTTTTTTTAATAACAATGCGCAGCAAAGACTACCATTTTCTTAGCAGCAGCAGCAGTAGTTCCAAGGGCCGATTTGGGTCCAAAGAGAAGAAATGGTTGGCAAAGAAGAAGAAACAACAGAAGAGCTTTATTAGCAAGTGCAATTTTTTTAAAAAGTTTTTGCTTAATGGTAAAGCCAGCAGCAGCAGCAGCAGCAGCAGCAGCAAAAACAACAGCAACATAAAACCAATCCACCTTTGCTGTTAAATATTACTAGCTACGGCAGTAATTACTTTAACAGCAGCAAAAACAAAATTTAAGGAAACTCGGTATAAAACAATGACACAGATTCAGTAATCATTTAGATAATGAATAGCAATAATGGCCCTAAGACGAATAATGACGGCGGCACAGTTAATTCTTCACAACCCCCAAAAAAAAGAAATTTAAAAGAAAAAATTGTTGAAGAAGAAGAAGAAGAAAAAGAATATTAGAGAATTTCTTCTGAAATAAACAAACTTTTGTAGATTTATTCTTCCTCTTCCAATGGTAATAGTACTGAAAATTGTTCTCATTTTGGTTTTTTATAATGGATGCTTGATAAATTAAGTTATCGTGACCAGACAACAAATTTTGAAATTGTAGAGAGAGTTCTTTTAAAACGCCAAAATTTCATCTCTTACTTTTTCAAAACGAAAACTGGCAGCAATAGTTATAAAGAAGAACAAGAATAAAAGCACGAAGACAACGCAGAATATCCTTCATAATAAGCCATCGCTTGCTCATAGCAAGAAAAACAAAAAAAATAAATCCCTTTTTACAACAACAACAAACCATCTCCTCCTTCACTGTCCTATATCAATTATAATTTATTATCTTTTTCCCCTACTACTGCTACACCGTCTTCTCCTAAAACTCCTTCTTCTTTTTCGTTATCATAGCAGCAGCAGCAGCAGCAGCAGCAGCAGCAGCAGCAGCAGCAGCAGCAATAATAATTGGGAATACAGCACCCGAATCATTTGAAGAAGAAAATTGATAAAGCTATCACAAAAATCAACAACAACAACAACAACAAGAAGCCATCGGTGACAAAAGCTTCATTGCTACTAACTAAAACAAAATTATTTTAAAAAATTCACTAATAAAACGTAGAAAAGAAACTTATTTAAAACAACAGCAGAAAATAGACTGCTCATCCCCCACCCAATTATAAATAACAGAATAAATAGATTTAGAAAGAGATTTCGTGCCTAAAAAAAGAAGAAAATAATTATCCTCTTCTTTCGTCGCTTAGCTCCTCCTCCCAATCTTCTACAAAATGGCTATAACAGCAACAAAAACTGCAATAGTAAGACAGCAGCGCTAGTGATGATGATGAAGAAGAAGAAGAAGAAGAACCTTAATCTATTGCTGTTAAACAAAAAATGCTAACTAGATCATCAAAATGCCATCTCATTAAAGAAATTTTATCTGCTGCTACCACTACCATTCCTTCTTCTTTTTCTCCTGTTTAATAATCATAATGGCATTTTCATTAACAATTACCAGAACAACTGCCATAACATCATAAAAAATATGACTGATGATGATGATAACCGGTTTGACGATTAAAAATTTTGAAAGCAGAAATAGAATTTTTTTGATCAAAATAATAGCAAAAAATCGTATATTTTAGCGCTAAACACTTTAAAGCCGCACGGTAAATAAATTAATCGACTGCATTTTCTAAAATATTTATTTAAAATGACTATTAGCATTCTTTTCTATACATTTTTCCTTAATAATTCGAACCAATTTTTGATACATAAAAGTAAGCTGATCCTGGATTATCTTTTAAGAAATAAACTAACTAATGAATAAATAATTTAAAAAATTTACTTTCAATGTCGTTCATTTGTATAAATTAGTATTCTTAGGACTTTTCAAGGCTAATCTAATTTATTTTTGTTCCGTCATTTTCATAGTTTACTGCAATCAAAAAGGACATTCCTTTATTTAAGCAGGAAATTATTTTATTGCCTGGAGCTTACTAGCACTCTTAATCCCATATCATATCTTAGAAGTCAAATTTCACTTATTAGTAACCTTATTTCATTCTGGAATAGTTGAAATGGTCGTCGTCTATATAAATAAGTAAATAAATTTAAAGATTTTTTTAAAAAAATATTTACATTTTTTTTTTCCATACTCAGAGCAGTATATGCCATTTTAAGAATCAAAGCAAGTTTCATAATTTGTTCCCAAAATATTGTTTTCCTACTGTAATGATATTTACTGTCCCTGTGAATTTATAATAACATTGAAATATGTATCAATTTGGGCATTGATCCCTCTTTCTTATGTATAAGTTCCACGGATCATGCAAAGTGCTAAAGACTCGTAATGAATTTCAGAACACATTTTGCTACTGAGATCGAAGTACTTGTTTTCCTGGTTCTAAAGAGTAATTACTTCCCCCTCAGGTAATTGATTAGGCAAATAATTGCTATTTTTTTTTAAAATCATTTTAGTAGGGCATATATTGTTATGACGAGTAAGTAAGCAATTATGCTTATTTCAATTAAAAGTGAATAAAGCGCAATTATTCTCTTCTCATTGGCATTTTTATTGATTGATTGATTGATTGATCGATCAATTTTTTAAGGCCTGATGAGTTTAATTGAAAGAAAGATAATAAAATTATTTTTTTTTTGTCTAAGTTTATTTAAAAAACTTAATTTTCCCTTAATTATGTTCTTAAAAAATAAATACAAACAAAATTTATCAAAATAAAAATTTTCTAAATCAAGAAAAAAGTCACTTTTGTTGATGATGGCAATAATAATAGTGATGAACAGCAGCAGCAAAACTTTATTTTTGAAAAGAAGAACCTTGAAAAATTTACAATGTCCTGGGGGACCAAGCCTTGAAAAAAATTTAATTCGCTTTATATCTTTTTTTTTATGAGCGAATAACAAATAAATAAATATAATTCTATATTATTAATATTATTTTATTCGTACTAAATTTACTTTTACGCTATTTATTTGTTTATGAATTTATTAATTTTTAAGAGAGAGAGAGAGAGAGAAAAAAAAACTACCAATCATAAAAATTAAGGGAGGGGAGAAATAAACTTAGAGTAGGCCTGCCTTATCTATTTTTAAGTTTGATAAATTACACAAACGCAACAAATAACATAAAAAAAAACAAACAAACAAAATTGACACTTCTTCTTAACTGTTGCAAAATATTCAAATAGGATTCACACTTGTGAACTCCTTAGTTAAAACTATGAAATAAATTATGGGGGGTGAGCTTTATCATTGTTGCAGAATGCGATTAAATAGATGGATAATACTTTCATAAGAATAAATACCTCTTTTTTTTTTAATTTATTTATTTGCTAATTAAATACCAGCAATGTATTAATTAAAAATAAAAATAAAAATAAAAATAAAAATAAAAACAAGCCTTATCACCACCACCACTGCCAAATGGCTCAACTCAACAAAAAACTCCAAAATTTAAGAGGTTTCCTGCATAAAATGCCCAAAGCTTCCACAACATTGATGCCTTTATTATGGCCATGGGTTTAAGTTGAGCTAAAAATGCATATATTCTTCGCATTTGCTATTTTAATGAACAAAGTTACTGGCGAAATTTAGGAAAATGTTATTGTGCAAATTCAGAATGCAAAATTGAAGGACTTACCATGCAGATAGCACCATAGCTTTCCCAATTGTAACCATAAATATGATATCAGGCTTCCCGAAAAAAAAGTTAGTTTTTATAGTTAGTGCTGATTTTCCGAGAATTCGCTATTTTATTTAGGCAATTTGGAGATGATTGATTATGCTGACAATGGTGAATTTTTTATTTACCCCCCAGATTGCTGCTGCTGTTTAAAACACAAAATCTCTCCTATTATTATTTAATGGAAGCAAATCTAAAAGGACTATGTGTGGAGATTATTTTTAATAGTAGCTCGTTAGGCTGGCTGGCTGGCAGGCAGGCAGGCAGGCAGAATGATTGGTTGATGGTATTAAAATAAAATGATGATGATGAGCCTTGGGTAAAAAAATGACGGAATTTTAAAATTAATTTTTGTGGGGTCAAAACTAGCACTTATATTTTCAAAGCAATCAAATCAATCACATATGAAGAAGTTATTGTCATTCTCATTCTCATTCTCATTGCAATTATTTGTTCTACTATTTTAAAAATATTACAAAATTTTTTGGAGCCTTTTAGTGAGCTAGCTAGCTAGCTTTCTGAGCCCAAAATTGATAAAAATGTCTGTCACTCCATTAAATTTAATTTAGCGCAGGAGGAGGAGGAGGAGGGTACGCTAATACGCCAAATTCTCAAGAAAGTTTAGTACCAATTCAAACTTACTTAAAGCGGGTGAATTCTGGCAAATCAGCTGCTGAGTTTTCCTTATTGCGAAAATTAGTGTACCAGCTTACCTGCTCTGCTAAGAAAGAAAGAATGAATTAGTTTAGCCATCAACCAACTTTTTTACAACAACGAACAGGTTACTTAATAATGATAATATAAACAGTAAGTATGCATGCATGCTAATTTTCTAAAAAATTTGTATTTCTTCTTTTTTTAATTTTGTGGCAGTGAAATAAATTTATTGTGTGGCTATAATTTCTGCATTACCGGTATATTAAATTCTGCATTACCCTTTGATTAATATGCATTACCCTTTCAAAATTTCAAATTCTAAATTAATTAAAAATCATTTTTTAAAAAATACTAATTTTTTAATTTAGTGCTGGCGAACTCAGGGCTGGGTAATTCCATTTTTAAGGACTAATAAGAACTTCCTCCTCCTCCTCCTCCTCCTCCTCCTCCTCCTTTTTCCAACAAGGATTTAAATCGATTTAACCAGAATCATCATCATATTTTGCGTCAGTATTTATTGCTGCTGTATAATTTTTGAATATTTTCGGATTTTTTTATACAGAATGGTACTATTTATACTTATCCTTATATTTTTAGGGTAGTGGTTGTTGCTATTCATCTTTTTCGCAAACACTTTGCTTTTAGATTCATACTTATTTCTGTAGTACTGAATCAGATTTATTTATCAAATTTTGCTATTCTTTATCTTGGCTTTAACCCTAACCCCAACGCCCAACCCCCAACCCCAAAACAAAAATTATTGAAGCTTTGTTTGTATTTATAACCTTTTATCGATATAAATAGCTTTATTGATGTCTAATAGCTAAACACAAATATTTTAAAAGTTTTAACCAAGCCCAAAATGAGGCTGCATAAAAGAATTATTTGTGCGTCAAAGATAAATTTTTTTATATTTAAAACGCATTCGATTTAGTACCGTGAAGGCTTCTTTTTTTTATTATTAATATTAAATAATTTAAAATAGCATTTAAAATTAGTTAGATTTCAATTTTTTAGATATATATTCATTAATGAAAGCTTTTCCTTTAGTTGAAAAAGAAATCTATCATTCAATTACTATAAAAGAACTTTTATTCACATTAAAAGACAATAAAAGCTTAATCTAAGTCACAAAATATCATGAATTATTAATATTAGTGATCTTAAAGATTTAATAAAAAGCCAATGAAACTGCAGAGAATTAATCATTCTAGAATTAAATTTTCTATGAAAATTTATTCAATAATATTGCCATCAAAAAATATTTACAATTATCCAATATAATTATATATAGTCTGACTTTTTTACTACATCCGTTAGAAGATTTAAAAAGGAATGGCAGAGCAAAGAAAAATATTATTGGAAAAAGAAGATATGCTGGAAGTAGGTAATGGAACTCGCAAATGAGACTGTCGCCTACTCGTTCGCTTTGGCTTAAAATAAATAGAATAATTGAACAACTTTTAGGAGGCAAGCAAGCAAGCCCCAAAAGGCTTGCCCAACTTTTAAAGCATCTAGCAAACATACTTTTTTTCTTTCTCTCTTTTAAAAATTAGCAACGCATACGAACAAACGAAGAATAAAAATGGCTATTAAATAAATAAATAATTAATTAATTAAGCAACTAAGTTAAACTATTGAAGTTGGGGCTTATTTATTTATTTTGGTAAAGTCATGAGGAGTGAACAACTCGTCAAGAATAATTATTGTTATCACTATTATTATTATTATTATTTCAGTCGCAGTGACTAAGACATTTTGTTGGGTGTACTCAATAGCAGCTGCTGTTACTTTTTTTATTTTTTATTTAAAATAATTTTTGCTTATGGTGATGGCTTTTGTAGTTGTTGTTATTGCTGTTGCTACTGCTGCTCTTTTATTGTTATCGCTGTTTTCATTCTTCTTTGTCTTCTTCTATAATAGAAATTCAATCAGCTGTTTCTAAGTGGCAATCTTCCTTATTAAGAAGGCTTGCGTTTCTTGAATATTTTGTCTGGTTTTAGACAAAGCTTTAAGCTAATTTTTCTTGGGGGTGGTGGTGGTGCTGCTGCTGCTGCTGGAAGAAGCAAGAGGATCCAGCGGATGAGGAATGTTGCTGTTCCTGCTTTTTTTATTTTTGTCAGAAAGGAGAAGTAATTCTGATTTCTTTTATTTTTCCTCCGCCTCCGCCGCCTCCTCCTCCTCCTCCTCCTCCTAATTTTTCTTATATTTCTTTTTCTTTTTTAGTAGGAGCTACGCTTGTGAAGATTCTTTGGGAGAAGAGAGTACGAAAAATTGCATTTATTCGCTCTACCCATCTGCTTGCCCTCCTTTTTTCGGGGGTGATAGCTTTTGTTATTCTTCTTTCTGGTTTTCGTCGTTGCCACTGCTGTTGCTGCAGCTACTATTTTCACTTTCGAAGCTCATCCCTGCTCCTTCTCTTTCTCGCTATTTTTTTTGCTTCGCTATTGCCTACTATAAGATCATGGTGATGAAGCCACGGCGCCGAAGCAATAAAGAATCCACTTCTTTCTCTAATTTTTGTGGGACGTTCTTAAAGATCTGTTCGCCCAATTTACATAAATGGTGACTTTCTTCTTCGGGAATAGAGTATTTTGATCTTTTAAGAAGAGCCACATAATTCTTAATCTATTGCTACAAAAAATTTTGCGCACCACCCCCCTCCTCGAGCCATTTATTTTTTTCACCATTACTATCACTATCACTTTTTTGGTTTTCGCCATTGCTACTGCTCTGTTACTGCTTAAGCTAAGAAATTTCGGGGGGCTCAAAAGGGCCTTGAGTTAGCGCATCTGGGTGCTCTAAGCAGTAAGCATTAACTTCCTTCAGTATTGTTTCGTAAAGCTCCCAAACTGTAAGAATAAAAGACTAGAAAAATTATTGTGCTGCTGCACTATTCTGATCACTTTATTGCTTGAGGTACTAGTAATTATTCCGGCTAAACGAGATTTTTAGTTTATAGTAGCGAGAACTGCTTTTTTTGTTGTTGTCGTTGTTGTCGCCAAGACGGCTTTCTCCAGATCTCCCTCTAACCTAAATTAAAGGGGGAGGAGCAGTAGCATGGCAGCAAAAAGGATGACGACATAATTCTTAAACGTATTTTACAAGCTGAGTTTTTAAGTTCTTGAGCGCAAGAGGTTTTTGGCTTTCTCTCATTTTCATAATAATTATAGGGGCAGCAGTAGTAATAATATTTTGGTCAGCGAGCCAATTTTTCTGATTTTATTTTTTTCAATGTTGTTGTTATTGTTATTGTTGCTACTGCTACTGCTACTGCTACTAATAATAATAATAGTGATACTAATTATTACAATTGTGCTAACTAGTGCTATTGTCACACAGAAGCTAATTTTAGTTGCTGAAATTCAAAGTAAAACTACTTTAGTTGCGACCCCAAGAATTAAGTGGCAGCGGCAACTGCTGCTACTGCTGTGATTATTATTGCTCTTACTATTTTTACATTGTTCTTGTTGATCAGATTTGTGGGTTTAGCTATTGTTATTATTTTTTAGTGAACGGGTTAGCTGCTTGAGAGGCTTAGAGGAAGAATAAAAGTGTTTGCAATGATGAATATGATGACTCTGGTGTCTTTGAGGGAAGGAGAAAGATAAACAGGAGTGTCAGATATGGAACAAACTGTAAAAATTATTATTATTAGTGCTCAGGAGCTTTGTTTTTTTTAAAAAAAGAAAAGCGGGATTTTTAAATTAATTAAATTAATTAGTCAGCTTATACTTTTGTTGCTGCTGGTTGCTTAGCGTGCGGCACTACTTCTTTGGACTTAACAATCGAAACTGCAGTTTATTAGATCTGCCCTCACCGCCTTGCAAACAATTTCTGCTAATTATTTCTTCTCCACTTTTTTGCTTGCTTGCTTAGCTAGCTAATAGCAATGATAAAGAAACTTGAACAGAAAAAGAAAAGAATGAATTAAATTATTGTTGCTGTTGCTGTTGCTATTGCTATTGCTATTGCTATTGCTATTTATTTATTTATTTATTTATTTATTTTTAAGTCCCCTTACACCCCTCCCCTTAGTTTTTAATGTATGAGTGGGACGATGGCGAAATTAATTAAATAGGCAAGCAAGCGGTCAATTAATGTTATTCTGCGTAATAGCAGCCGAGGATTTCAAATCCCAGCCTGCCTTTGTTAATTGTGAGGATTTCAAATCCCGCTGCTGCTGCCTTCTTGAGAGAGGATTTCAAATCCCAATATTTGCTTCCGGGCACAGAGGATTTCAAATCCCGACTCGTGAAGAAAGAACGCCACCAGTCTATTCAATGCAAAAAGCAAGACTCTTTTTACTTACTTAATAATGATATTAGCGCGAAGGTGGGCAGTCTATCTAATAATAAAAATCGATTACTGCCCCTTCTGCTAAATGAATAATTTAAAATAGCAAGCCACTGCCTGTTAAGTCTGGGGCAACCTTGCGAATTAAATGAAATTAGGCGACAAGCGCTTTAAAATTAATTTTGCTCGTCCGTTGGCTTCTCTGCCATTTCTAACTTTTATTCATCTTCATAAAAATTTTATGACAGTTTGTTAAAGCAGGAGCACATTAGTATAGTACTGAAAAATCGAGTAGTTTTTTATTTACTTGCTCGACCAATAAAAATTTCTAAATTTACGTACATAATTGCGATTTTTGGTTGAGTATTTAATTAGTTATTTGCTACATGTTCATAAAAGATGTTTTATTGCTGAATTACTCAGTTCCCAAAATTTCTACGCTTCAACAATTTATAAAAGTTCACGTTTGCTGTTAAGATAAACTCCAACCCCGTAAGCCAGCTATTAGACATATTTTGCGCGCAAGGACATATAGCCATTTTCAAATAAAGCCAAAATTCTACGTATCTTCTGCATATTCACTTTCGTTCGTTCGTTCTTCCTTCCTTCCTACTTTTGAAAGTGTTGATTATGTTTTAATTAATTTTTTGATTGGTGGTAAGCCCTGGAGGTTTTTTTTAAAATTAAAGTTGTACTTGTTTGCCACCACCCGAATTTCTTTGATTAAAAAAAATGTAAGTCGATAAAGCGTTTCAAAATTTTGTTTTAAATTTTTGTTTAATAGGAAAAATTAGATGTGGGGGTTAAATTTGGTGCATGAAGGATTGAAAATTTTCACTCAATCAGCGCTAATAAAAAAAAATTTTTATAAAAATTTACTACTCACACATAAAACGCAGAGCTTAATATTATTTATATGCTACAAATTAATATTCTACCTCTGAAATAAAAATGTGATTGATTGATTGATTGCTACCACCAATTTAATAATTAATTTTTTTGGGTGGTGGTAGCAGCAGCAGCAGCAGCAGCAGCAGCAGCAGCTCCATGAATGAATGAGCAAACAGCTGCTACTGTTGGTATCATTGAAAAGATGTGGCTTTCGACTCAACAGCATTATTATTGGTGATTATGGTCAATATTTTGTACGCTATTTGGGCTAAAGCCTAATCTTCAGCAACCTGCTCGTCCTTGGCCATTTATTTTTCATTATACTTTTGATTCTTAAGTTTTTAGCTGAATTTAGTTATTTTAGCTTAAACTTCATTGCTTTCTATGTAGTTTTTGAAGCCGTTTAAGCCTTCAAGAACATTTTGAAACTGGTGGCCTTCATACTGATCGACTTTGCTTTATAAGCACTTTAGCCGGAATTACAATTCACTATACTAATCATTTTTTTCTTAAATTTTTTACTACAAAAGCGCGTGCTATTATTAAAACTACTAGAATTCATGTGCTAAGCACGTTAATTTGTCTTCATAATACAGCTTTGACTTTAAAGCTTCCTCTTATTATTCGCGTAAAATTTTCTTTTGCTCGATTAAGTCTTGCTCTCTCTAATGCTACAAATCTTGCATTTTTTTTTGCAGCTCTTTGAATTACTCCAGTTCAATATAGCTTTCGCTGTGGTTGCTGTATTCTTCTTCTAAAAAATTTTCTCCCTTTATTGCAGCACTGACTGCTGCTGTTTGCGTTTTCCCTTAAACCTCTTTAACTCGCTTAGATGTCTTAAGTGTTACTAAGTATTTATTTTTCTTTTTTTTGCACTTTCTAATCTTTTTGATCCTTAAAGGCACTGTTTGCTGTTTGAGTGCCTACTTTTCAATGCCGTCAATGATGAACCGCTTATGCGTTCTACGGCCAAAAATAATCAAGCTATTTTTATCATTATCTTCACTACTACTGCTAACACTGATGCCTTTGTGTTGTTATTGCTTTTTTTGTTGTTTTTTCTCCATTATTGCTGAGCTTTCTCAACAAAAAAAAGAAAGGATGAGGGGGGAGAGAAAAAAACAATTTTTATTTAATTAAGCTAAATCAAATTTTCAAACCAAAGCAGTTGACCTATCATCAATTTTCAAGTACCCTAAAAAAGTTTCTACAATTCTTTTAGCAAATGAATGAATGAATGCATGCATGCATACATACATACATACATAAATACACACACATACATAAAAATTTTTTATTCATTCATTCATTCATTCGCTCCTGACTACCCACCTACCTTAATGCGTTTTAAATTTTTTAAACAAAAAACAAAACACATAAAGGAAGGTACTGAAAAAAATTCCCTATAACAGTAATATTTGTGCATTGTAAATAGAATTGCCAGTTTTTCTTTGGGTTATGATTTCTTTTTGGTATTAATGGTTTCTTTTTTGGAACCAACAGTTTCTTTGATGGAAGAAATAGTTTAGTTTGTTTCTTTTTCGAATTCATGACTTGACTTCTGTTTTAGGACGAGTGGCTTCTTTTTGGAAC
>WBZL01004206.1_pt1 | contig 12644 bp, 10 predicted proteins | sample 5204291 | NCBI WGS metagenome assembly WBZL01 (sample SAMN12344345, study PRJNA552823) | activated sludge metagenome | biome: Activated sludge suspended growth; feature: Nitrification reactor; material: Wastewater; isolation source: activated sludge from nitrification reactor of wastewater...
ATGTCGAAGGTGCCGGTGTAGCCGGACTGCTGCGGGTTGAATTCCTTGGTGATCGTCAGCGACCCGAGGTCACGGGTATTGATGATCGTGCAGGTGACCCGCTGCCCCTTCTGCAGGGTGACGACATCACCCTGAAGGTCGACTTCCTCAACCTCCTGCGGTCGAACTTCCTTACGAGGCTCGAGCACGCAGGACCATGCGGATGGCGAGTAGCCGCCCGGTCCTGTCTCGCTCAACGTGTACGGAGTGCCAGCGAACACGGTATTGAATTCACCCGCGCCTCCATCATTCGAGAAGTCGTACTTGGTGTCGGCTGTGGTAGAGGTCGCTGACAGCTTCCATGCGTTCGGATCCGCGCCCTCTACCTGCTTGACCAACTTCAGCTCGGCGAAGTCGCGTCGGTTGGTGAACGTGCAGACCGCGGTGTCGAGAGGATCGAGAGTGATCTGGTCACCCCACTGCGGATCGCCCTCGTTCACCACACAGACCACGTTGTCGAGGCTGTAGCCATCGGCACCCGACTCTGTCAGTTCGTACATCTGATCCGGTCGGACATTGAACGTGTTTGCCTCAGACGCCATGTCTGCGCCCTCAACCGTGACGGGGTTCAGGCCCGGCGGCACCTGGCCGACCGGCGTGGCCGTCAGATCCCAATCCGAGGGCACTCCAGAGCCGCCCATCTCGTTGTCCACCGACTTGAGCAACGTCAGTGTGGAGGTCTGGTTGAAGGCATCGCACTCGACGTCGAAGCCCAGCGGCACCGTCACTCCGCCATTGATGCCGTCGCTGAAGCCGTCGTCGCCGACCGCCTTGCAGGTCCAACTCACGGTCGAATCTGGGATCGGGACGGCGTTCTCATCCGCCACCTGAACGTAACGAGGGTCACCGTCGCTTTCCGCGAGAGCATAAAGCGCACCCGGCGTTACATTCGCCTGCACACCTGTCGTCCCACTCGGCCCGGGCAACGAACCATCGGGGCCCGAGGCCGTCAGTGTCCACGCCTTTGGATCAGCCGGACCTCCCTGAACGGTCTTGGTCAGCTTCAACCGTGAGGTACAGGTGACGTAGTTGGTGACCGTGTAGGTGTTCGTCCCGGCCATAAGGACCACGGTCGTGCCCTTGTCCGGAAGGAACGTTGGCGGGTTGTTGCCCGGCTGGATCGTCCTCTCGTCGAGCGTGCAGAGAGGCAAGTCGTTCGTCACAGTCTCGTTGACAGTGACCTGATCCCCGGTGAGCAGGCCACCTAGCGGCACACCCCACGGCTGTGGCTGGGGCGGGCCAGGCAGGGGCGCGAGCGTCAGCGCCGCCGAAAGGCCCTGCGGCTGCTGCCCGTCGGGCACGGGCGAGGTGTCATTGATCACCCATTTCTTGTTCACAACGATCTCGGCCGGTGGGGTCGTCGATCGGTTGTAGACCGTGCACGTGATGCCGTCTCCCGCTAGGGCGTCCACTGTGAAGCCGTTGTTGGCGTTTTCCACCATCACCTGTGTGTTGTCCGAGAGTCTCTTACAGACGGCGTTGGATCCGTCCACTTGCTCCAACGTGTAGCCCGGCTGGGGAGTCTCGGTGACCGTGACTGCTCCGTTTGTCTCTCCATTGAAATCGACATCGAACGTGAGTGCTCCGGTGCCGTCGGCCGTCTCCCCCGATGCCGGATCGACAGTCAATGGCTCACTGGGGTCAGCCCCGAACGTCCAGCCGCCCGCAGGAGTGGCCCCGTTCAGACCCTCGCCGGGAGGCAGGACCTGCTTGATCACGTTGATGGTGCCCTCGCAGTTCGCGGACGCAAGCGCCTTGAGGGCGTCCCCGGCCTGCTGGTAGTTCTTCGTTTGGAAGTAGTCCGAGTCCTTGGTCGGCCCCGAGATCGCAACGAGGTTGTTGGGTGCGCCGCTGACCCCGTCACCAACGCCGAACGCGATCACGCGGGTCTTCTCGGCCTTGATGGCGTTGGCTGAGAAGATCCCGTTCTCCATCTCGCGGAACCGGGTGAAGTTGCCGGGGCCCTGTACGGGATTGCCGGAGTAGTAGGTCGGGTTGCCGTCTGTGATCACCACAGCGACGTCATAGGCGTCAGGACTTTGTGCCACCTGGTAGAGGCCACGATCCCAGTTGGTGCCGCCCCCAGAGGTGAGGCCGGTCACGCCTGGTCCGTTGTTGCCACTGCCAATCCATCCGTTCACGGTATTGGCCCCCGCTTGGGTGGAGACTGGCGTCAACGGCCGGTTCTGGTTGTTGCTGTTGTTGGCGGGCGCGTTCGTGGCGAACGTGAACAGACCCACCTGCGAGGGTGTGCCGACGAGCGAGTTCACGAATGTCTTCGCAGCTGTCTTCAGATCGGCTAAGTCCTCATCCACAGAACCGGACACGTCCAAGACGAGAGCCACCCGGATGCCGCACTTGGGCGGGAAGGAAGGATTGGTGCGGGAGGTCTGCCAGATGCCGCCCGACGCCCGACGGTTGGTGTCGCCGGTACCGAGCATGAACTGGGATTCGTACAGGGTCGTGGAAGCGTACGTGTTGCCGGCGCGCATCTCCGGGGTGAGGAACCGGTAGGGAGTGGTCTGGAAGCTGGGGCCCGTGACCAGTGACGTCTCAGCGAACCAGTCAGAGGGCGTTCCCTGCTGGAGCACCCAGAAGCGCTCTCGACGGTTCTCCCCGCCGCGCTGGGTCTCCGGGACGGTGAAGTTGCAGTCACCGTCAGCATCGGAAGTGCACTCAGCCCAGAGTTCGTTGACCTTCTGGCCGGGAGAGCCGTTGTTATCCGTCCACAACTCAAGCTCCACACCCGCCAGGCCCGCGACATTGGACACCGACGTCCGCGTGCCACCCACCTTGACCGTGACCACCGAGGTTGTCCCCGAAGGCGGTGGGACCGCCGCTGCGGCGGGTGTGACGGCAGCCGTCGCGGTGCCGATCACCACCAAACCTGCCGTCAGTGCCGTTGATGCCAGCGCAGACACAAAGCGACGTCCTCGCATTGGTTCCTCCTCCTCCAGGCGGAACCGGTCAGCCCCCGGTCCGAGATTCGGAGTGACACATTGTGACCCCGAGGTCCCGCCGACCGGTCCCCCGGACGACCCACCATGGTCCGTCCGGGTGAGGTCAGGCTAACCCACGGTCACCGGGCACGGAAGTCACCCCTTCGGCTGAACGGTCAGCCAGGTAGTCACCAGAGTGCGCGAACGGCCTCGAGTGCGGGCTCCCGCCACGCGTCCACCATGGTGATCCGCAGCCGCGATTCGGCGGCTTCCTCAGGTGTCAGCGCCCCTTCGGCGTCTTTGGCCCAGCCGACCTCAACGGCCAGCGCGGGTGTGTCGGCCACGTGCTCGCCCAGTGCGTGATCGCGCTCGACGGCCTGATGCAGTAGAGCCGCCTCTGCGCCGAACCGACGGTCCAGGCGGTCCCTGCTGCGGCTGTCACCGGGAGCGCCGACCAGAGCGATGTCGGCCGTCCGGCAGGGCTGGCTGCTGATCAGGTCGACGGCGTCCTCGGCCATCTTGCGGTAGGTCGTGAGCTTGCCGCCGGTGACGGCGATCGCGCCGTTGGGCTGGCGCGCGATGAGGTGCTTGCGGGAGATGTCGGCCGTTTCGGCATGGGCGTCGCTCACCAGCGGCCGCAGACCGCTGTATGTCCCGATGACGTCTTCCTCCCGCAGTGGCACCGCAAGCGCGGCAGAGATCCGCTCCCGCAGCCAGGCGAGTTCGTCGGCGGTGGGCTCCGGCGGGTCCGGTTCCAGGGACTCGGTGGCCAGATCCGTGAGCCCCACGTAGCACAGCCCGTCCGGCTGCGGGATCGCGAAGACGAACCGGCCGAACTCCTCAGGGATCGCCACAGTCATGCAGGCGGTGGGGTGGCCGAGGCGCTCGGCCGGGATGATCAGGTGCGTGCCGCGGCTCGGGCTCAGGCGGATCTCAGGGTTGAGCTCCTCGGTCCACACCCCCGTGCAGGTGATGATCTCGTCGCAGGAGATCGTGAACTCGCCCTCCTCGTCGCGCAAGGTAGCCCGGCGGTCGCCGACCGACACGGCATCGACGTGGGTGAGGATGCGTGCGCCGTAGGCGGCGGCCGTGCGCGCCACGGCGACCACCAGGCGGGCATCGTCCTCGACCTGACCATCCCAGCCCACGATGGCGCCCTTGAGTCCCTCGGTGCGTAGGGCAGGCGCCATGTTCAGGGCGGTCGCCGCGTCCACGAAACGGGCCCGGGGCAGCGTGCCACGCTTCGTGCCGGCCATCGCCCGCAGCCCGTCACCGGCGATGAGCCCGGCGTAACTGATCAGAGGCTCCTTGCCCCCGTAGTTGGGGATCAGGGTCGGGATGGCCCGCACGAGGTGTGGCGCGATCGTCGTCATGAGCAGGTGGCGTTCTTTGGCGCTCTCCATGGCCACGTCGATGTGTCCGGAGGCCAGGTACCGCAACCCGCCGTGGATCAACTTGCTGCTCCAACGGCTTGTGCCATGCGCAAGGTCGTGGCGCTCGACGAGGGTCACGTCGAGACCGCGGCTGGCAGCGTCGAGGGCGACCCCGACGCCGGTGATGCCGGCACCGACGACCAGGACCTGGGTGCGGCCGGTGCGGCGCAACTCCTGGAGTTCGGTGGTGCGGCGCTCGGCATTGAGCAGGCTGCGGGGTTCAGCGGGGCGGATCACGACAGGTATCCCTTCACGAGGAGCCGGAGCTCTGATTCATTGCCACCGATGCGGTGGGCGAAGACGAAGGTCTGGGCGACCAGCACCAGCGTCAGTGACATCTGGTCGGGGTTGCCCGCGCGGACGCTGCCGTCACCGGTGCCCGCCTGACCCTGCACGATGAGGTCCCGCAGGACGGTGCGTGCCATGCGTTGGGTCCCACCGAGCCGACCCGTGATCCACTCGGTGAGTTCCTCCGGCTCATGGCGCAGGACCGCCTGCATCAGAGGATGTTCGTTGATCCCCGTCACGGACCCCGCGATGGCTTCGACGATCCGGTCGCGTTGGGTGGGGGCGTCGATCGCGGCGGTCTGGGCCACGATGGCACCGAATTCCCGGTTGAACAGCGCGGCGATGATCGCGTGCTTGTCGGGGAACTTGCGGTACACCGTCATGCGGGAGACGCCGGCCTGGTCGGCGATGGCCGAGACGGTCAAGGCACTGGGGCCGCCCTTGACGATCAAGGTGGCGGCCGAGTCCAGAAGCCGGTTGCTCACTTCGTCAGCGACAGGTTGTGACACCATGCGTGATAGTGTAACACTGTCGGAACGCACGAAGCAGTTCGTGTTGCGGTCCAGGTGAGCGATGCTCGCAGACAGTTCGGAGGAGACATGGCCCTGTCCACGGAAGTCGTCCAGCGCTGGGGAGAAGGGGGGCACGGGATCCCGGTGACCCTGCAGGAGTTCCTCACCGACCGCGGCATGGGCGCCGCGCAGCCACGGCCGGCGCTCGAGCTGTCTGAGGTGCAGGTGCGGGCCAGCCGGATCCCCGAGGCTGAGGTCGCCGGCCTGGGGTGTGGCTATGAGTACGACGACCTGATCCGCTTGCGCTGCTCCGGCGGATTCTCGTTCATCGACCTGTGCCGTCGCCGCTGGCCCGACAAGCCGCTACCCGCGGTCGACGTTGTTCTGCTGCCGCGAACCCACGAGGATGTGCGGCGGATCCTCGACCTGGCGCGTGCGAAGAAGTGGGCCGTCGTGCCGTTCGGCGGTGGCACCAGCGTGGTCGACGGTGTGGATGTCACCGACCGGGTGACCGTGGGCGTGGCGTTCTGGGAGATGACCGCCGTGCTCGCGCTGGACCCGGAGACCGGGGAGGTCCGCGTGCAGGCGGGGATCGGAGGCCCCGAACTGGAGCGGTGGCTCGAGGCGCGCGGTTTCACTTGGGGACACATCCCGCAGTCCTGGGAGCGGGCCACGGTCGGCGGCTATGTGGCAACGCGCTCAGCGGGGCAGACCTCGACCGGCTTCGGTCGCGCCGATGCGACCGTGACGAATATGCGGGTGGCGACGCCGGTCGCGGACTTCGACCTCGGCCGGGCCCCGGGGTCGGCCGCCGGTCCGGACCTCAAGCAGGTGTTCCTGGGGAGCGAGGGCTCCTACGGCATCATCACCGAGATCGGGCTGCGGGTGCGTCCGCTGCCGGAGAAGAAGGTGTACGAGGGATTGCTCTTCCCGAGTTTCGTGGCCGGCAAGCGTGCTTTCCGGCAACTCGCCCTCGAGCGCGTGCCCGCGGACATGATGCGGCTGTCCGATGCCGAGGAGAGTGCCGTCAACCTCGCGATGAGCGGGTTGTCCGGGATCACGAAGAAGGCCTTCGACCGCTACACCGCGCTACGCAAGGTCGCTGGCGGCTGTCTGGCGATCGTGGGTTGGGAAGGTCCGGCCGATGTGGTGGCCGCCCGGCGAGCCCACGCCTACAAGGTGTTCGGGCAGTTCGGCGCCGCACGGCTTCCTGCCACGGTCGGCCGGTCCTGGGAGAAGAACAGGTTCGCCGCACCCTACCTGCGCGACGATCTGCTCGATGCCGGGTACCTCGTCGAGACGCTGGAGACGGCCAACGAGTGGTCACAGCTGGACGCCACCTACGACGCGGTGCACGCCGCACTGCGCTCCGCGCTCGGCGATCCCTTGATCGGTACGCACCTGTCCCACATCTATCCGACGGGCGCGAGCCTGTACTTCACGGTGATCACGCCGTTGGCCGACGATCCGGTGGCGCAGTGGAAGGCAGCCAAGGCAGCGGCCACCCAGGCGCTCGTGGACGCCGATGCCACAATCACCCACCACCACTCCGTCGGCCGTGATCACGCGCCGTGGCTCGCCGGCGAGGTGGGGGAGTCCGGGGTGGATCTGTTGCGCGCGATCAAGGATCACGTGGATCCCGAGGGGCTCATGAACCCGGGAGTGCTCGGGCTGGGCTGAGTGGCCGGGCAGCGTGACGCACTGGACCGGCGACACCGCCCGGCTCAGTACCCTCTGAACATGGCACTTGAACTCCTGCCCGCGGTCGATGTTGCGAACGGTCAGGCGGTCCGCCTGGTTCAGGGCGAGGCCGGGACCGAGACGGACTACGGCGACCCCTTGACCGCCGCCCTCACCTGGCAGGAGCAGGGCGCCGAGTGGATCCACCTCGTTGATCTCGACGCTGCCTTCGGTCGGGGGAGCAATGCCGATCTGCTGGCCCGGGTCGTGGCCGAACTCGATGTGGATGTCGAGCTGTCGGGGGGCATTCGCGACGATGAGTCCCTCTCGTCGGCGTTAGCCACAGGATGTCGTCGCGTGAACATCGGTACCGCGGCGCTCGAACAACCTGAGTGGTGTGCGCGGGTGATCGCTGACCACGGCGACCGAGTGGCGATCGGCCTCGACGTGCGGGGAACCACTCTGGCCGCGCGCGGGTGGACTCAGGACGGCGGTGAACTGTTCGAGACGCTTGCGCGCCTGGACAGCGAGGGCTGCGCCCGCTACGTCGTCACCGACGTTCGTCGGGACGGCACCTTGACCGGCCCCAACCTCGACCTGCTGCGGGACGTGTGTGCGGCCACCGACCGGCCGGTGGTGGCCTCGGGCGGGGTCTCCACGCTCGACGACCTCCGCGCCATTGCGGGTGTGCCCGGGGTGGAGGGCGCCATCGTCGGCAAGGCGCTGTACGCCGGAGCCTTCACGCTGCCAGAGGCACTGGCGGCCGTGCGATGAGTCTGGCCGTACGGGTCATCCCGTGCCTCGATGTCGACGCCGGCCGGGTGGTGAAGGGCGTCAATTTCGAGGGCCTGCGCGATGCCGGCGATCCGGTCGAGCTGGCCGCGCGCTACGACGCCGAGGGCGCCGACGAATTGATCTTCCTCGACATCACCGCAAGTTCCGGCGGGCGGGCGACCATGATCGATGTCGTGCGGCGTACTGCTGATGCGGTCTTCATCCCGTTGACCGTCGGCGGTGGCGTGCGCAAGGTCGACGACTTCGACGCCCTGCTGCGAGCCGGTGCGGACAAGGTTGGGGTCAACACCGGCGCGATCGCGGATCCGGACTTGCTGACCCGTGCGGCACGGCGCTTCGGCAGTCAGTGCGTGGTGCTCAGCGTGGACGCCCGTCGGGCACGCGGCGCGACCAGCGGCTTCGAGGTCACCACCCACGGTGGACGCAAGGGGACGGGGATCGATGCGATCGTCTGGGCGCAGAACGGGGCCCGGCTCGGGGCGGGGGAGATCCTGCTCAACAGCATGGACGCCGACGGTACCGAGGCGGGCTTCGACACCGAACTCATCGCGCTAGTCCGCGAGGCCGTGGATGTGCCCGTCATCGCCAGTGGCGGCGCCGGCAAGGTGGAGGACTTCGCGCCGGCCGTACAGGCAGGGGCCGATGCGGTACTTGCGGCCAGCGTCTTCCACTACGGCCAACTGACGATCGGTGAGGTCAAACAGGCGATGGCGGACGCCGGGATCACCGTCCGCTTGACCTGATTCGAACATGTGTGCGATAGTGGACTCGTTGGGTTTCCCCCGAGTCCCCCGCCGGGGGAAACCCAACGCTTCCTCTGTTCAGTCCCTCTTTGTAACGAAGGTGCTGGGGCCTGCGCCTCGGTTGTGACGAAGGTGCTCGCTCCACGGGTCTGAAACCCGCACCATCGTCACAAACCGACTTTGGCGGGGCGCAACAACGTCACAACGGTTCGAGCCCCCGATGCCGCCCGCAGCCGTCAGTCGGCGGGTGTGCATCACAGCCTTGGACCGGTGAACGGGGCCTCCATCGTGAGCGTGCACGTGATCGTTCGGTTGCCGTTCTCCCACTGCTTCTCATTGGGCAGGAAGTAGCCGGGGATCAGTGTCTCGGGTTCGTCGAACGTGGGCCGGTAGGTGTTGAACGCCGTGGAGCACTGGTTCTGTGCCGACGCCTTCATGGCCACCGACCCCGCCCAGTCGAGGTTGCTCAGGTCCACCTGGTCGAGGATCTGTCCGTCGTGTTCCTCGTCGCAGCTCACCACGTACACGCCGTCGGCGGTCATGATGTCGCCGCGCGCGTCGCGCGGGATCGCGTAGCAGTCAGCGAACGACAGGGTGGCGATCGGGCGCACTCCCGGGACCGTGTCGGCTGCCTCCTCGGAGGTGTCCGGGGCGTTGCGGATCATCCATACGGAAGCCACGGCAACCATCGCGGCGACCAGCACCACGGTGAGAGCAGCCGCCCACCGTGCGCCTCGTGACCCCATACCTGAATGGTCGCATGCGACGGCGGCGGCACAATGGCCCCATGGGCGACGTTTCGCAGGCCGTGGCAGCACTGCAGTTCGGTCCCGACGGGCTGGTGCCCGCCATCGCACAGCAATGGGACACCGGAGAGGTGCTGATGCTTGCGTGGATGGACGCGGAGGCGGTGCGCCGGACCCTGGCCACGGGTCGCGGTACCTACTGGTCGCGCTCGCGTCAGCAGTACTGGACGAAGGGCGAGACCTCCGGCAACACCCAGCAGGTGAAGGAGTTGCGCATCGACTGCGATGGTGACGCGATCCTCCTGCTGGTCGACCAGCACGGGCCCGCCTGTCACACCGGGCTGCGCTCCTGCTTCCAGACCCAGACCGTGGAGTTGTCGTGAGTGACGTGTACCGCGTGTGTGCCACCCCGAGCGGCGTCACGGCGCCGACGCCTGAACAGTTCCGCAGGTTGGCCGCCGACCGCCGGGTGATCCCGGTGGTGCGCCGGTTCCTCGTCGACGACCAGACCCCGATCGGGCTGTTCCGCAAACTCGCGCAGGACCATCCGGGAACCTTCCTGCTGGAGTCCGCGGAGAACGGTCACACGTGGAGCCGGTACTCGTTCATCGGGGTGCGCAGCGCTGCCATGCTCACTGAATCGGACGGCCAGGTTCAGTGGGTGGGGAACCCGCCGGTGGGGTTGCCGACCAGCGGTCTGGCGGTCGAGGCGCTGCGGGACACGCTGGAGTCGCTGCGGACCCCGCGGCCAGAGGGGCTGCCTCCGCTGACCGGTGGTCTGGTCGGATTCATCGGCTACGACGCAGTGCGCAGGTGGGAGAGGTTGCCCGACGCGAACCCGGACGAGCTCCACGTTCCCGAGCTCGCGATGTTGCTCGTCACCGATCTCGCGGTCATGGACCACGTGGACGGCTCGGTCTGGCTGGTGGCCAACGCCATCAACTACGACAACACCGACGAGAGGGTGGAGCAGGCGTACGAGGACGCCGTCGCGCGGCTCGACCGGATGGTTTCCGACTTGCATGCCCCCGTCCGGGCGGCGGCCGCTGTTGTCCCCGCAGCGCCCTCCCGCACCCTGGAGGTCAACCCGGAATTCCGCGACAATGTCGAGGTGGCCAAGGAGTACATCCGGGCCGGGGACGCGTTCCAGATCGTCCTGTCACAACGGTTCAGTCGGCCGAGTTCGGCCAGTCCGCTGTCGGTTTACCGGGCTTTGCGGATGACCAATCCGAGCCCCTACATGTATCTGCTCAACATCCCCGGCACCGATTCGATGGAATCGCCCGGATTCAGCATCGTCGGGTCGAGCCCCGAGGCGCTGGTGAAGTTGACCGGGGATGAGGCGATGCTGCACCCGATCGCGGGTACCCGGCCGCGAGGAGCCACACCGGACGAAGACGCGGAACTTGTGGCGGACCTCCTGGCCGACCCGAAGGAGCGCGCCGAACACCTGATGCTCGTGGACCTCGGGCGCAACGATCTGGGCCGTGTCTGCAAGCCGGGCACCGTCAGCGTGGTTGAGTTCATGCAGGTCGAGCAGTATTCCCACGTGCATCACATCGTGTCGACCGTCATCGGACGGCTGCAGCCGGGGGCTTCGGCGTACGACCTGCTGGCTGCCACGTTCCCTGCCGGTACCTTGTCCGGCGCCCCCAAGCCGCGAGCGATGGAGATCATCGACGAGTTGGAGACCAGTCGGCGTGGGCTGTATGCCGGTTGCATCGGCTACTTCGACGTGGCCGGGGACATGGACACAGCCATCGCCATCAGGACCTCTCTGCTGCGCGACGGGATGGCGCACGTGCAGGCGGGCGCGGGTATTGTCGCCGATTCCGACCCGGCGGCGGAGGACGAGGAGTGCCAGAACAAGGCCGCGGCCGTCCTCCGGGCCTTGACCATCGCGGAGGAACTATGACCTCGCGTACGGCCGCACTGGTCCTCACTGTCCTTGGCGTGGGGATGCTGTTCTTCCTAGCCGCGGGAGAGGCCGCCTCGGCGCCGGGTCTGATGGCCGGATTGATCGCCATCGCAGCGATCTGGTTGGCATCGGGCAGGATCCGGTTCGTGCTGGCCGTGGTCAGTGCAGTGCTGTGGTTGCTGGCACTCGGGCTCGCGGTGTTCGGCTCGGCGGCTGCCGTAGTGGCGGCGGTGGTCGGCCTGGCCGGCAGTGTGCTCACGCTGGCCAAGGGCGGACAGTGGCCCGGGTTCTCGAGTCGGTACGCCCGCGCCTCCGACCTTGAGGAGGACGGGTTGATCAGCCCGCGCCAGATGTGGGAGAGCCTCGACCGCGGCCTGGACCCGACCCGCAAGCCGGGCGACCCCGACTGAGGGTCGTGATTGTGGACTTCCGTGAGAGGCTGTGCCCGGCTGGGGTGTGCGTGGCTGGGCTCCGGTTAGAGGTTGTGCATTCCGGTTAGAGGTTGGCGGCCGTTCGGGGACTAACGGATGGACCGGGGACTAACGGATGGACCGGGGACTAACGGATGAGCCACCGACCAACCCCCTTGCCCGACACGGTGAAGCCGTGGGGCGCGGCGGACCGGCTCTGGTTAGACTCCCGTTAGCGAATCTGGAGGTTTCACCGATGCCGATGTATGAGAACCACCATGGCCGTACCGCGGCGATGTGGACCGGAACGACGATCGTGACGATCGGCTTCCTGGTGGGCACGATCGCCCTGACGATCGCGCAGCCGTGGCTGTTCTGGGTGGGTGTCGCGCTCATCCCGATCGGCGCCATCGTCGGCAAGGCCATGGCGATGGCCGGCATGGGACAGCCGCAGAAGGACGCCACCGGACGCGCGCACGACCCCGAGGACGCCGCGGAGAGAACCGACGCGTGACCGACAGTCGTGGGGTGGTGCTGGTCGTCGAGGACGAACCGGCGATCGCCGACCTACTGCGGATGTACTTGAGCCGCGAAGGCTTCCAGGTGCTCGTTGAGGCCGACGGCCAGGAGGCGCTGACGGCCGTGGCCGATCACCGGCCGTCCTGCATCTTGCTCGATGTCGGCCTGCCCGGCATGGACGGGATCGAGGTATGTCGCAGGCTGCGCGCACAGCAGGACTGGACGCCAGTGGTCTTCTGTACCGCCCGTGACGACGAGGTGGACCGTGTGCTCGGTCTCGAACTCGGAGCCGACGACTACATCACGAAGCCGTTCAGCCCACGTGAGGTCGTCGCCCGCGTCAAAGCCGTGGTGCGTCGCGCCCGCGGACCGCAGGCCCAGGCGCAGACGGTGCGTCTCGGCAAGGTCGAGATGGATCCGATGACCCGCCGCTGCACAGTCGATGGACGGCTTGTGGACCTCACGGCGACCGAGTTCGACCTCCTCTTCTACCTGATGACCCACCCCGGGCAGATCTTCAGCCGCGACCAGTTGCTCAGCGAGGTCTGGGGCTACGCCGCGATGGTGAACACGCGCACGGTGGACGTGCACGTGGCGCAGTTGCGCGGCAAGCTCGGCGAGA
>WBZL01004207.1_pt1 | contig 12643 bp, 6 predicted proteins | sample 5204291 | NCBI WGS metagenome assembly WBZL01 (sample SAMN12344345, study PRJNA552823) | activated sludge metagenome | biome: Activated sludge suspended growth; feature: Nitrification reactor; material: Wastewater; isolation source: activated sludge from nitrification reactor of wastewater treatment...
TGGTTCGGCGCCCGGTGCGGGTCTTCACGTCGGAGAAGCTGATCGCCCAGCCCACGACCGAGAGCGCCCGGCGGATGGTGATGGTCGAGCGCTCGAAGTCGATGTCGTGCCAGCGCAGGCCCATCAGCTCACCTCGACGCATACCGGTCTTGGCGGCGATCGTGAACAGCGTGTGGTGACGGTGCTCGACGGTGGCGTCGAGGAACCGGCGCAGCTCGTCGGCGTCCCAGGCCTGGATCGTCTGCGGCTCGCCATCGGCGTCGGGCTTGGGAGGGTCGGCCAGGGTGGCGACGTTGCGACTGATGATGTCCTTGCGCTGCGCGTCGCCGAGGGCCTTGCGGAGCACCCGGTGCACGTAGGCGACGGACTTGGGGCTCAGTCCGCTGCGGGTCTTGCCGCGGCGGTTGCCGTCGCGGAGCAGTTCGACGTAGAGCCCGTCGATGTCGGCGGCCTGGAGCTTGCCGAGGCGAATGCGGCCGATGCGGGGCACGATGTGCAGGTCGACGACGCTCTTGTACGACTTGTAGGTCTTGGGCCGCAGGCGTGACTGCTGCAGGGGCAGCCACCGCTCAGTCAGGTACTCGGCGAGGGTGGTGCGATCCGAGGTGGTGGTCTCGCCGTTGTGGCGGCGCTTCACCAGCTCGTTGACGAGACGCTCGGCGTCAATGCGCCGGGGTCCCGCCGCGTGCCAGCGGTGGCGCTCCTTGCCGGTGGCGGGGTCGATGCCCTCGTAGACGACGGCGTAGTAGTTGTTGCCCTTCTTCGCGACGTGACCGCGCATGGTGGGTCCTCCGAATGAACTGGTCTGGAGGACGCCACCGGGAACCTGATCGAAGGGCTTGGCGACAACGCCGTTCGATCCCGTGAAGCGATCGTCGCATCTGACCGTCGAACCGGCAAGAGGGAAGGTGCCTCGGACCGCAAACGGGAGGTCGCGCGGGAGGTTGAACGGGAGGTCGCCCCCACCTCCCGCGGGCCAAACGGGAGGTCGCGCGGGAGGTGAGCACACCTCCCGTTCGGGAAACGGGAGATCAACGGGAGGTCGCCGCGCGCCGTCGCCGCACCGGAGCAGGCTGTCGGCCAGGCGCAGCGTCCGCCTCGAACTCCCGACGCCGTGTGGGCGGCCCTCGACGCGGCAGCAGCGCCGTCGTCGAGTCCGGCTCGTGTTGCCCCGTCCAAGCCCGCCCCGACCAGACGGCGGACGACGACCACCGTCAAGGCGCCGACCTTGTTCTGACCGTCACCGTGACCGAGTCCGGCGCCGCAAACGGGAGGTCGAGCAGGTGCCCCCTAGGGGAACCTGCAAATGTGTGCGCGCCGGATCTCCGGTTCCGAGACGACGTGAGCGCGGCGGCGACGGGGCTTCCGGGAGGGGTCCAGGGGCCTCCCTTGGTGAGTGGTGCTCGTCGGTCGTCGCGGCCGCGCGGGAGGTCGAACGGGAGCGCGGGAGGTTTCCCGGAGGGAAACCTGTCAATGTGTGCGCGCTGGATCTCCCGGTTCTGAGGGCGCGGGTGTGGCGGGATCGACGTGGCTTCCGGAGCGGCCATGCGGCCCGAGCGGGGACGCTGCGCGAGCGGTTCGGCGGTCGATTGGCAGGGTGGGAAGTGGCTGCGTCAGCGCGCAGGGTGTCCACCGGCTCGAGGTGACCAGCACGTCGCGCAGCGGTCTGACACGCGTCGCTTCTTCCGGACAGGCCAGCACGCGCCGACACGCGCCGCCCGGACCGCGGCAGCCCGATGCCGTCGCGGCCACCACCCGCTCGCCACGCTCAGCGTTCTCCTGAAGCAAGAGATCCGGCGCGCACACACTTGCAGGTTTCCCTCCGGGCAACCTGCTGGACGTCGTATTCGCCATCGTGCTGGCCACGATGGCCACGCCGCGTGGCGGACCTCCAACCGAGGAGGCGGAGCGCGCCACGGTGGCACCGTCGCCACCGGGCGGGGCGAACTGTCACAGGGCCTGGGTTCAATGCGATGCTGGCCAACGTTCCCCGACGGCTCGGAGACCGTACAGTTGCCGCCAGGAGGCTCCCATGGCTGCGTCGGCCGATCACATCAAAGCGCTGGTCAAGAGCCACTCGTCCGGCGATGACGCGGGGTTTTATGCCGTCGCGATGCAGGTCGCAGCGAAGGCAGCCCGGCAGGGCCACCACCGGCTGGCTGGGGAGCTGAAGGATCTAGTCGATGCTGCGCGCGGCCAGGCCAGCGGCACGGTGGTCACACCAATCGCACAGCCGAGAGGTGAGATCGCCGACCTCGTCTCGGCCTCGTTCCCAGAGGTCGGCCTCCGGGACCTGGTCGTTGATGACGAGGTCCGGGCACAGATCAAGCAGGTGCTAGCCGAGCAGAGGCAACGGCACAGCCTCATGGAGCAGGGGTTCCATCCAGTCCACCGTCTCCTGCTCGAGGGTCCACCCGGAACCGGCAAGACGATGACAGCGGCGGTGATCGCCCACGAACTCGACCTTCCGTTGATGACCATCCGTCTCGACTCGGTGCTGAGCAAGTACCTCGGCGAGACCGGCAGCAAGCTCCGCTCGCTCTTTGACGCCGTGGCAAGCCAGCGGGCCGTCTACCTCTTCGATGAGTTCGACGCTCTTGGCGGCGACCGTGCTGGCAACGACGTCGGCGAGGCGCGACGGATTCTCAACTCGTTCCTCGTGTTCCTCGAACAGGCCAGCCCGGAGAGCATCGTCGTCGCTGCTACAAACCATCGAGCCATCCTCGACAGGGCCCTGTTCCGTCGGTTCGACATGGTCATCAGCTACCGGCAGCCCACGGTGGACGAGGCAGTCACGGTGTTGAAGGCGCGACTGGGTCCCATGGGCAAGGGAATCAGGTGGGCATCCGTCCGGAAGTCGGCTGACGGGATGAGCCATGCCGACCTGGTGAAGGCCGCCGAGACCGCCGCCAAGCGAACGCTCCTCGCAGGCAACGACCGCGTCGCGGTTGAGACCCTGGTTCAGGCTCTCAGCGAGCGAAGCCACGCGAGCGGTGCCTGAGCCGGGAGAGCGCCTTACCCACCTGCTCGTCCTCGACCAGGTCGAGGACCGCGAGTTCAAGCGGCAGGGTCGAGGCGATCGGAAGGTTCGAGACGTCGAACGGCGCGCGCACGGCGAGGCGATGCAACGCGAGGTGTCCTCCGCCCTGGAGGAACAGGACCGCGCTCGCCAGGAAGGCTCATTGGAGGAGCTGGAGGCCCTCGGGGTCATCGTCACCATCGAGGCGAGCCGTGGCTTCCCGCTCAGTCTCGACTCACTCGACCAGCTGAGCCGACACCGAGCGGCACCACGACCAAAGTGGTTGCTGCTCAGCGTCTCACCGGAGACGGAGGAGTTGCCGGAGAGGGCACTCGTCTGGATCAGCGACGAATACCGGGAGGCGTTCCTTCGGTTCTTCGAGGAGTACCTCGACATCGACAAGGACACTGCCGGCGGGAATCCACGCAACCGGGCCCTCATAGCCAACATGGCGCAGATCCGAGCGACGGTCCTGCGCGACCTCTGGCAATCCGACGGCGCACCACCGACGGCGGGGGTGCATTGGTGGGAGGTGTGGCTACGCCCGGACGACGACGCTGTCGACCTGGCGCATGAGTACGCCACCCGCGCGCAGCTTCGGATCGCTCCGAGCCACCTGCGCTTCGACCGACGCCACGTCGTCTGGATCGAAGCGAGCTGGGACCAGCTCCAGCCGCTGCCGTTCACCGCGGTGCCGATCACGGAGCTACGCCGACCACAGTTCATCGACACCATCGAAGACCTCGATGTCATCGAGCAGATGGAGTGGACCGAAGACCTCGCGGGGCGAGTCGTTCCAGCGGCGGAGAGCGCACCGGCTGTGTGTCTGCTCGACACCGGCGTACGACGCACCCACGTGTTGCTCGACGCATCTCTCGCCGAGTCCGACATGCACTCCATCGTTGGTGAGCCGTCGGGTGACCTCCATGGCCACGGCACCCTCATGGCAGGGCTGGCCCTAATCGGGCCGCTCGACGACGCGCTTCTCGGCAATCACACCGTGACCCTCCGCCATCGCCTCGAGTCGGTGAAGTTCCTGCCGGACAAGGACAAGCCACCACATGATCCCCTGGCCTACGGCGTCGTGACCGCCGAAGCCGTCGCTCGTCCAGCCATCGTGCACGCGCGGCGCCGCGTGTTCTGCATGCCGATCACGAACCCCGCCGACCGCACTGGCGAGCCCTCGCTCTGGTCAGCAGCGGTCGACGCACTCGCTGCAGGAACCGACGTCGGGAAGTCGGACTCCGGGATCGAGTTGCTGGGCCCGCCAGACCCCGATGCTGCCCGGCTGTTCATCGTATCTGCCGGCAACATCCGTGACGGGTTCGATCTCGACTATCGGCAACTCGCTGACCTCTCCCCGATCGAGGATCCGGCGCAGTCCTGGAACGCGCTCACCGTTGCTGCTCACACGGAGCTGACCCAGGTGCCTTCGGACCCGACCTACACAGGGTGGAGGGCCATCGCCGACAAGGGCGACATCTCGCCCCACAGCCGCACCGGCGTGATCGCCGGGGGATCACAGTGGCCGATCAAGCCGGATATCTGCATGGAAGGCGGGAACATCCTCACCGACGGGGCAGGCGACTTCCATGCCAACCATCCACTGCTCTCGCTCCGGACCACGGACCGGCGCGATAACGCTGCGCTGGGATCTGCGAACGCCACGAGCGCGGCGACAGCGCAAGCGGCCCGCCTCGCTGCCACCGCCATGGCGACCTACCCGTCCTACTGGCCGGAGACGATTCGGGGACTGCTCACGCACCACGCCGAGTGGACCCCGCTCATGCGAGCGGAGATCGATGCTGAACCGGGCAAGAAGCAGCGGCGCTCGCTCCTCAAGCGCTACGGCTGGGGAGCCCCCGACGAGCAGAGTGTGCTGAGTTCGACGGTGAACGCCGTGACCATGGTCGTGCAGGACGAGTTCGTGCCCTTCACCGGTGACGACTACCGGATGCGGAACTTCCGACTTCACCAGCTGCCCTGGCCATCCGCGGTGCTCGCTGATCTCGGGGCAGCCGACGTCGAGCTCCGCGTGACGCTCTCGTACTTCATCGAGCCGTCAGCAGCCCGGCGTGGTTGGCGGCGCCGCTACGCGTACGCCTCGCACGGACTGCGCTTCGAGCTGCGAGCGCCGAACGAGACGACACCAGAGTTCGTCCGACGAGTGAACCGCGAAGCCACCATCGAGGAGGAGGGTGGCTCGACTCCGGCCAGCGGCTCGGACAACTGGACCGTGGGACCCAACCAGCGAAACCAAGGCTCCCTCCATCAGGACATCTGGTCGGGCTACGGAGCCCAGCTCGCTGGGACCGGTGGAGTGCTCGCCGTCCACGCAGTCGGCGGATGGTGGAAGAACAACCGACGCAAGGATCGCATCGAGCTGCCAGTCCGCTACGCACTCGTCGTGTCGCTGCGCACGAAGGCGGAGGACGTCGACATCTACACGCCGATTGCGACGGAGCTGTCGATTCCGACCGAGGCGGTTGCCATCGAGATCTGAGGCCGGGCGGGCTGCCTACGCGTCAGCCGCCGCGTGTTCCCGGGCGACGACCGTGTCGTAGAGGCCGTAGTGCGTCAGGCCGGGGTGTGAGTCGATGCCGGTGTATGCGAGGCTGGAGTCCTCGTAGCGACGGAACGCGAACACGGCCTGGTTCATCTGCTCGGTGTTGAACACCTTGAGCTGCACCAGCAGGTGGAAGTCCTCGACCGTGAGGCCGGTGACGGTGAGGAACAGGTCGGGCTCGAGCTTGGTGATGACGTCCTGCAGCGTGTTCTCGCGGAAGTCGGTGAGGTACATGAACGCCGGTATGCGGGTCGCGAACTTGATCAGCTTCTCCTGCACCAGCTTCCGCTTGGACTTGAACTCCCGCTCCTCGTCGGTCAGCTCCTTCTTCTCGTCCTTCGAGAGGTCCTTTTCCTTGCCCTTGTTCTTGAGCTCCTTGACCTTCTCGCTCTTGTTGATGATCGTCTCGATGATGTTGTCGCCCAGCGAGCGCCAGCCCTCGATCCGCTCGACCGCTGCCATGGCCTCGGGGTTGTCGAGGATGCGGCGAAGCGTGTCGTTGTCGACGTTCACCAGCAGCGCGCTCTCCCACTTGCGGGCGAGCAGGGTCGCGGAGGTCCCGGCCATGGCGATGTCGAGGATGCCGCCGGCGTCGATCTGGGTCATGTGCGATCCGTCGTAGGCAAGCACCGGCAGGAACGACACGAGCTCCTCGACGGCCTTCTCCGGGTTCGGCTCGTTTGGCGATAGCCCGATCGCGTAGTCGGAGAGCTGTCGCAGCGCGCGGGTGGGCGCGAAGTCGAACACGAAGCAGGCGGGCTTGAGGATCTCTTCCTCGCTCGGGTTGTCACCGTTGGGGTTCTTGATCGACCAGGGCGACTGCACACGAAACGCGGCTTGGAAGTAGGTCTCGGGCGACTGGAGGTTGCGCAGCATCAGGATCGAGGACCACTGCGGGACCGTGATGCCGGTGGTGAGCTTGCCGCAGGTCAACGTGATGGTCTTCGACTCGAACCCGCTCCCGATCGCTGTGCGCACCGGCGGGAGAGCATCGAGGCCAACACCGGCGGCGGTACCAGCAACGGTGAGCACCTTGTAGTCGTGCCAGAAGGTGTTGTGCTTCTCGGCAAGCAGGTTCGCCATCGCGTGACATGACGCGACCTTTGGCAGGAACCAGAACGAGTGCTGGAGGTAGGGCAGCAACCGGACGTCGGAGTACGGGAACGGTGGGCGCTGGTTGCCGAGCTTGAGGTTGTCGACCTGCGTCGGCGCGTACGAACCACGGATGATGTCCAGCCACTTCTGCACGTCGTTCTTGTGCTTGAACTCCGCGCTCGCGCCGACGCCGGTCGCGGCGAAGAACTCGTTTAGGTCGAACTCGTCGAACTCGCCCGCGCTCGCGATCGCCAGCAGCTCGTCGGGCATCTGGTAGGTGAGCAGACGCATCTGCGGCAGCGCTCCGTACGGGTTCCACTCGTCGCCGTGTCGCTCGGTGAACTGCTCCTTGGCGCGCTGCTCGTCGGTGTAGGTCCAGTTGAAGATCTGCTCCTCGATGAACTCACCGGTCGACAACGCCCGAAACGGGGTGCCCGACAGGTACAGGTACGCCCTCGTGGTGATCGGGAGGAACTCGGCCTCGTCCTCCGACAGCTCGCTCAGGTCCTCGTTGACCGTCCCCAGGCCTGTGGCGTACTCACGCCCGATCTCCTTCTTGGCGACCGACTCGTCCTCGCCTTCGAACAGTTCCTTGGCGGTGTCGCGCCAGGCTCCGAAGTGGTACTCGTCGAAGATGACGAGGTCCCAGTTCACGACGTGCAGCCATTCGTTCTTCGCCTTGATGTTGCCGCTGGGGTCCTTGCCGAGCAGATCCTGGAAGGAGCCGAAGTACACGACGACCTTGGCGGGGTCGATCTGAGTCGGGTCGCTGCCGGAGGATCGCGAGAGGTACTGCCAGCCGTCGAAGTCAACGTGCGATTCGAGGTCGGTCTGCCAGGCATCCTCCACGGCTGGCTTGAACGTCACCACGAGGACGCGCTTGGCCTTGAGCTTATTGGCCAGCTGGTACGCGGTGAAGGTCTTCCCGAAGCGCATCTTTGCGTTCCACAGGAATCGGGGAACTGCGTGCATGTCCTCGGCCCACAGGGACAGGAAGTAGGCGTGGGTCTTGTCGACCGCCTCTACCTGCTCCCGACGCATCGGGAACGTCTCGTGATGCGTCCCCGTGAGGCGAAGACCCTGCTGCAGCTCTGTAACCGCGGTCTTGACGTCCTCGGGCGTGCAACGCATCCACTCGCGCGATGCCCCGATGACGACGTTCTCGAAGCCCTTCTCAACGAGGCGCTGCCGCACGTCGCTATCACGGAAAAGTGATCCGTCCTCGCGTTCGGCGAGCGCGTCCACGTGCAGCGTGTAGTCCTGCTGCATCTGACCTTGGGACTGCTTGATGCGGAGGTTCACGTCACCCCGCGTGGTCTGCCCCACCTTGATCAGACCGGCGTACGCCGCGGGCGGATCGTTCGGCGTCCACGCGTAGATCCGAAGCCGGGCCGCTGGCTTCGGGGTGAGGACCTCCTCGATCGACTTCGCCAACCTACGACTCCATCGGACGAATGATGGACTCGATGAAGGCTGCCTCGTCGTCGCTGATGCCGTACTTCTTGTAGAGGTCTGCATCGGTCCACTTCCGATCCCACCGCTGTATGGGCACCCAGCGGTAGGTCGAGTGGGTGGCGTCCTGCGTGATCTTGCGGAGCGATACCAAGAAGCGGAAGAACCGCGTCCGGTAGTACGAGTGGAGGCTCTCGGCCTCCTCGGATGATGCGACGTGGAAGAAGAGATAGGACTGAGTGCAGACCGACGGCGAAGGTGCCACGAGCGCAGGGCCGAGCACGAGGTCGACTCCGGAGCGCTCCCGCTCGCGGCCCGAGCCGACTTTCGGTACGAGGAGTTTCGACGTGTCGATCAGGTGGGCGCTCTTGGTCACCTTATCGCGGTGGATGAATCCGACGCTCCGCTTCATCGCTCGGATGTAGTACAGAGGAATGTCGCCAGGCTGTTCCTCGGCATGGAAGCCGTCGAAGTTCGAGGTCCAGCCGAACTCCTTGTCGCGGGCGAGGATCGTGTTGACAGAGGGCTCGTCGTGTTGCAGCACCTTTCGCAGGATCTCGAGCGAGCGCTGGTCCCGAACGAGCACGTCGAACTCGGCAAGTGACCGCTTCGTCGGTCCGAGCATCTCGCCCGCCCTGACGGTGGATGTGCTGCACGGCCCGTCATGGCTCGCGTCCCAGAGGAAGTAGCAGGCTCCGCCGTTGATGCCCACCGACGGGAAGACCTCGGCAGCGTTGGGGTAGTCGACGAGATCCCTGATGCGGGTGTCCGAGAGCATCGTCTGACGGAACTCGGCGAGGCCGAGTCCGCCAGCCATCCAGCGCGATGGAATCACCATCGTGAGGTAGCGCGGTTCGAGCTTCTTTGCTTGCTCGACGAACAGTTGATAGATCGGAACGTCCCTTGTTCCACCGTCGCTTGCCAGTTGGTACGGTGGATTCCCGATGATGACGTCGAACTGCATGTCGTCTCCGAACAGCTCGGCTATCCGAGCTCTGATGTCGTCGGTGTGGATGAACGCGTAGGCGTGTGACTCGAAGCCTTCGCCGCGATCGAGGCCTTGCTGACTCGCTCGACAGAACCGGCACTTGCCGTTTTTGAAACGCTTCACCTCGTTGCCCTGCGCGTCGGTGGTCAACACCCAGTCCGTGCCACCCACCCAGGTGTGCTCGGTGCGCTCGAACCAGATGTTGCCGTCGGGGTCACCGAACGATCTGGCAACCGAATGCGGGCCGTCGGCCCACTTCGAGCAGTAGAGGCTCCGGCGCGCCAGCAGGCTGGTGAGGTGCGTGATGGCGATTCCGAAGACCTGTTTGGCGAGGATGTGGTCGACGCGCTCATCCAGATCGGGGATCGCGTCCTCGAGCCCGACGGTCAGACGGCTCGTGATCTCGCGGAGGAACACGCCGGACTTGGTGAACGGGTCGAGGAACCGCACCGTCGCGTCGGCCCAGATGTCGGCGCCGCCGTTGTCGTCCGCCCATGCCTGGGCCAGGGCGTCGAGCATCTGGTTGGCAAGCTCGGGTGGGGTGAAGACCTCGTCGTTGGACAGGTTCGCGATGCAGGTCAGCACGTCGGGGTTGCGGCCGCGCAGAGCGAAGGCCGCCTGTGTCGTGCTCATGCGGCGAGCTCTCGGACGGTCAACGGCGGGTAGGTCCGGGTCGGGGTGAAGATCTCGTGCCTGCCGAGCTCAGCGAACAGCGTGCCCTCTTGGCTGAACGCGGCCGACTGTGTGAGGACGTCAAGCCGGAAGTCACGCCGCTGGAACTTGCCCTTGCCCAGGTAGCCCCACTCGGCGAACATGATCGGCTCGCCGAGGGTCGTCTGCATGGTGAGGGCATCGCCGTGGATCAGGTTCTGCGACAACACGTTGACGGCTGCGCGGTAGAGGTCCTCGGTCTCCTCGATGACGAGGTACTCGGAGAAGATCTCCAGGAGGTTGGCTCGGCACTCGGCGATGTTGTCTTCGAGCAGCTCGATGCCGTAGATGCACATGAGGCCGAGCAGGGCGCAGTGCCGCTTCTCGAAGTCGGACCGGCCGAACCTCAGCTCCACGGCGGCGAGCTTGCGTCGGAGGACCTGGACGAGGAAGTTGCCGCTCCCGCACGCCGGTTCGAGGAACCGGGAGTCGATCCGCTCGGTCTCCTCCCTCACCAGATCGAGCATCGCCTCGACCATCCACGCCGGGGTGAACACCTCCCCATGGTCAGCCACCCGTTGCTTCGACCTCACCAAGTCCACCGGTCGAGCCTATTGGAGGTTCCGACCGACAGCGGGAAGGCGGTCGCCGCCGTGGTCGACCGAACGCATCCCTCACAGCTCCGAGGCATCACCCTGGACAAGAAGGTGAGCTGCAAGGTCGGCCAGCATCGCATCAGCAGCCACGAAGAGCTTGACGACCTCGCTCACCAAGTCGGCGTTGACGCCCTCCCTCTCCAACATGGCCTGGTAGTCGGAACCCTTCCGGTGGGCCGCGGACTTGGAGCGCAGGCGCTGTAGTCGCTTGAGGTAGTCCCGGTCCCGATCCACCTCGGGGTAGCCGGCCACGGTGAGCCACCGGGCGAACTTGTCGATGCCCTTCTCGTCCTCGACCTTGCTCCCGAGCGCCTTGACGAGTTCCTTCTCGTTCAGGGCGTCGACGAGCACCTTCGTCAGGCCGAGCACTTGGTCCTCGAACTCCGGCTGGGTGCCGTTTAGCGGGATCCGCAGTCGTTGCAACACGTGGGCGTCGGCCTCCTCGGGCTGCCGGAACAGGTCCCATCCGAACTGGCTCTGCCACTGGCGACCGAAGACGTCGTAGGACCGCTTGAACTGGAGGTCGGGGGCGCCGGGATCGGTGGGCTGGGCGAGGAACGATCGACGGAAGGCCGTCTGGCTCATGCCTCCGAGAGGTGCCACGTTGAAGGTCACCCAGTAGGAGCGCTCGGCCTCGGGCAGATCGCGGCCGAGGTCGCCGAGGAAGACCATCACGTGGTCGGGGTGGTCGTTGTCGATCTGGACCCCCCATAGCGATCCGCAGCTGAGGCGCCCGTCGCGGACCTCGTAGCGGTCGGTTCGCTCGTAGTACCGCTGCAACACCTCGCGCCGGAAGAAGACCGGCGTCAGGTAGTGGGGTGCATCCGGGTTGGCGTCGAAGTAGTTGGCCAGTCGTTCGTGGTCGCAGGTGAAGCGGATCGGCCGACCGTCCCGGTCCTCGCCGATGATGAACTCGGGGTAGACCTCGTCGGCCTTGTCGTAGGGCCAGATACCCGCCATCCGGGACGGCGGCGGGGGCAGGATGTGCTTGCCGAGCAGGCGCGAGAAGGTGACTCCTCGCCGGAGGCTCCCTGCGTGCACGCAGTACCGGAGCAAGTCGGTCTGGACCTTGACCGTGAAGGCCTCGCACTCGGCTTCCGTCAGCTCGATCGGCACCTGCACTCGGGAGTCGACGTAGAGCACAAGGTCGAGCTGGCGCCCCGCCTGGAACTGCCGCAGAAGCCGGGTACGGATGCGCACCCGTTCGTGCGAGATCTCGGCGGCGATCTCCTCCTGCCCATCGGACCCCACCGAGCAGAGCGTGGTGCCATCGGAGGAGGCCCACAGGTTGTGGTACAGCCGAAACTCCTCGCTGATCTGCGGCAACATCTCTGGCAGCACGCCGTGGTGCTCCTGGTGCAGCGTGATGGGCTCGACCCCATCGTCAGTGCCGTAGCGAAGGTAGGTCGTGATGGTTTCGTCGCCCTCGTAGCTCTGCATGAACCCGGGCATGCCCCCATCGATCCGCAGGTCCCAGGACTCGCTTCCCAGAATCCGCTCCCGCTGGTCCGCTGGTGAGAAGGCGGCGAACAGGGTCTCATCGCCGACGCTCGGCGCTTGGTACACCGTTGTCCACGGCTGCGAGCCCATATCCTCGAAGGCACTTCGCCGCTCCCGCTGATGGAGTTCATCCGTTGGATCTGCCTCGGCCACTCGTTCAGCCTATGAGCGCGGAGGTGGACGGGAACGGCCGTGCCACCGGCGAACGCGCTCACCACTCGGCAGGCGGATCCGCGCTGAACCGGCCGACTGTCGGATCGTCGCCGTACCTTCCCGAGTCCAGCCGATCTGCGAACGGCTCTCGTTCATGGTTGTGCCTCGTCGTCGCACGGGAGGGGCGTCCGAAGTCCTGAGTTGGCAATCCCGTTGGCAATCTACGAAGCGCCACGGGCCGGATTCGGCAGCACTCGTCGGACCGCGAAGCGGACCTGACCTGGTAGAACGGGACTCGACAACAGGAGACGGACCCACCGGGACCGCCTACGGATCAGAAGGTTGGGGGTTCGATTCCCTCCGAGCGCGCTGGCCGAAGGCCCTGACAGGAGGCGGTTCTCGTGACCGGGAGCCGCCTCTCTCGCGTCCGGGAGGGCTCCGCTTCCCACCGGTCTTTCAACAGACCAGTTGGGATGGCCCATCGCGAGGTGACGATCGATGGGGTGACCGCCGAATTGGCCGGCGGCTTCATGCAGAGCGGACAGGCGCACCTCGCGATCGCA
>WBZL01004208.1_pt1 | contig 12643 bp, 13 predicted proteins | sample 5204291 | NCBI WGS metagenome assembly WBZL01 (sample SAMN12344345, study PRJNA552823) | activated sludge metagenome | biome: Activated sludge suspended growth; feature: Nitrification reactor; material: Wastewater; isolation source: activated sludge from nitrification reactor of wastewater...
CGACCCCTCGACCGGGCCCGGCCCGGGACACGTGCCAACAGGGAGGACATCGATGACACGCGCGTCGACGGCGGCAATCCGCAAGGCCCTGCCCGGGGCTTCCCGGGCCACCTCGCGTCCGCGTGCGCGCGGTTCGCTGACCGCGATCGTGACCGATCGCCTGCGCGAGGCGATCATGGACGGGCGCATCGGGCTCGGCGAGACGCTGTCGGAGGTCCGTCTCGCCGAGGCGCTCGGGGTGAGCCGCGCGCCGGTGCGCGACGCGCTCACCCAGCTTCGCATCGAAGGCCTGATCGACGTGCGGCCGCAGGCCGGAAGCTACGTCTACGTGCCGTCGGAGGACGACGTCATCGAGTTGTCCGAGTTCCGCGCGATTCTCGAACTGACCGCGCTGCGGCGTGGCTACGCGCGGCAGCGGGGCGAGATGCTGCGCCGCATGCGCCTTGCGGTCGAGCAGATGGAGCGGGCGCGCGCGGTCGACGACCGGCTCGCCGTCGCGCGCGCCGACACCGCGTTCCACCAGGCGATCATCGAGTGCGGCGGGAACGCCTACCTGATCGACGCGTACCGATTGATCTCGGGACGGGTGGCGGCACTGCGGACGCACAACCTCGTGATGGCCGACACGGTCCGCAAGGGTTCGCTCTCCGAGCACCGCGCGCTCGTCGCCGCCCTCTCGCGCGGCGACCTCCCGCGCGCCGAGGGCATCCTCGCCGACCACGTGCACCGGATGAAGCAGCGCTTCCAGCCGGTGGCCGGCCGCTCGCCGCGGATGCGGGAGGTCGCATGACGTCCCCGTCGGGCGCGCTCCTGCTCCTGTTCGACGTCGCGGAGGGCGCGATCGTCGAGCACGACGAGTGGCACACGCGCGAGCACCTGCCGGAGCGGGTCGCTGTCCCGGGCTTCCGCCGCGGAACCCGCTGGATCGCGCGCGAGGGGTCGCCGCGCTACTGCGTGATCTACGACGTCGACGATCCCGCGGTCCTCGACTCGACGGCCTACCGCGAGCGCCTCGACCACCCGACGCCGTGGACCGCCGCGATGATGAAGGCCTATCTCGGCATGCGGCGGACGCTGTGCCGGGTGGTGGCGGGCGAGGGCGAGGCCCTGGGCGGGTACGCGCTGGTGATCGCGCACGCGCCCGCGCAGGGTCGAGCCGCGTCGCTGCGCCAGCGAGTGATCGACGAGGCGATGCCCGCGGTCGCCGCAGCCAGCGGCGTGGCGTCCTGGCGGCTCTACGAGAACGCGCTTCCCGCTCCGATGACCCACGAGCAGTCGATCCGCGGCCGCGACGCTTCGGTGCCCGCCGCGCTGGTCCTGACCGGCCACGACGCGGACGCGCTCTCCGGGATCGCGCGCACGGCGCTCGCTCGCGACTGGTGGCTTGCCGCCGGGGCCGAGTGGACCGAGCCGCGCAGTTTCGGCCTCGCGTGCACGATTGCGGCGGCGAGCTGAAGCGCGTTCGGGCTCCGGCACGGCGCCGGTGACCATCCGCCGAAACGAAGAGGGCGCCTCGCGGCGCCCTCGTTCGCTGCGGGAATCCGCTGCGTCAGAACGGATTGTTCGGCGGCAGCGTCTGCAGCACGACCTGCTTGCCGTTCCTGATCTCGACGATGTAGCTCTCGCGGTCAGGGTCGCCGTTCTTGTCGAACCTGACGTCCATCAGGATGCCCGGGTGGTCCTTGACGTAGAGCGGCACGTCGCGCAGCGCGGCGTTGAACGCCTTCGGGTCGACCTTGCCGATGCGCTCGCTCACCGCCTTGATGATGTAGGGCACCGAGTAGCCCTGGATGCCGTTGTGGTCCGACTTCACCTTGAACTCGCGCTGGAACTTCTCGTCGAACGCGCGCATCGCCGGCGTCGGCGCGTCGACGGTCAGCGCGACGTGGCCGCGGATGCCGTTGGCGGCGTCGCCGGCGAGTTCGATCGCCTTCTGGCTGACGATCGTGGCCTCGCCCACGATCGGCTTCGCGTAGGCCTGCTTGCGCAGTTCGCGCGCGAGCCGCGCGGACTCCTCTTCGTTGGTGTAGACGAAGAGCACGTCGGAGCCCGACTGCTTGGCCTTCAGCACCGCCGACGAGAAGTCGACCTGGTTCTGGTCCGACGAGATGTCCGCGCCGATCTTCAGGCCGAGCTTCTTCGCGGCGGCGAGGAACTCGTCGCGGCCGCCTTTCCCGAAGTCGGTGTTGATCCAGATGATGTCGACCGAGCCGGCCTTGAGGTCGTTCCTGATGTAGCGCGCGACCTTCGGCATCGACGTCGCCTGCGTGAAGTTCGTGCGGATCACGTACGGGTTGCCCTGCTGCGTGATCGACGCCGCGGCGGCGCCGGTGAAGTTCGGGATCTCCGCGCGCCGGGTCTCGACGGCGCTCACCACCATCGCGCCCGACAGCGTCGGCCCGATGACCGCGAACGCGCCCATGTCGACGGCGCGCTGCGCCATCGCCTTCGCCACGCCCGCGTTGCTCTGGGCGTCGAGCGTGGTCGTTTCGAACTTGCGGCCGAGCACGCCGCCCGAGGCGTTGATCTCCTTCACCGCGAGTTCGACGCCGTTGCGGTAGTTGGTGCCGGCGGTCGCGATCGCGCCGGAGAGTTCGAGCACGTTGACGAGCTTGATCGGCTCCTGCGCGGCGGCGAGCGCCGGGGCGGCCGCGAGTGCGGCGGCGGCGAGGAGTCTGGCGAACGGGGAGAACATCGTGGAGGCTCCGTTGGGGTGGATGGGCGTGCCGGCGGCCGGTTGCCGCCGGGATGCGATGCGTCAGCGCCGGCCGGCGAAGTCGTGGTGCCGGGCCGGCGGGTTGCGATCGGCGACGATAACCGGGCCGCCCTCCGGAGTCCATGCGATGGAGGCAATGCCGCGCATTGCGAGTCGCAATACTCCGATGGGCCGTCCGCGCGGCCGCCGCCTTCCGATCGCCGGTCGGCGCGGATCAGGCGGGTGCGGGGTGGGCCTTCGCGCTTCCCGCGCCGAGGAACAGGCGGTTGAGGTCGGGGTCGCCGAGGAGTTCGGAGGCCGGCCGGTCGAGCGCGAGCCGCCCCATCTCGAGCACCAGCGCGCGGTTGCTGTACTTGAGCGCCGTGCGCACGTTCTGCTCGACCATGAGCACCGTGGTGCCGGCGTCGGCGAGGCTGCGCAGGAGCGCCATCACGTCGCGCACGAGGATCGGCGAGAGGCCGATCGACGGCTCGTCGATCAGGAGCACGCGCGGGCGAAGGAGCAGCGCGCGGCCGATCTCGAGCTGCTTCTGCTCGCCGCCGGACATCGTCGAGGCCTGGTTGTCGAGCCGCTCGCGGATGCGCGGGAAGCGCTGCAGCACCTCGTCGATGCGCGCGGGCACCTCGGCGCGCGGCAGCGTGAAGCCGCCGAGTTCGAGGTTGTGCCGCACGGTGAGCGACGGGAACAGGTTGCGTCCCTGCGGCACGTAGGCGAGGCCCTCGGCGAGGAGCTCGCGCGGCGGCTTGCCGTTGATGCGCCGGCCCTCGAAGCGGACCTCGCCCGAGCGCGGCGTCAGGAACCCGAACAGCGTCTTCAGCACCGTCGACTTGCCCGCGCCGTTGGGTCCGATCAGGAGCGTGATCTCGCCCTTGCGCGCGTCGAGCGTCGTCTCGTTCAGGATCGTGAGGCTGGGCGAGTAGCCGGCGACGACCCTGTCGAACTCGATGATCTTCTCGGCCATGTCAGTTCCCCAGGTAGGCCTCGAGCACCGCGGGATTGGCCTGGACGTCGGCCGGCTTCCCCTCGGAGAGCACCTTGCCCTCGACCATGCAGATCACGTGCGGGCAGAGCTTCATGATGAAGTCCATGTTGTGCTCGATGACGACGAAGCTGCCGCCCTGCGACCGGTTGAGCTCCACGAGAAGCTCCCGGAGCTGGTCGACGAGACTCGGGTTGACGCCGGCGCAGGGCTCGTCGAGCAGCACGAGGCGCGGGTTGGGCATGAACGCCATCGCGATGTCGATCAGCTTCTGCTGGCCGTAGGAGAGGCGCCCGGCCGGAAGCTGCGCGACGTGCTTCAGGCGGAAGAGCTCGATCATCCTGTCGGCCCGTTCGCCCAGGCCCGCGTCCGGCGCGGCGAAGAGCCGCCCGGGCAGGCTGCCCTGGAACTCCTGCGCGGCGACGATCAGGTTGTCGCGCACCGGGAGCTGGCCGAATACCTGCAGCGTCTGGAACGTGCGCCCGACGCCGCGGCGCGAGAGTTCGAGCGGCGACATCGCCGTGATGTCCTCGCCGCAGAACTCGACGCTGCCCGAGGTCGGCCGGATCTGGCCCAGGATGCTGTTGAACAGCGTCGTCTTGCCCGAACCGTTGGGCCCGATGACCCCGACGATCTCGCCGGGCCCGACCTTGAACGAGACGCCGTCGACCGCCTTGATCGCGCCGTAGTGCTTGCGGACCTCGCGCACCTCTAGAAAGGCCTTGCCTGCGTTGTCCCCGTGGGACGGCCCCGCGGCGCTCATTGCGGGCCTCCCTTGCGGTCCAGGCGCTCCCTGATCGACAGGAGGCCGCCGGGCAGCCAGATCATGAGCGCGACCACCGCGATTCCGAAGACCGCGAGGTACCAGACCTGCATGAACTTGAGCCACGGGGTCGAGGAGCCGCGCAGGAACTCGGGCAGCAGGATCACGATCGCGGTGCCGAGCGCCGGTCCGTAGAACTTCCCGGAGCCGCCGACGATCACCGCGAGCAGCATCATGAGCGAGGTCGAGAAGTGGAACGGTCCGGGCTCGATGAACTCGACGAGCGACGCGTAGTAGACCCCGCCCACGCCCGCGAACGCGGCGCCGATAGCGAACGCGAGCAGCGTGTAGGCGGTGATGTTGACGCCGAGGCTCTCGGCGCGGATCGGGTTGTCGCGCAGCGCGGCGAACGCGCGGCCCCATGGCGAGCGCAGGAGCCACCACAGGATCCCGCCCAGCACGACGAGCGACCCCAGCGTCCAGTACCAGTAGGCCACGTGTCCGCCGAGGTCGATGCCGAGGAAGGTCGGCCGCGGTATGCCGGAGATGCCGAAGGTGCCTCCGGTGATCTGCTCCTCGTTGCGCATCGCGAGGTAGACGAGCACGTTGAACCCGAGCGTCGCGAACGCGAGGTAGTGGTGCTGGACGCGCAGCGCCGGGAACCCGAGCGCGAGGCCGACCACGAAGCAGACGAGCGCCGCGACCGGCAGCACGGCGAGGAACGGCCAGCCGAGCTTCAGCAGGATCGCGGCGAGGTAGGCGCCGATGCCGAAGAACGCCGCCTGGCCGAGCGACATCTGCCCGGCGTAGCCGGCGGTGAGGTTGAGGCCCATCGTCGCCATCACGTAGACCGCCCACAGCGTCAGCAGGTAGACCTCGCTGCGCTTGAGGTACAGGGCGACGATCGCGAGCGCGGCGAGGGCTGCCGCGAGGGCCAGCAGGTGGACGCGGGCGTTCATACCTTGCGCTCCTCGACCTTGCCGAGCAGCCCTTCGGGCCGCCACAGGATGACGACCAGGAACAGCATCAGCGCGACGCCTTCCTTGTAGGCGGGCGACCAGTAGAAGCCGACGAGATTCTCGAGGACGCCGATCAGCACACCGCCCAGGAGCGCGCCGCGGGTCTGGTTGAAGCCGCCGATGATCGCGGCGAAGAACGCCTTGAGCCCGATCGAGTCGCCCATGTCGAACTTGGCGAGGTAGGTCGGCGTGATGAGCAGCGCCGTCACCACCGCGAGGATCGCGTTGATCAGGAACGTGTAGAGCACCATCCGCTTGGCGTCGATGCCGAGCACGCGGGCGGCGTCGGTGTTCTGCGCGACCGCCTGCATCGCGCGCCCGGTGAGGGTGCGGGTGACGAAGGTCTGTAGCGCGATGACGATGACCGCGGCGAGCACCAGCGTGCCCAGGTCGGCCCAGGACACGTTGACGCCGGCGATCGTGAACTGCCCGGCGGGGAAGATGGCCGGGAACTGGTGCGCCTCGGCGCTGTAGCCCGCGCGCACGATGGTCTTGAGCGCCATCGACACGCCCAGCGTCGCGATCACCAGCGGGATCACGCCGTGGCGGATCAGCGGGTCGACGATGACCTTCTTGAACCCGACGCCCAGCACCAGCATCGCGGCCACGCAGGTGGCGAGGAACGCGAGCCACAGCGGCGCACCGGCGATCATGCAGAAGAGCATCGTGAACGCCGGGAGCATCACGAAGTCGCCCTGGGCGAAGTTGATCGTCCCCGACGCCTGCCACAGGAGCGTGAAGCCCAGGGCCGCGAGCGCGTAGATCGCGCCGGTCGCGGTGCCCGAGACAATGAGCTGGATGAGTTCGTTCATGGCGATCGCCCCCGATTCTGCGCCTCGCGCGGGACCGCCGGCGTGTCGACGCCTGCGGCCGCGCGGAGGACGCCCGATGCCCGCTACTTGGCGCCGAGCGGCGGCAGCGTCTCGACGACGACCTGCTTGCCGTTGACGACCTTGGTGAGGAAGCTCTCGCGGTCGAGGTCGCCGTGCTGGTCGAACGTGACGTCCATCAGCACGCCGGGGTTGTCCTTGACCGTCATCTTCGCGCCGTGCATCGCCGCGGCGAACGCCTTGCCGTCGACCTTGCCGATGCGCTCGGTCATCACCTTGATGAAGTACATCGCGGTGTAGCCCTTGATGCCGTTGTGATCCGAGCGGGTGCCGTAGGCCTGCTGGAACGCCTTGTCGAACTTCCGCACCGTGTCGATCGGAGCGTCGGCGGTGAGCCCGACGTGCGCGATCGCGCCGTTCGCGGCCTCGCCGGCGAGTTCGATCACCTTCTGGCCGGTCAGCGTCGTCTCGCCGATGATCGGCTTCGCGTAGCCCTGCTTGCGCAGTTCGCGCAGCGCCCGCGCCGACTCCTCCTCGTTGGTGTAGACGAACAGCGCGTCGCCGCCGCTCTGCTTGGCTTTCAGCACCGCGGAGCTGAAGTCGACCTGGCCCGGGTCGGTCGAGATGTCGGCGCCGACCTTGACGCCCTCCGCGGCCAGCGCCTTGACGATCATGTCCCGGCCGCCCTTGCCGAAGTCGTTGTTCACCCACATGATGTCCACCGACTGTGCCTTGAGGCCGTTCTTGATGTAGCGTGCGACCTTCGGCATCGCCGCCGCCTGCGTGAACGACGTGCGGAAGATGTACGGGTTGCCCTTCTGCGTGATCGACGCGGCCTCGCCCCCGGTGAAATTCGGCACGCCGGCACGGCGGGTCTCTTCCATGCTCACGAGGATCGAGCCCGAGAACACCGGACCCATCACGACGTAGGCGCCGTCGTCGATCGCCTTCTGCGCGAGAGCCTTCGAAACCGCGGGGTTCGACTGCGTGTCGCCCGACGTGTAATCGATCTGCCGGCCGAGGATGCCGCCGGCGGCGTTGATCTCCTTCGCCGCGAGCTTCGCGCCGTTGTCGAAGTTGGTGCCCGACGTCGCGCCGGTGCCGGAGAGTTCGACCAGCCCGGCGATCTTGATCGGCTGCGCGAAGACCGGGGCTGCCGCGAGCGCGAAACCGATCGCGGCGATGAGGCGGGTGCTGCGTTTCATGGCTGCTCCTTGATGGGGTTGGGACGGGGTTGCACGGCGGTGCCCGCGGGCGTCGACGCCGCGTCCGGCCGGCGGCGAATCGCCGGTCCGCTCGCGGGAATCGAAGGCTCGCGCCTGCGGGGCATGGGTCAGAACGGGGTGATGGACAGGCCGCCGTCGACGACGATCTGCTGTCCGTTGATGTAGGCGCCCGCGTCGCCGGCGAGGAACACGGCGAGCCCGGCGACGTCGCGCGGCGTGCCCCAGCGTCGGGCCGGGACGCGGCGCGCGATGCGCTCGAAGGTCGCGGCGTCCTCGCGGAAGCGGGAAGTCATGTCGGTCTCGATGTAGCCTGGCGCGATCGCGTTGCAGGTCACGCCGTGCTCGCCGAGCTCGGCACCGAGCGTCCGCGCGAGGCTCGCGACGCCCGCCTTCGAGGCGGCGTAGGCGTGGATCGTCGCCCGTCCCATGATCGCCATCAGCGATCCGGTGAACACGATGCGGCCGTGCCGCTGCGCGACCATCGGCAGGGACGCCTCGCGCGCGAGCGTGAAGCAGGCGTCCAGGTTTGCGGCCATCACGCGCCGCCAGTCGGACGACGTGGTCTGCGCGAGCGGAGCGCCGTGGTGGATGCCCGCGTTGGCGATCAGGATGTCGAGACGGCCGCGGCGCGAGAGGACGCCGCCGATGCCGGCGCGGACCTGCCCTTCGTCGGTGACGTCGAAGACCGCGGTGTCGCAGGGGAATCCGCGCCCATCGAGCGCCGCCTTCCGTTCGTCGAGCGTCGCCGCGTCCCGTCCGTTCAGCACCACGGTGGCGCCGGCTTCGGCGAGCGCTTCGGCGATGCCCCAGCCGATGCCGCGCGACGCGCCGGTGACGAGCGCCACGCGGCCGTCGAGCGAGAACCTCGTTGCGGCGGAGAGAGCGGGCATGGTCAGAACGTCGACTCGATCGCGCGTTTGAGTCCCGGCGTGATCGACGGCATCACGCCGAACCAGGCTTCGAACGCGGGGCGCGCCTGGTTGAGCAGCATCCCGAGACCGTTCATCGTCCGGTTGCCGCGCGCTCGGGCAGTGGCGAGGAGCGGCGTCTCGGGAGGAACGTAGATCGCGTCGCCGACGATCGCCTCGCGCGGCAGCGCGTCGAGCGAGAGGTCGAGCGCGGGCTTCCCGGCGCTGCCCTGCGTGGTCGCGTTCACCAGCGTGGCGACACCCGCGAGCGAGTCGGCGCGTTCTTCCCAGCGGACGACGGTGACCGGCCCGCCCAGATCCGCGGCGAGCTTCTGCGCCCGTTCGTGGGTGCGGTTGACGAGCCGGATCTCGCGCGCACCCTCGGCGATCATCGCGGCGAGGATCGAGCGCGCGGCGCCGCCGGCACCGAAAATCGCGACCGGTCCCTCGTCGGCGCGCCAGCCGGGCTTCTCGTCGCGCAGGCCCTGCACGAAGCCGTTGCCGTCGGTGTTGAAGCCGCGCAGGCTGCCGTCGGACTCGACCACGATCGTGTTGACCGCGCCGATGCGCGCGGCCATCGGGTCGATGCGATCGACGAGCGGCATCACCGCCTGCTTGTGAGGCGTGGTGACGTTGCAGCCGCGGAAACCGAGCGCCGCGAGCCCCGCGACCGCGGCGGGCAGCCGCTCCGGCGGCGCCGGCAAGAGCACGTAGCTGCCGGGAAGGCCGTGCTCGGCGAGCCAGTAGTTGTGGAGCACCGGGGAGCGCGAGTGCGCGACCGGCCATCCGAGGATGCCTGCGAGGCCGAAGGTTTTCGGGACCGACATGGGCGAGGTTCCGGCAGCGGCGGGTAGTGGGCGGAGGTTCCCGAGCGTGCGGGCGGCAGGCGCGCGCGTCACGCGCGCGCGGCGCGCAGCCGCTCGACGTTGGGCACCGGGAGCACCCGGCGCAGCACCGTCTCCGCGAGCCACAGGGCGGCCCTGCGCGCGCGCCGGCAGACCGCTTCGGGCGGCATCTGCAGGAAATCGTCGTTGTAGACGTCGAAGCTGTAGTTGCCCGCGTAGCCGATGGTGTCGAGGCGCGAGACGAACTGCGCCAGCGCCTCGCTGTGCGCGCCTTCGCCGGGGAACACGCGGAAGTGCGCCGCGGTCGCCTTCTCCTCCTCGACCGAACGGACCTGCTGCCACAGGTAGTCGGAAATCTGCACGAGGAAGGTCTGCCCGGGATCGAGGATGTCGAGATCCTCCTGCGGGACACCGCCGGCGAGGACGTCGAACGCGTCGACCGCGACGCCGAGATTGGGCGCGCCGGCGCGCAGCACGAGGTCGGCGGCCTGGCGGAAGTCGCGCGCGGTGCGGCTCCACGGCTGTCCCTTGTACGCGAGCCGGATCCCGAGCGGGACCGCCAGCATCGCGAGCTTGCACAGGTCGCGCGTGACGCTCGCCGGGTCGCCGCTCGCGTGCGCCGAGCCCGACGCCTCGACCAGCACCAGCCGGCCGCCGATTTCCGCGCACACTTCGAGCATCGCCTTCGCGACGTCCACCTTGTAGCCGTGGAGCGCTCCGTCCAGCCCCTCGAAATCGCGCAGCGCCTCGAGCCCGGTGACTTCGAGCCCGCTCTCGCGCACCGCGCGCACGCCGGCCGCGGTTCCGCCCGGATGAGAGACGACGTCCGCCGCTGCGACCATCACCTGCGAGAAGCCGGCGCCGCGGACCGCCGCGAGCTTGGTCTCGAGCGACCCCGCCAGCGACGCCGTCGTCATCCCGAAGTCGCGGAAGATCATCGCGCCTCGCCCTCGCGGACGCTCTTCACCAGTTCGAACATCATGCCGCCTGCGAGCGGACGGGTGAGCGCGCCGCGCTCGCTCGGCTTCACGCGGTCGGTCGCAAGGAAGCCGACGCCGCGCTTCTCGAGGCTCGCGACGGCGGCCGGCACGTCGGGCGTGCCGATCCCGATGCGCTGCAGGTGCTCGTCCATGTCGGCGAACCGGGCGGAGTCCTCGGGCTCGATCAGTTGCAGGAAGAACTTGCGGCAGGGGCTCTCGAGCAGCAATCCGCTCGGCATGATGCCGAAGCGCACCTCGTCGGGGATCGGCGTGAAGCCCATGAGCTGCGAATAGAACGCGGTCCAGTCGGCCGTGCGGTCGGGCCCGACGTACTGCACGATGCCGAACCAGTGCATGCCCGCGACCGCCGGCGGGTGCGCTTCGACCGTCGGGATCGCGCGGAAGTCGATGTCGTAGATCGAGAACTCGCCGTAGCGGTCGACGAAGTAGATGAGGCTCTCGCCGACGCCGTGGATCGCCGGGATGTTGAGTTCCATCGCCTGCGCGCGCGCCGGCATCTCCCAGGCGCCGAGTTCGAGCGCCCGGCGGAACGCGACCTGCGCGTCGCGCACCCGCAGCGCGAATGCACTGATCACCGGACGCTCGGTGGGGACGACGGCGAGCGGGACGTCGGCGGGCTGGGCATTGACGACGAGATTCATCGTCCCCTGCCGGTAGAGCTCGACCTCGCGCGAGCGGTGTCGCGCGACCGGCCGGAATCCCAGCGTCTCCAGCACGCTGCCGAGCGCCTGCGGGCGCGACGTCGCGATCTCGATGAACTCGACGCCGTCGATGCCGAGCGGGTTCCGGGGTTCGGGGATCGCTTCGCGATCGGCTGGGGGGGTCATCGCGGCTCCTCGCGTGCCGGCGCGCGTGCATGGCGGCGCCGGTCCTGGCGATCATAGCTCATCGCTGCGAGCGGGCTGCGCGGCCTCACGGGAGGAGCAGCGCGCCGAGTTCGAGCGCGGCGTCCTGCATAGGATGCAGGAACCGCCCGGCCATCGCGTCGTCGGTCATGAGCCGCCCCTGCACGATCACGTTGATGCCCGCCACCGTGTTGCCGCCGGCGTCGCGCACCGGCACGGCCAGCGTGCACAGCCGCGGCTCCATGAACTGGCTCGCGAACGCGTAGCCCTTGTCGCGCACCGTCTTCAGGAGCGTGCGCAGGCGCCGGGGCGTGGCCGGCGTGTGCTCGGTGTAGGCGTGGAGCCTGACGCGGTCGAAATAGGCGTCGAGTTCCTCGGGCGGCAGGTGGGCGAGCAGCACGTGGCCGATCGAGGTGCAGTACGCGGGCAGCCGGCGGCCCACGTTGAGCGTGGGCGACATGATCCGCGACGTCGTGGAGCGCGCGAGGTAGACGATCTGGTCGCCGTCGAGCATCGCGACCGAGCAGGACTCGTGCAGCGCCTCGCCGAGCCGATCGAGGATAGGCTGCGCGAGCACCGCGACCGGCGAGGACGACAGGTAGGCGTGGCTGAACGACAGCACGCGCGGGCGCAGGTAGAAGCGGCGGGCGTCGTCGACGGCCACGAAGCCCAGTTTCGCCAGCGTGTGGAGGCTGCGGCGGGTCGCGGCGCGCGGGATTCCGGTCAGGTGCGACACCTGCGCGATCGACATCCGCCGGCGCTTGTCGGAGAGCGACAGCATCACGGCGAGCCCGCGGGCGAGCGCGGTGACGAAGTCCCGATCCTCGCCCAGGCGGTCGATCGTCTCCGCCGGCAGCGAGTGATGGTCGTGCGGACCCTGCCGGTCGAGCGCGGCGGCGCGGCCCGGAGTCTCGGTCCGTGGCGTCGAGGCGGCGGCGTCGGAGGCGGTCATCGGTTCGAACTCCGTGGCTTGCTCTCGCGAAGGCGCGCCCGCCCGCCGCCCGGCGGGCGACGGTGGCTGCGGAGCGCTTCGCGGCGCGAAAACACGCCGCCACCATACGCCGGATTTTCGAACCGCAATGGCCGCCGGCGCATTTTGTGGGCGCATAGCGCACACATTGCCGCAATGCGCCCTTGACGCTCGCCGGCCGCGATTCTATCGTCGGCCCATCCCCCGGGCGCGCTTCCGCGGAACGTCTCCCCCGACTCCTCCGGACGCGGACGCGGCGCCCGGCCTTCCACCGAGGACCATCATGGCCACTTCCCCCGCACCCGCCAAGGGCATCACCGACGAACAGGCGCAGGAACTCGACGAGGCCTTCGCCCGTGCGCGCAAGGCGCTCGCGATCATCGAGACCTACGACCAGGCGCGCGTCGACCGTCTCTGCCAGGCGGTGGCCTGGGCGGTTGCGAACAAGCGGACCTTCACGCGGCTGGTCGCGATGGGCATCGAGGAGAGCGGACTCGGCGACTCCGAGAGCCGCATGGGCAAGCGGATGAAGATCCGCGGC
>WBZL01002438.1_pt2 | contig 12642 bp, 17 predicted proteins | sample 5204291 | NCBI WGS metagenome assembly WBZL01 (sample SAMN12344345, study PRJNA552823) | activated sludge metagenome | biome: Activated sludge suspended growth; feature: Nitrification reactor; material: Wastewater; isolation source: activated sludge from nitrification reactor of wastewater...
CGAACGTGCCCGGATGGGCGGTATTGTTTCAAAGGCAATGGCCGATATGGGGTATCGCGGCGCCGGCACGATCGAGTTTCTTTGGGAAAACGGCCAATTCTATTTCATCGAAATGAACACCCGCATTCAGGTCGAACACCCCGTAACGGAGATGATTACCGGTTTCGACCTTGTTCGCGAACAGATCCGCGTGGCGGAAGGCAAGGGCCTCTCCGTCACGCAGGACATGCTCGAATTCCGTGGCCATTCCATCGAATGCCGAATCAATGCAGAGGATCCACGCACATTCTCACCCTCACCTGGCCCAGTGAGCTATTACCACCCGCCGGGGGGCATGCATGTGCGCGTGGATAGCGGCCTCTACGCCGGCTATCGTGTCCCGCCATATTATGACTCGATGATTGCCAAACTTATCGTCTATGGTCGAACGCGCGAAAGTTGCATGATGCGCATGCGGCGCGCGCTTGAAGAAATGGTGGTCGACGGCATCAAGACCAACATTCCTCTTCATCAGGAATTGCTCCGCGCGCCCGACGTCATTGACGGCAATTATTCGATCAAATGGCTTGAGGAATGGCTTGCTGGACAAGCCGGAGGTTGAGTTTCGATGGCGGTCAAAAAGGCTGCAATTTTTTCAAGTATGGCTCTGGTCTTGGCAGCACCTGCTGCTGCGGTTGACCCTCGGACTGAAACTCCTGTCAATCTCTTGCCGCCCGTGCTGCAAACTCCGGCGCCGGCGCAGCAGACTGCGCCTCAAGCTCCTGCCGCGAATGTGCAGGTTGCAACCCCGGTGCCGGCAAAGCCCGCGCCCTATTGGTCAATGGGCAATGCGTCTGCACTGCTGTTCTTCATCCAGGGCATAGGAAGCCGAGGTCTCAATCCGGCAGACTATGGTCCAGACGCGCTCCAGGCAGCCATCAAGGCCGGAGAGGGCCAGGCGCTCAATGACATGGCGACTCTGGCCTTCACCCAGCTTCTGGTTGACCTCCGAGACGGGCGCACACCCTATTCCGCGCGGGTTCAATGGTTCATTCGCGATCCTGACGCGACGACCTTTCCGACAGACGATATGCTGCGCAAGGCACTGGACAGCCAGGATTTCGAAGCGGTCTTTTCATCGGTTGAACCAAAGCACCCGGATTATGCCGCACTGAAAAATGCACTTGCCGCCACCAAGGATACGGCGCGGCAGCAGATCATCAAGACCAACATGGATCGTTGGCGCTGGCTGCCGCATGACCTTGGGAAACGCTATGTCTATGTCAACGTTCCCGAATACATGGTCCGGGTGGTCGGCAAAGGCAAAAACATCGCAACATACCGCGCTATTGTCGGGGCCCCGAAGACAGCAACGCCGCAACTGGATGCGCAAGCGATTGGCATGATCATCCATCCCACCTGGACGATCCCCCGGAGCATCATCAAGGAAAGCGTCGGGGCACTGATCGCGAACAATCCTGCGGCAGCGCGCGCGCGCGGCTATACGTGGACGGGGTCGGGCAAAAACCTCTCCGTCGTGCAGAAATTCGGTCCCGGAAATTCGCTTGGCATGATGAAAATGGACATGCCCAATCCGCATGCGATCTTCCTGCATGATACGCCAACCCGGTCTCTTTTTGAACGTCCGGTTCGCGCGCTGAGCCACGGGTGCATCCGCACCGACCGCGCGGTCGAATTCGCGATCCTGATGTCGATCCTGCAAGCCGGCTTTGATCCACATGAGGCTGCAACGCTCTTCAAGCGCGGCCTGAATGACAGAATTCCGTTTAACGAGCCGGTTCAGGTGTTCATCAACTATTTCACCATGGCAAGCAACGGTGACGGCAAGCTCAACAGCTTTGCAGACATTTATGGCCGCGATGCTCCGGTGATTGCATCCTTTGCCCAGCCGCGTCAGGACAAGGTCGTGACACCTGCCGCTGTCGTCGTACCGATTGAGGCCCCCGGCGCCTGAAGGAAATCAGGCTTCTGAAAGCTTGTCAGAAAAGATCAGCCGTCCCGGGCCAACCCGCGCGATAATCTGCATCAGATCATCCTGGGGAAATGCAAAACAGCCGTCACTGCGGCCAAGCTTGCCCCATTTTTCAATCATGTCCGGATTTGCATACCAGGCCCCGTGCACCACAATGGCCCGTGCTTCCGCATTGCTATTGTCCGGGTCGAGCCCATAGAGGCGCATCGAAGGTCCGTGAATCCCCTCATACCAGGTATGGGTCAGGAATGCCCCACGCGACGACGCAAGGGACTGAAACTCATTGGAAAAGCGGCGCACGACGCCCTCGTGTTCCGGATCGGATCCCCGACCATGGGCAACAAGAAACGACCGAACCTGTCCGCCGACCATGTCGACCACAAAAAACCGGGGTTCATTTGAAGGGCGGCTGAAATCGGCGATACCAACCGTGTCGCGCAGCCAGATGGTCGACTGGTTCCGGGTCAGCTCTCGATGGGCAATCATGCGAAGCCGGTCTTCTTCGGCCGCAGCAAGCGCCCGCGTTGGCACTACGGCCAGCGCAGCGGATCCTGCCACAAACTGTCGACGGCTAACAATCATGCGGTTATTTCGCTCCACACAATCCAAGGTTTCGACATCGAGTCCTTATACGCAAAAAAGAATCAGTTTTCAGTTAAAAAGGAACAACACCGCATGAAAGCGACTCTCTGGCACAATCCCAATTGCGGCACATCGCGCAAGACTTTGGCCATCCTGCAGGAGACGGACGGTGTCGAATTGACGGTGATTGAATATCTGAAAACGCCACCGAGCGTCGAAACGCTCAGAGACTTATACGCACGCGCCGGGATCACCGCCCGTCAAGGCCTTCGTACACGAGGCTCACCGGCAGAGGAACTCGGGCTCCTCGATGCTGATGATGAAACCATCCTGCAGGCTATGGCTAAGGAACCAATTCTGATCGAAAGGCCACTCGTCGCAACCGACAAGGGAGTGCGGCTTTGCCGACCTCAGGAGATTGTGCACGAGATCCTCTAGGTCTGGAGGAACCAGCGGTCCGAGCCTTGCAAACCAAGTGCCGTGAGCCTGCCTGAGGCAAAGGCGCCCGTATCGATGCCGATCCGGTTGGCGCGCTCTTCGACATCCTCAGCTATCGTATGGCCGTGAACGACCATCATGCCGTGATCGCCTTCGAATTCGGTAAAGTCGCGACGAATCCATCGTAAGTCGCTGGTCCGCTGTTCCTCGATTGCGTCTCCGGGCCGAATGCCGGCATGCACGAAAAGATAGTCGCCCGCGATGACCCAGTCATCGGCACTTTTCAGGAACGCAATATGGTGCTCCGGAATATTGGCTTTGAACAGTGCCAGCAGTTCTTCAGGCTCGGCCTCATCAAACTGGGCTTCCTCGACACCATAACTAAGCAGGGTTTCCCGACCACCAACGCGCCCAATCAAGCCAGCCGACCGAAGATCGCCTTCCCATGCCCGGATCAGCAGCTCCTCATGGTTGCCGGCAATAAGGCGAACATCCGAACTTGCCGAGGCAAGCTGCATCACGCGTTCGATGACACCACGGGAATTGGGGCCTCGATCGCACAAATCCCCCAGGAAGATAATCTGCGTCCTCACTCGGCTTCGGGCCGCATTGTCCCGTTCGATCTCGAGAATCAGCTGGTCTAGCAGGTCGAGCCGACCATGAATGTCGCCAATCGCATAGATTCGTTGCCCTTCGGGTACGGACCAGATGCGCGGCGGGGATTCTTCTTTTCGGCCAAACAGCCGCTTGAACACCATAGGACCATCAATTCGCTCAAGAGACGGTCATGCTATAGTCACGATGACTGCGCTTGGCCAGCGTTCAGGCAGTTTCGCGGGTGACCAGTTCGGCAGGATCAATCCCTAGACGCTCAATGTGAGCCCGCATTCTTGGCCAGACGCGCGTCAGGAACGTTTCGCGCTCCTGAACACGCAGACGATCAACAGCGCCGCCGGCAACAAACATCCCGACCCCACGCTTGACCGTCACATACCCGTCATCCTGAAGCGCCTGATAGGCCTTGGCCACGGTGAGAGGATTGGCGCCATGATCCGCCGCAAATGAGCGGACCGAAGGCAACTGGTCACCTTCAGCAAACTTTCCTTCGAGAATGGCTGCTGCAAGCAGACCCCTCAAACGTAGATAGACTGGAATATCGGCGGAATCATTTGGTGTCATGTACTTCTAATACACCAAAGATTGCTTGCTGTCAGCCCTCTAATTTTCCGCGCCAATGATGCACAATCTCATCAAAGGACGGACGCGGACGTTCGCTGAGGGGGCGGCCTGCGGACCCAATGAACATGAACCCGGCGATCCGATCATCCGGACCTGCAAAGAGGCCTCTGATTGCAGGCGAATAGGCCGCCCATCCAGTCAGCCAGCTGGCGACGAACCCAAGCGCATGGGCCGCGTGCAAAAGCATGGTGCATGCCGCCCCTGCCGAAAGCTGCTGTTCCCAAAGGGGGATTTTGGACTCCGCGACGGGCCTTGAAACAACAACAACCAGCGTTGGGGCTTGAAGGCAAAACTGCTCGACTGCGTCCTGTTCAAGCCGGCTGGCGTCCGGCCGTTCTGCCAAATAAGCCTCCAGCATGGCAGCCGCCAGTTCGCCGCGCCTTTCGGGATCGACCACGACAAAACGCCATGGGGCCAGCTTGCCGTGATCGGGGACCCGCATTGCAGCGGCAAGTATACGGTCCAGCTGCGCAGCATCCGGCCCCGGTGCGATCATGTCCCTTGGTTTGCCAGACCGTCGCGTTTCAATCAGGCTGATCGGGGATGCCAGGTCGTTGAACGTCATGAAAATTGCCCTTGATGCTGTTACCGCGAATCGACTGCCTTGTTTGCCGAAATAGCGTGCAGGGCAACAGTGGCGCGCGATAATCAGGCGGTGTCCGGCTGACCATTCATGCTGCTTGTCGAAAGAAATTGCCATTGGGCCAGATTTGTCTGGACGGACAGGCCAGCCTGGTTAGTCCGGGCTGAGCAGATACAGGGAGGTGGTATGGACCGCAGAACATTCGTCATTTCCAGCAGCATGGCCGCTCTTGTTGCAACCGCCGGCCGCAGCGCCGCCCAGACTTCAACACGGGAAAGCGAGCTCGGCGCAGCCTTTGAGACGATTTTCCAGCGCTTCCTGGATATCTCTCCCGAACTTACAACAAGCCTTGGGTTGGACAAGGGAGCCCGTGCGGCAGCCAAATCGCGCCTTGACGATGATTCTGCAGAGGGCACGCAAAAGCAGCTGCAACTTGTGCGCAAGGGGCTTGGCGAACTGGCACAGTTCAGTCCGGCAGATCTGTCCCCCGCCTCTGCCCTGAACCTTGAAGTGGTGACATATTTTTTGGAACAACAGACGGTCGCGCCGGCCCGGTTCGGCCTTTCATCCGTCGGGCGCCCGTATCGCATTTTCCAGCAAGGCGGGGCCTATTTCCAGGTTCCTGATTTCCTGAATACCGCGCACACAATCAATTCGACAGCGGACTGCGATGCATATCTGGCTCGGCTTCAGGCATTCGCAGTTTCGCTTGATGCCGACAGCGCCGTCCAGGAGGCGGATGCCGCCCGTGGGTATATCGCACCGGCATTTTCGCTGGATCTTACGCTTGGCCAGATGGAGAAGTTGCGTCGGCAACAGGCAAAGAGCAGCAGCCTTGTCCAGTCGCTTGCCACTCGCGCCGCTGCCAAGGGCATTGCAGGAGAATGGGAAGCAAAGGCCGCCGCACTCGTGGACGGAGAGGTCTACCCGGCACTTGATCGCCAAATTGAGCTGATAAAGTCCCTTAAGGCAAAGACCGCAGCAGGCGACGGACTGTGGCGCGTGCCGCAGGGCGATGCCATCTATGGCGCTGCCTTGAAGCAATGGACAACGACAGACATTCCGCCAGACGAAGTTCATCGGATGGGGCTGGATCAGGTCGCAGAGATCAGCTCTCAACTCGATGCGATCCTGAAGGCACAGGGAATCACCAACGGCTCGGTCGGCGCACGGCTGGCTGCGCTGAATGTGAACCCTGGGCAGCTTTATGCAGGGACTTCGGAAGGCAAAGCGGCCTTGATCGCCGGACTGAATGACGGTGCGAAGGCCATGTATGCCAAGTTGGCGCAAGCCTTTGCCACTGTGCCAAATACCCCCCTAGAGATCCGGGCCGTGCCCGCCGAAATCCAGGACGGCGCGTCAAACGGTTACTACAATCGCGCATCACTCGATGGTACGCGACCCGCGATCTACTTCATCAACCTCAAGGATGTCGGGGACTGGCCAAGATACAGCCTGCCAGCGCTCACTTATCATGAAGGCGTGCCCGGCCATCACCTCCAGATCAGCACGGCACAAACCTCAGGGGATATACCGACCCTGCGCAAAATTGGCGGTTTCAGCGCCTACAGCGAAGGCTGGGCGCTTTATGCCGAGCAGCTTGCGGATGAACTTGGCGGCTATGCAACCCCGCTTGAAAGGGCGGGCTATCTGCAATCCTTCCTGTTTCGCGCGGCCCGCCTTGTGGTTGACACCGGCATACACACGAAGCGCTGGTCGCGCGAACGGGCAACAGACTATTTGGTCCAGACGACAGGGTTTGCGGCGCCCCGTTCCCAGCGGGAAGTGGAACGATACTGCACTCAGCCTGGCCAGGCCTGCAGTTACAAGGTTGGCCACGCTGCCTGGATCAAGGCACGCGCGCAGGCGCAAGCAGCGCTCGGGCCCAAGTTTGATCTGAAACAGTTCCACGACATACTGAACGAGGGGGCAATGCCACTTTCGATCCTCGAGAGACGGATTGCAGAGCGCACAAAGGCCAGATTGGCATCGTCCTGACGCGAAAGCGGCAGACTGTCACCCGTTCAAGGCGATTTCGACCCCGCCTTTGCATCGCGCCTCAATTCCGAAAGCGAAGCGCCAAAAAGGCGCCTGCTTGCGCGCAGGAGGCTTGATGCATCGTGGAAACCAAGGCGTTCGGCCATAGCCTCTGCCGTCAGGCCGGGGTCTCGCAGAGACTGCTGCAGCCTCTGTTTCAAGGACTCATTGGATAACTCGCGAAAGCTTGTGCCTTCCTCTCGAAGCCGTCTCTCCAAGGTCCGCCTTGAAATTCCGATCCTATCCGCGATTTCAGCCGCATCAAGCCGCCCTTGCGTGATATTGTCGAGCATCAGAGCTACCCTTCGGGAAATCAGGGGCTGCTTCTGACCTTGCGCTGCTGCAATTTTTCGCAACTCCCGGATCATCGTCGCAAAGAGTGGCGGGCTTGCCATCGGAGAGGCCTGAAGCGTCACATCGTGCGGCACAACAATGGCTGAACGTGTATGTCCCCAGGATACATTTCCTGAAAAAAGCTCTGCAAGTCGCCGTTCATAGACGGGAGGGGCGCCTGCGAATTCATACTTGATCTGTTCCGCGCCCTTGACAAGCATCGTGTTCACAATCGTCTGGAACGACAGCATTGCAACGCTGAGTGCGAATTTCTGGTTCTGTGGGCTCGCGGAAATGAGCAAGCTGATCTCGATCACGATGTTTGCATGATTGTCCCGGCGTTCCACATGAACGATCGGCCACCGGAATTGTGCAAACTCCGACATGACATCGATCGCTGCACGAAAATCTGGTGCCATCCGCATGGCCAGTCCGAGTTCCGAATGGGGGTCGGCACTCCAAAGGATCGGCAAGTTCAGGAACCAGTCTTCGCCAAGCATTTCAGCGACATTGTCGCAAATTATCATGAGTTCCGCTGCCCCGAGAGAGAGGTGCGGGTCGTCAATGTCCTTCGTATGAAGGCCAGTGCCACTTAGCAGTTTCTCGATGGTTTCTGTCGCGCCGCCAAACATGCGCAGAGCCATGCGCAAATGCTGCAATGGGAGGTTGACGGAATCGCTTCTGCTTTCGGCCATGACGCAAAATGTCATTTTTTTGGTGTGAATGGAACTGGCAATATGCCTCCAGATTCGCTCCACGCCTGAGGAGTCATGCTTGAATGGCAGAAACCACTGTCAAAATGGATGACTTCGGAATGTTTTTTGCAGTTTTGGCTTTACATTCTTTCCTTTTCAGCGAACAACTAGTTCGAAAATTGCAAGGGAGAGATGGTTAGTTACACAGGTGTAAACAAGGTTAGTAGTCATACTTATTGATACAGTTTGGACCTGTTGGAATATAGAAGAATTCAAGTCGATTTGTGACGAAGGGTACGCAAATGGGTCAGGTTCACCTTCTCGGAGATGATTTGGAGCTGAACAGCCTTGGCCTGGATGCCAAGGAACTCTCAGTATTTGTGAATCTGTTGTCTCGATTGATAAAGACCAGCTCTGAGGTCAAAGAAGGCCCGCGCGAGCTTCCTCAACAAGACCTGACGACGATCGCCGAAAAAATGTATCAGATGCGCCGCCGGCGGGAAGCCTTGATGAATGAGCGATTTGGGGGCGATATCTTTTCGGATCCTGCCTGGGACATCATCCTCGATCTTTATATCCACAACAGTCGCAATCAGGATGTAAGTGTCACCAGTGTATGCGCGGCATCGATGGTGCCCATTACCACGGCCTTGCGGTACGTGACTGTCTTGTCTGAGCGCGGTCTTATCGAGCGTTCGAAGAACCCGAAGGATGGAAGATCCTATCTCCTTCGTCTCTCTCCGGCCGGTCTGAAGGCCGTTGAAGACCTGCTCTCGGACATCGACTACAGGCCTGGGGCAAATACGAGCCATGCCGCAGCCTGAGGGCTGAGCGGTTCTAAAATGCTGATTGCTTCGTTAAGGTAAATATTTCGCGCTTTGTGCCGTTCCTAATGGAAGATTGATCCCGTTAGGTACCGAAGGCGAAAAGACAGGTGACGAAGGCCGCGCAAAGAGCTGGCGCATCTTGCGATGAAGAAGCCGAACGCAGATCTGCGAGCCGCAGGTCGATGCTTTTGCTCGTCAACGTCAAGTACGATGAGCTTGAACCGTCAGCCAAATCGCGTGTTCTGGATATTTCCCGGGGTGGACTTCGGACGACCCTGCCCGTCATGTTGAAACGCGGCCACCCCGTGAAAGTGACCCTGAAAGGGATCGGTGAAATCAGGGCAAAGATTGCCTGGTCAAGACGCAACGAAGTCGGAATCAAATTCGACAAGCAGATCAGCCTTGAAACAGTGGTGCAGGCCCTAACGGGCGCGCCTGCCGTGTCACACATTGAATTTTCAAAGACAGCGGTTCCCCGTCCCGGGTTCCACGTGCGCTGAACGAGGACATTACATGACCAGATATGACTTCATCGTCCTTGGCAGTGGACCAGCCGGTCGCCGCGCTGCCATTCAGGCAGCAAAGCTTGGGAAGTCCGTCCTTGTTGTAGACAACCGTGCCCAAATTGGCGGTGTGTCGGTCCACACGGGCACGGTCCCGTCCAAGACATTGCGGGAAACTGCACTCAATTTGTCTGGCTGGCGGGAACGCGGCTTTTATGGGCAGGCGTATCGGGTCAAGCGCGATATTGGCGCAGACGATCTGAGCGCACGCATCGCCACAACCCTGAAGCATGAGGTCGACGTGCTCGAGCTCCAGTTTGCACGCAATGGAGTGCGGGTCGCAAAGGGTTTTGGCCGATTCAAGGACCCGCATCACATCACGATAACGCACTGCGAACGGGGCTCCACGCGGGAGGAAACCGTCTATGGAGACCATATCCTGATCGCAGTGGGAACCAGCCCCTATCGGCCAGAGACGGTCAAGTTTGACGACGTCCACATCCTTGATAGCGATGCCTTTATCGAAACCCCACGTTTGCCACGCAGCCTCGCAGTCGTTGGCGCGGGTGTTATCGGCATCGAATATGCAACCATCATGAGCGCACTCGATATTCCTGTGACGATCATTGAACCGCGCAATACCATTCTCGATTTCATCGACAGCGAGATCACCGACTATCTCCTTCATCAGCTAAGGGACCGCGGAATCTCTGTCCGCCTTGGTGTGACCGTGGAAAATGTCTCCCTGCAAAAGGGAGTTGTCCGGACAACGACAAGCGACGGTCGGACCGTCATGACTGACATGCTGCTCTACGCCGCCGGGCGCATAGGGGCGACGGCCGAACTGGGGCTGGATGCCTGCGGTCTTCAAGCGGATTCCCGCGGAAAACTCTCTGTCGATGCAAAGTCCATGCAGACAGTCGTTCCGCACATCTATGCCGCCGGAGACGTAATCGGGTTCCCCAGCCTTGCATCCACATCCATGGAACAGGGCCGGATTGCCGCTTGCCATGCCTTTGGCGCACCCCTGCCCAAAGGCGCCGAAATTTTCCCGTTTGGCATCTATGCGGTCCCGGAAATCTCGTCCGTTGGCATGACCGAGAACGCAGCGCGCGCAGCGGGCCTGCAATTCGAGGTTGGCGTTGCCCGGCTTCGGGAAACGTCACGCGGCCACATCATGGGCGTCGGAGGCGGGCTTCTGAAGATGATCTTCGGCCTTTCGGATCGCCGCCTGCTTGGTGTCCACATTATCGGCGAAGGTGCGACGGAACTCATCCACATAGGTCAGGCTGTGGCCAATCTTGGCGGAACGCTCGACTATTTCATCGAACACACGTTCAATTATCCAACGCTTGCCGAAGCATACAAGATCGCTGCGCTTGATGCCTGGAACAGAATGCCGGCCAAGGCAGCGGACACACAATCGGTGGCTCGACTGCGCAAGGCTGCCTGACGCCCACTTGGACTAGCCCGACCAACTGGTTATCCCTTGGATGATCAAGAAACTGGGCATGAGTCGTGCGGACCAGACAAAGCGGCGGAATTCACCATATCGACGTGAATGTCAGTGACCTGCGCGCAGCACGGCGTGTGTACGGGCTGCTGCTCGAATTTCTTGGCTATCAAAGAGTCAGGGATGACCCTGACGCCTGCGAGTGGGATCTCGCGACGGACGATGGTCTGATTTCCTTTGGGCTCAGGCGCGCGCATGACGATTGGGTTTCACACGTCCATCGCCGCTATGCACCAGGCCTTCATCACCTTGCCTGGCGGGCGGCCAGCAGGACTGACGTTGACGCGTTTCATGAGCACCTCATTGCAAATGGAATTCCCATTCTGGATTCCCCGGCAGAATATCCGCAATATTCGGAGAGCTATTACGCCCTGTTCTTCGAGGATCCTGACGGCATGAAGCTGGAGCTGCTTCACGAAGACTGACGGGGTGCATGCGGCTCATAGATTGATGTCCATGAAACTGAACACCAACCCTGCGCTCTGCTTTGACTTCATGGCCGCTGCGGGGAATAGTCCTCGCATGACGATCACACGACATAAGGTCCGGGACTTGCTGCGCGTCCTGCTGGGCCTGATTTACTTGCTTGCTGGCATTGCGCATGTCCGCTCTCCTCAGGGGTTTCTTCAAATCACGCCGGAATGGGTCCCTTATCCTGAAACTGTAGTCTTTCTGACAGGCCTTGCCGAAATTGCAGGCGCAATCGCCCTGGTCTTCATTCCTCGATTACGCGCAGCAGCCGGCATCGGCCTGGCAGCCTATGCGGTTTGCGTTTTCCCGGCAAATATCAACCACGCGCTCAATGACATTGCGATCGGTGGCACGCATTTGAGCTGGTGGTATCATGGGCCTAGACTTGCATTCCAGCCAGTCTTCGTGTGGTGGGCACTCTGGACAGGGGGCGTCATCGTCTGGCCCTTCTCGAAAAAGGAAATAGCGTGACCTTTGACAGTCCGGCCGAGACAATGGAGCAATCGCTAGTCGCGATTGCAGACGCTGGCGTTGACATCGCGCCCCTGCAATTTGAACGCTTTTTTAGAGCCTTTCCTGACCAGCGCTCAACCTTCACCAATCTGGAAGCTGCGCAAGGCCGCATGACGATGGAAACTGTTGAAGCCCTGATCGGGCTTGCAACCCAGGAAAGCTGGGTTCCGGTGACAATCACGAATTTTGTCGATCTCCACAGAAACTACGGGCCGATTCCACTCGAACAGTATTTTGCCTTTGTAGACATGATTGTCCTCACCCTGGCCCAGGCGGCGGGACCATCCTGGACCAAAGAGCAGGAACAGGTCTGGACCGCCCAGGCCAAAAAACTGAACGGGATGATCGCTGAAGCCTTTGAAGGTCGAACACCCGCAATGTGTGAATGAAGGATTGCATGCATGAACACCAATCCAGCGGATTCCATGCCCTTTTCAAAGCTGATGGGCGTTCAGGTCTCCCATGCGCAGAAAGACAGAATCGTTGGCGAGCTTGAGGTTCGTGCCGACCTGTGCACAGCTGGGAATATCATGCACGGGGGCGCAATCATGGCCTTCGCTGATGCGCTTGGCGCAATTGGGGCGTTCCTGAATTTGCCCGAGGGCGCCGCGGGAACAACGACGATTGAAAGCAAGACCAACTTTCTTGGGGCGGTGCCGGTTGGGGAAACCGTCATGGGTGTGACCACGCCGGTTTCCATCGGGCGGCGGCTCTCGGTGTGGCAGACACACATTACCCGCAGCGATGGAAAACCCGTTGCGCTGATTACCCAGACACAAATGGTCCTCTAGCGGCCTAGGCTGAAAGGCGCAGATCGGAACAGCGGACCGCTGAATTGCAGCCCGCGGACGAGCGGGGTGTTGGCTAGCTGCGGGACCGGGACGCCCGAACAAGGAAGGGCGCTTCAAGTTGCGCAAGAGCCGAAGGCGCGTAGCT
>WBZL01004209.1_pt1 | contig 12636 bp, 11 predicted proteins | sample 5204291 | NCBI WGS metagenome assembly WBZL01 (sample SAMN12344345, study PRJNA552823) | activated sludge metagenome | biome: Activated sludge suspended growth; feature: Nitrification reactor; material: Wastewater; isolation source: activated sludge from nitrification reactor of wastewater...
AGGTGCTTTCTTTGCGTCCTTTCTTTGCACCAGCAAAGAAAGGATGTCGGCTGCCGGGCCGAGACCCGGCCGGGGGCGGTGGGCCACCGACTGGTCCGCTTTGCGCCGACAGCCTCGACCCGCCCTGCCTTCAACGTGGCGCGAGCGGTGCCACCGCCGCGCCCTGGATGCCATGCCGACGCAGCGCCTCGGCCACGAAGCCCGTGGCCTTCATCTTCTCGATGTAGGCGCTCAGCCAGGCCTGCGCCGCGAGGCGCCCTTTGGGAACGCCCATCGCCTGCTCGATGACCATGAAGCGGCCAGGCAGCAGGCGCACGCCACCGACGCGCCGCGCATCGGCCTCGAGCTGCTGCTTGACGCCGGCGGCGACCTCGAGGTTCTGTTCGAGGAACAGGTCGACGACCGCCGGCGAGGTGGGCGCGCGCACCAGTGTGGCGGCCTTGAGCTGGCGCGTCAGGTACAGGTCGTAGGCGCTGCCGCGGCCGACCATCACGCGCGTGCCGGCGCGGTCGACCTCCTCGTTGCGCTGCACCGGCGAGGCGTTGCGCACCAGGTACGCGCCCTCGATGATCACGTAGGGCGCCGTGTACTCCATGTCGGCCGCGCGCACCGGATCGATGGCGACGAAGGCCGTGTCGACCTGCCCGGCCTTGACCGCCTGGACCACGTTGCCCGCCGACGTGAAGGTGATCAGCTCGATCGGCAGGTCCAGGCGGCGCGCCGCCTCGCGGGCCAGGTCCACCGACACGCCGCGTGGCGCGCCGTCCGCCGTGCGCGAGGCCAGGATCGGGTTGCCGTAGTTGATGGCCGCGCGCAGCTTGCCCGTGGCGCCCAGTTCGGCGCGGGCCGCCGCGGACCGGCCCGGGATCGCAGTGCAGCCCAGCAGGCCGAGTGCGGCGCTCGTGGTGGCGGCCGCGCACAGGTGGCGTCGGATGATGCTCATCGGGGTTCCTCCTGACCGCCGCGGTCGGGCGGACGTCGTGGTGATCGGTCCGGCAGCGGCGGGTCGGCCGTCGGGTGGCAAGTCGCCCGGTGGCCCTCGTGCGCCGCGCCACGCGGTCCGGGGTCGGTGGCGGGCGCGACCGCCGGTCGGCTGGCGTTCATTCAGTCCTTGGTGACCCCGGCGTCCTTGACCAGCTGGGCCCAGAAGGCGTTGTCCTTGGCCAGGAAGGCGACGAAGGCGGCCGTCGACGGCGACAGGTCGACATCGGTGCCGTCGCGCATCAGCGCCTGCTTGACCGAGGGTTCGCGCATCGCCGCGGTGGCCGCGGCGAACAGCTTGTCGGCCACCGCGGCGGGCGCGCCGGCGGGCAGGAACAGGCCGTACCAGAACTCGATCGTGTAGCCGGGCAGGCCGGCTTCGGCCATGCCGGGCAGGTCGGGCACCAGCGGCGAGCGCTCGCGCGTGCTGACGGCCAGGCCGCGCAGGCGGCCGGCCTTGACGAGCTCCAGCACCGACGGCGGGGTGGCGAAGGTCACCTGGGTGTCGCCGGCCACCACCGACTGCACCGCCGGCGCGCCGCCCTTGAAGGGTACGTGGAACAGCTGCACGCCGGCGGCCTGGGCGAACAGCGCGCCGCCCAGGTGCGGCGCCGATCCGATGCCCGAGGTGGCGTAGTTGATGCTGCCGGGCGCCTTCTTCGCCGCGGCGATCAGGTCCTTGATCGACTGGACGCCGGTGGCCGGGTTGACCGCGATGACCAGCGGCGACGAGGTCACCTTCAGCACCGGCTGCAGATCGCTGAACTTGTAGGCCAGCTTGGGGTTGAGCGCGGGGTTGACCGAGATGCTGCTCGGGCTGGCCAGCAGCACCGTGTAGCCGTCGGGCGCCGCCTTGGCCACGTGCTCGGCAGCCAGGCTGGACCCGGCACCGGGCTTGTTGTCGACCACCACGCTCTGGCCCAGCGCGCGTCCCATCGCCTCGCTCATCGCGCGGGCCACGGTGTCGGCCGCCCCGCCGGGCGCAAAACCGACCACCAGGCGCACCGGCTTGGAGGGGTAGGCCTGGGCCGTCGCGGCCGAAGGGGCCAGGCAGGCGGCCAGGTCCAGGACCAGGCCCAGGAACCAGGCGGTAGCGGCGCGGCCCGTCGCGTCGCGGACTCGTTGCATGTCGTCTCCTTGTGGGGGCCTTGGCCCGCGATGACGGTCGACCTCAGGCGTCGCCGGCGATGTGCAGCACGATCTTGCCCAGATGCCGGTTGGCTTCCATGTGGACCTGGGCCGCCGGCAGCTGATCGAACGGGAACACGCGGTCGACCAGCGGTCGGATGCGACCGTCGGCGATCGCCGGCATCAGGTCGGCCTTGAACGCCGGAATGCCGGCGGCGCGCTGATCGGCGCTGCGCAGCTTGTTGGACACGCCGAACAGCGTCAGCCGCTTGGCGTGCAGGGCCTGCAGGTCGATCTCGGCCTTCAGCGTGTGGTCGACGTAGCCCACGGTGGCCAGGCGTCCCTCGAAGGCCATGCCGCGCAGGCATTCGGCGAACAGCGTGCCACCGACGGTGTTGATCACCAGGTCGGCCCCGCGCCCGCCGGTGGCCTGCAGCACCGCGTCGGCGAAGTCGGGCTGGCGCGTGGCCAGGCCGACGTCCAGGCCCAGCGCGGCCAGCCGCGCCAGCTTGTCGGGCGAGCCCGAGGTGCCGATGACCTGCGCGCCCAGCGCCTTGGCGGCCTGCAGCGCGGCCACGCCGACGCCCGACGAGACGCCGGTGATCAGCACCCACTCGCCGGCGCGCAGGCGCCCTTGAAGCACCAGCATGTCGTGCACGACCAGGAAGGTCAGCGGCACCGCGGCGGCTTCGTCCATCGACAGGCCCGGCGGCACCGGCAGCGCCTCGCGCGCATCCATCAGCGCGTACTCGGCGAAGGCACCGCCACAGCGGCCCATCACGCGGTCGCCCACGTGGATGCCGGCGACCCCGGCGCCGAGCGCCGCAACCTCGCCTGCGCCTTCGATGCCGGCGGGCTTGGCGGCGCCACCCTTGACCAGGCCGCCGGGGATGAACTCGCCGCGGTTCAGGCCGGCGGCGTGCATCTTCAGCAGCAACTGGCCGGGGCCGGGCTGCGGCACCGGCACCTCGGCGGGCTGCACCCGCACCTGCGATCCATCCACGTGCAGGGCATACGACTTCATGAGCGGCGGGCTTTCATCGGGGCTGGGGTCCGGTCGGCGGCGTCAGCGGCCCTTGAACTGCGGGCGGCGCTTCTCCATGAAGGCGCGGCGGCCCTCTGCGTAGTCCTCGCTTTCGAAGCAGCCGAGGATGAGGTCGCGGCAGCGCTGCATGTCGAGCTCGGGCGAGGGCTTGAGGATCTCGCCGACGATGGCCTTGGCGGCCTGCACGGTCAGCGGGGCGTTCTCGCCGATGCTCGTGACGTACTCGGCCAGCAGCGTCGGCAGCGCGTCGACCGCGCAGGTGCGCGTCACCAAACCCAGGCGCAGTGCCTCGGCGGCGTCGATGCGCCGGGCGGTGAAGAACAGGTCCTTGGCCGCGCCGACGCCGATGAGGTCGACCAGGTTCTTCAGCGCCGAGTAGCGATAGCCCAGGCCCAGCCGTGCGGCGGGGATCGAGAACACCGCGTCGTCGGCGGCCAGCCGGATGTCGCAGGCGATGGCCACGTTGACGCCGCCGCCGATGCACCAGCCGCGGATGCAGGCCAGCGTGGGCTTGGGAAAGCGGTGGATGCCCGTCAGCGCCTCTTCGGCCAGCGCCTCGTAGTGCTTGACGGCCTCCTGGGCCGCGCGGTGGTCCTCGAACTGCGAGATGTCGGCGCCCGAGACGAAGGCCTTCTGGCCGGCGCCAGCGAACACCACCAGCCGCACGCGGTCGTCGGCCGCCGCCTGGCGCAGCAGCGGCGGCACGGCGCCCCACATGTCCACGCTCAGCGCGTTGTGGCGGGCGAGGTTGTCGAAGACGATGTGCAGCGCGGCGCCGTCCAGCCGCACGCGCACGCGCTCGGTGGGCGACGTGTAGTCGTTGCCGGCGTCGCTCATCAGAACACCCCCTGCGCCTTGAGTGCCGCCACCTGGTCGACCGACAGGCCCAGTTCGGCGAGCACCTCTTCGGTGTGCTCGCCGCGACGGGGCGCGGCGCGCACCAGGCGGCTGGGCGTGCGCTGCAGCGTCATCGGCTGGCCCACCAGGCGTTGCGGGCCGAGCCGCTCGGAGACCACCTCGTGCACCATGCCCAGGTGGCGGATCTGCGGCTCGTCGAAGACCTCGCTGACGTCGTTGATGTGGCCGCAGGCCACGCCGTCCTCGTTGAAGCGCGCGATCCAGTGGTCGCGATCGTGCAGCGCCAGTCGCTCGTTGATCGCGGCGTTGAGCGCGTCGCGGTGCACGCTGCGACTGGCCTTGTCGTGGAAGCGCGGGTCGTCGATCCACTCCGGCGCGCCCAGCGTGCGGCAGAAGCGCTCCCAGATCTTGCTGCCGAAGACGGCGATGTTCATGAAGCCGTCGCGTGCCTTGTACACGCCGGTGGGGATGCTGGTGGGATGGAAGTTGCCGGCCTGCTGCGCCACCTCGCCGTCGACCAGCCAGCGCGCGGTCTGGAAGTCCATCATGTAGACCATCGACTCGAGCAACGAGGTGTGCACCCACTGGCCCTTGCCCGAGACCTCGCGCTCGAGCAGCGCCACCAGGATGCCCTGCGCCGCGAAGATGCCGGCACACAGGTCGGCGATCGGGATGCCCACGCGCACCGGGCCCTGGCCCGGCAGGCCGGTGACCGACATCAGTCCTCCCATGCCCTGCGCGATCTGGTCGAAGCCCGGCCGCTTGCTCAGCGGCCCGCTCTGCCCGAAGCCCGAGATGCTGGCGTAGACCAGGCCGGGGTGGTCGCGCGCCAGCGTCTCGTAGTCGATGCCCAGGCGGAACTTGACGTCGGGGCGGAAGTTCTCGACCACCACGTCGGCGCCGGCGATCAGGCGCTTGAGCGTGGCGATGCCCTCGGGCTCCTTCAGGTTGAGCGTGACGCTGCGCTTGTTGCGGTGGGTGTACTGGTAGTCGCTGCCGTCCTGGCCGCCGAGCGTGTCGTCGCCGCGCATGTGCTCGGGCATCTGCACCTGGACGACGTCGGCGCCCCAGTCGGCCAGCTGCCGGCAGCAGGTGGGCCCGGCACGCACCTGCGTGAGGTCGATGACCCGGAAGCGGGCCAGGGCGGTCGACGCGGGCAGGTGCGGCATGCGGCGTTTCGCGGGCTGGTGGGAATGCAGGCGGTGGCGCGGGCGCCAGGCGGGTCGAGTGGGGATTGAATTGGGGGCCGAGCGGGGGCGGTCCGTCCATCGACAGCACCCGTCGGCAGCGACCCCCGGCAGCGCCCGCCGACCCGGGAGTATTCGCGCCGGGCCGGCAAAGTGTCAACACTTTGCCGGCTATCGTTAACACCAAGGTCGCCAGCCGGCCGACCAGGCCCTATGCTCGTGGACGTGACCCCCTCGCCCCGCACGCGCAGCCCCGAGCACCACCTGGCGCCGCGCATCGCCGACGCGCTCAAGCAGCTGATCTACGACGGCACCTTCGCGCCCGGCGAGCGCCTCAACGAGGCCGCGCTGGCGCTGCGCATGGGCACCAGCCGCGGGCCGATCCGCGAGGCGCTGCGCGCCCTGGCCGGCTGGGGCCTGGTGACGCCGGTGCCCAACCGCGGCGTGTTCGTGCGCAAGCTCTCGGTGCGCGAGATGCTCGAGGTCTACGACCTGCGCGCCCTGGTCTTCGGCTTCGCCGCCGAGCGCGCCGCCGAGCGCGCCACCGACGACGATCGCCGCGCGCTGCGCCAGTCGCTGGCCGCGATGGACCGGGCCAGCGCCGCCGGTGACGCGGCCGCGTACTACGAGCACAACCTGGCCTATCACGCGCGCATCCTGGCGATGTCCGGCAACGAGCGCGCCGCCCGCGCCTACGACGACTACGTCAAGGAGCTGCACCAGTTCCGCCGCCGCTACTTCAACGGACCGGGCAACATGCGTCGCTCCAACGAGCAGCACCGGCAGCTCTACGACGCCATCGCCGGCGGCCATGGCGCCCGGGCCCGCGCGGTGGCCGAACGCCACGTCCTCGAAGGCCGACAGCGGCTGCTGGCCACGCTGGACACCGAGCTGGGCTGAGCGGGCCGGCAAGACCTCCGTGCGGGCCGCCTGGGCGCGGCGGGGCGGCCGAGCGCCGCGAGGACCTGGCCCGCCCGGTCGCGGGCCGGGTGCACGCGCGGCCCGGCCGGGCCGGCCGCCGGCACGCCCCGGCGTCCCTAGGGATGGCCGGGCCCGGCGCGGTCACCGACGATCGCGGCCAGCGCCCTGCCCCGGCGATCCGCCCGAAGGAAGCCCCGATGACCGAAGCCGTCCGCCGCCATGCCCGCGTCGATCTGTCCGACATCGACTACCCGGGCGTGCTGTACCGCGTGACCGCGGCCAACCAGCGCGTGCCTTCGGCGCCACGGCCGATCCGCTACCTCGTCATCCACATCACCGGCGGCCCGGCGATGGACGAGGGCCCGACGATCAACACCTTCGCCAGCGGGCCGGCCAGCGCGCACTACCTCGTCAACCGCACCGGGCACGTGATCCAGTTCGTGCGCGACGCCCACATCGCCAACCACGTCGACCGGCTGAACTCGCGCACCAACCTCGAAAGCATCGGCATCGAGCACGTGAACCCGTGGAACCACGAGGCGCGGCTGACGCCCACCGATGCGCAGTACCGCGCGTCGGCGCGCCTGGCGGCCTGGCTGTGCGCGCGCCATGGCATCCCGCGCGTGCACAACACCGCCCGGCACGAGCCGGGGATCCGCGGCCACATCGAGGAGCAGCCGCACTCCGGCCACACGGCCTGCCCCAACGCGGCCTGGGACTGGGACCGCTACATGTCGATGGTGCAGCGCGAGGTGGTGCCGAGTTTCGACGAGCTGATCCGCGAGCTCGCCCGCTGACGACCGGCGCGGGCGACCGCGGCCGCTCGCACCGGCTGCCCGTGGCCGCCTGCCGGCCCGGACGGAGCAGCCCACGCTGCCCTGACGGGCATGCCCTCGGCGGGCCCGGGTTCCTCGGCGAGTGCGGACGTGCCGCCGGAGCGATCCGCCGGAACGGGCCGCGTGCGACTCAGGGCTGCGCGCCCAGCGCGGCCAGGCGCGCCGCCGCCTCTTTCTTGCCGATGCCACGCAGCGCCGCGATACCGGGCAGCTGGCGCGCCCGCGGCTGGGTTCGTCCGCTCTCCCAGGCATAGATCGTCTGCCCCGAGGTGCCGACCAGCCTGCCGAAGTCCTCGGCCGACAGGCCCAGGCGCCGGCGATTCGACGCCAGGCCCTTGGCGCTGAAGCGCAGGGGCTGGCCGGCGCCGTCCGCCGCGGCCGGCTCGACGGTCGCCATCGGCGCCGACTGCCGCCGCACGGCACGGCGCAGCTCGGACTCCAGCGCCTGCACGCGGCGCTTCAGCGCGGCGACGTCGCCGCGCAGCGCGGCGACAGATTTCTTCAAGCCCTCGGTCTCGGCACGCAGTTCCTTGCGCGCCAGGCGGGCGATCTCTTGTTTCAGGACGGACGCGATGTTGGGCATGGGCGCATTTTCGCCTGACTGGCTGACAAGGCCGGGTGACCTGTTGTGACGCCCCCGCGGCGACGGCCCGCCATCCCGGGCGGCGCCCACGCCGGTGTGCTGCCCGCAGCGCGCGACCGGCGCCTCCACCCCCTCATCCGCAGGGGACGGCACAGCCGCGTTGGGAACGGTCGCGAAACGGTCGGCCGGCACAGTGCGCCGGCACCGTCCCGACCCGCCGGTCCGCCCGCTGCGGCGGCACCGCGCAGGCCGTCTTGCCACTTGAAGGAGGAATCCACCATGTTGATCCCGGTCCACCACGCCGCGCGCCGGCTGCTGGCCCTGGCCCTGCTGGCGATGGCGCCACTGGCCCAGGCCGCGTTGGCCACCGGCGGCACGTACTTCATCCGCCCCTACGTGCAGGAGGGCGACACGGTGCACGACGGGCTGCAGGTCGGCGCGGCGACGGCCGGCTCGGTCGATCTCGGCCAGCAGTTCGCCGAGGTCGACCTGTCCGCCGGCACCACCCGCAACTTCGTCGAGATCTCGGGCCCCGATCAGTTTGCCGTCTCGGCCGGGATCATGGGCGACCGCCTGACGCTGCAGGGCGGCCCCGGCCAGGTGGACTTCCGCTTCGACCTGTCGGGCCACATCGCCACCGACGCCGCTGCTTCGGCCGGCAATCTGTTCATCCAGGTCTTCGCCAACCTGCGCGTCTTCGACGCAGCGGCAGGCGCCACCTATGCCAACTTCGCCGGTCTGCCCGGCGCGCTGGTGTCGCGTACGGTGCTGGTGAACCTGGACAACCCGACCTCGGCGCTCGACGAAGCGTTCACCGAAGTCCTCTTCGGCAGCCTGGCGTTCGCCGGCGGCATGCAGGACATCGACGTGTTCGCCAGCCTGTCGATCGCCGCGGCGACCAACGACAACGACCTGACGGTGACGTTGGACTTCGCGCACACCGGCACCTTCGGCGCCGATCCTTCGGCCGGCATCGTGTTCGCGTCCGCATCGGGGGTGTTTCCGGGCAGCCAGGAGCTGGCAACGGTTCCCGAGCCGGGCGGCTGGGCCCTGATGACGGCCGGCTTGGCGGTCCTGGGCTGGCGGCGGCGCCGTGTGGGCTGACGCGCCGGCGCGCCGTCGGTCATTGGGAGCCTGCGCGTCACGCTGGATCGTCGTCGTTGGCCTGGGCGCGGCCGCGCTGGCCGGTCCCGCCGTGGCCGACATGGGCCCGCTGCAGGACCCGCTGACCACCGGCGCCGAGGGCGCCTGGACCGGCCGCCACGACGGCCGCGTCTATCGCCTGGAGAATCGCAGCCAGGCCGGCGCCATCCACTACGTCTACGGCCCGGTGTCCGCTGCGAGCCAGGGTCGTCGCGACATCCGCGTGGCCGTCACGCTCGACGGTGCCGAGCCCGCGGCGCGGGCCGGCCTGCTGTACGGCTACGACGCCGCGCAACGCAGCTACTGGCTGCTGGTGGCAGGACCGGGTGGCGAGGTGGAGTGGATCCGCCGCGACGCGCAGGGCTTTCGCACGAAGCTGTCGCGATCGAGCGGCCGACAGGCCACCGGGCCGGTGACCCTGACCCTGCACGAACAGGGCCGGACGCTGGCATTGCGGGCCAACGGCGAGACCATCGCCACGCTCGAGTCCGACGGCCTCGGCCGCGGTGCGGCGGGCATCGTGGCCGTCGGCCGCGGCCGCTTCGGCTTTGCCGACTACCGCGATGCGGCCGGCGGCGGAACCCACGCGGCAAGCTCCACGCCGGGCGCCACTCCATCCGTCGCTCCGTCCGTCGCTCCGGGCGCTGCGCCGTCCGCAGCGCGCGCGGCTGCGCCCTCGGTCGCACCGTCCGCAGGGCCTTCGGTCGCGCAGGCGGGCGCCGCGCCGCGCCTCGTCGAGCGCACCATCGTCGACGCCTTCGGCTTCGAGCAGCCGATACCGGCCCTCAAGCTGTCGGTGCCAGAAGGCTGGCGCCTCGACGGTTCGGTACGCTGGGACCGCTGGAACCGCTGCTGGATCGACCAGACCCAGGTGCACTTCGTGATGAGCGCACCCGACGGCCGGCAGCGCATCGAGTTGATCCCGGGCGGCAGCTGGCAGTGGCACTCCGACTGGGCGGCCTTGCCTCAGCTGGCCCAGATGCACCGGCAGCGCACCGGGTGCCAGGTACGGCCGATCACCGATGGGCGCAGCTTCATGCAGGCCTACCTGCAGGCCCTGCGTCCCGGCGCCAGCGTGTCGGCCGTGCAGCTCGACCCCGGCGAGACCGCCGCTCTGGAGCGCGTCATCGCCAAGGCACCGCCGGAGCCGGGCACGCAGCGCCGCGCCGAGGCCTGGGTGGCGCGCCTGAGCTACCCCGGCGAACATGGCACGACGGTGCACGAGCACCTGACCACCGGACTGGTGTTCCAGGTCATGGCAGCGGCCTCGATGCAGGGCACGCCGGGCCGCTTCCTCATCGGCCAGGTGGTGGGCACCGGCAGCAGCCTGGCGGTGGACCGCGAGCCCGACCTGGCCTTTTCGCGCCGCGTGCAGTCCACGGTGACGGTGCTGCCTGCGTACGCCGAGCGCCTGACGCGACACCGGCAGAACATGGCCGAGATGCAGATGGCGGCGCTGCAGCGGGAGAAGCAGGCCTTCATGGCCGCGCAGGCGGCACGCCGGGCCACGGCGCCCGCCGCAGGCGGCGGCCCGAGCGCCACCGACATCACCCACGAAGGCTACATGCGCCGCTCGCGCCTCACCGCAGCCGGCCAGGCCAAGGTGGTGGACGGCATCCACGAGCGCACGGCCTGGTCCGCCGGCGACGGCCACATCGAGTACCTGCCGCAGCGCTACCAACGCGCCTTCCAGCTGCCCAACGACCGCTACCTGGGCACCAACGACGCCTTCTTCCAGCCGCTGCAGGGCACCGAGCTCCAGCCGCATCGCGAGTAGCGGCAGCCGGCCCGGTCCCTGGCGGCGGAGGGCGACCGCCGGCCGACGTCCCCGTCCGTCCAGGGACCCGACTGGAGTGTCCGCGCGGGTGACGGGCGACGGACGGGGGTGACGGGCGCGGCGACGATCGCGGTGCGGATCGGGCGTCCAGCCTGCGGCGCCGCCGAATGCGCCGCCACAGGCTGCGCGCCGCAGGATCAGACCCGTGGCCCGTCCGGCGCGGATCGGCTGATGCCGCCGGGCCACGGTGGCAGGCCGGCCAGGCGGCGGCGCACCAGGCTGCCCGGCCGGCAGGACGGCGGACCACCGGCGGCGTCGGCCGGCTGCAGCCAGCCATGGTCCAACAGCGTCGCCAGCCGTTGCCGGCCCGCGCTGTCGGGCCCGGCCATCGCGAGCGCCTCGGCCATCGGCACGTCGCCGGGGTGCGCGGCCAGCCGACGCAGCAGCGCCAGACTGGCGTCGTCGAGCAGCTGCAGGCTGTCGTCCAGCACGGCGGCCAGATTGGCGTGGCGCGCGTCTGCGGCCGTGCGCGCGCCGCGGCGGGCCAGCAGCGCCAGCCCGTCGTCGGCGCCGCCCGCATGCGACGCCGATGGCGCGAAGCGGGCCAGCAGCATCGCCGGGTTGGTCAGGCGCATCTGCGCGGCCGCCAGCTCGATGGCCAGCGGACTGCCGTCCAGATGGTGCAGCAAGGCCACCAGCGCGCCGGCGTTTCCGCGGTGCAGCCGGAACTCGGGACGCACGCCCCGCGCACGGTCGACGAACAGGGCCATCGCCGGTTGCGAGGCCAGCGCGGCCAGCCCGGCATCGGCGTCGGTGTCGGCGCCGGTGTCGGCGTCACCGGTCGGCTGAGGCAGCGGCAGGGGCGCCATGCGCAGCAGGTGCTCGCCGGGCAGGCCCAGCGGACAGCGCGAGGTGATCACGCATCGCAGTGCCGGCAGGCGTTGCAGGGCCGCGGCCAGGAGCCCGCGGGCGTCGTCGTCGAGCGCCTCGCAGCCGTCGAGCACCAGGGTGCCCGGTGCAGGGCCCAGGCGGTTGGCCAGCCGCTCCAGGCCCAGCGGCCCCCCGGGCACCCGCAGCACGGCGCGCAGGCGGCGCAGCAGCTGGCCGGCGCTGCGCAGGCCGCCGACGTCGACGAACCGCACCGGGCCCGTCGGCGCGGGCGACCCGCAGGCCTGGACCACGAGGCGGGTCTTGCCGATGCCCCCGGGGCCGACGACCGTGATCAGGCGCCGGTCGGCCATGCGGCGGTGCAGGCCTTCCAGCGCCGCGTCCAGGCCGAAGACGGCGTCGCCGGGCACCGGTGGCCGGGCGGTGACGGGGACATCGACCACCGCATCGACGAACGGCTCGAAGGGCACCTCGCGGTCCCGCCGCGTTGGCGCCAGCGGCACGACGTGCAACGGGGCACGCGGGGCGGGAGCCGGACCGAGCGCCGCAAGGCCTTCGGCGCGCGCCGCGAGCCGGCGCCGTTCGTCCTCCAGCCACTCGTTGACCAGACCGGGCAGCAGTTCGCCGCGGTACAGGGCTCGGGCGGCGACCAGTTCGCGCTGCGCCAGGGCCGACTCGAAAGCACGCACGTCGCACCACAGCGCGCCGGGCCTCACGCGCAGCACCCAGCGGTCGGCCTGCAGCACCGGTGGCGTGCCGGCGGGCTCCAGCACCGCCCGCAGCAGCGACAGGGTCTGGCGCAGGCGGCTGCGACCCCGCTCCTCGCTGGCCTCGGGCCACAGCAGCGTCGCCAGTTCGTCGCGCGCGTGGTCGCGGCCGGGTTCCATCGCCAGCCGTGCCAGCAGCGCCATGCTGGCCCGGCTGCGCAGGCGCGTCAGTCGGCGCCGGCCGTCGTCGATCTCGAAGCCGCCCAGCAGACGCACGCGCCAGACCGCGGCGGCGGCTTCGGCGACCGGCACCGGCGCGGCGGACATGCGCCACACCGCCGCGATCGGATGCGATGCGGCCACGCCGCGTGGGGTCGCGTGCCCGGGCGCCGTCATGCGGCACCCCGCACGGACGCCGGGCGTGGCCCATAGACACAGCCGGTGCCGTGCACCAGCAGATCGGGTTGCCAGCCCTGCGCCCCGCAGGACGTGCAGGTGAAGGTGCCGCCGAGCAGGCCGCTGGGCTCGTAGCGCAGCAGTTGCGTCGGTCGCTGGACCAGCGGTCCCTCCAGCGGGGCCGTG